>Ga0256839_1000158_pt1 | contig 88631 bp, 76 predicted proteins | sample 354166metaG_FD_185968 | JGI IMG/M metagenome (GOLD analysis project Ga0256839, IMG submission 185968) | Hydrothermal vent microbial communities from Mid Atlantic Ridge, Atlantic Ocean - 354-166 | ecosystem: Environmental > Aquatic > Marine > Hydrothermal vents | place: Atlantic Ocean: Mid... | reverse complement strand
GCATCCCCGTCGATACGGCACACGGTCCATTCGTCCTGCATCACAGCGCCCAGGGATTTGTAAAACTCAATCGAGGGTTTGTTCCAGTCCAGAACCCACCATTCAAACCGACCCAGGCCCTCGTCTGTGCATTTTTTCGCCAGATGCACCATCAGCGCTTTGCCCGCCCCGTTGCCCCGGCACTCGGGATCAACAAACAGGTCCTCCAGCCAGATGCCGTGTTTCCCCAAAAAAGTCGAATATGTATAATACCACAGCGCAAAACCCACCGGTTGACCATCACTTTCGGCGATTTCACAAAACACCCGCGGGTTCTGCCCGAACAGGTCCCGCGAAATATCGTTCTCGGTGGCCTCCACCAGATGCCCCAGCTTTTCATAATCCGCCAGCGCCCGGATCAGCCGCAGGATGGTGGCTTCGTCGCCGGATCTGGCGGCTCGAATATGGGTGTTCATACCGCAATCGGCGCCTTTATGCTGGGCGCAGGCTGATAGTTCAAAATTTCAAAATCCTCGAAAACAAAACCGTCTAAAGCCGTGCGCTGATTCAAAATCTTAAGTTCAGGCAATTTCCCCGGCATGCGCTGCAACTGGGTTCTGGCCTGCTCGAAATGATTGGCATAAAGGTGCGCATCGCCGAAGGTGTGGATAAACTCCCCAACCTTCAGCCCCGTTATATGGGCAATCATGTGGGTCAGCAGAGCGTATGAGGCGATGTTGAACGGCACACCAAGGAATATATCCGCCGAGCGCTGATAAAGCTGGCAGCTCAGCCTGCCATCGCTCACATAAAACTGAAACAAGCAGTGACAGGGCGGCAGCGCCATCTCATCCACTTCGGCCGGGTTCCAGGCGGTGACCAGATGGCGGCGCGAATTGGGATTGTTCCTTATGCTCTGCACCAGATTTTCGATCTGATCGATTGTCCCCCCCTGCCCGTCGGGCCACGAGCGCCATTGCGAACCGTAAACCGGGCCCAGATCGCCGTTCTCGTCGGCCCACTCGTCCCAGATTTTCACGCCCCGCTCCTGCAGCCAGCGCACATTGGTTTCCCCGCGTAAAAACCACAAAAGTTCGTAGATTATCGACTTGATATGCAGTTTCTTGGTGGTCAGCAGAGGAAACCCCTCAGAGAGATCAAAGCGCATCTGATAGCCGAACACCGAACGCGTGCCGGTGCCCGTGCGGTCTCCCCGGTCGGTCCCGTTGGTCAAGACATGTTCAAGCAGGTTCAGGTAGGCTTTCATGGTATGGACTTTATGCGATTCTTTGAGAATTGGCTCTTTAAGTTTTTAGCCATTCCCGCCTTTGCAATTCGCACACAAAGCGCCTATATTGACAGGTGCTGGAAACAGCTATGGCGATAAATGGCTATCGGAATAAACCCATCGGACCCGGGGGCAGTACCCGGCGCCTCCACCAAATCTCCACGCACACATTGTGGAGATATTATGGGGGCGAAATAGGATCGACGAGGGCGTAAAGGGTATGCTTTTGCCCGGCATGGTACCACCGTATCGGACCAGAACTATAGTTGCAAATGACAACTATGCTGAGGCACGTCTGGCTGCGTAAGCGGTTCGACACCTCGAATTGAAGCCCTTTTCCCCTAGCAGGGTCAAGGCGGGGTCCGCAGGCACCTGGCAACAGAAGCCTGCACTTATTCATTTTTTGGCGATGTTCGGACTGGTAATTGCCTGCCCCGGCGGCCGGGATGACAGGCCCTGCAGAAGCCCACTTGAATTTTACCTGCATTTCGGCGTCAAATATGTCAGATAGATTCTACGAGACCACTTGGGAGGTTAGAGGACGGGCTGCATGGCCGAAGATCATATCCGATACGATGTACTCACTCAGGATGCCCTGCGCGGCGTCGTGCGCAAGGTTCTTTCAGAGGTTGCCAAGGCGGGATTGCCGGGGGAGCATCACTTTTTTATCTCCTTTGCCACCCGCGCGCCAGGCGTGCGCATCTCCAAAAAACTGCTCGATCAGTATGAGGAGGAGATGACCATTGTCGTTCAAAACCAGTTCTGGGACCTCAAAACCACTGAAACAGGTTTTGAAATCGGCCTGTCCTTTGACGGCATCAGCGAAACCCTTTCCATCCCCTTTTCCGCACTGAAGGGCTTTTTTGACCCCTCGGTTCAGTTTGGGCTGCAATTTGATGTTGCCAATACCACATCGGAAAAAAAGTCTCTGTCTTCCGGTACCAGAGCCGCTTCCCCGGACAGCCAGAAGGAAGATGCAAGCGCAAAAGATGCAAAAACCGGCACTGAATTCAAGGCCGTCAAAGCAGAAGACAAATCCTCCTCAGAGGAAGAAACCACTGAAAAGACTGGTGAAAAAGTAGTTAGCCTCGATTCTTTCCGCAAAAAAACCTGAGGATCCGCTCACCTGTGCTCAAACGGTCACTGACCCTTGCCGGCCATAAAACCTCGCTCGCCCTTGAAGCTGAATTCTGGGATGCGCTTGAAGAAATGGCGCGCGATCAGAATACCACCGTGCCCGGCTTAATCAGCAATATCGACGCTGCAAGAACAACAAACAACATGTCCTCAGCCGTCCGGCTTGCGGTGCTGGACCACTTCCGTCATCCGTCCAGGACAAAAAGCCCACCCCTTAAATGAACTCACTGCGCATCCGGCGCAGGAGGGTCGATTGGCACAAGATCAATCAACGCAGGATCAGCGAGCAGGGGATCAGGCACCAGCGGGTCCTGAGTGTCCAGGTCAAAAATCAGGTTCTGGCGTTCTTCGCTCAGGCGCGCCGCCTCATCGGCAATACGATGGGCTTCCGCTTCCGCTGCAAGTCGTGCAGCTTCCGCTTCCAGCCGCTGAGCTTCCAGTTCCATCAGCCGCGCCCGTTCCGCCGCTGCCCGTGCCGCGCGTGCTTCCTGTTCAGCCCGCAACTCCTCAAGCCGGGCCAGTTCAGTTTCCAGCGCCCGGAATTGAATGGCATCAACCATGGAGTCCAGATCCACATCGCGTTCTGGTACAAGGAAAGTCCCCCCCAAACTCACCCCGATCCGGGCGGTGTTCTCATCGATAAGCCCTTCAGAACCGTCAAGACGGGTGGGGGTCATCGTCCAACTTCCCGAAACATCCAGGTCAGCAAGATCCAGAGAAAGTCCACCCAAAAGGCGGGCATCCTCACTTTGAACAGCCAGATTATCTGCCACTACCTTGCCACCAGCCAAACGGAACACCCCGCTCAGCATTGCTGTCTTGAAACTTCCCGCATCCAGCGCGGTGGCAACAATTGCCTTTAAAGCATCAGCTTCCAGCTCTGTTATGTCCCCGACCTCCCCAAGTGCAGAAAACGCGGCCGGACTAAGCCTGGCAACTTCCAGATCTGCCACAGAAAAACTGCCCTCACCCGAGAGCGTTTCAACCATCTCCGCAACACTGGCTCCGGTTGCACTGAACAGAACACCCCCCTCAAAGAGGCCATCAAGATTATCGCCCACCCCCCCTGGCACCAGCCCATCCAATGGAACTCCGGCAACACTCAGGCGCCCGGAAAGCTGTTTCTGCGCTCCAAGGCCCGCGCAGCAAACTTCCAGTCGTCCGCTGATTGTGCCTGAGTTATTCGATCCGGATATGTTTTCCAGTGCCAGTTTGTTGGCGTCCCAGATCAAGTCAAAACTCAACTGTTCCATGAAACTGCCATCACCAAACCGGACTGCCGGTGCTGTAATATTGATACGTCCGCGGGTCTGGCGCGGGGCAACTCCCAGGTCAAGCGGGCCGTCCGGCCATATTCCATCGCTGACAATTGACGCCGCAGGTCCACCCAGAAACGTCAGAATGCTTTGCTCGTCAACCTCGCCAATTCGAAGCTGGCCGACGATGAGCCTGCCTTCCCCCCCTTTGGAAAGGTTGAGTTGCCCGCCAACCGTTGCCCCGCTTGCACCCAGTTCACTGGCAAAGATATTGCTCAACACCACGCTGGAACTTCCACCAAAACTGATGTCCGCAGACCCCTCAAGCCCGGGAAGATGAAGCCCCCCCGCACCTGTCAGGTCGAGAAGCGGCGAAAAGTCCGCAACAGCAAAATCTGCAATTCCCCTACCGCTGAACCCCGCCGCACTGAACGGAAGCACCATCCCGGCGAAACCGAGCCGTTCATCTCCGCGCTGCACTACAATTGTTGTATCGAGGCTGTTGGACAGAACACCCTCGGTCCGCAGGGCAAATAACACCGGCCCCTCTGAAGCCAGAAGGGAAAAGTCTCCCAGATCCAGCTGGCGCATGAGTGCATCGGCATTTTCACCGCGCGCCTGCGCTTCAAGCAGAACCTGCCCCGTTGAAAACTCAGCAAGTCCCCCGGCCAGCACCATCTCAACTTGCATATCAAGCACACCGGCACGCCCCGCAACGGAAATCCCCTGTTCTCCTGTCGCATCAGGCGGAGACAAATCAACATTTGCATCAAAGGGCAAAGCCCGGGAAGCAAGCTCCAGCACATCTGAAGAAACCCCCATTCGCTCCGAGACCAGCTTGAAAAACCCTTCACGCGCGCCTTGGGAAAGTGTCAGACGACCACCGCCCGATATGGTCGGTTTCGCAAGGGTTCCCGACATGCTGCCTGAAAGCAGAAATCTTGCTCCGCCAAAATCCTGGGCAGCCACCCGCTCAATCTGCACCCCTTGCTGCCCCCAATCCATCTGCAATGAGAGATCTGACCCGGCAAGCCCCAGCACTACAGCGGTCTTTGCAGCCACATCCAGACTGCCGGCGGGGAAAGTGTTGTTAAGGCTGGCGTCCTTGATAATATCAGGCAGAAAAGCCATCACCGCCTCGCTTTCTCCTGCCCCAAGAACGTCAAAGCGGGCAGTCACCAGTGCACTGCGCTCCCCCTCCAGCCTGAACAGGCCGGCAAATTCGTGTCGGGTTTCGTCCAGCAAAAAACTTCCATTCGTCAGCGAAAGGTCCCCGGACCTCAGCGAAACATCTGCACTCAAACCTATTTGACGACCAAACAGCGGATTGCCGTCCTTGAGCGGATGCCAGAGGTTTGCCAGTGCATCGGGCCGCTCCGAACTGAGTGAAGCAACCCCCTCATAACCCGTTTTTCCTTCGTCATCGAACAGCATCCCGCTCAGAGTTAATAAGCTGCGCCCGGGTAATTGCGCGGTAAAATCCTCCAGTCTCCAGACCTCACCATCCGTTGTTGCGTCAACCCGCACTTCCCTTAAGGAAAAGGCTCGCAAATCCAACTCGGCAATATCAACACCGACCCGCCCTGCCATGGGAGGCACAAAAAGGGGCGGCAATTCATTGAGCAGGCGCGCCAGTTCATAAGGGTCATGCACCGACTGGTCGCGCAAGTCGCGCGGAGCCAAGGCCAGCACTCCTCCCGAAATCACCGCTTCAAAAAACCTCTCTTCTCCCAACTGCACGACCGCCGCGCCGCTCAGGCGCGTACCGGCTCGGTTCTCGTCTGGTTGTATGGTAAAATCCGACAGAAGGATTTTCTCGGAACTAGCACTAACTTCACTGATCAGGACGAGGTCACCCTGCACATTATCGGCCTCGTGCGCCGTTTCCGGAACGCCGCGAAAAGTTGCCTTGCCCTTGAATGTAGGCCGTGCACCAAGAACAAGAATCCCCTCTGCACCAAAACTGTAGGTACCATCCAACGCCCGGGCAAATGCCGAAACCTGCACTTCGTCATTTGCATTGAGGGATGATGTATTGAGACGAACCCCGTGGGTCCGCCCCCCGAACTCCCCTTCTCCCTGCAATGAATAGGGACCGCGCAAATCAGGAATTTTTACCTCGCCCTTAAAATTTTTGACCTGCCAGAAATCACCGGAGCGTTCATCGGAAAGACGAAAAGTGCCCTCGATGATGCGTGCACTGGCCACGGAGAGACCGGAAGCGCTCAGCGCCTCGGGCACAACAAAAGGAATTTGCAGATATCCCTCTTCATCCACGGATACTGAAACAATCGGCGATTGCAAAAGCAGGTCGGTTATGGTCAGCCGGTCCCGGAGAAAATCCATCAGTGAAAACTCTGCAACAAGTCCTCCAATTTCAACAATTGGAGCGTCTGCAGGTCCCACAATCGTTGCCCCGAACTGCATTCTGGGTTGAGGCAGCAGCGTAAAATCAATACTTCCCGCAATGATGACATCCGTGCCCAATTGAGCCTCAGCCATGCTTTCAAGACGATCACGATAGCCTTCCCAGTTAATCCAGCTGGGAATGAGAAAGCCCCCCCCCAGCACCAGAATCGCAAGAACGCCGATTACGATGTAAAGCCGATTGAGCACGCGCCTTTAATTCCCTTCACTTTCACCGCAATTCAGGGTCGGGATCGGTTAATCTCGCGCGGAACGGATGAAACTAACAGGTCCTTATCCTAAATCGTACCAAAGCTTGCGTCATCTATGATTATTGCGCAATTTGACCCATTGGAACACGTTTTTGACTCAACCCGGGGCCAAAACACTTTTCCAGAAGAATTACATGATCAGAACGAAACAGGTCCACTCAGCGCAACCCGGCAGGAAAGCACAATGAAGCGCCCCAAACTCAGCCTAGCCCAAATCTATCAGGTTGTTTACCGCTGGGTGCGCCCCAATGTCGAAAGTTTCCTGAAACTGCAAAAGCCCAAGCTCTGGCTATTGGCCATACTGGCTGGTCTGGCGGGGGCTGTTGTTGCCATCATATTCCGCTACACCATCAGCCTTGTTCAATGGCTGTGGACCGGAACTTTCTCTGAAAGCTTCCTTTTAAACGTTGCGGCCCTGCCCTGGTGGATTGTGGTAGTTGCCCCCACAACAGGCGGTCTGGTGGTGGGAGCAATAATCCACCTCTGGGGGCCGAGCGCCCGGGCGGGAGGCGTTGCCGATGCCATCGAAGAACGTGCGCGCGACACGCCCCAACTCACCCTGCGCAACGCCAGTATCGGAACACTCATTTCGGCCATAACTCTTGGCTCCGGGGGCAGCGCCGGACGCGAGGGTCCGGTTGTCTACTATGCCGCCGCCACGGCCAAAGCACTGTTTCAGGCATTTGAATTGCCCCCATCGGCCCGCCGCGCCATGCTGGCCAGCGGTGTTGCAGCCGCCATTGCTGCCTCGTTCAATGCACCCATGGCTGGAGTGCTTTTCGCTCACGAGGTCATTCTTGGCCATTTTTCCATGACCGCGTTCGTGCCGCTGGTCATTGCAGCGGTTCTTGCCGCCGTCATCGCCCAGGCCTGGTTTGGTCCTGCCCCCATTTTTATGCTGCCCGATTTTGAAATCACGTCATATTTGGAAGTTCCCGCCTTCGCCCTGCTCGGCATCACCTGCGCAGCGGTAGCCATTTTATTCCAGGCTTCGCTGATCGGTTCAGACTGGATCAACCGTCGTGTCTCCCTGCCCACCATCATGCGCCCCGTTGTCGGGGGGTTTCTGGTGGGCCTCATCGCATTGGCTTTCCCTCAGGTTCTGGGCGTTGGGTATGAGGCAACAGAAGCCGCTATCTCCGGTCGACTCGATCTCTGGCTGATGCTGGCGCTTATCGTCGCCAAAACCGTTGCCACAGCCATAACGCTGGGTACGCGCATGGGCGGGGGCGTATTTTCTCCCAGCCTTTATCTTGGCGCCATGACCGGCGCCGCCTTTGGCATGATTGTGGCCGGCATCGCCCCTGACCTGGCATCCAACGTCGGACTGTACGCCACCATAGGCATGGCCGCGGTTGCCGCCGCCGTGCTTGGTGCTCCCATCTCCACCGCCATTATGGTTTACGAACTTACCGACGGGTTTTCGTTTTCAATTGCGCTATTGCTGACTATCGGCATTGCCACCGGCCTGTCCCAGGCCGCCATGGGCCACAGCTATTTCTTCTGGCAATTGTTCTCCCGTGGCGTAATGCTGGAAGAGGGTCCCCACACCCATCTGGCCCGGCAGTTGCGGGTAAGAAAATTCACCCTCCCCTTCAAGGAGGATGAGGAAGTGCCGGTATTTGACGCCACCCGGCTTTGGCTCAAGGATACCGACAATCTCGAAACCGCACTGAAATCATTCTCCAACAGCGGCAAACAACGTTTGCTGGTAACCCGCGGCAAGGACAATGAACCCATCGGCTGGGCCTATCATGTGGACGCTCTCTCAAACTTCAACAAAGTACTGGTCGAACAAAGCCGCGAAGAGCATTATTAAGGGCGCGCCAAACCCTATCCCTGACATTCCATTATCAAACAAGGTTTATCCTTGTAGGTGGTCAACGCTTTTTCCATGAATCCGCATTTTTGAGCCACCCTGCGCGTCGGCAGGTAATCGGGGGACATTATTGCAACCGGTCTGACATTGCCAAAACGCGCCAGTTCCCACTCCATCGCTTCCCTCGCATATCCCTGCCGTGGCGGCACAGCCCGGCAACAATCAGCGGCTTGCCCATGTCCGAGCCGGTGCTCATTATCATCAGTGGCGGGGGGCACCCGGATCTTTTGCCAAGGACAATTGATTACGCCGTCAAAAGCCCTCACACAAAACGCCCCCGGAAAATTGCCGGAGACGTCTTAACTTTTGCATGCAAAAAACCGCAGATTGCCTTGGTTTCCAGGGTTTTATTCCACAGGCAGGGTTGCGGCATAGGCCACAACATCAATCGCCGCCTGAACCGGGAAGGCGCGAAGATTTACCATCGCCGCACCGGGGTGTGAATTGAGTACCTTGTGGATCACTTCATCAGGCAGTTCAGAAGCCTCAGTTCCAACAAAATTGCTGGAAGTGCTGTCCCCCCAGTCCAGAAGTCTGCCATCAAAGCCATGGCAGGCAGCACACACGGTCTGGAAAATTCCGCGTCCGTTGCTGATGTCCGCCATTCCCGGAATCATGGTTCTTGTCTCCAGATCCACATATTTGGCCACATCAATCTGGCCGTTGCTGACAAAAGCCGCCAGACGCCCCATTTGCGCATCATCAATCATATCCGTGGTGTAAAGATGGGTGTCGTCGCGCAGAGTGGCAGCAATCTGCTCCAGCGGACGGCCAACAGCACCCCTTATACCGCCAATACCGGTATAATTGGAACTGCCTTCGGCATAAATGCCATCACTGCCCAGAAAATCCCAGCCGTGACAGGTTTTACACCGCCATGTCGAGGGGCCGGACTTCTGGCCGATTTCCGGATAACTGGGGTGTGTACCCCGCGGTTCGGCAACATCAAGTGCCACCCACCAATTGTCATAAATCCGGCCACCGGCTGCCAAAATCCAGGCCTCCTCCGGATTGGCCGGAACACCATGCACAAAGTCCGGCGAACCCGAACTGAACGCATAGTCTCCGATTTCTCGTTTTTCGCTGCTATCGTCGTCCCCGCTGGCCAGTACAGCCGCAGAAAATCCAAACAACATCCCCGCGGCGGCAACAAGTGTTGCAGCACCATTCAGTATTTTCATGATTTTCCCCAAGCACTATTTAAGTGTCAACCTTGGCACTGTAACAACAAAAACCTGCTTGTTGCAATAGCCCGATCCGAAAACGGAAACCTCAGCCTTTACACCTGCCGACAACTTGCGTTAACAGCTTAATTTTCAAGGAAATAATCAGGGCAGCATCTGGCGCATTTTCCTTCCCAAAAACAACACCCGGCCGAAATATGTAAAAACACGCACTTACAGAATGACCGAAATACAACGCACAATACTCCACGGGCATACCTTTACGAATTACCTGCCCACTCGATGGACGCTTGTCTTGCCAGCCTCTATATTGACAGGAGAACAAAAAGTGATTCTTGCTGTCAAGCGCCCGAAAAAAGACAAAACCCTGATGAGCGATTCCAACGCCATGCCCAACCCCGTCACCTCCCAGTTCGCTCGCCCCGGGCCCGATTATCTTGAGGGCTTGAATGAGGAACAGCGCGCCGCCGTGCTGACCATCGAGGGGCCGGTCCTGGCCCTGGCCGGAGCCGGAACCGGAAAAACACGCGTCCTGACCACCCGCATTGCCCACATCATGGCTTCGGGAAAGGCCCGTGGCAGCCAAATTCTCGCGGTCACCTTCACCAACAAGGCTGCCCGCGAAATGAAAGAGCGTATAGGCCAGCTGGTTGGCCCCTCGGTCGAGGGTATGGCCTGGCTGGGCACCTTCCATTCCATCGGCGCGCGCATCCTGCGCCGCAATGCCGAACTAGTCGGCCTGAAATCCGACTTCACCATTCTTGATACCGATGACCAGATACGCCTCATCAAACAACTGCTGGCAGCTGACAATATCGACGAAAAGCGCTGGCCGGCCCGCCAGTTTGCAGCCATGCTCGACGACTGGAAAAACCGGGGATTATTGCCAAAGGATATCGGAGCGGCAGAAGCGGGCATGTTCGCCAACGGCCACGGGGCCAAGCTCTATAAGGACTATCAGGCGCGCCTGAAAACCCTGAACGCTGCCGACTTCGGCGACCTGCTGCTCGAGGGCATCCGCCTGTTCAAGGAGAACCCGGATGTACTGGCTGGCTATCATGCCCGTTTCAAATATATGCTGGTCGATGAATATCAGGACAGCAATGTCGCCCAATATCTCTGGCTCAGGCTTTTGGCGCAAGGCTCCCCGGCGGAAAAAGCCAATATCTGCGTTGTGGGGGATGACGACCAGTCCATCTATGGCTGGCGCGGGGCCGAGGTCGACAATATTCTAAGGTTCGAAAAAGACTTCCCCGGCGCAAAAGTGGTGCGGCTGGAACGAAACTACCGCTCCACCGCCAACATTCTTTCCGCCGCCTCCCACCTGATTGCCCACAACGAGACCCGGCTTGGCAAGACGTTGCAGACCGACGCGGGCGACCCCGGCGACAAGCTGGCCGTGACCTCGCTCTGGGACAGCGAGGAGGAAGCCCGCCATGTGGGCGAAGAAATCGAGCAGGCCCAGCGCCGTGGCGAGGACCTCAACCAGATGGCCATTCTGGTGCGTGCCTCATTTCAGATGCGCGAATTCGAGGAGCGCTTCATCACCCTTGGGGTGAATTATCGCGTTATCGGGGGCCCGCGTTTTTATGAGCGCCGCGAAATCCGCGACGCGCTGGCCTATCTGCGCCTCACCGCCCAGAATGCCGACGACCTGGCCTTTGAGCGCATTATCAACGTGCCCAAGCGCGGCCTTGGCAGCGCCACCGTGCAGATTTTGCACGATGCCGCCCGCAGCGCTCAAGTCCCCCTGATGACCGCCACCCGCCAACTGCTTGAAACCGACGACCTGAAGGCCCGTCCGCGCACCATTTTGCGGGCGCTCATCGCCCAGTTTGATGACTGGGCCGCCAAAAGCCGGACCATGCCCCACCACGAGCTGGCCGAAATCGTGCTCGACGAAAGCGGCTACACCGCCATGTGGCAGAACGAAAAAAGCGCCGATGCGCCGGGGCGGCTGGAAAACCTCAAGGAACTCATCCATTCCATGAGCGAGTTTGAAAGCCTTGCCGGATTTCTTGAGCACGTCTCGCTGGTTATGGACCGCGACAGCGGCGCTGCAAGCGATGCGGTCTCCATCATGACCCTGCACTCGGCCAAGGGGCTGGAGTTCAACCGGGTGTTTCTGCCCGGCTGGGAAGAGGGCCTGTTCCCCCATCAGCGGGCACTGGACGAATCGGGGCGCGACGGGCTGGAGGAAGAACGCCGCCTTGCCTATGTGGGCCTGACGCGGGCCCGCAAAAATATCCACATCACCGTGGCCCAGAACCGGCGCATTCACGGGCTTTGGCAGACCGCCCTGCCCTCGCGTTTTCTGGATGAACTGCCCCCGGACGTGGTCGAGGTCACCGACACCGGCTCATCTTACGGGGGCTATAATTACGCAGGGCAGGCTACCGCTTCCCGGTTCGATAAAACCGACCCGTTTGAAAGTTCCTACGAGACCCCGGGCTGGAAGCGCATGCAGGCTCAGCAGGGCAGGCGCACCTCGCCGGGGCCAAAAACTATTGATGGCACCCTCACCGCCCGCTCTTCCGACACGGGCACCCCCTCGCGCTACGCCGTTGGTTCCAAAGTGCTGCACCTCAAATTCGGCGAAGGGCAAGTGCTGGCAGTGGAGGGCAACAAACTGACCATCCAGTTCGCCACCGTCGGGCGCAAAAAGGTGCTGGAGAGTTTTGTGAAAGGGGGGTGAAAGATGGGGAAAAGTACAAACAACGGTGTTGAAATATCAATGGCACTTACTGCAGCCGGGTTCCGCGATTTCACCCTGCGCCATTCAACAGCGACATATCGTTAATCTTAATTGCTGTCCTTCGCTCATTAATTCATAACGAGTACACCAGCAACTAGCATCTGCGATTTTATCAATCGAAACGCAGACGCCTGCACCCTGCGTCATTGCGAGCGCCCACTGTTTTTTGGGTGCGCGGCAATCCAGAACCTCTAAAGCCCGGACCGGGCGATCTGGATTGCTTCGTCGCTGTGCTCCTCGCAATGACAATGTTTCCCCCTCACCCGCCCTTCGGGCACCCTCTCCCTGATGGGGAGAGGGGCGGGGTGGGGGGGAAGTGTCCTCAGATCGACTGCGCGCGCCCCTACCCACCGACCCCGTTTTCACCGGCAGGAACTTCTTCCCCCGCGGTCAGGTCCAGCGGCTCGGACATCGCCTGACACAGAACCGGAATGGCGCCATAGATGGTGGATTGCTGGGGTGTTAAATCCTCAACCCGCAAAACCCCGAGCAGGTCGTTTTCGTCCATGATGTCGGCGGCGCACGAACAATAGGCATCGGCCCTTATCTGGTCGGCCACCGGGTCGTCGCTCTCTCCTTGCGAACTGTTGTAAAACTGCACGCAGGAGCCATAAAACACCGCCCTTTGCTCGGCCCGCGTTTGCGCCACCGGAGCGATGGCCACCTGACCCGGCTCCAGCCAGTTGGCCAGCGGCACCAGTACCGAGAGCATGATGGGCTGATGCACCAGATAGATGATAAGGCTCCAGCGCCCCGCAAGCACCAGCCCCTTATAGGTGCGCCCTGTGCTTTTGAGCCGCGCGAGCGTGTCGCTCCACCCGGCAAGAAGAATTATGCGCATCACCGCAATACCGGCCAGCGTATAGCCGAAGCCGGGGAAAATGGGTTGCAAATCCTGCGTATAGGGTGGAGCGGTCCAGAACCCGATCCACGACAGGGCCCGGGCATTGAACATCTCGTTCTGCCAGATGAAGGGCACGGACATGAAAGTGACCGCGACCCCAATCACCAGCCACAAAGGCGCCCGCAAAAACGGCACAGCCATCAGCGAAAACAGGGCAATGGCGTGCAGGATGCCGAAATAGACAAAGCCCTCCTGAAAGGCGATATAGGTGCCAACGCTGACGAACAGCGCCGCCGCCGCGATAATGGAAAAGCGTTTCCAGAAGGCAGGCCAGCGCATGCCCGCCCCGTGGGCCAGCACCAGCGACACCCCGGTCAGCGACAGAAAGGTCACCTGAAGCACCCGCGCCAGCCACAGCCAGATGAAATCAAGCGTTGCATCGGGGCCGGTAAATTGCAGAAAGCGTAAATCCCAAACGAAATGGTAGATAACCACCCCGATGATGGCCAGCCCGCGCGCCACATCAATAATCAGATAACGAGGTCTTTGCTGGCTCACGGGGCCGGGCTGCGCATAAACCATAATATGATCAAACCAATTCTCTAATTTGCCGCCATCGCCTAACCTGCACCAGCCTAGCCCTGTTCGCACCAAACCGCCAACAGATCAGACACCGGATATCTTATGAATAACGCAAGTGTGACCGCTCCCCTGACCCGTCAACAGGCATTTGCCCTGGTTGATGCGGTGAGCATGGACGAAGGCCTCGCCCTCAGCGCCTCCGCTTTTGAGGACGAAAACGGCGAGTGGGTGTTCGAAGCCACCTGCTCCGAACAACCCGACCTTGATAAATTTTCAAAGATCGCCGCGCAAACTCTTGGTGGCAACGTCGATTTTTCCGCCGAAAAAATCGACCCCGGCATCAATTGGGTCGCCAGATCACTTGAAGGCCTGCCCCCGGTCAATGCGGGCGGTTTTTTTATCCACGCGGGCCATAATAAACGCGAAATCCCCTCAGGAGTGATCCCCATTCATATCGAGGCGGGCGAAGCCTTTGGCACCGGCCATCACGAAACAACCACCGGCTGTCTGCTCGCCATTTATCAGGTGCTGCGCAAAAAAAGCCCGCGCCGGGCAATTGATGTGGGCACGGGCAGCGGCGTGCTTGCCATTGCTCTGGCCAAACGGCTGAAGCGCAAAATCATCGCCAGTGACATTGACCCCAAAGCCGCCAGAACCGCCAAGGCCAATGCAAAGTTGAACAAGGTAAAAAAGCTGGTCAAGGTGGTGGAGGCAACCGGGCTGGACAAGGGTAAAATCAGGGCCAGAGGCCCCTATGATCTGATTGTCGCCAATATTCTGGCCGGACCGCTGGCGGAACTGGCCCCCGATATGAGCGCAAACGCGCGCGCCCGCGCTACCATCATCCTGTCAGGCATCCTGAACGAACAAGCGCCACAGGTCATAAAGACCTATGGCGCTCAAAAATTCACGCTCATCCAGCGCATTATCCTTGGACAATGGACAACGCTTGTTCTGGAGAAGGATTAAGGTCTAGTCGCGGTCAGCGCGCTCGTAAAGCTCGCGGTACATTTCGATCTCGAGCTTGGCGCGGCGGGTCCGCGATTCAATGACTGCGTCATAAGCGCGCTGAAATATGTTTCTGTGCTTGTTCATGGCCGGTTTCCTTTTGCCTGATGTGCCTTGCATATAGTCTTTGCCCGCCAAGGGTGTTAGCCCTGCAAATGCACACCCGATATGCTCCCCCCGCATAGCCGGTAAACAGATCAATAACATTCAGGTTCCGCCCATGGCCCGCACGTTTGACAAAACCATATATCAGTCTTTTGCAGAGGTCACCGACCCCTCAAATGTGGCCCCGCGCATCGCCGCTTTGCGCCAAAAACTGAAGGAAAAAAAGCTTGATGCTTTCCTCATTCCGCGCACCGATGCCCACCGGGGCGAAAGCCTGCCCGACAGTGAGCAAAGGCTGGCCTATGTCACCGGATTTACCGGCTCGGCCGGGTTGGCCATTGTCGCAAAACAAAAAGCTGCCCTGTTTGTGGATGGCCGCTATACGCTTCAGGCCCCGGCCCAGACCGACACAAGCCTTGTTGAAATCCAGCAACTCCCCGAAGCCAAACTGTCAGACTGGGTACTGGAGAATCTACCTGAAGGCGCGCGCATCGGATTTGACCCCTGGCTGCATACGCCGAACGAAATCCGGGACCTGGCAACAAAACTCGGGGGCCATGCCGAGTTGGTTCCGGGCGACAATCTGGTTGACATGATCTGGATCGACCGCCCCGCCCCGCCAAAAGGAAAAGTTGAACTGCTGGGCGTGAGCAGCGCCGGTGTTTCGGCAAAAGAAAAGCTCAAAACCCTTCAGGAAACGCTCGCAGCTGCCAACGCCGATGCAACCGTGCTCACCATGCCCGAATCCATCTGCTGGCTGTTGAATATCCGGGGTCGCGACGTGCCCAACACCCCGGTGGTTCATGCCTTCGCCATCGTGCATAGGGACAAAAAACCCGCCCTGTTTGTCGACCCGGACAAACTTGGCGACAGTGAGAAACATCGGTTGGCGGAAACAATCGACCTGCTTCTTCCCGAAGATTTCAAGCCTGCGCTGGCCGACCTTGGCAAAGCCAAAAAACACGTCTGGATCGACCCGGCCACCTGTCCCGCCGCCGTGGCCACGCTCCTGACCGACAGGGGCGCAAAACTCATCAAAAAATCCGACCCCGTGTCTTTGCCCAAGGCAAGAAAGAACGCCGCCGAACTGGCGGGAATGCGCGAGGCCCACCGGCTCGATGGTATTGCCATGGCAAAATTCCTCAGCTGGTTCGACGATGAAGCACCCAAGGGGAACTTAAGCGAAATCGACATCGCCACCGCGCTTGAAGCATTCCGGCGTGAGGAAAAAACCCTTTTCGACATTTCCTTTGACACCATTTCGGGGTCCGGCCCCCACGGCGCCATTGTCCACTATCGGGTCAACACCAAATCCAACCGCACCCTTGTTCCGGGCGAGTTGATGCTGGTGGACAGCGGCGGGCAATATCTCTCAGGCACCACCGACATCACCCGCACCCTGTTCACTGGCGCGGCCACAGCACAGCAAAAACACCACTTCACGCTGGTGCTCAAGGGCATGATTGCCATTTCGCAGGTGCAGTTCCCCGAAAAAACCACCGGCGCCCAGATTGACGCACTGGCTCGCCACGCCCTGTGGCAGGAGGGCCTGAACTATGGTCATGGCACCGGCCACGGCGTTGGTGCCGGTCTTTCCGTTCACGAGGGCCCGGCGGGCATCGCCCCGCGCTATCATGTGCCCCTTGAGAAAGGCATGATCCTCTCCAACGAGCCCGGCTATTATCTTGAGGGGGAATACGGCATCCGCATCGAAAATCTGCTGCATGTGATAAAAAGTGATGTGGCTGAGGACTTCCTGGCCTTTGAAACCCTCACCCTTGCCCCAATCGACACGAGGCTTGTTGCAAAAGACCTGCTGACCTCGGGAGAAAAAGAGTGGCTCAACGCCTATCATGCAAGGGTGATGGCTGAGATCGCTCCGCATCTGGCAGCACAAGAGAAGGCTTGGCTGAAAAAGGCGACGACTGAGATTTAGGTCTGTTAGAGTCCTTTGTTTCGCCCATTCACTCCACCCTTCACCCCGTTGAAAAACGGGGTCCAGCACCCCGCTTCTGCGGCGCAACAAGCTTCAATCCACAAGGCAATTCATTCATTTTGTCGACGCAAAGACTTGGGCCGCTGGATTCCAGCCTCCGCCGGAATGACGATGAACAAACAGTCAAACTCCCTCTCCCCTGAAGATAGAGAGGGATTGGCGGATGTCCGTCATTGCGAGGAGCATCAGCGACAAAGCAATCCAGAAAATACGTTTTTTGCAAAAGAACTGGATTGCCGCGCTCCCTTTGGTCGCTCGCAATGACCTGTCAGACATGATTGAATTTCGTCATATACCAACCCGAACTTGATCCGGGGTCTTGCCCACCAGATCAAGGTCCCGGCTCAGTGGTCGGGACGGTGCGACAGGAAATGATAAGGACGTGTCTGAAGAAGCAAGCGCAAAACCAAAATGATTATCCCACCAGCTTCAGCCATTCGTCTTCGTTCAGTATTGTCAGCCCAAGTTCCTCGGCTTTTTTCAGCTTGGAACCGGCCCCCGGCCCCGCCACCAGAATATCAGTCTTTTTTGATACCGAGCCGGAAACCCTGGCCCCCAGCCGCTCGGCCATGGCCTTGGCCTCAGCCCTTGTCATCTTTTCGAGCGAACCGGTAAACACCACGGTTTTGCCCGCCACCTCGCTGTCGGTGGCAACGTTCAACTCAAAGGGCTTTGGCTCAATCACCCCAAGCAGATCGTCAACCGCCGCCCGGTTGCGCCTGTTGGCAAAAAACGCCCCCAGCGAGGCTACGACGGTTTGTCCGATGCCATCAATAGAGAGCAGATTTTCAACCGCCTCTTCGTTGCCCTCCCCGGCAGCGCTCGCAACCCTTTCAAACTCGCCAAAACTGCCGAAACTTTTGGCCAACAACACTCCTGTGGTTTCCCCCACATGACGGATGCCGAGGGCAAAAATCAGCCGGTCCAAATCGGGCGCTCGCCGCGCATCAATAGCTGCGAAAAGGTTCTTCGCTGATTGCTCCCCCCATCCCTCCTGTTCGGCCAGCAGGGGGAAATCCACCCCGTCGCGCCTCTCCAGCTTGAAGATGTCCGCGGGAAGTCTGATGCGCCCCTCCTTGTAAAACGCGGCCACCTGCTTGTCCCCCAGCCCATCAATATCGAGCGCCCGGCGCGAGACAAAATGTTTGAGCTGTTCCACCGCCTGCGCTTCACAAATCAGCCCCCCCGTACACCGAGTTACGACATCAGGCTCGCCGGTATTTTCGTTGATTTCACGCGTGGCTTTGGAGTTGCAAACCGGACACCTGTCAGGAAAAACATAAGCCACAGAACCGCTTGGCCGCTTATCCAGATTCACTTTGACAATTTGCGGGATGACATCTCCCGCCCGTTGCACCACCACACTGTCGCCGACTCGTATGTCCTTGCGGGCGATTTCGTCAGCATTGTGCAGCGTGGCGTTGGTTACCACCACCCCGCCAACGGTCACCGGTTTCAGCCGCGCCACCGGGGTCAGCGCCCCGGTACGCCCAACCTGAATGTCGATGGCTTCAAGTATGGTGCTTGCCTGTTCCGCCGGAAACTTGTGGGCAATGGCCCAGCGCGGCGCCCGGGCCACAAAGCCCCAGCGCGCCTGCAAATCCAGCCGGTCCAGCTTGTAGACCACCCCGTCAATATCGTAGCCAAGGCTGGCCCTCTGCGCTTCGATTGAGCGATAATGGGCCAGCATTTCCTCCACACTGGTGGTGCGGATGGTCAACGGGTTGGTTCTGAACCCCCACTCGTTCAACCGCTGAATGGCTTCCCATTGGGTTTCAGCGAACGGCGCGGAAACAAACCCCCAGGCGTAGGCAAAAAACTTCAGATTGCGGCTGGCAGTGATGGAACTGTCCAGCTGGCGCAGCGACCCCGCCGCTGTGTTGCGCGGATTGACGTAGGTCTGCCCGCCGGTCTCTTGGGCCTGTTTGTTCAGCGCGGCAAAATCGGCGTGGCTCATATAGACCTCACCCCTCACCTCAATCACCTCCGGCCAGCCCGTCCCTTTCAATCGTTTAGGAATTTCAGCGATGGTTTTCAGGTTGGCGGTAATGTCCTCCCCCACTGTGCCATCACCCCGTGTCGCCCCCTGCACGAACATCCCGTTTTCATAACGAAGAGAAGCCGACAGGCCGTCTATCTTGGGCTCGGCAGTAAAAGCCAGTTCCAGATTTTTGTCGCGCGCAAAAAACTTGCGCGCCCGCGCCACAAAGTCGCGCACATCCTGTTCGTTGAACGCATTGCCCAGCGACAGCATGGGCACAGCGTGGATGACTTTGGAAAAACCATCTCCAACCACTGCCCCGACCCGGATCGTGGGGCTGTCAGAGCGTTTCAGGTCGGGAAAGCGCGCCTCGATTGCAAGATTGCGCTGGCGCAGCGCATCATATTCAGCATCCGAAATACTGGGAGCATCCCTGAGATAATAGGCTTTGTCGTGAGCGGCAATTTCCCTGGCCAGCCGTTTCAGTTCCTCCCGTGCCTCATCTTTTGTGAGGCCCTCGACATCTGCCATCAGCCGACCTCCGAAATCAGCTGTCTAGCTGCCGCCCGTGCTTCCTCGCTCACCTCGGCCCCCGCCAGCATGCGGGCAATTTCTTCGCCCCGTTCGGTTTGGTTGAGTTCGCGCACCTGGGTGCGCATATGCGTACCTGCCTCGATTGCCTGTTTTTCAATCAGCATATGCGTTCCGGCTCTGGCCGCAACCTGAGGCGCATGGGTAACCGCCAGCACCTGCACTTTTTCGGCCAGCCGTGCCAGTCGCCGCCCCATGGCGTCGGCCACCGCTCCCCCGACCCCGGTGTCGATTTCATCAAATATCAGCACCGGAGCTGAGCCACGCTCGGCCAGAACCACTTTGAGCGCCAGCAAAAAGCGCGACAGCTCGCCCCCCGAAGCAACCTTGAGCAATGGCCCCGCCCGCGTCCCCGGATTGGTCTGCACATGAAAAGCAATCTGGTCGTAGCCGTCCGGCGAGACACGGGCAGTGTCCTCTGACCGGTCCACAATAAACCTGGCCGCTCCAAGTTTGAGGTCTGGAAGCTCAGCATTTACAGCCGTTTCAAGCGCACTTCCTGCCACCTTGCGTCGTGAGGAAAGCTCCCGCGCAGCCTCCTCATAAGCCCGTTGTGCCGCACCGCGCGCTTCTTTCAGTCTTTCCAGCTCTTCCCCGCCATCCTGCAAATCCTGAAGAGCTTTTTCATAACGGTTCAGGACATCGCCCAAAGCATCCGGGGCAACATTGTGCTTGCGCGCCATGCCCCGCAGAGCGAATAACCTCTCCTCAACCGCATTGAGTTCATCCGGGTCAAAATCCATCTGCCGTTTGATGTTTTCCAGGGCATCCTCCGTACGCCCCAACACCTCAAGAGAGGCATCCAGCCCCTCAATAAGAGGCAGAAACAGGTCACCGTCAGCACCCGCCTTCCTCTGGAGGCGCCGCAACAAGGTAGCCAAAGCAGCACTGGGCGCAGAGGGACCGGAAAGAATTTCATCAGCATCGCGCACCTCCTCCGCCGCTTTTTCCAATTGCATCAGATGCCGGCGGCGCGAGGCAAGTTTTTCTTCCTCTCCCGGCTCGGCAGCAAGCTGGCTGAGTTCTTCAACCACATGGTGGGCAAACTCCTCTTCTTTTCGGGCCAGCGCAATTTTCTGCTCCTGCTCCGCCAAGCGCTCTTCGGCTTCACTAAGGGCAAGATAGGCCCGCCTCGTTTTGTCAGCGATTGAAACATGGTCGCCAAATTCATCCAGCAAGCGCCTGTGGATGGCCGCGTCCACCAGTGCCCGCTCATCATGCTGGCCGTGTATTTCCACCAGAAGAGAACCGATACTGCGCATAAGGGTGGCAGACACCGGCTGGTCGTTTATCAGTGCCCTTGTACGCCCGTCAGCAAATTGCACCCGGCGCAGAATCAACTCATCTTCATCTGACACATCACTTTCACGCAGCAACCGGCGCACTCCGTGCCCCGGTGGCAGGCGAAATGCGGCAGTCACCTGTCCACTCTGACAGTCTTTGCGCACCAGTTTCTGATCACCCCGGCCACCCAGTGCCAGGGTCAGCGCATCAAGCAGAATCGATTTTCCAGCCCCGGTTTCGCCCGTCAGCACACTCAGCCCAACCTCAAGGTTGAGATCAAGCTGGTCTATCAGCACAATATTTTTTACCGAAAGAGCGCTCAGCATTGCTCAAAACCTCAAACAGCCGCGTTTCATATCGCAATGAACCACCGGCCAGCAAACGAATCCGTTGCCGGCACCGCTTAGTTTAGAACGTTTCTCTGAAAACGGGACCCAAAATTTCCGACAAAACCAGCGCGGTGACAGTCACAAAGACTTTAGCTGCTCATTCCCGCACTCAGCCAGTTGCCTTCAACCGACTCAGGAGCAAGTCCTTGTTCCTGCAAAAGCCTGTAGGCCGAATCATACCAGGAACTGGAAGGATAGTTCAGACCGAGCACAGCGGCCGCTGATTTGGCTTCTGAGAGCAGACCGAGTTTCAGATACCCCTCGGTCAGGCGGTAAAGCGCTTCTTCGATATGGGTGGTCGTCTGATATTTCTCCACTACCGTTCTGAAACGGTTGATGGCGGCAGTATTTTGCCCGTTGCCCAGATAATAACGGCCCACCGACATTTCCTTGCCCGCCAGTTGGTCAAACGACACTCGCATATTCTCTTTACTATCATCGACATATTCAGAGTCAGGATAGGTGTTGATGAGCAGGCTGTAGGTGTCGATGGCATCCTGTGCCAGTTGCTGATCGCGGGTGATATCTTTTATCTGCTTGAAGTAGGACGAACCCTTCAAGAACAGCACATAAGGAACCTCAGAGGATGAGGGATAAAGCGCCAGATAACGATCAGCCGCCAAGACAGCATCCTCGTAAGCGCCGGTACGGAAGCGTGCATAAACCGTCATCAGCTTGGCCCGCTCCGCATACTCGGAATAGGGATGCTGGCGTTCAAGTTTTTCCAGTGATTCAATCGCTGTTGAAAAATACTGACGGTCCATATCATCCAGAGCGGTCTGATAGAGCACCTCAGGAGGTATGATCTCTTCCTCAACAATCTTGCTGGGGCCAAACAGATTAAGTCCGGCACAGCCGGAAAGCACAAGCACCATACCGGCCAGAACAGCCATACGAAGCGTCGCATATAGGGGATTAATTCCAGAACTTTTTATCACGATCAGTAATTTCCTCAAATGCGCGCTGGTCAAGCGACCTAAATGTTAAATGGTCCCAAACTGTGACGATAGCAAAATCTGCACAGATGTCTGATTTGTGAACCAGATCCAGGGTCAGGGCCTCAAGAAAAGTATGCTGAAAACAAATCGATCTCCGCCTACCCCACAGACCGAAGATACGATTTGACCTCAAAACCTTCCGGGATATCGTCCAGGGAGTCAAAAGCCAGCGGCAGATCATTGGCTGAAACGATTTCATAGTTCGCATCGCTGGCAAACAGACTGGATAAAACCAGTGCATTGAGCGAGTGCCCCCCTTTGTAGGATCGGAACTTCCCATAAAACGGCATCCCGCCCAGCGCAAGGTCGCCAATTGCATCAAGAATCTTGTGGCGCACAAACTCGTCCTCATAGCGCAAAGGGGTGTTGTTCAAAATCCGGTCATCCTCCAGGGCAATGGAGTTTTCCAGCGAGGAGCCAAGCGCATAACCTGCCTGACGCAGAATTTTGGCATCGCGCATAAACCCAAAGGTGCGCGCCCGGCTGACATCCTCCACATAGCGGCGCGGCGTCCAGTCAAAAATCATGCGCTGGCGCCCTATCACCTGGCAATCAAAGTCAATTTCCAGATCAAGACGACGTCCATTGAACGGTTCAAGGGCCGCAAACGCGTCATTTTCGCGAACCGTAACAGTGCGCAATATCTTGATATATTTCCGGGTGGCCACCTGAACCTGCAGGCCAACGGTTTTTATGGCCTGCATATATATATCAGCGCTTCCATCCAGAATCGGACATTCAGCACCGTAAAGAGTGAGATAGGCATTATCGATTCCCAAACCACTCAGGGCTGAAATCACATGCTCAATCATGGCAACGCTGGTGGATTCACCCAGGTCAATGGTAGTACAAAGCGTGGTCCGTGTAACACTTGAAAAAACTACGGGGCTGGGTCCCACTTTACGACCATCCTCCAGTACTCTGGAAAACTGGTAACCCGTGTCGGCCGGTGCAGGCTCGATAACAAGCGAGACCGGTTCCGCACTGTGCACACCTATACCATCAAACTCAAGTTGCCCCCCCAAAGTACATTGGCGCGCTGATATTCTTTGCATATTCGACCACCTCTTCGAACTGTCCCTGAACCAAGTACTAAACAAAAAAAAACCGGCACGAAACCCGTGCCGGCCAATCTTTTTTGTTTTTATTTGGCTCTTCAGCCGTGCTTGCGCAAAAATGCTGGTATTTCAAGATGGTCGGAGGATGCTGGCTCTCCCCTGCTTCTGCCGGTTTTATCAAGACTTCCCGTAGCACCCTCAGGTTGCATTGAAGAACGTGTCCGGGATTGCGGGGCTTCGATGGCATTGCGCGCGTCCAGATCGTCCGCGGTGGGGCTGGTGGAAGTTACCGCATTCGAGGGCTCTGAATGGCTGTGATTCTGTGCAATCTCCTCCTTGCCCAGATTAAGACCCACATTGGAAGCCAGCCGTTTGAACAATGCACGCGGAGCGTTCATGCCCGAAGCCGGTTTTTCCTCAGCTGCCATGCTTGCCTTTCGGGCAATTGCTGGAAGCTCGTCCGTACGCGGCATGCGGCGCGGCCCCTCGGGTCGCGCTGCCTTCTGCGGAACATAAGCGCGTGGCACCGGACGTTCGGCAACAGGCACTGGCTCGTCCTGCGCGGCATAATCGGCAGACGCCATATAGGGTTCAACGCTCACCTCACCGGCATCCATGTCCGGAGTCGACTTTGTGTGGGCCGTTACCGCCTGAGCCATGGCGGCTTCGAGCTGATTGCCCACATCCTCATTACTCAGACGCGGCGCGGATGCTGCTTCGTCAGGCGCTGTGTTCAGTGTAATTGCAGGCCTGTCCGGATTCGGCTGATGGGGGTCCATCGCCTGAACCATTGCCGCCTCGGTGCCCGTCGCCACCACCGACACACGAATAGTACCCTGCAGCGCGTCATCAAAAGTTGCACCAAGAATGATATTTGCATCCGCGCCAACCTCTTCACGAATACGGCTTGCAGCCTCGTCCACTTCATAAAGCGTCAGATCTCCACCACCGGTAATGGAAATAAGCAGTCCACGCGCACCGTGAATAGAGACATCGTCAAGAAGCGGATTGGAAATCGCCGCTTCTGCCGCATGACGTGCCCGGTCTTCGCCACTGGCTTCCCCGGTACCCATCATAGCCTTGCCCATGCCGCGCATAACCGAACGCACATCGGCAAAATCAAGATTTATAAGCCCTTCTTTGACCATCAGGTCAGTAATGCAGGCCACACCTGAATAAAGCACCTCATCAGCCATGCCAAAAGCATCCGAGAACGTGGTTTTTTCATTGGCCACACGGAACAGGTTCTGGTTTGGAATAACCAGCAACGTGTCCACATGCCGATGCAGCTCGTCAATTCCGACCTCGGCAAGATTCATGCGTCGCGCGCCTTCAAACTGAAAAGGCTTGGTGACCACCCCGACAGTGAGAATGCCAAGCTCGCGGGCGGCTCGTGCAACCACCGGCGCAGCGCCGGTTCCGGTGCCCCCACCCATACCCGCCGTGATGAACACCATATGCGCACCACTCAGGTGATCGTTGATTTCATCAATACTTTCCTCGGCAGCAGCTTTGCCCACGTCCGGGTGCGAGCCTGCGCCCAGCCCTTCAGTGACAGCAACCCCGAGTTGAATGACCCGACTGGCCTTGGACAGAGCCAGCGCCTGCGCGTCGGTATTGGCGACAACGAACTCGACACCCTCCAGGCCTGAATCTATCATATTGTTGACGGCGTTGCCGCCTGCCCCGCCGACACCAAAAACAGTGATGCGTGGTTTGAGTTCCTGAATGTCAGGGATGGTAAGATTGATGCTCATTGCCGGCCTCATCGTGAGATTTCACATTAAGATGTACCTGCAAAATCGTTAATCACGCCCTAACAAAACAAGGCTTTTTGTTAACCTTTGTGCAAAATGCAAAAAAAACCTGCGCCCTGCTAACCAATGATTAGCCATAAATGCCAGCCTCAAAACTGCCTTGCCAGTATCAGGCACAGAGCGGCGTTGCTCCGTTCCCACCTCACACCAAAAACAAGAAAAGCCTGAAAACCCTCTGATTTGACTCTTTTTATTTCAAGCAGAGGGCTGGGAAAGGGCACTAGAACCCGCTTCGAAGCCAACTGGCAATTCGTGAAAAATAGCCATCAGTCCCAGTCATTTTAAGGCCACCCCCCGGCTCAACAAACTCCTGATGGCAAACCTGGGGATAAACCAGCATTCCCGCAACTGTGGAAAACGCCGGTCCGCGCGCCAGTTCGGGAAGCCCCGCAACGCCTAAGGGCCGTCCCACGCGCACATTGCGCGCCAAAAGCCTGCGCGCCAGTTCGGGGAGTCCGGTCAGTTCGCTGCCGCCCCCGGTCAGCACCAGTCTGCGTCCGCTGATATCCATCATGCCGGTGGCCTGCATGCGCTCGCCAACAGCGCTCAGAATTTCTTCCATGCGTGGGCGGATAATTCTTGTCAGCGTCGCCCGGGGCACCTGATTGGGAATTTCATCCGGGCCCGAACCAACCGGGGTGACCGAGATGAGATCGCGCTCGTCTGCCTGTCCGGGCAGAACGGAACCATAAAATGTCTTGAGGCGTTCCGCTTCCTCCACGCCCACTGAAAGCTGGCGCGCAATATCCAGCGTCAGATGATGCCCGCCAATGGCAATGGCATCACAATAGGCCAGACGACCCTGATTGAACACCGAGACCGTGGTAGTTGCGCCACCAAAATCAACTATTGCCACCCCAAGCGTTGCCTCATCATCCACCAGAGTGGCCAGCCCGCTGGCATAGGGCGTGCAAATCAGTGCTTCCACCTGCAAGTGACACCTGTTCAATGCCAATTCGATATTGCGCATGGCCAGCGTTTCCGCACTCACCACAGCCACATCAATGCCCAGCTGATCACCAACCATGCCAAGAGGGTCTTCAATGCCCTTCTGGCCGTCAATGGAAAAGCCAATGGGGAGCGCATGAATGACCGATCGTTCGTTACGCACAGAGCGCTCGTTAACTGCCCGCAATACCCGGGAAATATCGCCCCGCTCCACTTCGGTTCCCTCCAGAGAGACCGTCGCGCTGAATGTCTCCGAGCCAAGACGCCCCGCACTCACATTGACAATAACAGATTCAACCGTCACCCCCGCCGAACGTTCAGCTGAGCCGACAACTGTGCGGATAGCCTGTTCGGCCTTGGCCAGGTCGCTGATTACGCCACTTTTGATCCCGGCAGAAGGTCCATAACCAAAGCCGATAACTTCAACCACATGCGAGCGATCTTTGAGGGCCTTGCCCTGCCCGCGGGGCACCAGACGTGCCACCACGCAGCATATCTTTGTCGACCCGATGTCCAGCACCGCCACCAATGAGGACCGGCCGGACTGTACGGGGCGCAAACGCGCTGTCAGGGCATCACTAATCATGAAACTACTCTCACTCAAACAAACTCTATTCTTTACGCTCGGCCAGCCTGAGCGCCATCAGCCCCGCCACCCGCATATCAATCAGCACCAGATCGCGATCCAGCAGCTGCTGTTCATTCTGGGCAGAATTGAGGGTTTGCAGAGCCGCCCCCAATCCCGCTTCAGGCAATTGCACCCGCAATCCGGTGTCATAGACAAGGTCCCAGCGCCTGTCCCCGATACGACTGGTTGCCAAAAGTCCCTGTTTCAGAACGGGGAACTCCTCCAGCGCCTGAATAATTATCTGCGCATCATCAGCGGCACCATCGCCGATGATCAGTGGCAAATTGTCATCAGCTGTCGTTGCATCAGCAATTTGAACCCCGGCGGCATCAATGACAAAAGTTACCCCGTCAACGCGCCAGCGCGCGATGGGGGCAACTTCTTTCACCTCGACAACCAGCTGCGAGGGATAGATTTTCCGCAGGCGCACATCAGAAATTGCAGGCATTTCAAGCAGACGCTGTCGCGCCGCCTCCACATCAAAGTTGAATATGTTGGTAGTTTCATCAATGCCAAGAGCTATGGCAATATCACTTTCTTCGGTCATCACCTGGCCCGTGATGGCAATTTCTTCAATGCCAAGCCCGGCCTGGGCGAAGCGCCCCGCAAGCAGGTCGCCTATGGCCTGTGCGTTCTGGGCAATGCCGCCCCGAGCCTGGAACCCTGCTGCCAGCACCAGCGCAACAATCAGAGCCGCAACCAGCCTCACCATATTGCTATGATGCAATACCCAGGTGTGCTTGAGAATTATCAGCACCCGTTTGCCCCCGGCACGCAACCGTGCAGGAAGCTGTGCGGCTGGCTCAACGCCGGCAATCGCAGTGCTGGAGGCAGACGCAACTGATCTGTGCTGATCGCCTATCTGTTGCAACTTGCATCCTCCACAATCCAGCTCACAAGCTCTTTTGGCGAGTGCCCGGCAAGTTCGGCCAATTCCGGCACCAGTGAGGTGGCGGTCATTCCGGGCTGGGTGTTGACCTCAAGGCAAACAAGCTCACCCGCCTGTCCCGCCAGGTCATTGAAGCGGAAATCCGCCCGGCTGACGCCCCGGCACCCCAACGCTTCATGCGCTTTTAGAGCCAAATTCTGTACATTTTGGTAAACATCTGAAGAAACTTGCGCCGGCAATACGTGATGTGATCCACCATCACTGTATTTAGCTTCATAATTGTAAAAATTCAGGTCGGTAACGATTTCCGTCACCCCCAGCGCCACATCTCCCATAATGGCGCAGGTCAACTCCCGCCCCGGAATAAATCGTTCAACCATAAGGTGTTCGCCCCCTATCCAGTCGGAGCGCAGTATTTCCTGAGGTGGGTGGCTGGTTTCGCTCTTGACGATAAAAATGCCGACGCTTGAGCCTTCTGCAACGGGCTTCACCACGTAAGGGGGTTTCATCACATGTTCGCGAGCAATTTCAGCGCGGTGAGCAATGATATGGCGGGTGACCGGCACCCCGGCCGCCTTGAAAATGATTTTGGACTGGTGCTTGTCCATGGCCAGCGCCGAGGCCAGAACCCCCGAATGGGTATAGGGAATGCCCAGCACCTCCAGCATGCCCTGAATGGTGCCGTCCTCGCCAAAACGCCCATGCAACCCGTTGAGCACCACATCGGGCTTGAGTTCGGCAAGCACCACACCGATATTGCGCTCCACATCAATTTCAGTGACCCGGTAGCCTGCTTCTTTTGCATGCTCGGCAAAAAAAGCACCTGAATTGAGCGAGACTTCGCGCTCCGCCGACCAACCCCCTTTTAATACTGCCACATGTTTTGTCATGTCAGTTCCACGGTCATTAGCCGGTTACCCTGCGCATCAGCCATTCAAACGGCCCTGCTTTGAAAAAGCGCGACCAGACCATCACATAAATTACCGAAACAATGATGAACAGACTGGCGGCGATAATCGCCGTTTCCGCACTCTGGCCGTCCAGCATTCCCAACCCCTCAAGCACACCCATGCCAATGAGGATATGCAGGATATAAAGCGAAAGCGCTTGTTTGCCGGTGCGGGTGAAAGGCTCAAGCCAACTGACCACGCCACCCCTGAACACCCAAAGACAAAACCCGATACTCAGCGCCGCCGCCCCGGCCCCCGCAAGCATATAGAGCGGCCCCGGTGGTATCGGGGAAACGCTCACCAGTTCCGCCAGTTCCGGGTCGCTGGAAAGCACAAACGAAAGCGCATAGGCCGCGCCAAGGGCCAGGGCGCCACAAAGCGTCAGCTTCTTTTGTATCGTCGCCTCACCAAGCTTCAGCCGCGCCAGCACAAATCCCATAAGCAGAAAACTCATCCAGGGCACCAGCGGGTGCCAGCCGTTGAACAAAAGGTTACGCACAAAGCCGGACGGGGTCCAGAAACCGGCATAGTCAAAGGTTTCCCAGTTCCAACCCGCCTCATAGTCAATCAAAAACAGCAGGGCGATAAACACCAGCGGCAAAACCAGCGCCACAATGAGGATGGTGCGCGTCGAACGTCGGATGAACAGCAGACCGACCACAAAATAAACCGCGTAATAGTGCAGAATATCAGCGGGGAAAATCAGCGAATTTATCAACCCAATGACAAACAGGAACAGCGCTCGTTGCAGCGTGAGAATAGAGAATTTCCGGCTCGCATCCCGTTGCGCGCCAAGCCCCAGACCAACACCGGCAAGAACCACAAAAGTCGCTGCCGCCTTGCCCTCAAGGCTGGTCAGAAAACCTGTTGCCCACAGTCTACCGCTCCCCGAACCGGTGACCACATGAAAATTGACAAAAACCATACCGGCAAAAGCAAGAAAACGGGCAAAGTCCAGCCCGTGCAGTCTTTCAGACGGGGTTTTTGCTTCTGCTGTCACCAACACTCAATCCTCGCCGGCAAAAACTCTGTCGCCGAGAAACTCGCCAACCTCCTCACCGGCAGCAAACCGCCCCATGCGTCGGATTTCCCATTGCAATTCCACGCCGCTGTTTTCCCGCACCCGCTGGCGCACGGTCTCGCCCAGAGTTTCTATTTCATGAGCCCTCGCATCACCCAGATTGAGCAAAAAATTGCAGTGCTTTTCCGAGACCTGCGCCTTGCCGATGGTCAGGCCCCGGCATCCGGCCCTGTCAATCAGCTCCCAGCTTGAAGCCCCTTCGGGGTTCTTGAATGTCGAACCGCCGGTGCGCGATTTTGTTGGCTGCGAACCCTCCCGGGTTTTTGTAATTTCTTCCATCCGGGCATTGAGTTCTGCCGGGTCGCCCGCATAACCCTGATAGAGCGCCGAAGTGAATATCACCCCGTCCGGGCCATGGGACTTGCGATATTCATAGGCCATCTGTTCTTTGTTGATCGTGATGATGTCGCCCTGCCGGGTGACCCCGCGCAACTCCACCAGCCGGTCGGCGGTTTCGGTGCCATAACAGCCCGCATTCATAAAAAGCGCGCCACCAATACCCCCCGGAATCCCCCGATAAAAGGTGAAACCGCCAATGCCCGCTTTGGCCATGGCCTGGGAGAACCGGATATCGGGCATCGCTGTGCCCACCCGCACCCGGTGATCTTCGAGCAATTCGATATCAGCAAAGCCCTTGACCGGCAGACGAACAACCACCCCCTCAAGCCCACCATCGCGGATCAGAAGGTTGGAGCCAAGTCCGATAATCGCAACTTTAATATCCTGAGGCAAATGACTCAAAAAAAACGATAAATCCGCCTCATCTTCGGGCATGAACAAAAGCTGCGCCGGGCCGCCGACCCGAAACCACGTCACCTCGGCAAGCATCTGGTTGTGGCTCAGACGCCCCCGCACTCCACCAATCCAGTCAGAAAAACCCGGGCGCAGGTCGCTAAAACTCATGCTTTGAAGCCCTGACTGCCCAGTATATCCTTCAACTCGCCTGGAAGCCTACCTGCCCACTGGGTGATGGTTCCAGCCCCCAGACATACCACATAATCGCCGCGGACAGCACGCTGAGCAATCAGCGGCGCCAGTTCTTCCTCGCCCGCAATTGCTTGCACATCCCGGTGCCCCAACGCACGAATGCGCCGCACCAGCTCGCGATGGTCAACACCCTCTATCGGCTCTTCACCGGCGGTAAACACCGGCGCAACAATCACGGTGTCAGCATCGTTGAAACAGGCTGAAAACTCATCCATGAGTTCGTTCAGCCGCGAATAACGGTGCGGCTGCATGACAGCAATCACGTCATTTTTCGCCGACTGGCGCGCCGCATCCAGCACAAACGAAATTTCCACCGGATGATGTCCGTAATCGTCAATCACAGTGATGCCATTGACCTCACCGGTTTGAGTAAAGCGGCGCTTGACCCCCCCGAACGCCGCCAGCCCTTTGCGGATGGCATCAGCCGACACCTCCAATTGGTCGGCCACCGCAATCGCTGCTGTGGCATTGAGCGCATTATGCAGACCGGGCATGGGCAGAGTGATGTTTTCAATACGCTTTTCCTGTTTCGTTATGCGGTCGCGTATCTCCACGTCAAATTTCGAGACACCTCCGTCATAGGAGAGGTTGACCAGTCGCACATCAGCCTGCGGATTCTGCCCGTAAGTCACCACCCGCCGGTCAACAATTTCACCCACCAGCGTCTGGACTTCGGGATGGTCAACGCACATCACCGCAAATCCGTAAAACGGCACATTTTCCACAAAGTGATAATAGGCGTTCTTGGCCTTTTCAAAATCCCCGTAATGGTCCAGGTGCTCGGGGTCGATATTGGTGACCACCGCAACGTCTGCTGGAAGTTTCACGAATGTGCCATCGCTCTCATCCGCCTCGACCACCATCCAGTCACCATCGCCCAGGCGGGCATTGGTGCCATAAGCGTTGATGATACCGCCATTGATGACCGTGGGGTCCATCCCCCCGGCGTCCAAAATCGCTGAAACCAGCGAAGTGGTGGTGGTTTTCCCGTGGGTACCCCCAATGGCAATCGCGTTTTTGAAGCGCATGATTTCAGCAAGCATCTCGGCCCGGCGCACAATGGGCAGCGCCCGGCGCCTGGCCTCGCGCAATTCGGGATTGTCAAACCTGATGGCTGAAGAAATGACCACCACCGCAGCATCCCCCAGATTTTCGGCCCGCTGGCCGATTGCAACCTCGATGCCCATCTCGCGCAGACGCAGCACATTGGGATTACCCGCCATGTCCGAGCCGCGCACTTTGTATCCCTGAGTATGCAGGATTTCAGCGATGCCGCTCATCCCGATGCCCCCGATTCCAACAAAATGGACGGGGCCGATTTCGCGGGGCATTTTCATATGTAAAATTCCAGTTCAGGCTTTGTTGTTTGCCAGCCACTCCGCCACGTCCGCCAGGCGTTCAACCGCATCGGATTTCCCGATGGTTTTGGCAGCGCTGGCGGCAGACTTGAGCGCATCGGCATCCCCTAGCAAATCAGCCAGTCGCTTGCCAAGGGATTGCGGTGAAAGCGTGTCCTCATCAACCAGCCAGCCCCCGCCCGCTTCTTCCATAAGCGAAGCATTGGCCCGCTGGTCCTGATCCAGAGAACCGGGCAGCGGTATCAGTATGGCAGGCCGCCCCAGCACCCCCAACTCGGAGATGGTCGAGGCTCCGGCCCGGCCGATCACCAGATGGGAGGCTGCCATGCGCTCGGGCAGGTCGGAAAAGAAAGTTGCAAGTTCCACATTTATCCGCGCCTCGGCATAGGCAGAAGTCACCCGTTCCATGTCCTCGGCCCGGCACTGCTGAGTGACAATCAGACGCCCCTTGAGCTCTGCGGAAAGAGACGCTATCGCCGGTGGCACCAGATCGGAGAATGCCCGCGCGCCCTGACTGCCGCCAAAAACCAGAAGTTTTAACGGCCCCTCTCCGCTCGGGTCTGGATAGTTGATATCTGCCAGTCGGCGCACCTGATCGCGCACCGGATTGCCGGTGACGATCATTTCAATCCTGAAATTCTCGGCGCCCCTCGTCTGCTCGAACTGCACCGCCAATGCCCTGGCGAAACGCAAAAGCGCCCGGTTGGCCCGGCCCAGAACCGCGTTCTGTTCGTGCAAAACCCCGGGGATCCGCAACAGGGCCGCCGCCATGAACGGGGGAAAGCTGGGATACCCTCCAAAGGCAATTACCGCGTCAGGTTTTTCACGCAGCATGACACCAAGAGCCTTCAAAATACCACCAACTATCGTAAAACCCGCAACCACAAATTTGAGCGGGTTGCGGATGGAAGGAGTAGCGGCTGGGATAACGTGAACCTTTGTGGCCGGAAAATCCCCGCCATAGCTCTCAACCCGTTCGTCGGTTGCCAGTTGCACCTCGTGCCCGCGCCGTATCAGTTCCTGGGCCAGCGACATGGCCGGGAACAAATGCCCCCCGGTGCCGCCAGCCATCAGAATGAACTTGCTCATGTGGCGTTCTGAGCCAGATCGCCGCGCCGCAGAGGCACGCCGGTGGCTATTCTTTCCTCGGGTTTTCGGCGGGTCAGCGCCAAAATCAACCCCATGCCAAAAGCCGTTGCGAGCATGGAAGTTCCTCCATAGGAAACAAATGGCAGGGTCATTCCCTTTGGTGGAGCCAGGTTGAGATTGACCGCCAGATTGATACCCGATTGCAGGCCGAACTGAATGGCCAGCGCGCTGGCACCAAGACGGGCAAACAGGTTGTTTTGCTGTTGTGCGAGCAACAGCGCACGAATGGATATGAAAGCGATCAAACCGACCAGAACAAGGCTGAACAGAATGCCGAACTCTCCCGCCGCCGCCGAAAATACAAAGTCCGCATGGGCATCAGGCACATAACGTCGCGCCAGGGCTTCCCCCGGGCCACGCCCGAACCAGCCGCCCTCCAGCAGGGATTGTAAAGCTTTTTCCACCTGGTAATTATTACCTGTTCCCGGGTTCAAAAAGCTGTCGATCCGCCGCGCCACGTGCGGAAACACGAAATAGGCCAGCACCCCCCCGCCGCTGGCAGCGCCAATTAGCGCTCCAATAACCCACCATGAAATACCGGCAAGAAACAACAGCGCGACCCAGGATGCGACAACCAGCACGGTTTGCCCGAAGTCCGGCTGCAGCAACAACAGCGCGGAGATGAATACCACCAGTCCGAATGCAATAGTCCGCGCCGGCACATCAGGATGTTTCATTTTCTCCGCAAACAGCCATGCGGCAATCACTGCAAAGGCGGGTTTGACAAATTCAGAAGGCTGCACGGTTTGCCCCATGAACGATATCCAGCGCTTTGCTCCCTTGATCTCGATTCCGAAAACCAGCGTGCCCACCAACAGAACAAGAGCGCCAACCAGAACAATCAGCGCCGACACGCGCGCCTGCCGTGCGCTCAGAAACGAGGCTCCCACCAGCACAATAATTGAAGGCACCAGAAACAGCGCATGACGGATAACGAAATGCCAGGTTGAAAACCCCAGTCTTTCAGCTACCGGAGGGCTTGCTGCAAATGACAAAACCATGCCGAACATCAGCAACAAAATCAGCGCACCCAGCAGCTCGCGGTCCACGGTCCACCACCATTCCGCCACAGGCGTTTTTTTCGCACGTGAAAACATGTTGGAACAACTTCCCAAAGTCCAAAAGACAAACGGGCTTCAGTCTACCCCGCAAAGCGTTACCGTTTCACAAACCATATGATGGCGGGCAAGGGATTTCAGCAGGTTTAGCGCAGTTTGAGCGAAGACAGGCCGATAAGCGCCAGCACAATGGAAATAATCCAGAAGCGGATGACAATCTGGCTTTCCGTCCACCCCAGATGCTCAAAATGGTGGTGGATCGGAGCCATCTTGAACACGCGTTTGCCTGTGAGCTTGTAGCTGGCGACCTGCACAATGACCGATACGGTTTCAAGCACAAACAGTCCGCCAATAATTGCCAGCACGATTTCATGTTTGGTCGCTACCGCCATCGCACCGAGCGCGCCCCCAAGAGCCAGCGAACCAGTGTCACCCATGAATATCTGGGCCGGCGGCGCATTGAACCACAAAAACCCGAGCCCCGCCCCGATAAGCGCCCCGCTGACCACCGCCAACTCCCCCGTGCCCGGCACAAAGGTCACCAGCAGATAATCGGAGAAAGTGATGTTGCCCACCAGATAGGCGATAAGCCCGAAACAGGCCGCCGCAATCATTACAGGAACGATTGCCAACCCATCCAGCCCATCGGTCAGGTTCACTGAATTACCGGCCGAAACAATCACAAAAGCCCCAAAAACAAAGAAAAAGTACCCCAGGTTTACGGAGAGGTCCTTGACGAAGGGAAAGAGCAATGAAGTGGAAAACGGCGCTTCACTGACCCCTGAAATCACCACAACAGCGATCAGCGCCACCACTGCCTCAAGCATCAGCCGTACCTTGCCGCTAAAACCGTTTTTGTTGGAGGCCCGCTTGACTTTGAGATAATCATCGTAAAAGCCAATAGCGCCGAAACTGACAGTCACAAACAGGACCACCCACACATATATATTGGTCAGATCAGCCCACAGCAGCGCCGAAAACACCATGCTCGACAGGATCATCAGCCCCCCCATGGTAGGGGTACCTGCTTTTTTGATGATATGGCTTTGCGGACCGTCCTCACGAATGGGCTGGCCATTACCCTGATTGGCAGCCAGGCTTCTTATCATTGCCGGGCCAAACATGGCTACCAGAAACAAAGAGGTGATGACTGCACCGCCGGTTCTGAATGTTATGTAACGGAAGACGTTGAAGAAGCCTATGCCATCTCCAAGTTGCTCAAGAAAATGTAACATGCACTTTTTTCATTCTCGTCGATTGAACCTACCCGCCCCCTGCGAACCGGCTCCGAATGGCCTTAACCAGAAGACCAAGCCCGACACCGTTCGACCCTTTGACCATAACTAGGTCCCCATAATCAAGACTGTTCACAATCAGCTGTTCTATTTCGCTGAGTCTGTCTGCCGCGCCTCCAACTTTGACTTGCGGCGCCAGTTCAGTGGCGACTTTGGGCAGATATTCGCCAATGGCAAATAAAAGATCGGGCGAGGCCTGCTCAATTTCAGGGATAAGCCGGGCGTGCAGGACATCGGCTTTCTCACCCAGTTCAAACATATCCGCCAGCACCAGAATTTTACGTCCTGAGACCGGCTTCTGCGCTGAAAAAACCCCCAATGCCGCCGCCATGGACGCAGGGTTGGCATTATAGCTTTCATCAATCAACACCAGTGGGTTGGTTTTGCTCCCCAGCCTGTAGACAGCACCCCGCCCGACCGGAGCTGAAAATTCGGCAATCGCTGCCAGCGTATCCTGTGTTGTCAGCCCCAGGTGTTCTGCAACACACAAGGCCCCTACCGCATTAGCCAGCATGTGCTCACCCGGTACATTGAGCACAAGAGAAATATCCCGGCCCCCTATGTTAACGCGGGCATCCGACCCGCCGGTTCTGAAGTCCGCATTCCTGATGACGATGTCTGCACTTTCCGCAAATCCATAGGTCACAAAATGTTTTACGCCAGCTTTCTCAGCCAGTTCCTTGAGTAATATCATGTAGGCATGATCTGCGTTGACAATAGCGGCCCCGCCGGGCTCAATGCCTGAGAATACCTCCCCCTTGGCCCGGGCAATCCCCTCCATATTTTTGAAATTGCCGATATGGGCGGAGCCAATATTGGTAATCAGCGCTATATGCGGACGCACCATGTTGCTAAGCGGTGTAATTTCCCCGCCATGGTTCATGCCGATTTCAAACACACCGAACTGAGCGCTTGACGGCAAACCCGCCAGCATCAGCGGCACACCCCAGTGATTGTTGTAGCTCCTGATTGAAGCATGGGTTTCCCCTGCTCTTTCAAGAACAGAACGCACCATTTCCTTGGCTGTGGTTTTGCCCGCACTGCCGGTTATAGCGACCACTTTTGCACCCGAACGCGCCCGTGCCGCAACGGCGAGTTGCCCCAGCCCTGCAAGCGCATCAGGCACAACAAGAAGAGGCAAGCCTTCAAGGGTTCCCACGCGCGCTTCGCTCACCAGCGCCAGAGTTGCACCATTTTTAATGGCAGCCGCAACGAAATCATGCCCATCGAACCTGTCGCCCTTGATGGCAACAAACAGCGCTCCACGCTTAAGCGCCCGGGAATCAATGGAAATGCTTGAAACAGACTTGGCAGAAACATTTTGAACCCGGCCACCAGTGGACTCTATAAGCTCTGCAATGGAAAACAGACCTGACATCAGCTAGCCGCTGACAGCTTTGACCACCTGTTCATGGTCTGAAAAGGGCTGTTTGCTGGTGCCCACAATCTGATAGTCCTCGTGCCCCTTGCCCGCAATCAGCAGCACATCCCCTTTTTCAAGCGAAGCTACAGCCGCGGTAATCGCCTCACCCCTGTTGCCGATTTCCTCAGCCCCAGGGACTGCCGCTATTATTTCTGCGCGAATTGCAGCTGCATCCTCAGTACGCGGATTGTCGTCGGTAACGATCAATCTGTCAGCCACTTCGTCGGCCGCCCTGCCCATCAGTGCACGCTTGCCCTTGTCCCGGTCTCCCCCGGCACCAAAAACCACCACCAGCTTACCCGTGGCGTAGGGGCGCAGGGCTACAAGCGCAGTTTTCAGCGCTTCGGGCGTATGGGCATAATCGACAAATATCGCGGCACCGTTTTTAGTTGCCACCCGTTCCAGTCGACCCCGCGCACCCTCCAGCTTCTCAAGCGCGGGCACAACCAAATCCTTGTCCATCCCCGCAGCCATGACCATTGCAGCGGCCATCAATGCGTTGGACGCCTGATATTCACCGGCAAGTGGCAGATGAAAATCAAGCGGCTCCCCCACCAGCTTTCCTGAAACCCTCTGCCCCCAACCGTCGCGTTCCACCTCGCCAATTTCGATATAGGCCCCCTCTTTGCCCACAGTCAGCAGGGTCGCTCCCCGCTCCAGCGCACCAAACATGAACGGCATGTGTTCGGGATCATCGGCATTGACCACTGCAAACCCTCCATCCGCCATCAGTTGCGAAAACAGGCGCAGTTTCGCGTCCCGGTAATCTTCCATATCCTTATGATAATCCAGATGGTCCCGGCTCAGATTGGTAAAGCCAACCACTTTGAAACGCACACCATCAAGCCGCCGCTGGTCGAGGCCATGGCTTGAGGCTTCCATCACCACATGCTCAAAACCCTTATCCTTGAGCCGGGCCAGATCCTGATGCAACTTCAGGGAATCCGGGGTCGTCAGGGTTCCGGCAACTGTTTTTTCCCCGGTATCCAGGCCCAGAGTACCGATGGAAGCCCCCTTCATTCCCGCCGCTGCCCAGATCTGGCGCACGAAGGAGGCAACAGAGGTTTTACCGTTAGTGCCGGTAATTGCCATCATTGTTTCAGGTTGCGCCCCTGCCACACGAGCCGCAGCTTTTGCATAAGCGGCCCGAACATCCTCAACAACAATGGTCAGAAACCCCGCATCCCCGAGCCCTTCCCGGTCGGAGATAACAACTCGCGCCCCGCGCTCAAACGCCTTGGCTGCAAACACATCGCCGTGCGTCGTGCTGCCCGGAAGCGCAAAAAAAGCGTCCCCAAAAGCAACAGCCCGACTATCAGAACTAACCCCGGTAATTCGGATGCTCTCGATTTTGGATGCGTCCACAGACCCCTCCAGCAAATCTGCCAGTAAATATGTCATAATTATTCCCCCTGAGAATTTGTCTGATTGTCTATGCTCTGCAATTCCACAGGAACCAGCGCGGCATCGCTCATGTCACTGAACTCCGGCATGATACCCAGCATCGGGGCAATTTTTTGCACAACCCGGCCGGTTACCGCCCCCGCATTCCAGCCGGCAGTCCGCCCGGACTGTTCATTCTCGGCCTTGGGCTCGTCCACGAGAATAATCATGGCATATTGCGGATCATCAAGGGGAAACGCTGAAGCAAAGGCATTCAGATTTTTGGTGGTATCATAGCGCCCGTCAACAACCTTGTCCGCCGTACCGGTTTTTCCACCCACCATATAGCCTGTCGCAATCTGGTTCATCAGCCGCCCCGATCCCTCAAGCGCATTCAGACGCATCAAATAGCGCACATACCGGCTGGTTTCGGGTGATATTATCTGCTTGCCCAGTTGACGCGCTTCTTCCTCGGAGCGCATGAATATGGTTGCGGGCACCTGATACCCATCATTGACAAACCCTGCCACCGCAGAAACCATGTGCAGCGGTGTGATGGACAGTCCGTGGCCGAACGAAGCGGTAGCCGCCCCCACTTCGGAAAAACTCTCGGCAATGGCTGAGCGTTTGGTCTCGGGCAACTCAATGGGCAAAGCATCATCAAATCCGATGCGGTTCAGAAACGCCCTGTAGTTTTCTTTGCCCATGGCCTGCATAATGCGGATGGTGCCGATGTTGGAGGAATATTTGTAAACTTCAGGCAGGGTGAGAATGCGCCCCTTGCCCCGGTAATCATTGATGGTGAAGCGCCCGAAACGTATACCGGCACGCGCATCGAATTCATCGGTAACACTGACCAGTCCGCTATCCAGTGCCCCCGCCATCGTAACGGTCTTGAACGTCGAGCCAAGCTCAAATGTCCCCGCTGTCACCCGGTTCAAACGCCCCTCTTCCAGTGCGCTTGCCGGCACATTGGGATCAAAGTCAGGCAGCGACACCAAAGCGATGACTTCGCCACTCCTCACATCGACAATCACCCCCGCCGCCGCAATAGCCTGATAACGCTCAAGCGCATCCACAAGCTCGGTGTGCAGCGCATGCTGCACCCGCATGTCAATGGACAGATAAACCGGCTCAAGTTCGCGATCCCGCGCCAGGCCAAATTCCTGCAACACCTTGATGGCCTCACTATCCAGATAACGCTCGATACCGGCGATGCCCTGATTATCGACATTGACCGCACCAAGAATGTGCGCCGCTTCATTGCCCCCGGGATAAAACCGCTTGCTCTCGATAACAAAATCTATGCCCGGAATACCGAGATTGAATATGCGCTCCTGCGCCGCCGGGGTCATTTCCCGTTTTAACCAGACAAACCCTTCTTCCCCGTCAAGTTTTTCGCGCAACCAGGCACTGCTAACGCCAGGAAGTTCAGGCAGAAGTTTTTCAACAGCCTCATCAATGTCAATAATCCGGCGCGGCTCGGCAAATAGCGAAGGCACCCTTATGTCCATGGCCATTTCTATGCCGTTGCGATCATAAATCACCGGACGTGAGGCGGTTATGGCGCTGCGCGCCTGACCTCCTGCAGAAAGACTTGTCTCTGCGGTTCCCAATTGAACCAGCCGCGCGCCGATTACCCCAAAAACCACCAGCAGGCCAAGCATGGCGATGTGAATGCGTGAGCGCGTCATATTCTTGCGGAATTTGCGACCACCCTCCAGGGCAATTGTCACGTCTGCTGCAGCCTCCATGTCGGCACTCATTGCTCTAAAAGCTCCGCCAGTTTGTCGCCAATGGGGTCGATGCCCGCATCAAGCGCCTCAAACAATGCAGTCAGCGCCGCATCGTCGACAATCTCAGGCCGCATGGGCAAATCAGCGATTGAACCGAACTGTTCCGCTGACACGGTTTCAAGGCCAAGCGCTTCCGAATAACGCACAACCAGCGGTTCAATATGGGCAGGCTGGGTCAGAAAAGCCCAATCCGCTTTCAGCAATGACAGACGCCCCTGCTGCTGGTTTACCGTACGTTGCAGCGCATGCATGTCAGAGGCAATGGTTTCAGACTGGTATTTGATGGCGTAAACCCCCACCAGCGCAAAAATGGAGGTGATGAACAACACCATATTGATGCCTTTTATCATACTGCCCCCCGCAAGCTGCTCAAGGGGACACCAAGGCCAGAGAATGAAACCGACCGCGCTGCCTCTCCGGTGCGCATGGCCCAGCGCAGAATTGCCGAGCGGGCGCGCGGATTGGCTTTTATTTCCGCCCCGGAGGGTTTAAGCGCTTTGGCAACCGGCGCCCAGCGCATGGCTTCCATCTGAAGTGGGGGAAGATGTCTGGATTGCTGGCCCGATTTTTTTGCGCCCGAAAAGAACCTTTTTACTATCCGGTCTTCCAGCGAGTGAAACGTGACCACCAACAGCTTACCGCCCTCAGGCAGCAGGCGCTCTGCTGCAAAAAGCCCCGCAACCAGTTCGTCAAACTCTCCATTCACTGCAATACGCAACGCCTGAAAGGTTCGCGTTGCCGGATGATTTCCGCCGGGCTTGCGCCCTGTGGCCCGCTCAATAATTCCAGCCAGTTGCAGTGTGGTTTCAATGGGTTGTTCTGCCCGTGCCTGTATAATGGCCCTTGCAATCCTTTTGGAGTTACGCTCTTCCCCGAAAGCAAAAATAAGGTCGCCAAGCCTGCGCTCTTCATAGGTGTTTACAATGTCCGCAGCGTTTGTGCCGCTTTTGCTCATGCGCATGTCCAGCGGACCTTCACGCATGAATGAAAACCCGCGTCCCGCCTCGTCCAATTGCATTGAACTGACCCCGATATCCAGCACAACCACATCAACACAATTGTCACTGTTTAAGGCAACGAGTGCATCCAGCTCTGAAAACCGCCCCGGAGTGAACGTAAAGGCCTCGCCGAACTCTTTTTTCAACTTATCAGCAAAACGCAAAACACCGGGGTCGCGGTCGAGCGCAATAACTTTGGCACCTCTCTTCAGCAGCGCCCGTGAATAGCCCCCGGCCCCGAATGTGCCATCCACAATATCAAGTCCCTCAACCGGCTGCAAAACAGCCAGCACTTCCTCCAGCATCACTGGCCGGTGCACACCCTGCCCATCCGGGGAGGTTTTATGGCTTTTTGCACCCATAGTTCGGCTTCGCTCCACGCCTGTTCCCCGGAATTTTCATGCCGGTAGGCACAAGAATTCCCAAAAAACAGTAAAAGGTCCGCACCATATTGCCCACGGAGCTTTAAGATTTTGTTTCCCTTAATCGCCCCAAGAGCGAAATCGTGGCCCCTGCGAGGGAAAAGTGCCAGTTGACCTGTAAGCCGGGTTCTGTAGGGCATCAGTTTCCTGATACGTGGTGACCATTCATCTGGGACGCAAAATTGCTTTTGCGCCTCGTGCAACCAACCCGGATGACCAGCCCGAAAATCCCGGCTTGGAGTTCCCCCCGTGTCATCCCTATTTGGTCTTGCTCCCGGTGGGGTTTGCCGTGCCGGCCCTGTTGCCAGACCCGCGGTGCGCTCTTACCGCACCCTTTCACCTTTTCCCCTTTTTGGCCGAAGCAAAAGAGGTAGTCTGCTTTCTGTGGCACTTTCCCTGGGGTCGCCCCCGCCGGGCGTTACCCGGCACCGTGTTTCCGTGGAGCCCGGACTTTCCTCCCCTGGCCCTTCCAAAAAAGGAAGGTCAAGAGCGGTCACCCGGTCAACTGGCTTCTGACATATAGGTCATTTTGAAACGTTGTCGAACCGCTTTTTTTGTCACATGCACCAAAAAAACCGGCCTCTATAGCCCACGTGCCCTGGCGATAAGATCGTAGGCGGAGTTTATCGCCGCCACCCGCGCGGTGGCGATAACAATCAACTCTTCAGGCACACCCTTTGCCAACAGCCTGTCTGGGTGGTGTTCCTGAATAAGGCGCCGGTAAACCCGTTTGATTTCATCATTGCTGGCTTCAGGCACCAGCCCCAGCACCAGATAGGGATCCTTGTCCCCGTCCCCCATAATAAACTGGGCAGCAATCTGTTCAAAACGCGCGCCGTCAAAGCCAAAAATTTCCGCCACATCCCTGAGATATTCCAACTCCCCCTCATGGATCATGCCATCAGCCGAAGCGATGTGAAAAAGGGCGTCAAGCACATGTTCGAGCGTTTCGGGACTGTCTTGAAACAGCTTGCGGATTTTGCGTGCGTAGGAGCGATACCCGGCCACATCGCGTTGGGCCAGAGAAAAAAACCGCTCGATCTGCTCGGCCTCGCCTGCAGGAATTTCTACAACACTCCGAAAAGCGCGCACCTCCGAGGCTGTTACCACACCATCGGCAACCGCCATTTTTGCCGAGAGCGCCACCAGTGCCAGCGTAAAAGCTGCATCCTTGCCCCCGGGCAGCCATTTATCCGGGTCAAGCGCATTGGCCAGAGGTTCAAGTGTTTTTCCGATACGCGTCCAGATTGACATGAAACTGCCCCCCGATGGAACAAGCCAGCCGAACAGCTCCGCTGGGGTTCATGCCACCAATACTCTGAATTAAATACCATCCCGGCGCTATGTTTCAAGCTCGGCAATTCCGCTATGCATGCAAAAATTCGTCGCAGCATATTTTTGCCCCTGCCAGCGCATTGAACCTGTCCGACCAGCGAGCCCCTTTTGCCTACTGCTGCACCGCAGGATCCACTGAAACAGTGCGCACCAGCTGAATAAGTGAAACATCACGGGGATAAACCACCATAACCGGCCTGTGAAAGGCCGGAACGGGAACCGGTGGATGGTTCGCTTCAGGATTAGATACAAATGCCTGCTGCGAAATTGCCGAATCAGTTTTTTGCGTGACCATCTCCATCTCAAGACCTGCCGTCAAATCACTGCCCCATGGTGTCACCCCTTCAATGCAAGGGGCAAGGAACTGCGCATCAAGGTCAACGCATTCCTGTTCTCCCCCGCCAGACAGCCCGGCAAACGATGAGACCGGCGCACCTGGCAAAGCGGGCCGCAACGCCGGAATTGGCGGCCCGACCAGACTATTCTCTTTGCCGACCTGTGAAGTCCAGTCAACTGATTGCGAAAAAGCAAGACCTGCAGGCAACAAAACCAGCGCCACACTGAGGCCTAAAAACGACACACCCGTCCGGGGGATACCCATGCACCTTGTCCTCTTATGGTGCCCCCGCCCAAGTCAAAATAAAGTCAAAAAAGTGGCTCTTTTATGGTTAACCGCTCTGAAAGACACCTCACCCAGTCAGGCAAAAACCCGCGCTAGGGCAACCACATGGGAGGCATGGTTCATGGTAAAGAAGTGAAACTGGGTCACCCCTCCGTCCACAAGTTCCGTAACTTGTTCAGCGGCAAGGGAAGCAGCAACCAGCGCGTGTGTCTGGGCATCGTCCTCAAGACCCTCAAAGCGCGATGATATCCAGTCAGGCATGCTGGCTCCGCATTTTTTTGCAAAAGCATTTATGCGGGAAAAATTGTGAATGGGTTGGATACCGGGAACAATCGGCATATTCAAACCTGCCTTTTCCACCCGCTCCAGAAACCGCCAATAATCATCATTGTCAAAAAACATCTGTGTCAGGGCCCGGGCCGCACCCGCATCTCGCTTGCGTTTCAGATTGTCGATTTCCTCATCCCAATCGGCGCTTTCGGGGTGTTTCTCGGGATAGGCTGCAACAGAAATATCAAAATCACCTGTTTTTTGAATCCCGGCAACAAGTTCCACAGCATTTGCATAGCCATCGGGATGGGGCGTAAATTTTTCCCCCACCCCGGTGGGGGGGTCCCCACGCACCGCAACAATGCGTCTGACCCCGGCCTCTTTATATCCGCGCACAACCTCATCAACCTCATCCCGGCTTGCATCAACACAAGTCAGGTGCGCCGCCGCTTCAATACCGGTATCTGTGGCAATGCGGCGAACCATGCGCAAAGTACGCTCGCGCGTCGAGCCTCCCGCCCCGTAGGTCACCGAAACAAAGCGGGGTGCAAGAGGCGCCAGTTTTTCAAGGCTCTGCCAGAATCGTTGTTCGGCCTTTTCACTTTTGGGCGGGAAAAACTCAAAACTCATCTCGATTTTGGGGCTTTTGCTCCCCGACAGACGACTTTTCCGTTTTGCTGGCTCTAGTATTTTCATCGGCCCCTTCTTTTGCTCAGTTTGCACCCGCACCTCAAGTCCGGCTCAATACCCACAGGCACACTGTCAGATCTTTGTTAGCGTTATCATTCGGGAACTCTTCAAACAGGGAAACTTCGAGCCCCGCACCATTTGCCCAGCTATTCATCTGGTCTGCCCCCAGCCCGAGACGGCGATGGGCATGTTCTTTGCGCAGGAATTCAAGCTCATGGGGGCCAAAATCAACGACAAGAACACGCCCCTCACCATTAAGAAGGCGCGCAGCCTGTTCAATGACAACCCCCGGATCATCAAAGTAATGCAATACCTGATGCAGCACGACGAGGTCTGCCGGACCAATCTCCCGGTCCGGTTGGGAAATGTCACCCAATTGCACATGGGCATGCGAAATCGAAGCCGCAGCAAGTTTTGCCCGGGCAATTGCAACCATCTCGCGGGAACTGTCGATACCGGTTCCGCGCGCATACCGCGCTGAAAGCAATTCAAGCATGCGCCCCGTACCGGTGCCCAGATCAATCATCCGTCCGATTTTTTTCTTGCCTACAGCATGCATGATTGCTTTTTCCAGCGCCGATTCAGGCACGTGCAGGTTGCGGATTGTATCCCAACTCGCCGCAATCTGGGAAAAATAGGCGTCTGCCTGCGCACGGTGCATCTGACGCACCCGTGCAAGCGCCTTGCGGTCATTGACAAGCCGGGGGGCATCCTCATCTATCTCCCCAATCAGGCGTTGCACGAAATCCGCAACGCCCCCGGTTTCAGCAATGCGGTAATAGGCCCATGAGCCTTCAGCGGTCCGTATCACCAGACCTGCTTCAGAAAGAAGCTTGAGATGCCTTGAAACCCTGGGTTGGCTTTGCCCCAGAATGTCAGTAAGATCCTTGACTGAAAGCTCGCCCTGAGCCAGCAGCGCAAGCAGCCGCAGGCGGGTCCCCTCCCCCGCAGCTTTCAGAATGTCCACAAACCTGTCGAATTCAGTCACCAGCTTCTCCGGTCATATAAAGATATCTTTATATGACCGGAGGCCGCCGGGTCCAGTGGAAACTGAACCGCTCCTGCTAAAGTCAGACCGGCTTTCGTGACTTCCTACTCGTTAACCGCAACTTTTTCCCTTTTCACCGCGCTTTTCCGACGAAAGGCGTGCTCGCGCCACAGAGCAAATATTTCCTCTGCTTCCGCGACATCCAAGATATCATAGCGGGAAATAATGCCCTTCACTTCTTCAGCGTCCGGCAGGTCGCGCCAGGGCAGAATGCCAACGCCGCGCTCCAGAACATCGGGGGAAAGCCGAAGAGTTTTGGCCGCCACGGAAAGGGCCAGATAGTCCTGGGAGGCCAGCCACTTGACGAATATTTCCTGATTAAGCCCCAGCATGACACACATGGCTGCCCCAAAGTGATGCCCATAGCCAAAACGCGAAAAACGCGCCAGGGACTGCTGATTGAGCTGGCGCCGGTCGGCAAGCGCCTTGACCTGGTTCCAGGCCACCCGCCATTCGTTTGAATTGAACCCGGCCTTGTTTCGCATCCGGTTGAACACCACAGCATTGACCTTTTCCATCGTGGCCGGATCAAGATCTTTGTCGGTCTGGAACAATTGTTCCAGAACCTTGGCTCCTGCCACACTGATTTTGCCGTGCAGGTCTTTCCAGTTGATGTCCTTGCGTCCACGCAGATTTTCAGCAACCTCTGTATCCTTGGCAGCTTTTTCCACCAGAGTTGAAAGAGTTGCATCCCCCAACTCAGCATTTTCATTGGCCACCAGTCGCGTTACGGATTTGTCCCCGCCATGGGTAACAATGGCGTCGCCGACACGCTCAGCCACCCGAGCCCGACCGGCAATAGCCACCCGGTGCTCCTCGGAAGCCTCGCTTACAATGTCAATCAGATCGTCGTCCGACAGAACACTCGAGAATTCAAGCAAAGGCTGAGCCACTTCAAACGAATCATTGGCCAGTTTGACCACAACTGTGCCCGGCGCGCGCTCAAGCGGAGCCAGCATCTGGGCAACTTCGCTGCGCCCTTCAACCTCAACCAGTTCAGCCAATTGGCACAGAACAACATCATATTGTTCCACCTGCTTATCGTCACAACGGTCCCAGACGAAGGTGAAAAGGCGGGCCATATTGCGAAACAACTGGTCACGTTCACCCGTATCGGCATCACTATCAAGCGCGCGAAAATTATCGAACGCCTTGGGGTCATTTGCAGCGTCTATCATCTTTCCCTCCGACCAATTCGGATTAAGTCTGACCGCCAAACTCGCAGACCCAAATGCACACGCCCTAAAATGCGAGGGGATGATTTGATTCAATTTGGGCAACAGTTTTATTCAATTTGTATGCAAAATCCGTAGGGTCAGGGCCCATTAAATTCATCCATTCAAAAACAAACCCCGGCTCTCCAATCAGAAAGCCGGGGGCGATTTTATTTGTGTGAGAGGCCAAACCTAGCCCGCATTGCTGTCCAGCGCGGCCCGGACACCAGCGGCATAATCGGGGTGCACTTTTTCGAAATGACCCAGTTGGCGCTCGATAATGTTTTCAGGCACTCCGCCCATCGCCGCAGCAATATTGGAATAAAGCCGTGCTTTTTGCCCATCATCAAACAGATTGAATAGCGCCCTTACCTGTCCGTAGTCGTCATTCCCATCCCGGTGATTAAAACGCCCCGCATCACCTGACAGCGCCAAAGGCGGTTCATTATATTGAGGGTCCTCAGCCGGACCATCAACCGAATTGGGCTCATAATAGGCGTCAACATTACCGCTCTGCTGCCCCATGAAGTTCATCGGGCCATCCTTGTGATAGTGGTGCACCGGACATTTGGGGGCATTGACCGGCAAAGCCTCATAATGGGTGCCCAGCCGATAGCGATGGGCATCCGCATAGGAAAACACCCGCGCCTGCAACATCTTGTCCGGCGAATGGGCAATGCCGGGTACAATATTTGAAGGCGACAACGCCAACTGCTCGATTTCGGCAAAATAATTGTCAGCGTTGCGGTTGAGTTCCATCACACCAATATCGATGGGCGGAAACTCCCCATGGGGCCAGACCTTGGTCAAATCAAACGGATTATAGGAAGTTTTTTCCGCTTCCGCTTCGCTCATAATCTGCACCTGCATTTTCCAGCGCGGAAAACTACCGCTCTCAATAGCGCCGAACAGGGCTTCCTGATACGTTTCCCGGCTTTGTCCGATCACATCGGCCGCTTCTTCATTGGTGTAGTGCTTGTGCCCCTGCATGGTTTTGAAGTGAAACTTCACCCAATAGCGTTCACCTTTTTCGTTCCACAGGGAGTAGGTGTGGCTGCCATAACCATTCATATTCATTGGCGCCACGGGAAGACCCCGATCCGACATCAGGATCGTCACCTGATGCAGGCTTTCCGGGGAAAGCGACCAGAAGTCCCACATGGCGGTGGGCGAGCGCATATTGGTACGCGGATGGCGTTTCTGGGTATGGATGAAATCGGGGAATTTCATCGGGTCGCGCACAAAAAACACTGGCGTGTTGTTGCCCACCAGGTCCCAGTTGCCCTCTTCGGTATAGAATTTCAGAGCAAAACCACGCACATCGCGTTCGGCGTCCGCCGCGCCCGCTTCACCGGCAACGGTTGAAAACCGGGCAATCATCGGGGTAACAGTTCCAGGCTGCAAAACCTTTGCCCGCGTATATTTGGAAATATCCCCGGTAATGGTCAATGTGCCATGGGCACCCCATCCCTTGGCATGCACCGTGCGCTCGGGTATGCGCTCGCGGTTCTGGTGGGCCAGCTTCTCGATCAGGTGATAGTCCTGCATCAGAACCGGGCCGCGCGGCCCCGCGGTCTGGGAGTTCTGATTGTCTCCAACCGGTGCTCCCGCGCTGGTTGTCAATTGTGTTTTCTTGCTCATATCGGCCTCACTTTTTTACTTGTCTGCCCCCAGCCTATCCCCATCAGAACGATAAGGCCAATTGAATTTTCCACAGGACGTGATAAGAATTATTTATGAACATCAGTCTAAAACAGATGCGCTACACCCTCGCAGTCGCCGAGGAAAACCATTTCGGCCGGGCCGCCGCCCGTTGCAATGTCACCCAGCCCGCCCTCTCCCAGCAGATAAAGCTGGTCGAAGAACTGAGCGGCACCCCGATTTTCGACCGCACGGGCAAAACCATCCGTCTGACCCCCTTCGGGCAAGCCTTCGTTGAGCGCGCCACTCCAATTGTTCGGGAAGCCGATGCGTTGCTGGCTTTTGCCACCGGTCACAAGGGCCATCCCGTCCATGCCCTGCGCTTTGGCATCATCCCAACGATTGCCCCCTATCTTCTGCCCGAAATTTACCCGGCCCTGACCAACGCGCTCCCCGATACCCGTTTCGTCATTTCTGAAAACCGGACAGAAAAACTTCTGGCAGAACTTGAACTGGGTGATCTCGACATCGCCCTGATTGCCACCGACCTGCCCAAAGGTTCGCGCCTGGCCCAGAAACCGCTTTTTGCCGACCCATTCGTGCTTGCAACCGCAAAAGATCACGCGCAGGGCACCGGCCCGGTGTCGCTTAACGATATCCCCCCCGACCAAATACTGCTTTTGGACGAAGGTCACTGCCTGCGCGACCAGGCGATTGAAGCCTGTGCCCTGCGCGGTCCCGGAGCCACCCGCGCTTTTGCCGCCACCTCGCTCTCCACCATCGTCGAGTTTGTGGCCAACGGACAGGGAGTTACCCTGCTGCCCGCAATCTCTTTAAGCAAAGAGGCAGCAACCCCCCGTATTCAGATACTCCCCCTCGAGCGCCCCGGCGCCGGGCGCCAACTCTCCCTCGTTTGGCACAGTTCAACACCGTTCACCCCGTTGTTCTCAAAGATCGCCGCGGTAATCGTTGAGGCTGGTGAACCACTCACTTCATCACTACTGCCCTAAGCAGAAAGTTCACCCCGGATAAATGCACTGCTCCCAGATGCGGGCGGTTACGCCCTCTCCGGGTTTTATGACGCCGGGCACCTCAACCCAACCCACCAGACCACGCCGGTGTTTTGCAAGCTTGGGAAAGGCAAATTCCAGGTCATCACGCCCCTCAAACTGGTCGGCGATGGAACGCCCCGCATAGCGGCATGGACCTCTGCCCCCGTCAACCCGAATGGTCACCCCGCCCTCAAACATCAGCAATGTGCGCGGCGGCAGCAGAGACAAATGAGCAATACCGTCCAAAACCATATTGCCCCCGATCCACTCCGGTTTCAGTTCATCAATGCCAAGATCAGAAGCAACCGCCGCCAACTCGTCATCGGCCAGAATGGACACCTGTTGCTCGTTGCGCATCTCGGTGCCCTTTTTGTACCAGGGCTCACGCGAATTGCTCGGCCGCGTCAGCCCCTGGTGCCTGTCCCCCGGTATGCCCTCATAAGTCAGCGTCAGCACATCCACCGCTTCGGTGACAAAACCTGCCCCCGCTGCCACAAACAGGCCCGTAACTTTTCCCTGCCTTTTTTTTGCTGGTACAAACTCAACCATGAACACTCAACTCCCCTGACCTTCGCACAATGTAAACTTCACAAGGCAGCAAACAAAACCCGGTTTTTACACACAACCCGATTTTCCCATCGGGCGGGGCTGGCAGCAATCATACCGCGCTCCAATTCCATTTCAGCCGGGTTTTTTCTCCCGGACCCGCAACGAGTCAAACGAATAAATGCCAAGTGATAGCCAGATCAGGGCAAAACTGAGCAATTGCACACTGTTTATCGGCTCCCTGAAAAGCCAGATGGCAATGACAAAATGCATGCTGGGCCCGAGATACTGAAACATGCCCAACGTCGTCAGACGCATACGTCGCGCCGCAAAGGCAAACATGAGCAGCGCCCCCGCGGTCGCCGGGCCAGTGAGCACAAGATAGGTCATCAGCCGAGGGTCGGCGTGGGGACCCGCCCCGATGGTTGCAATCAGATAGGCCAGATAAATTAAAGCAATCGGCAGCATCAGCAGCGTTTCAATAAACAGGCCCGGTGCCGAACCAACCGCCACGGTTTTGCGCAAATAGCCATAAGCACCAAAAGAAAACGCCAGCACCAGCGATACCCAGGGCACTCCGCCCAGGCCCACTGTCTGCACAATCATGGCTACAATGGTAAGGGCAATCGCCAGCCACTGCCAGCGGTTCTGACGTTCCCCCAGAAACACCATGCCAAGTAACACATTGACCAGCGGGTTGATGAAATATCCAAGACTGACCTCAAGTACGCGCTCAGCCCCCACCGCCCAGATAAACACCAGCCAGTTCCCCGCCAGCAACACCGCCGACAACCCGATGATCAAAAGCGCCCGCCGGTCCCTGAGCGCTGCATAAACCTCGCCCATGCGCCCCTGAAATTTCAGGATGACCCCGACAAAAACCAGTGACCAGATGACCCGGTGCACGACAATCAATTGCGGGCTGACCTCATCGAGCAGGCGGAACATGAGGGGGAACAACCCCCAAACGCCGTAGGCCCCGATGGCGGCAAGCCCACCGGCGCGTATATCTTTTGTTTTCGCCTCGGCACCCGCCCGGGCCGCCCCTCCGGACGAAATGTCACTTCTGGCCATCGCCCGGAAACTTTTGTTTTTATTGAACTTACACGCTGAACAGGGATGCTAACAGCCGGACCGGGAAAATATCCAATCAATATTGCTGATATGGGCAAGTGGTTTGCACGATGGTTGCCGGTCGGCTTGGACATGCCCGCATGAATATCCCGGTTTTGCCGCAATATTGCTCAAAGCAGTGTTGAACCTGGCCCTGGCAAACCCGATATAGAGTGAAATGTGGTGTCCAAAGGAGAACAAAAATGAAACCCGTCATCACCTGGATCGTGCTGGCTGATGGAAACAACGCACGTTTTTTCCTTAACGAAGGTCCCGGAAAGGGTCTCAAACCCCTCCCCGAACTCGATCGCTCCACTGACACCCTCAAGGCCGGAGATATCATGGCCGACAGGCCGGGCCGGAGTTTCTCTCCTTCCGGGCAGGGGCGAAGCGCCATGGAACCACCAACAGACCCCGTGGAAAAAATAGAGGCCGATTTTGCCAGGGATCTCGCTGACCTGTTGAGCGAAAAAATCTATGCAAAGGCCTATCAGCGCCTGATTATCGTTGCCGCGCCAAACAGTCTGGGCAACATTCGCAAACACCTGAGCGCCCAGGTTGGCGAGGCCGTCATCGCCGAACTGCCCAAGAACCTTATCAATACACCGACCAATGATTTGCCCGACCATTTGCAGAGCGTGCTGGCGGTGTAAACCGCGTCATGTTTCAACTGAAGCGGTCGACCGCCAAGGGCGGTCCGGCGCCCATGCGCCGCTCCTGCGAAGCCGTGTGTGCAACTTGACTGGCGCGAGCGAAAACAAACCCCATGTGATTCCGCAAAAACATGGTAAGTCCTAACTCGCCTGTACGGCCTCAAACACCCGCATGAAATTACCCCCGATGATTTTGGCCACCGTGTCCTCCGCCACGCCCCGCTTGAGCAGTCCTCCAACCACCAGCGGCAGGTGAAGATAGGTGCTCCACACCGGTTTGTAGTTGGAATCCATATCTGTGCCCAACGCCACGCCGTCGGGCCCCAACACGTCTACCATTTGCTCTATCCGATCCAGATAGCCATTTAGTGTCGTCATGCCAATGCCCGCCGGCCAGGCCGCAATAAAACCACCGGTTTCGACGATCCCTTGCGCCAGCTCCTTGGAGATAAAGCGCGGATGGGTCAGCTCAGGAGTAATGATATGTGTGTGGGTGGCCACCACCGGTTTGCTGGCAAGCGCCAGCGCATCAAACGCGGTTTTTTCTGCGGCGTGGGAGAGATCAACCATGATGCCCACACGCTGCATTTCGACAAAAGCCCCGCGGCCCACCGCACTCATGCCTCCGTGCACGGGTTCCGCCGTCATCACGTCTCCCAGCACCCCACCTTTGACGAAATGAACAAATGTGACAATCCGCACCCCGTCATCCCAGGCGTTCTGTACGCGGGCAAGATTACTCTCGATAAAGTCAGCGCCTTCAACGGCAAAGATAGCCCCGGGCCTGCCTGAAGCCCGCGCCAGCGCAATATCGCCGGGTTCAAGCACCGGATAGACCAATTCCCGCTCAACCAGTGCTTTGAGATTATCCATCTGCGCCTGATAATAGGCCCAAGCCTCCCCGTGCGCGAATTCCCGCGTTGAAGCCAGCCCGTTGCCCGCTGTGTCAAGCACCGGAAAGTCCGAGACGGCCGAAAAGCTGGCGGCACTCAAGCCGCCCGTTATCATTTCCTCTACCACCCGGTCCTCAAAGGTGCCAATGGATTGAAAGATTTTCAGTTTCCAGGCCAGGTTTTCCGCTCCGGTCACAAAAGTGCGCCCCGGGTGGGCGTGGGTGTCAATGGCCGGGTTTTGGGCCAGAAAGCTGATCGCCCGCGCCAGTTCTTCTTCACTCAGTGAAAAACCCGTCTCCGCAATGGGTGGAAACAGTTGCAGGTAAAGCGGATAGGCCAGAGCCGCTCCCCCAACCGCCAGCAACCCCGCCCCACCTCCAAGAACCAACCTGCGCGAAACCATATCCCTGCCCTCTCCTTGAAACCTTGCACCCGGACTATTCCACAGCTTCACAGCCTTGTCACGGACTGGGGGACTTGGCCAAAGGCCCTCACCTTGAGCCTGTCGAAAAATGGGGGCCTTGTGATATTCGCCCTCACGGGTCGGAACGCACCAGAACCCATGAGGGCTGCGAGGGACCTCGCATGGCATGGCAACAACGCACATCACCGGCAAGTCTAAAACCGTTATTGGAAAATCTGGATCAACTATCCACTCTCGTAGTTATACGGATAACCACTTTAATTTTTTGATGTTTTTGTCGTTTTTTGAAAAATTATTGCAATCACAAAGTTGACAAACATCCTTCACAAGGAAAGCAGAAAAGCGCCGCAAAGGCACCATTTCCCAGTCTAAATCGTTTGTAACATCTCTCCTGCCGCACTCGAATCCGGTGCGGGAATATAAATCCGTTCAACCAATATATAACACCAGGAGAAGTAAAGTGAGTAACGTCAACAAAGACATATTGGTTATGAACATTGGGGGGTTCACAACAACTAATAATGCATCACCAAAAAGGATAAATAAATGGATTATACCGATTGCCGCTTTTGTCCTGCCGTCAATTCTGGCGATATCAGGCGCAAGTGCACAGGCCGGCAGTTTTCCGGGCAAAGACTCTCAAAGTCTGCTTTCCAGTTCCAGTTACAGCGAACGCTGGACGGGATTTTATTTCGGCGCCAGTGTTGGCGGCGGCTGGGGTAATTCAAGTACTTTTTATGATCGGGCCGGAGACGACCACCCGACCACGGAAACCAATGATCCCAGCGGCTATCTGGCTTCTCTCACCATCGGGTACAACCAGCAGCTGGGCAATAATTTTGTAATTGGTATCGAAGGCGATTTAGGGGTCATGAATTTCACCGCCCCCGACAAGCTGGACATGTGGGACGGACATATCTGGAAGAGCCAGTATGGCGGCTTGTGGGGCACTTTGCGCCCGCGTGTCGGCTATACCTTTGACGATGTGTTGATCTATGGAACTGCCGGACTGGCAATGATGGAAACCAACGAGGTTATCCTTGGCGACAATGATGCCACCCAGAACACCTATAATCAGGGCATTCATACTGGTTGGGTTTTCGGCGGCGGGGTGGAATTCGCCTTGTCTGACAGTCTGTCGACAAAAGTCGAATATCTCCAGATGCAGTTCCCCGAATATACGAGCTATACCAACAACGAAGAGAAATACGGATTTACAAATTCCGCAGCTCTTGTGCGCGTTGGTGTGAACTCCAAATTCTAGAGCGTGTCACCCATAAGCGGGAGCCGCTTGTGGGACAAGTGAAACGTTTGAACAAAAAGCCAAATTGTTCCCGCTGATCAATTCAGCGGGAACTCGGACCTGAAAACCCAATTTCCAGCTTTTTATACGTGCCCGGAGAGACGCAATACCGATTTCTCACCCGGGTTAAGACCGGGGCCCGGCGTGCCATGGCCATGGCCCAGAATGGATGAATTTAATAAGTCCTGACCCTAAGTTTTTTCCTGCCGCCCCGTCAGCCAAATCCGTGCGAAAGACACACCAAACCCGATTTCAGCAATCACGGCCAACAAAATCCCAGGCCCTGCATAACCGCGCGCAAACTCGTAGGTCCCCGTCAGAGCCAGTCCAAACATGGTGGCTGCCATGCCGATGCATACCGCTTCTCTTATCTGGTAAGCGGCTTGTAGCTCACCCGTTTGGGGTTGACCGCTTCGACCCCCAGGCGACGGATTTTGTCCTGCTCGTAATCATCAAAATTGCCTTCGAACCATTCCACATGGGAGTTGCCTTCAAAGGCCAGCATGTGGGTGGCCAGCCGGTCCAGAAACATCCGGTCATGGGAGATGATAACAGCGCAACCGGCAAATTCCTCCAACGCTTCTTCCAGCGCGGCAAGCGTTTCGGTGTCCAGATCGTTGGTGGGCTCATCGAGCAGCAGCACATTGGCCCCCGACTTGAGCATCTTGGCCAGATGCACCCGGTTGCGCTGCCCCCCGGACAGGTTGCCCACCTTTTGCTGCTGGTCAGCGCCCTTGAAGTTAAAGCTCGAGGTATAGGCCCGCGAATTTATCTCGCGTTTTCCAAGGGTAATCACTTCACTCCCCTCAGAAATTTCCTCCCACACGGTCTTGTCGGGGTCAAGTGCATCCCGGCTCTGGTCGACAAAGCCCATTTTTACCGTGTCACCGATGGTAATGCTGCCCGCATCGGGCTTTTCCTGCCCTGAAATCATGCGGAACAGAGTGGTTTTGCCCGCGCCGTTGGGTCCTATAATGCCCACAATCCCCCCGGCAGGCAGCTTGAAGGAAAGGTCCTCGATCAGCAGCTTGTCACCAAAACCTTTGGAAAGCCCCTCAACAGTGATGACCTCCTGCCCCAGCCGCTCCCCGGGGGGAATGATAATCTGGGCTGAAGAGGATTGCGTGCGCGCTTCATTGATCTTGACCAGTTCGTCATAGGCCTTGATACGGGCTTTGGATTTGGCCTGCCGGGCCTGCGGGCTCTTGCCCATCCATTCCGCCTCGCGCTCCAGCACCTTGAGGCGCGCCGCATCCTCGCGTTGCTCCTGTTTGAAGCGCTTGGCTTTCTGGTCTAGATAGGCCGAATAATTGCCCTCATAAGGAATGCCGCGACCCCGGTCGAGTTCCAGTATCCAGCCCGTGACATTGTCGAGGAAATAGCGATCGTGGGTGATGATGAGCACCGCTCCGGCAAACTCGCGCAGGTGCTTTTCCAGCCAGCCGGTGGTTTCGGCGTCCAGATGGTTGGTCGGCTCATCCAGCAATAACAGGTCGGGCTTGGAAAGTAATAGCTGGCACAGGGCCACCCGGCGCTTTTCACCCCCTGAAAGATTGGTAACCGCCGCATCGGCTGGCGGACAGCCAAGAGCCTCCATGGCCATCTCGACTTTGGAATCCAGATTCCACAAATCATCAGCGTCAATCTGATCCTGAAGAGCTGCCCCCTCGTCTGCCGTCTCATCGGAATAATTCATCATCAATTCGTTATAGCGATCAAGAATGGCCTGTTTTTCCTTGACCCCGATCATAACGTTTCCGCGCACATCTAGCGTTTCGTCCAGTTGCGGTTCCTGCGCCAGATAGCCGATTTTTGCACCCTCTGCCGCCCAGGCCTCCCCCGTAAACTCGGTTTCAATGCCCGCCATGATTTTAAGCAGCGTGGATTTGCCCGCCCCGTTGGGGCCCAGCACCCCGATTTTGGCGTCCGGGTAAAAACTCAGGTTTACCCCGTCCAGAACCTTTTTGCCCCCCGCATAGGCTTTGGAGAGATTGTGCATGTGATAGATGAACTGACGGGCCATGAACCGGCAACCTTCCTGATAATCATAAGGGAAATGGTGGGCGTTATGTAAGCGAACCGGCCCCAAAAGAAAAGGGGTGCAATCAGGCACCCCTTGGCTCAGTGTGCTCCTAGTTTGGCGCCTAAAACTCAGCCCACCCGCTGTTCAGCGCAACGCTGCCCTCCGAGAGGCAGGATTTGGCGGCGTCCTTCACCTTTTTTCGCATCAGGGCCGAGTTCTGCTGAGTGCACTCAGTCATCCCCTGCAACTTGTCCGCCACAATGTTCACAAATTTGAAACCCTGCACAACCTAGTTCATACTCTGCTCCCCATGCTGGCTGGCCTGGGCCCGCCTTGGAGGCACCGCCACCGGTTTCAAGCTACAGCGGCAACCCGGTCCTGACTTTCACCGTGCGGATGCTCATGTTGGAATGAACCCGCGCCACACCGGGAAGGCGCGCAATCAGCCGCCGGTGCAGGCGTTCGAAATCCTCCAGGTCACGGCACACCACCCGCAGGATATAGTCGGACTGCCCAGCCATCAGATGGCACTCCAATACCTCGGGAATATCTTTCACAGCTTTTTCAAACGCCGTAAACGACTGCTCGCTTTGCGAACTCAGGCTGACCTCGATAAAAAACTGCATGGTGAAACCAAGCTTGTCGGCATTCAGTGCTGCCCGATAGGCCAGTACGAACCCCCTTTCTTCAAGTGCTTTCAAGCGCCGATGACAGGCAGAAGGCGACAGGCCCACCTGCTCGGAAAGCTCTTGCATGCTTTGCTGACAATCCCCCTGCACCGCCAGCAGGAGTTTGCGGTCAGTCGCACTAAGTTGATAATTCATTGCGCTAATTTCATCTAAATTCGGAAAATTTCCCGATAATTACGAGAACAACGCCAATAATGCAAGGAACTTTCACACAAACGCCATTAGCCTTGCGGCAACATTTTTTCAGATCGGAGCGGAGAAACCCTGATGCACATCGGTGTCCCCAAGGAAATAAAGAACCATGAATACCGTGTGGGCCTCACGCCGGAGAGCGTCGCCGAACTGGTTGCCCAGGGTCATGCCGTCACCGTTGAAACCGGTGCCGGATCGGGTATCGACGCTGAAGACGAGGCTTACCTTGCCGCCGGGGCCAAAATCGCGCCCGACGCCAAATCCGTATTCGATGCAGCCGAAATGATCGTCAAGGTCAAGGAACCCCAGGCAAGTGAGCGTGCCATGCTGCGCGCTGACCAGATATTGTTCACCTATCTGCATCTGGCTCCCGACGTTCCCCAGACCAACGACCTGATCGCTTCGGGTGCCACCTGCATTGCCTATGAGACGGTCACCGATGCCACAGGCGGCCTGCCTCTGCTCAAGCCCATGAGTCAGGTTGCCGGTCGCATGTCCATTCAGGCCGGCGCAACGGCCCTTGAAAAGGCCCATAACGGTCGTGGCGTCCTGCTCGGCGGCGTACCCGGTGTGGAGCCGGCAAAAGTGCTCATTCTTGGCGGCGGTGTTGTCGGTTTCAACGCCGCTCAGATGGCGGTTGGCATGCAGGCCAATGTCACCATTCTGGATAAAAGCCCAATGGTTCTGGAGCATCTGGATCGTCATTTTGGAGCCAGCGCCCGTGCCGTCTATTCAAACATTGCTTCACTGGCCGAAAATGTTGCCGAGGCTGACCTTGTTGTCGGCGCAGTGCTTATTCCCGGAGCTGCGGCTCCCAAACTGGTCAGCCGGGAAATGCTCTCAACCATGAAAAAGGGCGCGGTACTGGTTGATGTCGCCATTGATCAGGGCGGATGTTTCCAAACCTCCCACGCCACCACCCACGCCGAGCCCACCTATGTGGTTGATGATATCGTACACTACTGCGTGGCCAACATGCCCGGCGCTGTCGCCCGCACCTCGACCTATGCGCTCAATAACGCAACCCTGCCCCATGTGGTCAATCTGGCAAACAAGGGCTGGAAGCTGGCCTTGAACGATGACATTCACCTGCGGGCCGGCCTGAACGTTTCCGCCGGAAAAATCACCTGTGCCCCGGTCGCCACCGCGCAGGGCCTGAGCGCAATCAGCCCCGAAGAGGCTATGGGCCTTTAGGCAAACAGCCGGAAACAAAAATTTACCCCCCAGATTCCTCAACAAGAACAGAGGTTGAAGCGTAAAATCGTTTCAGCCTCTTTTTTTCATGCCCCTCATTGCAGTTGAGGTAGAGTTGCGCTTAAACACAGTCCCAGCCCGATGCTCAGGCGCAAAACCCGCCCGATCCCAGCCTTCAGGGTTTGAACACGGCAAAGGTTTAAACAAATTCCCGAGAATGAAACCATGAGTAAAGATCAGGACCACCCTTCAGAAGCAAACCCCGAAGAAGTCTTCAAAAAACGCTTTCTTGAAGTCATGAAGCAGATGGGTGAAAGCACCAGCAAAGACCCTGAAAGCGTGTGGATGATCGGCTCTCTGGCTGCCAGCCTTCTTGACCAGTCCAAAAGCCCCGATTGGGTGCACCTCAAAAAATCCCTGACCCCGGAAATCTATAACAGCCTCATCAACAGTTTCCGCACCCAGGGGAACCAGTTGGCAAAGGACGGCAAGGAAAAAGCGGCCTTTGCCGTTGAAGTGCTGGCACTCTCCATCATTGCGCCTACCCTGTCCGAAAAGAATGAGCCCATCGCCTCGGGTGACAAGCTGCTCAACAATATGGTTCAGGACAGCATCAGTTTTTTCCGCAGAAGTCAGGCAGCACCACAACGCCACAACTAGGATCCATGAATAGGTCCGAGAGGACACGCAACATTGTACCGCTGCAACATAAGTTTACTTTGCGTTTGCAGCTTTTGGTGCAAGATTAGAACGTGTCACCGGCAAACAGACACCGGTTGTCGGAAAAATGACGTGCTTAAACAATAAACTGGATTGCTGTTTTGATTCTTTTCAAAATAGTGGGGCGATCTGAATTACGGACTGGTTAAACTGTCACAGGCAATTTCAGAGCTACACAAATGCGCAACTTGTTAACTGCTCTCTTTCTGGTTTTTGCCCTGCAGGGTTGCGCCGCCCTGCCCAGTACTTTTGTCCCTGACCGCACAGGAGCACTTGCGCAGCCGCAAGGCACAATTCAGTCCATATTTGTGGCCTCAAGTCGCAACCGTCTGGCCAACGGCAGTTTTGGCTTCGACCGCGCACAATCCCTGTTCTTCGCCACATATCAGGTTGCCATCCCGGAAAAACGCACCCCCGGCTCCATTCCCCCGGAACCTTTTGGGGTGCCCAATGAATTTGCCTCCCTTGAGGTGGCCCGGCAGGCTTCTGTTTCCGCGTTTTCCAGCGCAGTTCTGAACGCCGCGAGGAGCACGAAAAATTCCTCCGAAGTCATGGTTTTTGTGCATGGCTTCAACTCGAGTTTTGAGCATTCACTGACCCGGGCAGCACAGATGGACCTCGACTTTAAGTTTCCTGCCGCAACCGTTCTTTATTCATGGCCAGCCGCCAACCAGCTTGTGTCCTATGTCCATGATCTGGACAGCACCACCTATGCCCGCGATGGTCTGGTGGAACTGCTCAACGGCCTTTCTCAAAGTGACATCTCCCGCATCGTTATTGTCGGACATTCCATGGGCGCACGCCTTGCGATGGAAGCGGTGCGCGACCTTAGCCTGAAGGGCAATCCCCGGTTTTTCAGCAAGCTTGGTGGCATCGCCCTGCTTTCTCCCGATATCGACATTGATGTGTTTGCTTCCCAGTTGCGCACCCTTGAAGATATTACCCCCCCTGTAGTGGCCTACATTTCTTCGGGCGATACCACGTTGAGAGATTTTTCTACATTCTTCATTGAAGGCAAACCCCGCCTTGGCTCCATTCAGGATATCACCCGGCTTGATGGCCAGGCTGCAATCATTGTGGATGTTGATAATGTGGGCGACCCGGCCCAGCTCTCCCATTTGCCGATTGCCACGTCCCCGGTTATGATTTCAGCCATCAACGCATCAAGCCGTCCTGACCTCATCAGATATGCGCAAGGGCTGCTTGATGCCAGCAATGCCGCAGTCAGCCGGTTCGGCAATACTGTAAGAATTCAACTCGCCCCTTTCTAGGGTCCTGACCCTGGTCGAAACAGGAACTAAGTAACTATGGTAGCTGGCCTGGCTTCTCTAACCTTCATCCCCCTGCTTGCCATCTCGATGGTACATTTGTTGTGGGCATTTGGCCTGACCTACCCGGCAAAGGATGAACTAACGCTGGCCCGCACGGTCGCCGGATTCAGGGGCATTGAAAAAATGCCTCCAAAGCTGGCATCTTTTGGCGTCGCGGTCGCCACATTTTCTGCCGGCCTGTGGGCCCTGGCCCTGACCGATGCCAGTTCGTCTCTGGTTTTGACCGGCGGGGGAGTCGTGCTGGCGCTGGTTTTCCTTGCGCGCGGTTTTATCGGCTACACCAGAAAATGGCGGGAGATGACCCCCGAAGAGCCATTCGCCACCTTTGACAAAAAGCTCTACTCACCCCTTTGCATCGGCATCGGGACGGGTTTTTTGGTGCTCACCGCCCTGCGCTTGTTTTAGGGACAGGACCGAACGCGGGGGCAAAACCAGTTCATTATCCGTGAAGCGGGTACCTTCAAACGCTGACGAAATTCCCACCGACCCAATGTGCACCGGTTGCGGGCAGTGGTTTTTTAGAAAAAATCTGCTGGTGCGTCCGGTTGAACCACAGGAGAACTTCGTCACCCTCAATATCGAGGTGCATGCCAACTAAGGTATGCCAGCCCCGTTTTGGTGCCACTCCGTTTCCTCCATCTCTCGCCCTGTTGGGTGCAGCCACACCACATCACACGCGCGCCCCACCGCCGCCTTTACAAGTGTTCGCTCCCAGAGGTTCCCCCCGTTCCGGCACCGGAAACCAGATGCTGTTTCATCTGTCAGGTCAGGTGATGACGTTGGGTGCGTTACGCCCGGTTGCCGCTTTTATGCCCGCCAGCTCTTCTGCGATAATGAGAAGGTCCGCCAGCGCCTCCTGCGTTTCCATGGCCAGATTGCCCTCCGGGGGTTCATAGCGCTCCACATAAAGCCTGATGGTTGCCCCCACCGTGCCGGTGCCACTAAGGCGCACGACAATGCGCGCACAATCTTCAAAGATAATCCGCAGCCCCTGATGCGCGGCCACCGAACCATCTTCGGGGTCGGTGTAGGAAAAATCATCGGCCTGCGAAATTCTCCGCTTTCCAAAACTTTGCCCCTTCAACTCAGGCAGGTTGGCCCTGAGCACCTCCACCAGCCGGTTTGCAACCTCTGTTTCCACATCCTCATAATCGTGGCGGGTATAATAATTACGCCCGTAGGTGGCCCAGTGTTCGGCGACAAGTTCGGCAACGCTCTGCTTGCGTTTCGCCAGAATGTTCAGCCAGAGCAGAACGGCCCACAGCCCGTCTTTTTCGCGCACATGGTCGGAGCCGGTGCCCGCGCTTTCCTCGCCGCAAATGCTGATTTTTCCCGCATCCAGAAGGTTGGCGAAAAACTTCCAGCCCGTGGGCACCTCATAACAGGCGACACCCAGCCCCTCCGCCACCCGATCGGCGGCGGCACTGGTCGGCATCGAGCGGGCAATCCCGGCAATCCCCTGCCCATAACCCGGCGCCAGATGGGCGTTGGCCGCCAGAATGGCCAGCGAATCCGAGGGGGTCACAAACACCCCCCGGCCAATGATAAGATTGCGGTCGCCATCCCCGTCCGTCGCCACGCCAAAATCAGGCGCATCCCCCGACATCATCAATTCGAACAGGGCTTTGGCATGCACCAGATTGGGGTCCGGGTGATGGCCGCCAAAATCGGGCAACGGCACCTTGTTGACAACGCTGCCCGCCGGCGCGCCCAGCATGCCTTCCAGAATTTTCTCCGCATAAGGCCCGTTCACCGCGTGCATGGCGTCAAAGCGCATGGTGAACCCTGATTTGAACAGCTCTCTTATAGCCTCAAAATCGAACAGTTTTTCCATCAGGTCTGCATAGTCTGCCACCGGGTCAATGACCTCAACCACCATCCCGGCCACATCATGGGTGCCCAAAGCATCAAGCGCCACGTCCGGCGCCTGAACAATCTGGAACCTCTCAATCACCTGGGAGCGGGCAAAAACCCTTTCGGTGATTTTCTCCGGTGCCGGTCCGCCATTGCCAATATTATATTTGACCCCGAAGTCGCCATTGGGTCCACCCGGATTGTGGCTGGCCGAAAATATCAACCCGCCAAAAGCACCCCTGTGCCGTATCAGCTGCGACACCGCCGGGGTCGAGAGCAGACCGTTCTGACCGACAACGACTTTGGCGAACCCATTGGCCGCCGCCATCTTTATCGCCTGTTGAATAGCCTCTTCGTTGAAATAGCGCCCGTCCCCACCCATCACCAGCGTTTTGCCGGAAATCTCGCCCGCGCTGTCAAAAATCGACTGGATGAAATTTTCCAGATAGTGCAGTTGCTGAAACACCGCGACCTGTTTTCGCAGGCCCGAGGTGCCCGGTTTCTGGTCCGGATAGGGCTGCGTTTCAACATCTTTGAAAGTCATCTCATTTCCATATTCAAATTTAATGGTCAGCGACTTGTCAGCTCCTGATAAAGCTGTGCATAGGCTTTGGCGCTTACGTTCCAGGACACATCGGTTTTCATGCCAGCCCGCTGACCGCACGCGGTATCAAGAACAAAACCCTACTTCAAGGCCTTCTCCGGCTTCCATGCCTGCGCTTCCCTGACCTGCTCCTCAATCCATTCCATACCGCCCATGGCCTCAATCATCGGTCCGATCCATGGTTCATAGCGCTTCCAGCGCTGTGTCGATCCGGTATAAATGGATTGACGAACCTGCCAGCGGCTTGCCGTCATCACGGTCGCCCTGTCCGATTGCTCGGGGGACAGGCAGGCGTCGTTCCACTCAAGGCCGACAAACTCAAGCAGTCGGCGCACATGAGGTTCGGGGTTCGTCACCAGTTGGTCATAACTCAAATCAAGCACCGGATTGCCGATCATCTGCCGACTGATTTTTACCGTGTCAGCCAGATTACGGTAATAACTCCCGATCCAGTCCTGCTGAAAGCTGAAATTGATCGCAACGAACCGTTTGAAAAAATTTGAAATGCCACAATCAAGAGGGTGCCTTCTGACGTAAACAATACGCGCCTTGGGAAATAGCCGGGAAATCAATATCAAATTCAGGGCATTACTCGGCAGCTTGTCGGTGTATTTGGCGAATTTCTCTTTGGTGCGCCTTTCCACAATTTTCAACACCGCCTCCCCATTCTGTCTGAATACATGCTGGGGCACCTTTTCAAGTCCGGTGTAGCGGCCGCCCTCAAACTTCAAACCCTTTTTCAGCCAGTTTCCTATGGCCGCCTGCACCTCCGGGATAACGGGAAGCTCTCCCGCTGCGAACACCTCCGGATGACGCGACAGGATTGTCTCCACCAGCGTTGTTCCTGAACGAGGCATACCGACAATAAAAATTGGCGCTTCGGTGCTCAGTCCGCTGTCGGGAATATCTTCCAATCCCCGTGTGGCAAGATCGCGCAGATCAAGCATCTGGCGCTCCTGTTCCGCCACATCAAATTCCCTGCCTTCGAGCGCATTGGCTTCAAGACAATAATTCATCGCCCGCTCAGCCTGACCAAGATCATCAAAGATTTTAGCCAGAGCAAACCCGGCCGCAGTTTTCTGCTCTTTAGTCCACTCATTCTTTTCATAGGCTTTGACCATGGCAGTCACGAGTTCACTTTCTTCGCTGAAGCGCATATTCTCCGCCAGCTCAAAGAAGTATCTCGGATTATCAGGGCTCAACTCCATGGCTTCCAGAAGCAGCTTCTGCGCTTCTTCAATCCTGCCATTTGAAACCAGTATCAGGGAGAGATAATAACGCACAAGAGGGGAGTCCGGCGCGATATCAAAGGCGCGCCGTGTGTTGGCGATGCACTCTTCAGGGTCGGCATTGTCCTGCCAGCGGCAGTGTTCGCGCACACAGATCGCGGTAGCATTTTCCGGCATGATTTCCAGAATCCGGTCGCACATCTCAACCGCAGCCTTATACTTTTTCTCACGCATCAGGGTCATGGCGTCCCCAACACTGATCGGTTCGAGCTTTTGCTGCATTTGTATCCTCATCTGGCATGCGATAGTCTTGCTAACAACGTACGCGTTTTATGAAAAAACGTCGACGCATAAGGTTCTCCCCCCTAGTATAGGAAGCAAGGCCTTTGCCCAACAGGTGTGATGCATAAATTTGAACCTGCCCCGCCTGCAACACAATCTGGCTCTCTCATTCAATCAGGCACGGTGAATCCATGCAAAAAATTATAATCGACACCGACCCCGGTCAGGACGATGCCGTCGCACTTTTGCTGGCGCTGGCCTCCCCTGATGCGCTGGACGTTCTTGGCATTGTCACCGTTGCGGGCAATGTGGGGTTGAATCAAAACTCGGTAAACGCCCTCAAAGTCGTTGAATTATCAGGCAGAACCGAAATTCCCGTCTTTGCCGGTTGCGACCGGCCCATGCGCCGCACACCCGTAACGGCTGAGCATGTGCATGGCAAAACCGGGCTTGACGGTCCCGACCTGCCCGACCCGAAAATTGCACTGCAAGACCATCACGGGGTGGACTTCATCATGGACACTTTGCTTGAAGCCGAGCCAAAAACCATAAAACTGTGCGCCCTTGGTCCCCTGACCAATATCGCCATGGCGCTGGTTCGCGCCCCTGAAATTGCCACCCGCATCAAGGAGATCGTGCTCATGGGTGGCGGATGTTTCGAAGGGGGCAATATCACCCCGGCCGCCGAGTTCAACATCTATGTGGACCCCGAGGCCGCCGACATCGTCCTGCACTGCGGCGCGCCCATCACCATCGTACCCCTCGATGTAACCCACCACATGCTGGCCACTCCCGCGCATCTGGAACGCTTTTTGAACATGGGCAACAAGACCGGCGACGCCATCCACAAGATGCTGACATTTTCCGAGCGCTTCGACCTTGAAAAATACCAGTGGCAGGGCGCGCCCCTGCACGACCCTTGTGTTATCGCCTATGTGCTGGAGCCGGATATTTTCACCGGGCGGCACATCAACGTTGAGGTCGAAGTCTCAAGCGAGTTGACCCGAGGCATGACAGTCGCCGACTTTTGGGGTGTCACAACACGCAAAGCCAACGCGCACTATCTGCGCCACGGCGATACAAAGCGCTATTACGAGTTGCTTGTCCAGCGCATTTCAAAACTGCCCTGATAGCGAAACCTCCCGGCTTCCTCATGAAGGCCGCTGCCCACCTTGAAGAACCACTTTGCTCCCACCTCAGGGTGAGCGGAGAATGACGCGCACAAAGCTTTGTTCCTCTCTCTTCTTCCCTCCCCCCTTTGCGGGGAGGGATTGAGGGTGGGGGGAGAAGCATGAATGCACCACCCCGGACCTGATCCGGGGTCTCTTCTACCCATTTTTGCAAAAACAACCGCTTCCTAACCCGCGTCCCGTCTGGCAATCCAGTCATGGTCGGGATGGTTCTTGAACCGCCACTTGCGCAAAGGCCCCGCCATGACATTGAGATAATACATCTCATAGCCATAGGGGCTGCCGCAGGGGTGATGCCCCTTTGGCACCAGCACCACATCGCCATCCGAAACCGCCATGGTTTCGTCCAGTTCCCCGTCCTCGGTAAACACCCGCTGAATGCCAAAACCCTGCTTTGGATTGAGCCGGTGATAATAGGTTTCCTCAAGATAGGTCATCTGAGGGAAATTATCCTCATCATGGCGGTGCGGCGGATAGGACGACCAGTGCCCCTCGGGTGTAAAGACCTCGGTCACCAGCAGGCTGTCGGCAATGTCTCTGTCCTCCATGGCGATGGGGTGGATATAGCGCGTGTTGGTGCCCTTCCCCCGTGTTTCCATTTCGATACCGGAAATGACCCGCGCCTCGTAATTGCCTTTGCCCGGCGCCGAACACACCGCCAGCACACAATCGGTTGTCGCTCTGGCTGACCAGTCGCTGCCATTGGGAACATAGACACAGTGAGGCACCTTGCGCTCGAAAACGTCCATCCTGTCGCCCAGTTCGCCAAAATCCTCGCCACTGCCCGATATTTCAGCCTTGCCCTCAACCAGCACCAGAATGACTTCCTCCGAATCGGTGACCTCGCTGACCCGCTGCCCTGCGGAAAGGCGATAGAGCGAAAAGCCCACATAATCCCAGCCCGCACTTTTGGGGCTGATATCGTGCACCTTGCCCTTTGTTCCATCGGGTTTGACCAGAAGTTTTGCCATCAACTCTCTCCGCTGCTTTTGTCCAACCCGGCTTCCTCAGCCAGCTTTTTCAACGCTTTTAGCCCCATGGATTGATATTTGAAAGGGTTGCGCACTACCGGATCCTGCTCTGCTTCAATCACCAGCCAGCCGTCATAGCCATGCTCTGCGGCAATCCTGAAAACGGGCATAAAATCAACCGAGCCTTCCGGGTCACCGGGCACGGTGAACACGCCGCGCCTGACCCCTTCAAGAAAACTCAAATCCTCATTGCGCACCTGCTCCATGATATCGGGCCTGACATCCTTGGCATGAATATGCACCACGCGACTCATGTGCTTTTTTGCCACCCGCTCGGGGTCGGCCCGCCCGAACAGCGCATGGCCAGTATCGAGTAACAGCTTTGTTTCAGGGCCCGTCACCTCCATGAAGCGGTCTATCTCGTCCTCATTTTCGACCACGCTACCCATATGGTGGTGATAGGCTAGTGCTATGCCCTGGCCGGAACAAAACGCTGCCATTTCCTCCATGTCGGCCCCGAATTTCTCCCATTTGTCAGCCGCCAGCATCGGCCTGTCATTCACCGGCACATGGTCCTTGTCGATGCCGTGTACCGCACCGGTGGTCTCGCAGACGACACACACCTTGCACCCCATGGCTTTGAGCAGGTCCAGATGGGGTTGCATGGCTTGTTTTTCGTCCTTTACGGGCCGGGAGAGAATTTTCATCGAATACCAGCCCGAAATAAACTGCAAACCGTGCGGTGCCAGCACAGCCTTTAGTTCATCAGGTTCTGCGGGGAATTTGTGACCCTTTTCAATTCCCTCAAAGCCGATTTTACCAGCCTCGGATAGGCAGGTTTCAAGCGAAATATCGCCGCCCAGAGAATGGTCATCATCGTTCGACCAGGCAATGGGGTTCGTTCCATAGCGGACCATTATATCTACTCCTGTAATTTCTTTCTTATGGCTCAGTCAGCGGGGCGCTGACCTTTTTTCTGCATCAAATAGTCAGCGTGAGCCTCTTTGACTTCGGCCCGAACCGAGACTTCAGGCACTGCCACATCCCACCAGTTCCCCCCCGCCCCGGTCGTTGCCAGCGGGTCGGTATCAATGACGATGACATGGCTGCGCTCTGAACTCCGGGCCCGCGCCAGAGCTTCCTCAAGCGCTTCAACAGAATCGACTTTTTCAGCAGTCGCCCCCATCGCCCCGGCATGGGCGGCAAAGTCAATCGTGCTTGGATTTTTGTGGCGGGCCGTATCGAGCAGATTGTTGAAACTCTCGCCACCCGTGGCCATTTGCAGACGGTTGATGCAGGCAAATCCGCGATTGTCCAGCACAACAACAATTATCTTGAGACCCAGCATTACCGAAGTCGCAATTTCGGAATTGGCCATCATGTAGGAGCCGTCCCCCACCATGACCACCACTTCGCGGGCTGGCAGTGCCATCTTGACGCCCAGCCCTCCGGCAATCTCGTACCCCATGCACGAGAACCCGTATTCCACATGATAGGAGTTTGCCTTTGAAGCCTTCCACAGCTTGTGCAGCTCTCCGGGAAGCCCCCCGGCCGCGCAAACCACAATGGCATTTTCGTCCATGGAGCGCTGCACCGCCCCGATGACCTGCGCATCACTGGGCAGTGAATTGTCTTTGGACGCAGGAGTCGCTATTGCCGCCTCGACATCCGCCAGCCATGTATCCCTGAGTTTTGCCAAGGGCAGACGCGCTTTATGGCCGTCAAGTTTTACGCTCAGCGCCTCAAGTGCCACCCGCGCATCGGCGACCAGCGAGATGGCATTATGCTTGGCCGCGTCATAGGCAACCACGTTTACGGAGAGAATTTGCCGCGCCGGGTTTTTGAACAGCGCCCAGCTTCCGGTGGTAAAATCCTGAAACCGCGTGCCGATGCCAATAACAAGGTCGCATGTTTCCGCCACCGCGTTGGCTGAACTTGCCCCGGTTACCCCGATGGAGCCAAAGTTCATCGGATGGTCCCAGGAAAGTGAGGACTTTCCGCCTTGCGTCTCGGCAACCGGAATATTGTGGCTTTCCGCAAAGTTGCGCAACGTCTCTGTCGCGCCTGAATAAAGCACCCCGCCCCCGGCAATAATCAGCGGCGCTTTCGCCCCCCGGATGGCTTTAACAGCTCGTTCCAACTCCCTTGCATCGGGCATGGGCCGCCGTCTGTACCATATCTTTGGCGCAAAAAAACTTTCCGGCCAGTCAAAACCTTCAGCCTGCACATCCTGACAAAAGGCCAGCGTCACCGGCCCGCAAAGTGCCGGGTCGCTTAGCGTTGCCATTGCCCGTGGCAAAGCACTCAAAAGCTGTTCGGGGCGCTGGATACGGTCAAAATAGCGGCTTACGAGCCTGAAACAATCATTGGCTGAAACCGTGCCGTCGTCAAAATCCTCGACCTGCTGCAGAACCGGGTCCGGCGCACGATTGGCAAACACATCGCCGGGCACCAGCAACACCGGCAACCGGTTGACATGGGCCAGCGCCGCCGCAGTGACCATATTGAGCGCCCCCGGCCCGATGGAGGTGGTGACCATCATCGCCTGATGGCGGTTTTTGGCCTTTGAATAGGCAATCGCTGCGTGGGCCATGCTTTGCTCGTTGTGGCCGCGCCAGGTGGGAAAATCATCCCCTGCCCCATGCAGGGCTTCCCCCAGACCCGCCACATTGCCGTGCCCGAAAATGGCCCAGCATCCGGGAACAAGAGGCTCACCCTCTTCGTTCCTTTGCGCCATTACATAACGTACAAACGCCTGCGCAGCGGTGAGCCGGATGGTTTTCATTCTGCCGCTTCCATTTTGTCCTTGGCCCGCCCCCGCGCCTCATCCCAGACCTGGCACAATTTTGTGAACCTGTCTGCCATTTGCCCAACAGCCCCCTCATCACTCAACTTGCCCGCAAACCATGCACTGGCGGTTTCACCAAATATGGTGCGCCCCACCGCGAACCCCTTGACCAGAGCGCATTTTGCCGCCGCCTGAAAACTGGCGCGCAAGTGTGCCTGGGGCGCATCCAGCCCCAGCACCAGAATACCCCGGCACCAGGGATCATTTTCCGACACGGCAGCGCAGGTATTTTCCCATGCTTTATCGCTTTTCATCGGCTCCAGCTTCCACCAGTCCGGATAAACCCCGATTTCATAGAAACGCCTCACGATCCGGGCCGAGACATCATCATCGCAAGGTCCAGCCTTGGACGAAATGATTTCAAGCAGGAATTCCAGATTGTTGGCCCGTGCCGCATCGGCCAGCCTGACGATGGTTTCCTCTTGTTCCCGCCGCAGCCCCTCTTCATCATCGGGATGATAAAAACACAGCACTTTGACCACATGGTTCACCGGCCATTCGCTGAGAGCGGTTCCAAAGTCGGGGCCGATCTCCAGCTCCAGCGGGCGAGACCCCGGCAATTCAACGGGCCGCCCGATCCACAGATTTGTATCTGTGGACTGGAACAGCGCTTCCTGCCCCAAACGGGAATCACACAAAATTCCATATCCGGCGCGATTGTCCGCCACCTTCAGAGCTGCCTCAAGGCACAGTTCCTTGAACCGCCCGACAAGCGCCGGATCGGCACCCTCCTCTTGCGCAATATCTTCAAGCTGCTTGCGATGATCAAAGGCAAACACCCGCATCTGGGGCCACTCGCCTTTGCGATTTGTCGACCAGTGCACCTGCTCCAGTTTTTTGTCCTTGCGCAAAGCAAACTGCTCCGAACCATTCTCAAAGAAATATTGCAACTCGTCCCAACTGGGATAGGCCGGCGCACACCCGTGACGAGAAACCGCAAAAGCCCCGCACGCATTGGCAAACTTCAGCGAAACTGCCCACGCCTCTCCGCTCAGCCAGCCCTTGAGCAGGCCCGACATGAACCCGTCCCCCGCCCCCAGAACATTGAACACCTCAATGGCAAAACCGGGTCCTGAAAGCCCCTTGTCAAGACTGTCCGGGATTTCCCCTGTAAATGCCGCTGCCCCCATGGGGCCGCGCTTGCACACCAGTGTTGCTTTTGTCAGCGCCCTGACCGCCCTTATGGCGGCAATCGTGTCAGTGGTGCCCCCCGCGATATGGAACTCTTCCTCGGTTCCCACGATAAGGTCGAACAGGTTCAGGGTGGATTGCAGTTTTTTCGTCACTTCCGATGCGGCGACAAACCGGCTTTCGCCCCCGTCATGGCCAACAAGCCCCCACATTGAGGGGCGATAGTCGATATCCAGCGCGGTTTTTGCCCCGTTCGCCCGCGCCAGATGCACCGCCTTCAGGGTTGCCGCTTCAACCGCGGGGTGGCTGAGATGGGTGCCGGTCGCCGTGATGCAGCGGGCGCGGGCAATAAACTCGGGATCAATGTCGTCTTCACAAAGCGCCATGTCGGCGCAGTTTTCCCGGTAAAAAATCAGTGGAAACTGTTCCCGGTCCCGAATGCCAAGAACAACCAGCGCACTCAGACGCTCCCTGTCAGTGATTACCCCCGAAACATCCACGCCCTCGCTGGCCAGTTCCTCGCGGATATAGCGCCCCATATGCTCATCGCCCACCCTCGTGATCAGGGCCGACTTCAGGCCGAGCCGGGCCGTCCCCACCGCAATGTTGGTAGGCGACCCCCCGATATATTTGTTAAAGGAGCGCATGTCCTCAAGCCGCCCCCCCACTTGCGCTCCATACAGATCAACCGAGGAACGGCCAATGGTAATTACATCAAGCTTGTCCACTAGTTCCGTTCCACTCAATTATTACACAGTTCCGCCCAGAGAGCTCTCAAGCGTTGCCATTTCCTGCCCGCCCGCCATCATGTCCTGCAGCTCTTCGGGGGTAATATCACCCCTGGCTGCGGTGCCAAGGGTCTTGCCCCGGTTAAGCACGGTAAAGCGATCCCCCACCGCCATGGCATGGCGCACATTGTGGGTGATGAAAACCACCCCGATACCCTGTTTGCGCACCTTGTCCACATTGGCCAGCACGTTGGAGGTCTGGCGCACCCCCAGCGCCGAGGTCGGCTCATCCAGAATAAGCAGCTTGGCTCCGAAATAGACCGCCCGTGCGATAGCAACCGTCTGGCGCTCGCCCCCCGAAAGGGTGCCCACCGCCTGACCGGGTTCGCGCAGGTTGATGCCCATCTTTTTCATTTCTTCCATGGTCACCGAGTTGGCGCGGGCAAAATCCATTACCCGGATGGGACCGAACTTCTTGATAGGTTCATTGCCCATCCAGAAATTGCGGGTCACGCTCATCAGCGGAATCATTGCCAGATCCTGATAAACCGTGGCAATTCCTGCTTCCATGGCATCGCGCGGGCTGTTGAAGTTCATCTCCTTTCCCTCAAACAGAATTGTACCTGCAGAGGGCTTGTGCACTCCCGACATGGTTTTGATGAAGGTGGACTTACCCGCGCCATTGTCTCCGAGCAGGCAGTGAACCTCCCCAGCGTGCACATCAATTGAAACCCCGCCCAGCGCAATGACCGGTCCAAAGTGCTTTTCAATATTCCTCATTTCAATCAGGGGAGCATCCATTATTTCTCTCCCGTGATCATCCGGCGGATATAGGTGTTAAGAATAACCGCCAGAATAAGGATAGTCCCGAGAAAAACCCGGAACAAGGAGCTTTCGGCCCCTGAAAAAAACAGCCCCTGTTGCACAACACCAAATATCAGCGCGCCCAGCGCTGCCCCGATGACAGAGCCATAACCTCCGGTCAGCAGTGCACCGCCAATCACCACACAGATGATGGCTTCAAACTCCTTGAGCAAGCCACGATCGGCCGCAGCAGAGCCAAATTCAATGACCTGAGCTGTTGCAAATACGGTGGCGCAAAAGGCAGTGAACATGAACATCAGCAGCTTAACCCTGTTGACCGGCACCCCCACGTAGCGCGCTGCCTGCGCATCCCCTCCAGCAGCAAAAATCCAATTGCCAAATCGAGTTTTTGTCAGAAGCCATTGAGCAAAAATTATCAGGAAGATGGCCCAGATCACCAACATGGGAACACCCTCAACCACCGGTTGCCCCGCCCGGCTGCCCCGGGAAAACGTCTCAATCCATCCCATATCGGCAAACCACTGGAACAGCCCGGTAAATGCCGTGCCTCCGAATACAGGGGCGAGCCAGTCCCCTTCCGCTGCCTGTTTTACCCCGCCGATAATGGTTTTTTGCGTAGTCAGAATGGAAAGCCAGATGGTCAGGCCGCGCAGGATATAGAGAAACGCCAGCGTGACAATAAAGCTGGGCAGACCCGTTTTAATAACCAGAAATCCATTGAGCGCACCCAGAGACATACAGACAGCAAAAGCAACGATGATGGAGAACCAAACCGGCCAGCCCCACTGCACCGACAGGATGGCAATAACAATGCCCGCAAACCCGATCATGGAGCCAACCGAAAGGTCAAATTCCCCCGCGATCATCAGCAGGCAGGCACCCACCGCGATAATTGCGAACTGGGCCGAAACAACAGTCCAGTTCTGAATGCCCTTGGGCGCGAACATGCCGCTGTCCCCGGCAATCATCAAAAAGAACACAAATACCAGTATCGCCCCGGCGATCGCCCCCAACTCTGGGCGGATCATTGCACGCCTGATACGCGAAACGTCCCTGATCCTCTCGTCAGCCATTTTCCCCTCCAGTTTCAGTAGTCGAGCGGGCGGCGCTGTTAGGAATACGCCGCCCGATCATTTTACCTAGCGATAAACGCCGGCAAACTCTTCAACCAGAGCGATATTGTCCTTGGTGACAAAACCGGGGCCTGAGTTGATCGAATTGCCCGGAACCACGCCATAACGTGCCAGATTGGTCAAAATGACCACAGGCAGATAACCCTGCAGATAGGGTTGCTGATCGATGGCAAAGGCAATGACATCGGCCTTGATTGCCGCTGCGATTTCCTCGGAAAGATCAAACGTGCCAAAATAGATTTCGCCCGAAAGGCTTTCCTGCTCCAGCGCGGCAAGGGTGGGATGAGCCGACGTGGGCCCAAGCGTCAGAATTGCGCCGGTATCAGGATTGGCAGCAAGAAACGCGGTGACCTTGTTCTTGATTTCTGCAGGATCCTGGCCTGAATCAATCATGCTGGCATTTACATCAGCACCGATGGCATCAGCAAAACCGTTGCAGCGTTCAACCGAAGCGGGGTTGGTGATATAGTGGTTTACACACAGGAATGATGTCACGCCCTGAGCCGCAGCCCTCTCGCCCGCGCCGAAACCGGCATCATATTCAGGCTGCCCCACATGCAGCAATGCGCCAAGTGCCTTGGACTGCGCGATGGTGCCCGAATTGATCGTAATCACCGGAATGCCTTGGTCCACCGCATCGGCAATCGGGCCCTGCAACACGTCGAAGTCGGCAATGGTGACAATGATTCCGTCCGGGTCGGAGGCGACGGTCTGCTCGACAATACGCGCCATATCCGCCAGATCACCGGTCGGTGGGTTACGATATTCAACGGTCACGTCCATCTGCTCACCCGCCACCTGAATGGCGTTCTTGATGGTGTTCCACCAGCTGTCACTGTCCGGTGCATGGCTGATAAGAACGAAACGCTCGCCCTCAGCAAGAGCCGGAGCCATGCCACCAACGGCAACGATTGCCGCCGTGGCCAAAGCCAGAATTGTATTCTTCATGGTTTTCTCCCTAGGTATTTTGTGGCCGCCCGGCTCCAGCACATTGGAGCTGAAAAAAACGGCGACCTTCCGCAGCCTTCGCTTTTCGCAAAAGGCCTCAAATAGAACATACATTCTATTTTCACGATAATGCAACCAATATTTTCTATTTTTGTCTGCGGTTGCGCTGGGCACCCACCGCAATGGCCAGCGCAATGGCAAGGCTCAGCGTTGCCGAGAGCGAACGGAATGCCCCAACATCAATCTCGGAAACCTCCAGAACATGCGCGTTCAGGCGTGCAAGCGGCGAAGCTTTTTCGTCCGTGACCGCCACGATCTCGATGCCTCTGGCGTGGGCGGCATTGGCCCAGTCCACGGTCTCTGTGGAATAGGGTGCAAAGGTTATAGCGATCAGCGCATCGCCCGGACTCAGGATATGCTGGGATTCCAGTTTGCCCACGCCCGAGTGCAATATGGAGCGAATGCCCATTCTTTCCAGTGCGTGGGCGAGATAGGCGGCAACCGGAAAGGCCCGCCTGAACCCAACCAGATGGATGGTCTCCGCCCCCGCAAGCGCCGTCACCGCCCGATCAAGCGCTTCTGAATCAACACTGTGCATCAGGTTTTCCAGCGAAGTGCGCCCCGCTTCCACAAACTCTGCCAACAGCGCCGATGGATTGTCGCCCCCCCGCTCGCGCAACTTGGCCAGCCGCGTTTTGTAATCCGGGCGCTTTTGCGCATATTCAAAACGGAACAGCTTTTGCATTTCGGAAAAACCCGAAAACCCGAGCTCCTGACAAAAGCGCATGAAGGCCGATGGCTGCACCCCGGCCCCAAGAGCAAGTTCAGCCACCGTTGAAACCGCAATCTGATCGGGATTGTCCTTGAGATAATCCGCGCATTGCCTCAGACGCTTGGGCAGCGACCCCTGCACTTCGCCCAGTCGGGCATAATATTCATCAATGGATTGTGGTGCGGCCCGGTTGCTCATTTCGGTAGTGTTGCCTCTCTTGACATGTTCTGTATTCCGTGATTTTGGAATATTTGTTCTGAAATAGCAATCGCACGGCTCCGCACATCCAAAAAGGGCCGGACTGCAACAAGCAAAGTTAGCCAGCCATGACAATTAAATTCGCACTATTGGGTGCCGGTCGCATCGGCAAAGTCCACGCACAAGCCATAAACACCAGCACCGATGCAGAACTGGTTGCAGTATCGGACCCCATCCCCGCCGCTGCAAAGGCAATCAGTGCAAGTTATGCCTGCGCGGTTCAAACCATCGACGAAATTGCTGAGGCAGATGATGTTGACGCCGTTGTCATCTGCACGCCCACCAACACCCACGCCGACCTGATCGAGCAGTTCGCGCGTGCCGGAAAGGCGGTGTTTTGTGAAAAGCCCATCGACCTGAGCATCTCGCGGGTCAGAACCTGCCTCAAAACAGTGGAAGAGAACAACTCAAAACTCATGGTCGGCTTCAACCGTCGTTTCGACCCCCACTTTGTCGCCGTGCGCCAGGCCATTGACGAAGGCCGCATCGGCAATGTTGAGATGGTGCAGATCATCTCGCGCGATCCCGGCGCGCCCCCTGCCGACTATATCAAGGTCTCAGGGGGGATTTTCCGCGACATGACCATCCACGATTTTGATATGGCCCGCTTTCTGCTTGGCGAGGAGATTGAAACAGTATCTGCCACCGCCTCGGTACTGACCGATCCGGCCATCGGCGAACTTGGCGACTTTGACAGCGCTTCGGTTATTATGACCACCAAAACCGGCAGGCATTGCTCAATCTCCAATTCCCGCCGCGCCACCTATGGCTACGATCAGCGCATCGAGGTGCACGGTTCCCTGGGAGCGGTCTCCGCTGAAAACCAGCGCCCGGTTTCCATTGAAATTGCCAATGCCGATGGTTTTACCAGACCCCCCTTGCATGATTTTTTCATGACCCGCTACCTGGAGGCCTATGCCGCTGAAATCGCTGCCTTTGTCAGCGTGGTGCGCGACGACAAGTCCCCTGCCCCCTCGGGCAAAGATGGCCTGATGTCGCTGCTGTTGGCCGAGGCGGCACTGAAGTCCATTGAGACCGGCTGCGCCGTTTCAGTGGCAGAAATCGGGGGTCTGTAAAAATGGACACAATCGGCATCGGCCTCATCGGCACCGGCTTCATGGGCAAAACCCACGCACTGGCCTATGGCGCGGTCGCGGCGGTTTTCGGGGACGTACCCGCGCCACGCCTTGAAGTTTTGTGCGACACCCCGCTTCAAAACGCTGAACGCTTCGCCAGCCAGTTCGGCTTTGCCCGCGCCACTGACGACTGGCGCACCCTCGTGAATGACCCTGCAGTTGATATGGTTTGCATCACCACCCCCAACAAACTGCATGCTGAGATGGTCAATGCCGCACTTGCTGCAGGCAAGCATGTTCATTGTGAAAAACCCATGGCCCTGACGCTGGCTGATGCCCAAAGCATGGTCACCGCGCACACAAAAACTGCCAAAACCATCGTCGGTTATAACTACCTGCACAACCCCACCTTCATCCACGCCCGAAAACTCGTCAAGGAAGGCGCCATTGGCCGCATTGTTCACTTTCGCGGGCTCGTAGATGAGGATTATCAGGCCGACCCGGATCTGCCCTGGACATGGCGCGCCACCAAAGCCGAGGCCGGGCTGGGCACGCTGGGCGATCTGGGTTGCCACCTCGTCAGCCTTGCCATCGACCTTGTTGGCCCGGTCAAGAGCCTTGTTGCCGAAACGCAAACCGTGCACAAAACCCGGCCCGCCGGTGAGAGCCAGCCACCCAAACCGGTGGAAAACGAAGATATTGCCTCCGCCCTGTTGCGCTTTGAAAACGGTGTACAGGGCGTGATCTCGTCATCCCGCTCCGCCTGGGGACGCAAATGTTATCTGGCTTTTGAAATACACGGCGACAAGGGCATGATCCGCTTTGATCAGGAACGCATGAACGAGCTTGAACTCTACCTGAACGAAGGGCCAAAATCGGAACAGGGATTCACCAAAATCCTCACCGGCCCCGAGCATCCCCCCTATGGTTTGTTCTGCCCCGCCCCCGGTCACCAGCTTGGTTTTAATGACCTCAAAACCATCGAGGCCCATGCCCTGCTCAGCGCTATCAGAGACGATGAACAGGCCTACCCCTCACTGGCCGACGCATTTGAAATCGAGAAGGTCATCCACGCCATTTCCAGGGCAGGTGAAAAAGGCGCACGAATACATCTGATTGAAATGTAACGGCATTGATCAGCCAACAAGCTGGCTACTATGCGGGGACAATTCCGAACAATGGCAGAACTGAGCTGATTTTGCGTCCCCCTCGTACTGGCCCGCATATTCTGAGGCGTGCTCTGCCAGATGGGCAACGCTGTGCACGATAAAATCCGCTGTTTTGTCGTCCATGAGATAGCTGAAATTGAGCCGGGTCCAGCCCGGCTTTTTCATTTCCTCACCGTCCCGGATGGTCTGACGCAAATCCTCCGAATATCCTTTGTCAACCTGAAGCAGCCGATGCCCGTAAGGCCCCGCGCAGGCGCACCCGCCCCGCGCCTGAATTCCATAAACATCGCTCAATATGCGGGTGATCAACTGATGGTGAACATAGCCACCGCTCCCATCGCCAACAAGAAACGAAAATATCGGCAGCCGGCCACAGTTTTCAGCACCCAGCAGGCGCAGACGCGGGGTCTTTCTCCACATTTCAAGCGCCCGCGCGCCCAGCTCTTCGTCACGTCTTTTGATATAGTCGCAGCCCACCGCCCGCTTGACCAGCATTGCCAGCCCGGCGCGGATGTCGCCAATAATGTTGGGTGTACCTGCCTCCTCACGCTCGGAAATCGAGGTCAGATAGTCATGGTCCCATGGCGACACATAAGAGACCGAGCCGCCCCCCGGCCAGGTGGGTTTTGTCGCCCGGACAATCTTTTTGCGCACGATCAGAACTCCGCTGGCCCCCGGGCCCCCGGCAAATTTGTGCGGCGAAAAATATATGGCATCCTTTGCGCTTTCAGCGTCCGGCCCCATGTCGATGTCAAGATAGGGTCCGCCCCCCGCATAGTCCCAGAACGAGAGCGCCCCATAACGCCGGAGCACAGAGCAAACCGCATCAGTGTCGGTCAGGATGCCGGTGACATTGGAGGCGGCTGAAAATGACCCCACCAGCAGCGACCGCCCTTCGCGTGCCTTGAGCGCGGCCTCCAGTTTTGCAAGGTCCACCCCGCCATATTCGGCCTCATCAATCTCAACAATTTCAGCCCCGCTCTCGCGCCACGGCAATATGTTGGAATGGTGCTCGTAAGGCCCCACAAATACGCTTGCTTCTCCGGGCGCGAAATCGGCAATACCGCACAAAGCCACCAGCCGGTTGACCGCAGAAGTCGCCCCCGGCCCGGTAAAAATCACCGAATAGTCGGCGTGCGCATTGCACTCAGAGGCGATGATGGCCCGCGCGCCCTCGCGCAACCGGGTGGTGTGCGCCCCGCAGAACGAGGCCTCTGTGTGCGTATTGGCGTAAAATGGCAGCACATGGGTGCTGATAAATTCCTCAACCTGCCTCAGCGCCCGGCCTGAAGCCACATAGTCCGCATAGACTAGTTTTTTTTTCTTTCCGAAGGGCGTTTCAAACTCGATGCCCTCCCCGATCAGCCCGGCCCGCAGACGCTCCAGCGCATCCCCATGGGAAATTTCTTCCCCGAACGCCTCGAACTCCGGCTCCAAAAACTCCGGTTTCATGCCCCTGATCTCCGCTCGTTTCCCCGGCCCTACCTGCCCGGATATATTACATTGACATTCTAGGATTTTTGCCCAATTCTTTGGCTATAAAGTACAAGATTGTTCAAATTTGATCGAAATTTTCAATGAAATTAGACCAAACAAACAGAATGATCCTCAAAGCCATCCAGCAGGATGGCTCGCTTTCCCAGCGCGAACTGGCCAAAAAAGTGAACCTTTCCGCCAATGCCTGCTGGAACCGGGTGCAGGCCCTGAAGCAGAGCGGCGTCATTCTGGGCCAGAGCGCACGACTCGATCGAAAGGCACTGGGGCTTGGGTTGGTGGTTTTTGTCATGGTGCGCACCCGGCATCATTCCGCTGAATGGCTTGATACCTTCCGCGCCCATGTTTCGCGCATTCCTCAGGTTATCGACTTTTTTCGTATCGGGGGCGATTACGACTATCTGCTCAAGGTCGTGACCTCGGACATGGAAAGCTACGATCAGGTTTATCAGCGGCTCATTTCAGAAGTCGAACTGGACTCCATCACCTCCTATTTTGCCATGGAAGCCATCGAGGAGCAGCGCCCGCTTCCCATTTTTTCACCCTGAAGCCCCGCCTTTGAACAGCCCCGGCTGTCCAACTTGAAAACGCGACCGGCAAATGAACAGGCCGCCCCTCCCTGTACATAAAAAAAGCCCCGAACCAACAAAGTCCGGGGCTTTTTGATATCAAACTTGGCATATCATTCCAGTGCAAACATGCACCATTTCCGGCCTCACCCGGCCAGAGGCTGCTCCTCGGAACCTGTTCGGTTGCGCCTCAGCCGCCAGGTTTTGATGAACGCTGCCAGTTGCAGGGCCACCACGCTTGAAACCACAATGGCAAACGGCACCTGCAGCCAGTTTGGCTCCGGCACCGAGCGGTGATAATCCTGAAAGTGAAAATAAAGAAAATAGGCCGTATGCACCACAATTAGCATCCACAGCACATAGGCACCCTGCTGCAGAAATTTCCACACCGGCCCCCCGAGCTTGCGTTGGCTCCAGTTGCTTGACGACAGCGCCAGCACAAGTCCGTAGGCCAGAGCAATGATGCCTATGACATTGGCCATGCCAAACCCCTGTTGCACCATCACGTAAACCCCTGCCGGATGAAGTTCATACCCGAACAGACGGAAGAAATCCCAGTTGACCCAGCCCACCAGAATGATGGCTGTGTGAACAACCGCCAGTATCACGCCATAAATACCAAGTTCGCGCCGCCAGGGCGTTGCTCCACGAAAGATGGAAAACAGGCGCGACAGCGGCCCGATGGCCATAGACATGGCAATCATCACCAGACTCATGTCGCCGATTGCCCGGTTCCAGCGGTGCATTTCCGACCATTGTGCCCGCGATTCAAGAAACGCGTATGTGCCAAGAATACCAAAAGCTATGACAATCAGGTGCCGGGTTTTCCACCCTGCAGTCCACCGGTTTTTAACAGTTGTACTTTTGTTCATCGTTCTCAGGAGTTCCTTGTGCTTCACACTGTTTGTTTCAGGTTGTTGAAAAAGCCAGACACGGAAAAAACACTCCCTGTCCCGCACCGTCCCCCCAAGTCCGGGACTTCCCATGCCTCATTGTGGCCCAATTCCGGTAAAACTTGGACAACAGGCTTCAAAAGAGGCCTTGGCCTGTATCACTTTTACTTGAAATCGCAGCAAAAAAGTCATGCCGCCCTGCCGCCAGCCCCACACCACCTGCCCCACCGCGTAGCCGAATCCCAGGCCCTCAACAAACCCGGCACAAAAGTGGAAACCGGTTTTGACCCAAAAAGGGTTTGCGCAAAAAAGAAAGAGAGTGACCCTACACCACCTGCCCCGCCGCATAGCCCGAACTCCAGGCCCACTGAAAGTTATATCCGCCCAGCCAGCCGGTGATATCCACCACCTCCCCGACAAAAAACAACCCCGGCACCTTTTTCGCCTCAAGAGTACGCGCGTCAAGGTCAAGCGTGTCAACACCACCCAGTGTAACCTCGGCGGTGCGATATCCCTCGGTTCCGGTGGGTTTTATGCGCCAGCATTTAACCCGTTCGGCAATCGTTTCAAGCACTTTGTTGGACAGGTCGCCCAAGCGCCCGCCCTCCGGCCCAGCCACCATCTGCGCCAGCCGTTTGGGCAGCAGGGTGCTGAGTGCCGTCACCGCCTTCTGACGCCCGCTTTCCCGACGCGCCTGCTTCAGCACCGCAAGCACATCAACGCATGGCGCCATATCTATTTCTATGTGCTCCCCTTCGCGCCAATAAGAGGAGATTTGTAAAATCACCGGCCCGCTTAATCCCCTGTGGGTAAACAGAAGTGCCTCACGAAACGATATTTTTTCGCACCTCACCACCGCCTCCACCGAAACCCCTGAAAAAGGCGCATGTTCCCTTAGAAATGAGGGAGCAAACGTCAGCGGCACCAGCCCGGGCCGTGCTTCAACAAGCCCCAGGCCGAACTGTTCCGCAATACGATAACCGAAATTGCTCGCCCCCATTTTCGGAATGGATTTGCCGCCACAGGCAACAACCAGCGACTGACAGGAGATGTTTTCTTGTGCACCGCTCACCAGAAACCCGTCCTTGTGTTTCCCAAGTGCCCGCACCTCGGTGCCAGTCCAGACCTCGACACCCGCCCCATCCATCTCCTGCTCAAGCATGTCTATGACCTGCCGAGCCGAACCGTCACAAAACAACTGCCCTTGTGCTTTTTGATGCCAGGCAATCTGATGGCGATCCATCAGAGCAACAAAGTCAGGCGGGGTGAACTGGCTGAGCGCAGAAATGGCAAACTTGGGGTTTGCCGAGAGGTAGTTTTTGTGGCTCGCCTCCATATGGGTGAAGTTGCAGCGCCCTCCTCCCGAAATGCGAATTTTTTCACCAACATTTTTGTTGTGCTCAATGATCAGCACCGAGCGGGCACGCTTGCCCGCCTCGATGGCGCACATCATGCCTGCCGCCCCGGCCCCGATCACCACCACATCATATGTCTTCATTTTTCCTAACCAGTGTCGGTCACAGGAATGTCAAACAGGCTCCTGCCTCAAGAACCGTACAGGCCAGGTCACGAGCTCATAAATAGATTACAATGGTATAAGTCAATTTGTTTACACAGCAGGCCCGGACACAACGAATATCTCATCTTAAAATTTTGAACCTGGCCGCATGAGGCAATCAGCCTACCGGTTTTTCGTTTCTCTAACACAACCATATAAGCGAACAGGCCGGAACCTTGTTGCCACCTCATGCCCCCGGATAATCCCGCTTTATGCCAAACGAAGTTGCGCCCTACACTTGCACCATCACAAGACAGGACTAAACATCTAGGTCCAATGAACCTACGAGCACTCCGCAAACATTTCCTAAGTCGTTGTTTTAATGGTGGGCCCGGCAGGACTCGAACCTGCGACCAGACCGTTATGAGCGGTCGGCTCTAACCAACTGAGCTACAGGCCCACTTTTATTCAAGCGCATTCAAAAACCCTGTTATGAATGCGCCCCGCTGTTACCCGAAACAGTAGCGCGGCGTCAAAACAAAAATAACTGCCGCACACACACACCCATAAACTGTCTGGTCAAAAATATCAGATCAACTCCGCTGCAGCCAGATCACGCAACAAATGGCTTGGCCCGTATTTCCAGGGGGTGCAGACTGTTGAGAGTTGAACCCGGTTTTCCAGAACCCCCAGTGCCGGTGTGGAAATGCGCACAATATCGCCCAGGTGATGGGTGAACCCCTGCCCTGCCCCGTCCCGGTCCTTGACCGGCGCAAACATGGTCCCCAGATATAGCGCCAGCCCGTCGGGATATTGATGATGGGCGCCAATTGTTGCCGCCACCAGCGCTTCGGGCTTTCGTGAAATCCGGCTCATGGAACTCATCCCCTCCATCACGAACCCGTCCGTACCGGTCACACTCAGTGCCAGTTCTGCCCTTTTTACGGTTTCCAGGGTGAAACCATCATCAAACAGGCGGAGGAAAGGCCCGATCGCTGCTGAAGCGTTGTTGTCCTTGGCCTTGCCAAGCAACAATGCCGAGCGCCCCTCCACATCGCGCAGATTAACGTCATTGCCAAGGCTTGCCCCCACAATACGCCCCTTGCTCGAAACGATCACAACGATTTCCGGCTCTGGGTTATTCCACTTCGAAACAGGATGCAGGCCGACTTCGGCCCCAAAACCGACAGAAGCCATGGGCTGGCACTTGGTGAAAATTTCGGCGTCAGAGCCGATGCCCACCTCCAGATATTGCGACCACATGCCCCGGCTGATAAGAGCTTCCTTCACTGCCATGGCCTCTGTGGAGCCGGGAATGATTTTTGAAAGGTCAGTGCCGATCAGGCCGACTATTTCCTTGCGCAACGCCTCCGCCCGTTGCGGCTCTCCCCCCGCCTGCTCTTCCACCACACGCTCCAGCATACTGGCGACAAATGTCACCCCGGCTGCCTTGATCGCCTGCAGGTCCACCGGCGACAACAGGAGAACCCTCTCAGGAGAAGGGCACGGCGCACGCGAATTCTCAAAGACTTCTTCCAGACTTCCTACCACTACGCCCGGCGCATCCTCTACATAAGTCACCAGATCGTCCATCTCGCAAATATCGCGCACCAGCGGTGCCCTGGAACTGGTAATATCCACCAACTCGCCATCTCGAACCGTCACGACACTTGGATGAGCAACACCGGGCACCTGCGCCCGTCCCAGAAGAATCCCTCCATCCGGCGCAAAGTCAACAGACATCATTATTCTCCCGCCTCCGACAGCACTATTACGCCGTGACCGCCATCAAAACTTCTCCTCACTATCATACCAGAGAGTCGTGCATCAACAAAAAACTACCCGGTGCCGGCCAAAGGAACCCGGCCCCAAAACCGACGCAAACCTGACGCACTTATGCGCGGTGTCCGGTTACTTTGCAGAAAAAGGAAACACCCCATGCGCCCCGCTTTATTGTTCATCCCGATTTTTGCAGCAATTGTTCTGGCTGCGCCCGTCGCCGCCCAAAGCGAAACAAAACCGGGAACGATCTCCTTGCAGGGCATTGGCGAGGTGGTTTCTGTCCCCGATATGGCAATTGTCAGATCAGGTGTCGTGACCAACGCCCAGACCGCCCGCCAGGCACTGAGCGCCAACAATACCGCCATGGCCAAACTGTTTGCGCTGCTGCGAGACACAGGTATTGAGGAGCGTGATATCCAAACCTCTGATTTTTCGATACAGCCTCAATATGTCTACCCCAACCGGCGCGATAGTGATGGCAACCCCAAACCGCCGCGTATCGTTGGCTATCAGGTATTCAACAATGTAACAGTGCGTGTGCGCGATCTTGAGCTTTTAGGCGCGCTGATTGACAGCGCCGTCACCGTTGGCGCAAACCAGATAAACTCGATTTCCTTTGCGGTGTCCGACACCTCTCAACTACAGATCGAGGCGCGCAAAGCCGCTATGGCCGACGCCATTGCCAAGGCTGAACTCTATGCTGAAGCTGCCGGCCTTTCCCTTGGCCGGATTATTTCCATCCGTGAACATGGAGGCAACGGGCCGGTATTTCAGCCCGAAATGGCCCGTGTAGCTATGGCCAGTGACGCCGTACCCGTCGCCGGCGGTGATTTGACCTTTACCGGACAGGTAGTCGTCGAGTGGGAACTGGTACAGGGGGACTAAAAGAGCCCGCCCAGAAGGTCAATTTTCGTTCCATTGTCCCAGCCCATTGTGCCCAATTGATAAACCATCAGGCTTTCTGAGGGCTTTTGCACAATCCGGGAGGTTTGAAAATTCTCCTGAACCACCCACACCAGGGGGTTGTCAGCGGCCCGAAACCCGGCCCGGCTGTATATGTTCGCCTCACCGAACAGCAGCAGGAAAAGGGCCTCTGTGCGCCTGGCCTCTTCGATCGCCGCATCCACCAGCGCCGCACCAATGCCTTGTCTGCGCGCATCTTCAGCAACCGCCACATCCCCGATGCCTATGATTGTAACCGGATTTCCATCAATGCTGATCACGCGATAAACAAGCGCCAAATGGCCGGCAATGCGGTTGGACACTCGTTTTACCAGTCGTAAATGATGCCGCTGAGCAAAAAACGAACGGTCCCCAAATTCGCCACCAAAACCGGCATTCAGAAGAGCTGAAATTTCTTTTCTGTCCGCTTTTGATAGGCGCAGTTCATCAATTCGCTCAATGGTTCCCGTGCTCACCGGTGTTCCTCCTGATCTTAATCCAGAACCGCCTGCCACAGCATGCGCGCACCCACCAGAAGCAGGAACAGACCAAAGGCCAGCTCGAGTTTCTTCTGATCCAGCCGGTGGGCCAGCGCCGCCCCCAGCGGCGCAACGCTTGCCGCCACGATGCCCACAATCAGAAGCGCTGGAACGTTGACATAACCAAAACTGAAAGGGGGCCGCCCGACCACATCCCACCCCGAAACGATAAAACCTATTGTACCCGGCACAGCCAGCAGCAGGCCCAGCGCCGCCCCCGTACCCACGGCCCGGTGCATAGAATTGCCGAACGCTGCCAGAGTGGGCACGCTCAGCGAGCCCCCGCCAATGCCCATCAGAGCCGAAAAATAGCCGATAATCGCTGCCATCACCCGGTTTGTTGCAACGGAACCACCCAATTGTGACATCAGTTTTCTTTGCACCGGCAACACCATGTTCAGGGCCACGAACAGCGCGATAACACCAAAAATTATCCGCAACATGTCCCCGCTGTAAAGCCGTGCCATCAGCCCCCCCAGAAGCGAGGCAGCAATGATAAACGGTGCCCAGACCCTGAGCACATCAACCATCACTGCTCCGCGCTGATAGTGGGCGCGGGTGCTTGTGGTGCCGGTGGCAATAATGACCGCCAGCGATGTCGCCACCGCCACATGCTGGAACACATCCCGGTCAAACCCCATGATATCGAACACCAGAGCCATCGCCGGGACCATGACGATCCCCCCCCCGACCCCGAGCAGTCCGGCAATCAGCCCGGCCAGCACTCCGGCGGCCAACAGGCCCGCAACCAGCGGCAAAAACTCGACAAAATCAGGCAAATTTCATATCCAGAGCAGAGAGGAAGGAAGCTTGAGCAATAGCACGCGCACCCCTATTCACTCCAGCCCGCGCCGGAAAATATGGCAAGCACCTGGTCACGCCGGTCATAGGGCTGAGCGCACACTACTTCGGGAGGAGTTTTCCCTTCCGCATTCTGCACCGTAAAACTCGCCCCCGCATCAAGCAGTGTTTCAACGATGCGATCGTTGCACCATGCCGCTGCCGTATGCAGCGGCGTTCTGCCCTGCCTGGACTTTTGATCGGTATCAGCCCCGGCCAGCAGCAGTACTTCAACCACCTCCAGGCCACCCTTGGCACCGGAAGCCACGTAGAGAAGAGTATCTCCGTCAGCATTGACCAGGTTGGGGTCTCCGCCCTCGGCCAGAAACCGTTTCAGCCCGCTGTCATCATTATTGCGCACCTCGGTAAAAACCGGATGCTCCGACGAAGAGCCGCCCGGCTGACAGGCGCCCACCAGAACGAGAAGGGCCAAAGCAATAAAAGCCCGTAAAATCATGGTCGTTACTCCCCGCTAAGATGAGCGACAACCTGGCGGTTGTGGGCCTGTGTGCGGTGCTCGAACAGATAGATGCCCTGCCAGGTGCCCAGAGCCAGTTGCCCCGATGTCACAGGAACACTAACACAGGTCTGGGTTAATGCACTCCTGATATGGGCGGGCATATCGTCCGGCCCCTCCAGCGTGTGCGAAATCCACTCCATGTTCTCCGGCGCAATGCGCGAAAAGAACTCTTGCAAATCTGCCTTTACATCCGGGTCAGCATTTTCCTGAATGAGAAGGGAACAGGACGTATGACGGCAGAACAAGGTCAGTAGGCCGGTGCTGATTTTGCTGTCAGTGACAAAGCGCGCCACTTCGGCGGTGAACTCATAAAGCCCCTGCCCCCGCGTCGACATCTGGATAACACTCTGTTCCTGCACCATGGCCTCCAGCAAACTGTCCTCTTCAGGGACAAACGAAAAAGTGAGCTACTCGTCCCCGCCCTCCGGCATAAGGTCCTGCAATTTGACTTTTTCAAAGCGCCGCATCCAGCGCCCGGCAATGGCCCGGAACGGCAACGGATTGAGATAATGCAACCGCTCCCGGCCCACTTTTCGTGAGACCACCAGCTCCGCTTCTTCCAGAAGTTTCATATGCTTGGCCATGGCCTGACGCGACAACCCCAGACCTTCGGACAGCTTGGTAAGCGAGCGCCCACTCTGCGCATAAATGCGGTCCAGCAGCGCCCGTCGCGTTTTGTCAGCCAATGCCTGAAATACCAGATCCCGGTTCATAAGGAGCATTGTTAGGCAACCCGAAGGTTGTCTGTCAAGCGCTCAGGCCACCCATACACGATGAAGAATCAAAATCACAGGATTTCCATGCAAGTGATTCCGGCAATTGAAAAAACCCTGGCTGGCAAATGTTGATTTGTGAAAAATATCAAAGAACCCTGTTACCCCAGCCAGGCCAGCGAGCGCTCTAAAAAACCCCTGCCCCTTGGCGCTGCCATTCCCCGTGGGCCATAACGACGATTTTCGGGTTGCTTTCCAGCAGACGGTCACGCGTCGCCCGCGCTGCACGGACACAACAGGCAGCATTCAACCATGCTGTAGACAAGATGATATCAATTTGATATCATCATATTTGAATAGCAATCAGTAACGAAAGAGTTAGTAATGCAAGAAATCAAAAAACCATCCCTGCCCGGCATCCCCCTGCTATTGCTTGGAATAGCAATTTTAGCCCTGACCGCCGCAATCGTAATTTCCATGATACTGGCCGGCTTTAAGGCAGTGGTCATACTGGTTATCCTCGCTGGAGTTTTGCTCGCCACCTTTATTTTTGTCGGCCTTTATTCGGTTGAGCCAAACCAGACTGCCGTGCTCTCATTATTTGGCAAATATGTGGGCACCGTGCATGAGCAGGGCCTGCGGTTCAACAACCCGTTTTTCACCAAGAAGAAAATCTCCATGCGGGTTCGTAACTTTGAAAGCGGGCACATGAAGGTCAATGACCTTGGCGGCTCACCCATAGAAATTGCCGCAATTGTTGTCTGGGAAGTCACTGACAGTGCTGAAGCTGTATTCAACGTTGACGACTATGAAAGCTTTGTGCAAATCCAGTCCGAGGCGGCAATTCGTGCCATGGCCTCCACCTACCCCTATGATCCGCAAGAAGAAGGTAAAACCTCCCTGCGTTCCCACCCGGTGGAAATTTCCCAAAAAATGAAAAGCGAAATTCAGGATCGTTTGCAGCAGGCCGGGATAAACGTAATCGAGGCTAGAATTTCCCACCTGGCCTATGCGCCAGAGATTGCCCAGGCCATGCTACAGCGCCAGCAGGCAGGCGCAATTATTGCCGCCCGCCAACTGATTGTTGAGGGAGCTGTGGGCATGGTTGAAAGCGCGCTGGGAAGCCTGCAAAAAAAGGGAGTGGTTGATCTGGATGAAGAACGCCGCGCTGCCATGGTTTCCAACCTGCTTGTGGTCCTGTGCTCTGACCGGGCAACCCAGCCTGTAGTAAACACCGGCTCGATATATTAGGGTCAGGGCCTAGGGGTAAAAACTCTGGAAACCAGATGATTGAGCGGAATAAAAAATCTTATCCCCTTCGTATTCATGGCGATATTCTTGACGCTATGAAGCGCTGGTCAGACGATGAATTGCGCTCACTCAATGGCCAGATCGAATATGTCCTGCGTGATGCTTTGCGCAGGACAAACCGTTTAAGAGAGCGCCCAGCGAAGATCATGGAAACCGACGAACAGGCGGACGAAAATTAGTCGCCAGTTATAAGCAAAAAGAGTATATCGGTACGCGCGGCACAAAAATTGGCGACTATGACGCCACCGAAGTCGTGGGCCGTTATGTTGACCCCGCTATCGGTGTGCTCTACGTCCGCATTGTGGGCATCCCCAATCCAGACGGGGAAACAAGCATTTTCAGCGTTGCCAACATTGTTGCCGACAGGTTCGATTTGACCGGCCCC
>Ga0256839_1000157_pt1 | contig 88701 bp, 70 predicted proteins | sample 354166metaG_FD_185968 | JGI IMG/M metagenome (GOLD analysis project Ga0256839, IMG submission 185968) | Hydrothermal vent microbial communities from Mid Atlantic Ridge, Atlantic Ocean - 354-166 | ecosystem: Environmental > Aquatic > Marine > Hydrothermal vents | place: Atlantic Ocean: Mid... | reverse complement strand
AAAATAGCTAACCCTTCTTTATTTGCAAATACGTAACTACTTCGTCTCACATTCAAAATGCTTTTTTGTGCAAAAAAAAACTTGGGAACAATAAAAAACCGCTTTTTGCCTTTTCAAACAGGCACTAGTTAGCAGCTACTCTTTTGTTCCGCTCTTTGAGCCTGCCAATGCGCTCCCATACTTTGTTTATTAGCTTGGTTCCCCCCTTTTTTATAGAGGGCATTTTTAATAGTATCAATTTCTTGCTCACATTGTTTGCTAAGTTTTTCATCTATGGATTGTTCCTTTTTTCGTTTTGAATCGCTTTGTACATACATACCTGTATCCTTTTTCTGTGATTAGTTTCAGGTTCTCTACGGTGGCAATGCCTGCATCCTTGCCGCAGGCATCACCACCGTAGGTTGGGTCTGAGAGCATATCAGCCAACGTGCTGGCATCGGCTTTGTTGCCCTCATATATGCGAGAGTGCCGGATAACCCACAAGAATCTATAACGCCTGTAAATACAACTAACGGGCAGTCGCTTCGCTTTTCTTCGGCCATGCTTGGCTAATTTGCTTTTGCGTTTGGTGGTCTCAAAATACGTATTACTTATGTCAAAGATTACTAACTTATCATTGAGCTCAAACATATGGCTAAGGCGTTGATATAGAAATTTATCTATCGTGCTTTTATGTTTGTAAAGCGTGTCAGATGCACTGTAAAGTGCTCTGTGTGAAATGGTTTCATTAAAACCAAAACAGTGTTGTAATTCGCTGTTTTGTGCTCAGAACTGGCAAATAATGCGCGTGCTGCGATGCTGATTAATGCCTTGTCAGCTTCTTTGGAGCTTAACAGGCATTCTTCCAATTGTAACTTCTCAAGTGTTTGATGGCATAAATGCTCGCCCCCAAAGGTTCTAACATCTTCCACTTCCAGCCCTTCAATATCTACTCGATGGTAATCGGCCTTATCAGGTTTGGGAGGCAAGGAAACTCTCCCAATGGCCTCTGTGCCATATTTTACCTCATACTTTTTAAAATAACTTTCAGCCAAAACCTAGAGGGGTTGAGGGGTTTCTGATGGAAATAGCTCAGGCTGGCTAAATATTTTGGCCTTTAGGATTTGTAAAACAGTTGATCTGTTGTCTTTATCTTTAAGCATGGGGTCAGATCCGAGATAAAGAATGACCCGTTGTTTTACTTTTCCTTCAACTCTGGAGGTTTGTACCAGATCATTGAAAATCAATTATATAAATTTTTTTCTGATGGTATGGGTCAGTTGTTCTGAAATTACAAGCCAGTATCTGGTGAATGGGCAGTAGCAACTTTGACTCTTTCCAGAGTAATATTTAACTCTGAGAAAACAAATGGTTTTTACTGCCTCTTTGTCTTTTACAGAAAACTATGATAGCACCTATGTTTTAATAAATGAGCGATTTCTTCTGCGAAATCAGCGGGAGAAAAGCAATGAAACTATTAATAAGTGTCTGTTTTAAAAATAAGCTCTGTTTCAGAAAGGTTACCAAGTAAATCATAGCCCTTTATTGTAATCTTATACTCTTTATCTTTTTTAAACCCCTGCAATGGGGCATTATAGAATTGTTCTGCTCCATCATTTATACGATAACGGATTTTTCCGGCACCCACTTCTATATCTACTGCCGCAAGATAAATGGTGGTATAAGAGGGATATTTCCCATCTTTACTTGGTTGAGTTGAAAATTGGTGGGTGATTTCAGGCCCATTTGCATCAACAATAAAATAGGTTGCTTTAGAATTTCTGTTGTTTACGTTGTCATACGCAAAATAGTTAAGATGATACAGCCCTTTAGTTTCTATGCTAAAAGGTTTTATATAAGAGGTTTCGCTCTTAGTATCGCCCAAACTATAGGTAACTTTCTTCAACCCGGCCTCAGGATCATTTCCTTTTAAAACAATTTTTGTTGCTGGGCTTATATAAACAGTATCTGCTTTTACAAAATTAGGGTTTGTAAACGAGTGGTTTATTGAGGGGCCTGTTAAATCAACATAGATAACACCCACACTATGCTTAAAATCGCTTTTTATGCGGTTATCTGTATTGTCTATTGCATAAAACTCTACATTATGCAACCCAGATTTGTTAGGTAAATAAAAAGGGGTAGAATATGCTACTTCTTTTCGCCCATTAATCGAAAACATTACACGCTTTATGCCTGATTTATTGTCAACCGCAGTTAATTTAAGTTTAGTACGGCCAGAAAAATAAACTTTATCGCCTACTAAAAATTTATCGCCTAAAATATCGGCCGACATAATTGGTGCTGTTTTATCCAAATAAAATGTAAAGCTTTTGGCTGTTTCTTTATTCTTAACATGATCAACCGAGTAATAGGTGATTGTATGGTAGCCATCAGGCAAATATTTGAAGGCGATATTTTTTCCTGAATAGGTTCTAAACTTTTCCTTATCAAATTTATAATAGGTTTTAGCTACTCCTGATGTACTATCAGATACGGAAAGATATATTGATGAATTAGTTGAAATAACATTATCAGAAGAAATGCTGATAATGTTATGAAAAGACGAAGGAGCGGTTAAGTCAACCGTAAAATTCTTTTCTTTAATGTTTTCTACGTTTCCGGTGCGGTCAACCGCATAATATTTATACACAAAATCGCCCTCTGTTTTAAACGAGGTCGATTTGCCATCATGCTTAGAAAAACTACTGCCGCTTAAAGAATGATAGATGGCATCAACCCCAGACATTTCGTCTTTAGAACTAAGTGTTATTTCAAGATTTGAGCCATAAAATACATTATTATTGGTACTATAAGAGGGCGCATTTAAAAATTTAGGAGTGGTAATAGGTGCTCTTCCATCTGCATAAATTGTAAGCACATCAAATTTATTAGTTATAGAGTTTTTATGCTTAAAAGAATGTACTCCATGCCCCTCAAGATAGAGTTCTGTTTTTTGTACAGCTTGTAATGGTAGCGGTTTATCATTAGCCGATGTACCTATAAAAAAAAAGAGTGGGAGAGATGCCTGTTGATAATAGCGCCCAGTGCTATCTACAAACATTTTTTTTGGGTGCTCGGGGTGCTGACCAAAAATAATAATTGGCAAAAATAAAAATAAGGTTAAATAGTAATGTTTCATTTTTTTATCAATTAGTAGTGTTATCAGGAAGAATTATTTCAAATGTAGTACCTACTTTTAACTTGCTCGACACGTTAATCTCTCCACCCAGTGCTTCTATTTGTACATGTACTAGGTAAAGCCCTAACCCTTTACCTTCTTCGGTATTAGCAAATTGTTTGTATGGCATAAAAATTTTAGAAAGGTGTTCCTCACTTATTCCAATCCCGTTATCAGCTACAATCATTTTAAAACCGGCATCCACCCTCCTAGTTTTAATCTTAACTTTGGGGTGCTTTAATGACCTGTATTTAATAGCATTAGACAGTAAATTATAAAGGATATTATCAAAATAGGATTCAACTGTTCGCACAACAGGAGCCTCTGAATCGTCAAAATTTATTGTGATTTTTGATTTGCTGATACTTTGCTGTAATTGTACTTTAACTGCATCTAACACCTTATTAACTTCAACATTTTTAAATGGTAATGATATGGCATCCCTTACTTCAAGAATAATTGAAAGGTCTTTTACTATTTCATCAAGATTTTTAACAACCCCAGCCAAGTGGCTAAATATTTTAAGGTTTGTAGGTGCTCCAGGGTTTTTAGTGTCTATTATCTCATTTAAACCTAAAATAGTTGCAACAGGTGCACGTAAATTATGCGAAATAACATGCGAAAACTCATCCAAGTCTTTATTTTTTCTTTCCAGTTGTTGCATTGTAATCTCTAGCTCCCTAGTTCTGTTTTTCACTCTTGCTTCCAAATTGTCGTTCAGTTCAATAATTTTTTTGTTTTGAGAAACCAACTGAATATTTACTTGTTTCTTATATCGGTAATTCCGGTAAAGCACTAACACCAGCAAAATCAGAATAACCAGTCCAGCAATTGAAATCAATATTATTTTTCTTTGAAAACCCTGCGTTATCTTATTGGCCCGAATTATCGATTTATCAAGTTTATTTTCGCTTTCAAGCAGGCTAATTGCCAATTCCTGTTTGCTATTAGCCGAATATAACTCCCTGGCTGCCAGGCTTAAATTAGATAGTTCTTCTTCTGTTTGCTCTAGTTCTTTGTTAGCGGCTATCAGTTGCAGTTCCTTTTCTTTTCTCTCCAATTCTACTTGTAATGCATGCAAATGCTCTGATTCAACCTGTTTTTGGGCTTTGTTTACTTTATTGCGCTGAATCATTTCATGAAAAGTTTTATAAAGGTTAAAATAATGAATCATTTTTTCATTATTGCCTGCTCTTTCGTAGGTTTCGGCCAACATACCATAGCAGCTTTTCATTTGTGCGGCATCGTTCATTTCGGTGGCAATAGTTAGTGCTTTTTCCAAGTTTTTTGCGGCTTCTTCGTATCGTTTTAAGTTATTAAGTACAACAGCTACATTTATGTAAGTAGAAATAATTTCTGTTCTTTGCCCATATACCAAACGATAATCTAGTGCTAATTGAAAATAGTTTAACGAGTTTTTATATTGCCTCATATCGGTATATATCATACCCAAATTGCTTTGCAATTTAGAAATACCGCTTTCATTATTTATTTTGCTATTAAGCTCAATTGATCGGTTAAAGTAATCTATTGCATTCAAATAATCCTTGTTCTCCCAAGCTGTAATGCCTGCTTCATTAATATAGCGTGTAGCCTCTTTAAAATCCCCTTCAGCTTCATACTTGGATGCCATACTCAGTGCTTTTTCAATTGCTGAATTGCTCATATTCTCCTGAGCCCTTACTAAATGGGGGGTGCCAACTACTAGGAACAGTACATAAAAAGTGTATAGTTGCCTGTATGATGCGAGTTTTACAACCTTTTTAACTTGTTGATTATCAACAATAGAATATAACAGCTTTGCGGACATAAGATAATAATACAATATTTATAGTATAAAGTATGCAATAAAATAGCATAAAGAGCAAGTTTCAACCAATTTGCGCTTTAGCCACAATAATAATAAAAACGGAAGCCTTTATTTTATTTTTCCTGCTCAACGGGATAAAATTTGAGCAGATCTTTTGGGTTAGCCCATTTTTGTTTTTTATAATTGAAAGGATATAGCCCATTTGAGAGGAGACAGAACCTTTGAATTGCCTCTTAACCTAGGTTCTGGGTAACAACTAAAATAAATGCTACGCGATATAGATAATTACTTCCTTAACCTGCAAGAGCCAACCAAAAGCTGTATGCAAGCCCTACGAGATTATATTGTAGAGTATAATGAGCATATTACAGAGGCTTGGAAATACCGCCTGCCCTTTTTTCTTTATAAGAAAAAAATGTTCTGCTACTTTTGGAGCGACCGAAAAACAGGCTTGCCCTACATTGGCTTTGTAGAAGGCAGAAATATAGACCACCCATTACTAGAGCAAGGCAATCGTAAACGAATGAAAATTTTACGAATTAACCCTAACCTGTATAATTCATGAATAATCTATTACGCATTCCAATTGACTATCACTCAGGCATACCGACTAAAGTACGGTACAGGCTTTACTCAAATTTTGCTACTCAACGTAGCTCGCTACGCTTCCGTTTCAAAATTCTCCGTGAGTACCTGATTAACAGCCACTTGAAATGCTCATCACGAAGATTCATGAATTATACAGGCTAAAGAAGACCTGCCCATTGAAGTGATTAATGAGATTTTAGAGGAGGCTATTGGGTTGTATCTGTGAGTCCACTCTGAAAACACTCAAAATCAATCCTGCCAACCGCGGATGGCGACCTTTTCGTTTCCCTCAATTAGCTGATACTCAAGCATCGCCTTTGCGTAGCCGCTATGGCAGAGCAAGGCATTACCGAATCTCGAAAAATAAAAATCTCATCCAAAATAACTCTTTTTGTGAAAAATGTCTGTTTTCGGAGTGGACTCCTCTGTAAAATAAGAGCTGCCCCTTCTGCGAAAAATCAGCGCAATTTGCGAGAGAAAAACAATGAAACTAGCATCCCCAAAATCCCTAAAGGCAAAAGTGCACTTGCCGAGTATAATACCACATAATAATTAGGCAGGTTATATTGCCAAAAATAATTGGCTAACCCTTGGGTAAATAATACGATTTCAGAAGATAGAATCCCTGAAATAAAAACCCAAACACCCCACTTAAAGAGTTTGTTAGCCTTTATAATTTTTTGTTGCAGCAATGCCCAAATAAAGAATAAGCTAAACATACCCAACATTACCAGGTGCAAATACCCAATAATGAGGGTTGGCTTAGAGTTAAACACCAAGGCGTTTAATGCTGGAAAACTAGCTAGTAATTGGAAACTTACTTTTAGCAGTAAACTAATAACCGACAACCCAAAAATAACTTTTTTTAAGAACGACTTGATTTGCTTAAAATAAAGTGTGAGTTCTTTAAACAGTAACCCTACACTTACCAATTGGGCAAATGCCCCTAAAAATGCAATTATTATTAGCCAATTAAGCTCCACTAAATCGAGCGCAAACTCAGCATATAATGGGATAACCGAAAACACGGTTAAAGCATACACCCATTTAATTTTTTTAGCAGAAATAGCAATAGGTTTTTTTAGTTCTTTGATGAGTAAAGCCAAAAAAACAGTGTAGAAAAATCCATTAAATAAAAAATGCAAAAACCAAAAGACAGATAGGTTATACCAAATAGTTTGGTGCAAACCTGTTGCAAGTATGCCACCAAGTGCAAATGGCCCGATGCTCGATAAAAACAGAAACACAGATCCTGCCCTTATGAGCTTGTATTCAGCTTGCTGCTTCAGCTTTTGGGATGATTTGTAAATCTTGAAGATTAACCAATAACTGGCAAATAAGTACAGCGTTGAAAAGCTAATTGACCAAAATGCATACCCTTGAAAAGGAAATGAAAACATCATCCCTAAAAAGGTAATTTGGCTAACCCAAAATATACGATTAAACGTTTTTAAATCCTCTTTAAAAAACTGGTAGCCAATAAATAACAAGGTTAAATTATATAGCCAGCCTAGCAATGCAATATGCGAATGCGTATGTAGTAGGTGTTTATAGGGTACTCCAAGATTTTGTACAAAAGCAAACCGCATAAGCAAACCGAAAACAGCGGCAACTAAAAAATAAGCAAAGGCTATGAGGGTTTTTGTTTTCAATTGTTCTCAAAAATAAGCAGTAGCACCTTTACAACATTATTTTAAACGGAGTAAAATACACCTTTTTAGAAGGGGGCTTTGGCAGTTTTTGTGCTTATGCTAAAGCTTCTCCGCGTTCGCTAAAAGCTTTAGCGGTTGCGAAGCGACACGCATGTTTTAAAACATATCGAACATCGATTAACGAATTTTGAAGTATTCAAGACATCTCTTATCTGCCAATTGGCGGAGGTTAACCCTGGCCCAACTTTGCAAGTTATTTATGTGGCAGGCGGAGATATTCATTATTCATTTTATGCCACCAAGTATAGGCATAGCCGAAAGAACATGCCTGCATACAAAAGTACCCATCTATAAACTCGGTGTCTGATTCAGAAAGTTGGCTATTAAGCCTCGCCTTCCTTAGTACAAAGTACGGTGGGCAAAGGCTTGCGAAATTTCAAAAAGTGGAGTTCCGATACTCGGGATGAGCATTTTTAAAATGAGTATAACCTAGATTGAGCGATTCAGTAGAGGTGAGAAAGCCTGCCTGCCTTTTGGCTGGTGCTAAGAGACTGAGAATTAAAAGCTTACAAAAAACGCAGGAACACCTGAAAGGTATTGTGAGGATTTTTGGAAGTCTTTTTAACTCAGTACATTAGTGCTTATCGCTTTAGTGAATCGCTCAATTTAGGTATAACGCAGAGAGCCGACCTTATGGACAGACACTTAATTAATCCAAAAAACCTTTAATAAGGTCACTAATTTTATCGGTTTCAATTAAAAACCCATCGTGCCCGTATAACGATTCTATTAGTTCGAATTTGCCATTTTTAAAATTTGCGGCTATAAATTTTTGCTCTATATACGAAAAAAGCAAATCTGTTTTAATACCAATTACCAATACATTGGACTCTACCTGTTTAAGTTCTTTACGAATTGCCTTCCTGTTTCTTCCAACATTATGGCTATCCATAGCCTTGGTTAAATACCAATAAGCATGTGCAGTAAATCTATTACATAGTTTTTCGCCTTGATAGTATTGGTAACTATCTGCCTTAAAACCATCAATTTTATCTTCGGTATCGGTTTGTTTTTTTCTATAAATAGTGGCGTTTCTATACGAAAGCATTGCGATGGCTCGTGCAGCCTTCAATCCATTTCTGCCTGCCCCTTCCTCTTTAAAATGTAGCGTTTGGTCTGCTTCCATGGCCAGCCGCTGTGCCGAGTTAAAAGCGATTCCCCAGGCCGAATGCCTCATATTAGCTGCAATAAGGCAACTGTTTTTAAATAAGCTAGGGTTCATTACATTCCACTCTAATAATTGCTGCCCTCCCATTGAACCCCCAATTCCTAAATAAATGCTATCAATACCTAATTCTTTTCTCAAAAGCTCATGTGCATTTACCATATCTCTAATGGTAATTAAAGGAAAATCCATGCCGTATTTTTGCCCAGTGGCAGGGTTAATGCTACCAGGGCCCGTGGTGCCATAGCAAGAACCCAGTATGTTAGCACACACAATAAAATAGTTATCAGGGTTGAGAAGGAAATCTTTACCAACTAGCCCCGGCCACCATTCTAAAGGATTTGCATTTGCCGTAAGGGCATGAAACACCCATACTACATTGTTTTTATTGGCCGATAATGTACCATGGGTTGTATAGGCAACCTCCAGTTTAGGGAGTGTGCTGCCACACTCCAAACTAAACTCTTGGTTATATTTAAAAACAGAAACTTTAGACGGCAATTGGTTCATTATTTTAATTTAGTAAAGGCGGTTTCTAAATCCGCTTTAATATCATCTATATGCTCTATTCCCAACGAAATTCTTAAAAGGTTGGGCAACACACCGGCTGCTAGTTGTTCCTCGTCAGATAACTGCTGGTGTGTAGTTGCAGCAGGCTGAATGATAAGTGTTTTAGCATCTCCAACATTAGCCAGATGGCTCACCAGTTTCAGGCTATCGATAAAAGTAGCGGCCTCTTCTTTTTTGCCTTTTAAGGTAAACGAAAGCACTCCCCCAAACCCTCTTTTAAAATATTTTTTAGCCAGCGTATGATACGAACTGCTTTCTAATCCTGGGTAGTTTACAGTTTCTACCTGAGGGTGCTGTGCTAACCATTTTGCCAAATTTAGTGCATTTTCAACAGTTCTTTCAACACGTAACGATAGTGTTTCTAAGCCTTGTATAAGCTGAAAAGAGTTAAAAGGGCTTAATGCAGGGCCAAAATCACGCAGACCTTCAACTCTAGCCCTAATGGCAAAAGCAATATTAGGCAGTCCCAACGGATTATCAAACCCAAAGGTTTCCCAAAAATTAAGTCCATGGTAACCTTCTGAGGGTTCAGAAAACTCAGGAAATTTTCCGTTTCCCCAATTATAATTACCGCTATCAATAATTACCCCGCCAATAGTAGTGCCGTGGCCGCCTATCCATTTAGTAGCCGAAGCTACCACCACAGCAGCACCATGTTCAATGGGCCTGAAAAGATAGCCTGCCGCCCCAAAGGTATTGTCAACAATTAAGGGAATGTCGTGCTCCTTGGCAAGCGCAGCAATGGCCTCAAAATCGGGTATGTTAAACCCGGGGTTGCCAATAGTTTCCAAGTAAATAGCTTTTGTGTTTTTATCAATAAGTTTAGAAAAATCTTCAGCTTTATCACTTTCTGTAAAACGTACTTCAATACCCAGTCTTTTAAAAGCTACTTTAAATTGGTTGTAAGTACCTCCGTATAAAAAGGAGGTTGATACAAAATTATCGCCTGCCGATAAAATGTTATTAAGTGCTATAAATTGCGCTGCCTGACCTGAGCCTACTGCCAAGGCTGCCACGCCTCCTTCTAAAGCTGCCACACGTTGCTCAAATACATCGGTAGTAGGATTCATTATTCGGGTGTAAATATTGCCAAATTCTTTTAATGCAAAAAGGTTGGCTCCGTGTTCAGCATTTTTAAAAGTGTAAGACGAGGTTTGGTAAATTGGCACCGCTCTCGAACGTGAAGATTCTTCAACGTTTTCGTACCCAGCATGCAGCTGTAGTGTTTCAAATTTTAATGTGTTACTCATAATAATATTTTTTAATTGTTAAAAAGAAAATTAATAGGTGTTTTATTAGTTAGGTTATCGTTAACAGGGCAACGGTCTTCAATTTGAGTTAACCACTGCTCTTTGGTTACTTTATCAAATTGTGTAGAAGTTTTTAAATTTACCTGTATGCTGGTATAACCTGCACGCTCTTTGGTTGACACCCCAAATAAACGATCGGGGTTCAGGTATCCTTCAATATCAACTTTTAGGTCGTTTAGTGTAATATCAAGTTCTTTGGCAACAATATGAGCCACCACATTAATACAACCAGCATACCCTGCAAGAATGTATTCTACCGGATTGGGAGCCACATCAGTGCCTCCAAGTTCTGCCGGCTCATCAACAGTTAGGCTAAACCCACGTACCTTAATACTTGTTTTGGCTGGAGATTTACTGGTTGAGTTAATTGAAAATTTTAGATTTTTAGACATAATGATACTTATTTTTGAAATGGTGTAAAATAAAGATTGAACCGACAACTCTGTTTACAAATTTTGCAAACTGCCGGTAAGAGATTGGATTTTTGCGATAGTGTTTTCTACACCCATTTTAACAGGGAGAAAAACTATTAGCAAGCTAAGAGCCTTACTTAAAAGTGTGCCTTAGCAGCAGCTACAGCAACACATACTATAATATGAGTGCTTAAAAAAAGAAAGAAGGGTATCGCAAAGCGACAAGTTGGTGCTTTGATATCCTGACTGGTGTTGAATTGAATTTTTCATTATATACAACTTATATTCTCCCGTGTTTATCACTTGATAAACGTTCCTTGGGATCAGGATTTAGCACCTTTTCTGTTTCTTTAATGCAGAACCAGAGTGGTTGCTAGCGCTTCTTAGAGCCTGCCTCTCCACGCTTCTTTATAAACTGGACACTCTTGAACGAGTATCTAATTGAAGGTGCAAACCTAAATAGCATTTAGAATGTTTCCAAATAAGTTTGCGAAAAATATAGGGTTTTTATAATAGAACCTTTTTCTTGGGCTATTATTGAGGGTCTGCTAAAAAAAAGGATGCCTTTCAAATTGTCGCAATTGTTTAACTTTATAAAAAAAACTAAAGTTATGACAAAGTACCCCCATCAGAGTCTCTCGCAGAGGACTCTGATGGGGGTTAATATCTAATAATCAAACTCTTAGCAGGTTTTTTTTAATTTTTATTATGGAGGTTTCAGCCAGTCGGCAGGTATTTGATTTTTGTTTATTGGCGTTTATGAACAGGAGCTAAAAAGCAGTAATCTATCACAGGTTCTGTTTGTTCCTCCTAAATATTTACTTTTGCTAATAATATTGTAACGCGTATAACAAAATGCAAGAAAAGCCAAAAACGAACCTTATAAATATATTACTGCTATTTTTTAGTGGAGGTATAATAATAATAGGAATTAACGAAACCATTAATAGTGGATTTGAAAATTCGTATTGGATTTTTATGGTATCAATTGCCTTGTTTTTATATTACCAAATTAGAAAAAACAAGAAAAAACAAGAAGAAAACAAACCTCCGATGAACCGAAGGGCTAAGCGCTATATGAATCGAAATCATTAGGAGAACAAAATTCGTTGGAAGACCTAAATATCATACTGATTGCCTTATTCTTTTCTGCTTTTTTCTCAGGAATAGAAATAGCTTTTATCTCTGCTAATAAATTGCAGTTAGAAGTGCAAGCAAAAAGTGGAGATTGGTCTGATAAGATATTAGCTAAATTTTTAACCAACCAATCAGGCTTTTTAGGCACTACGCTTATTGGCAATAATATTGCCTTGGTAGTTTACGGCATCTTTATGGCCAAAGCCATTGACCCTTGGCTAAGCCAAACACTACCTGCTGTTATCAATCAGCCAATCAGCCACTTGGTGCTGCAAACGTTAATATCTACGCTCATTGTGTTGTTTACAGCCGAGTTTTTGCCCAAAAGTTTGTTTATGCTAGAGCCTAACCGAGTGCTTAAGTGGTTAGCTCTGCCTATGTTGTTAATCTACTATTTGCTTTGGGTACTCACTTCTATAATCACGTGGGTATCTAAACAATTAATTACCTACGTTTTTAGGCTTCCATACAGCGAATCTAAACCTGTATATGGGCTGGCCGATTTAAACACCTACCTTAAAAACTTAGTAACCCCAACCGGCTTAGTGCCTGGGGCAGAAGACATACCAGATGTAGATGAAGAAATATTTACAAATGCCATAGAGTTTAAAAATTTACAAATACGTGACTGTATGATTCCCAGAACGGAGATTGTAGCGATTGATATTACAGCTAAAATAGAAGACCTCGCAGAATCGTTAATAGAAAGTGGCCACTCCAAGGTACTGGTGTATGAGTACAATATCGATAATATTTTAGGGTACTGCCATGCACATGAGCTTTTTAAAAAGCCCGAAGGCATAAAGCAAATTATGACACCCATAGTGATTGTGCCTGAAACGATGCGTGCTCAGGAGCTAATGGTTAAATTTATAACCGATAAAAAAGGAATTGCTGTAGTGGTAGATGAATACGGAGGCACAAGTGGCCTTGTATGTTTAGAGGACTTAATTGAGGAGATTGTAGGCGAAATTCATGACGAGCATGATGTTGAAGCCTTGGAAGAAGAGAAAATAAATGAGAACACTTATACACTAAGTGCACGGCACGAGGTTGAGTATCTAAACGATAAGTACGGCTGGAACCTCCCAGAAGGCGAATATGAAACATTAGGAGGTCTAATTCTCTCCATTATAGGAGATATTCCGAAAGCAGGCCAAGTGATTGACTTTGAGGGTTTTTCCGCACAAATAGTTGAAATGGAAGAAAAACGCATTATCACCATAAAACTAACAATTGGTTAGTTTTTACTAGCCTTTAGCAGATACTTTATAAGTTGGTTTATGTTTCTTTATAAGATTCCTGCCTTTAAAACCCGTCATCATCTTCCTCCTCATCGCCAAACCCATCGTCTTCTTTAGGCAGGTCATCTGTGGGGGTAATGGGGGAGTCATCAATGGCAGTAGGGTCGCTAAGGTTATAGTCTTCATCAATATCAAAATAGATGGCTCTAAATGTATTAATAAATTGGAGTGTTTCAGCTCGGTCGATGGGGCCAAATTGAAACTCACCAATTTTGGCTTTGCCCATATTGCTTTTACTGGTTAAAAAAGTATTAAATGCTTCGTTGGAGGAGTACATTAACAGCTTATCTTCTTCCATACTAAAATAATACCATGAGTCGGGAGATGCTTTTATAAATAAGTTAATGGTTTCTCCTCCTTCGGTTTTTCTAATTTCGAAAAAGCTTTCAAACTCTGCGTTTATATCTGTTCGTAATACATTAGAAATACCCGCAAACCCATCGTTGTAAAAAGCTTTTTGGTCTTCGCTCCATTTAAATTTTATGTTAGAAAAAACAAGGGGTCTTACTAAATTTGGCGACATTGATGCAAGTGGCACATACTCCAAAGATGATTTTTCTTCGTACGCTTTGGTGGCTCGGTTGCCTATGATTTCGGCCATTAAATAGAGTAATTCCGTTCGGTCTTCAATGGCTTCGGGTGCACCAATTTCTTCCACCACATTTTTAAAATCATCACCCATCATATCAAATAATGCGCTTGGTATTTTAAAATTCATAGTCATAAAACTGGTAAATTCGAGCTCGTTGGTAGCCATATTGCCCAGCCCAATGGCGGAGGCCTTAATGGCACGCGTTTTACTATTATCAATAAAGCGCACTGGACCTTCGAACCTAATATTTCGAGTTATTTCGTCATATCCAAATACTTTGCCAGAGTAGGATAAACCAAGGTCTTTATCTCTGCTTATAATCACAAACTCATTACTATCCGCTTTAAAGCTTAAAAAACCCGAAGGTTTAAAAAAGTCTTCGTCCTGCTCGTCTTCTTTATCATAACAAAACGTACTATATAAGCTAAAATCCTGGTACTTAAAATGGAGGCCGGCAGATAGTAGTTTGCCTTGAGAGGTTAAACTTTCATCAAATTTAAATACCACTTGTTCTTGTTCTCCACTACTATTATACGCAATCCAAGTGTCATAATCAGGAATACTTTTTAGGTCGAGTTTAACAAAACCATCCAACTCAAGGGCCGGCTTGTGAGCCAACATTTTTACATTGCCACGGTAAAACATACCTGGCGATATTACCAATTGGTCTGCTTCTTCAATCGTGCCATTTGCTACGGTGTGCTTGGCTGTTCGTCCTCTTTTTCCTTCGGAAAACTCTTCTAAGTGAAAATCGCTTAGTTGAATGGCAAAAGTATCTTCTTCTGAGTTGATAAAACGGTAGGTTCCATCTCCTTCAAACTCGTTTCTGGAAATAACAGTTACAGTGGCATCATATACTTCATGAAACTCATTTAATGTATCTAAAATAATGGTTGTATTTACTAATGTGCCAATTCTTGCATCTTCTAAAATAAGCACTTCTCCGTTTTCGGGTGTAATTTTAGAATCGGCCACTATAATGTACGGAATACCGCTTACTTTAAGCTCCAACGTTTGCATATCGTATTCAGCCGCAGTAGCATTAAATGCCAAGGAGTCCAAATCTTTGCGTGTCGTATAAAAGTACGAATCTTCTATGGGTACATTTTCGGGCTTAGACATAAACACTTTCTGGTTCTCCAAATCCCAAACGGCTCGTGTAATGGAGGTGTTAAATTGGGCATACGGAAACTCGATGGCGGCATCTCCGGCTATTTCGGGATTAATTTCGGCCTTTTTAGAAGGTAAATCAAAGCTCACTCTCACGTTATTACCCAAAAAGGCAGGCTTTTCCGGGTTGTCTGATTTAATATTAAACCGGGCATGCCTTGCTTTATAGCTTTCGCCACCCAAGCTGTAATTGGAAGAAAAGGTTTCTGAATTATGGGTGAGCAATGTACCACTACCCTTTACCCCTTTATTGGTTACAATTAAAGAACCGTCTAGCGTTCCATCGCCCTCGTAAAGGCTAAACGGCTCGCCTATATTACGCACATACATACTGTCTTTTTGAGGCAACCACTGCATGTGATAAGTAGCGGCTGTGGCGTGGGGAAAGGTCACGCCATTAAACTCTTCGTTGCGCATTTCGTACTGAAATCCACTACTGGCAACAGAGTCGGGGTAGAAAATAAAAGCTTCACTTTCGAGTACCGTGGTTAAAAACTCTAGTTTCCCATTGCCAACTAAGCCTCTTTTATCGAGCGATAGCCTATTAAATAATCGCCCGTTGCCTCCAAATAGTTGGTACCCTTCGGGTGGAACACTGTGCTCGAAGCCCAAGGAATAATCGGGCATAATATGCAGGTTTTCGGCAAATTCAGGAAACCAGCCATTTGAAAAAAAGGTGCCAACAAACTGAATAGCCGAAAAATCACTATCGCTTAAGCTATCTAAGTCGAAAGGGGGTAGCTTAAAATACATTGATTTGTCGTAGGCTCCACCTAATATTTCGGGCCTATCAAAATAAACAACCGAGCCTGTACCTCCCCCTTTAAATTTGGGGTAATTGGGTATTACCTCCTTTCCTGCTTTATTATTGGGCTTGCTAATGTAAAGCACCCCCGAGGTGCCACTAATGGCCGACATGTCTTTGGGCTGGTTATTGTTGGCTATGGTAGGTGCTTCGGTTTGGTCAAAGCCGGTTGTTGTAGTGCCTGCTGGTGGTTGGGTAGCCGAGGAGTCTATTTTTACTTCTAACCCTTCTTTGGGAATACCCGCCAAAGAGTTGTCCACTTTTTTTCGTTTGCCCCCTCGGCTGTCTTCTTCGAGTATGTAGAACTGGATAGAATCAATTTGATTCATTTCCACCAAGAAACTATCATACCTAAAAATAAATTCGTGGCCCACGTAATCAAAATTACCTGCCGCTAGCTTTCCGTTAAATTTAATGTCTTTATTGGGCATCATAGTTACCCTATTGCTATCGGGGTCAACCGAAACATCTAAGATTTGAGAGAGGTAAAATTTATCAACACCATTAAAATGAAATTCTTGAGAAGCAAGGTCTAAAATTCCATTAAAGCCACGATCAATTTTAGAGAATAACAAGATGTTATCATAATCTGCTTTTCCTTTTTGCGCACGGCCCTTATGTTTGGCTTTTTCGGTAAGTGTAATCTCTCCGGATAGGGTGTTATAATTTATATACCCTCTCCTCATTAAATCGAGCATAGCTCCTCTCAATACTTTCGGGTCAAGTTTTCTGGCTTCAGCTAAATCATCGGAGTAGAACTGGTCTGTTTTTTCTTTTTGCGCATAGTAAAGCACTAGTTTTAATGGGTTATAATCGTATAAACCAACCACTTCATTAAACATATTACGATCGTAATATTCATTTGATTGAATTAATAAGGGTATTTCGGTGCGGGCAGATATCGTAGATACATAAAGGCTGTCCTCTGGCAAGTGCCATTTAATCATATCAGCTGTAAAGTTAATATCGTACATACTTGCTACATAAGGGGTATTTCTAAAATCGCCTTTTTCGCGCGTAACGATGAGTGTTTGTGAGTTAAGGTTGTAACTAACCTGCACGGCTGGGTGATAGATAGAATCATATTTATCATAAATTACGATAGAGGCTAATTGGGCTGTTACAATAGAATCTGCAAAAACAAACCGAAATGATTTAGCTTTAAACTTAGTTCCTCCTGCGCTTTCTACCCTAATTTCTGCAAGCCCCTTAAACTTGCCTTCGCTTACTATTTTTTTGCCGGCAAGGGAAAACCCTCCTTTATAATAAAACTCAGCCCCTCCAAGGTGTTGCACATTTACCGTATTACTTAATGATTTAAATCTTGGATATGAGAGTTTGTTGGGGTCTTTGTTCTCTTGTGGTTTGTATTCAAAAACACCTGGTATTGGCTCTTCCAACATAGGAATGTATGTAAGATTAGCCCCTTTTGCATAAAAAAGTGTTTGAGTAATATCAAATTCAAATCCTTTAAACTCCACATACACAGAATCGGGAGATAAGCCAACCGAAGACCAATCGAATTGCCCCTTTTGGCCAACAAACACTTGGGCCATAATAAGAAGAGCCCCTTTGCTATTTTTTACCACACTGGTATCAAAAGGAGTAGTAATTTCCAAATTTACTCGTTCAAAAACGATGGCTGGACCTAATATGGGTCTTGTAAGTACTTCCTCTACTACTATTTCATTAACAGGCTCTTCCTCAAAATTGGTGGTGTCCTCTTCCCAGCTAGTTCCCCAAGCATCATCGTAGTTTTCTTCTTCGTTCCAATCCTCAAATACGTCTTCTTCGGTTGCCGGAGGTTCTTCAATAGGCTCAATTTCTTCGACTCCATATAAAAATACATACTCTCTATTTTGTGCATAAAGTTGATACCCTTTGGAGTGGTATAATGCTCCGGTTTCAAAAAAGAGGCGAGTTGTTTGGTAAAATGTGATAGATTTGCTTAATGGATATTCGTTAAGCACTTTTTGAGAAACGAGCAAAAAGCTGGTGAGTACTTTTGCCGATGCGTGTTCGTCATTTATGGCGGAAGCAAGGGCTCCAAAATACTCTTTAAGGTGACCCCTCGTTTTAGCTCCTTGGTTTTTTAATTGTTTGGTTTGCTTGGTAATTTTTGCTTGCAATTCGGGCGAGTAGTCTTTCCAGGCAATGGCAAAAGATTCGCCAATGGCGGCTATTTCTTCATTATTGGTTTGGCTTAGCAATGTGCGTACCTCATCACCAAATACCCCTAACTTATAGGTAAATTCAAACTCTTGCCCTTGCCCTTTGAGGCTTAATATTCCAAGAACAGCTATGATGAGAAGTTTCTTCATTTGTTTAAACCACGAAATTTAGGAAGAATAGAGGTGAGATGTTTATTTTTTAGTAATTATTAAGGTAGTAAAACTACGCCACTAAGACCCTAAGGCTCAAAGAAACACTAAAAAACTTGTTTCTTTGCACTTTCGCAGGAATGACAATTATCCTTTAAAACGAGCCATTGTCCATTTATTGCGCACTTTATGATGTACATAGTCGAGATTAACTTCCTTTGCACATTTAATTATATCACCCAAATCTGTTTCATAAAAGCCACTTAACAAAACGGTTCCGCCTTTGGCACTCAACGATTTTTTATAATAATGCATTTGGCTTATTAATATATTTTTGTTGATGTTGGCTAAAATAACATCGTAGCCATTATCTATTTTTACCTCCTCAATGGATGCTTTCACTACTTGAACCCTAACATTATTCACTTCGGCATTTTCCATTGTGTTTTCCACACACCAGTCGTCAATATCAAAGGCAAATACGGATTTGGCTCCTTGCTTTTTTGCCAGAATAGCTAAAACGCCTGTTCCTGTACCCGCATCCATCACAGATTTATCTTTAACATCTAACGTTAACATTTCTGCCAACATTAGGTGGGTAGTTTCGTGGTGTCCCGTACCAAAACTCATTTTTGGGGTTATGATTAACTCAATGGGGTAAACAGGCAAATGGGTATGAAAAGGTGCTTTTACCACACAAGTTTCGTCTATAATGATGGGGTCGTAATTTTTTTCCCATTCCTTATTCCAATTTTGTTTTATCGTTTCTTTGTGTACAAAGCTAAAATTGGCTGTTGAGGAGTATCGCTCATGGATGTCATTTAAGAGTGCTTCGTTAAATTCCTCTTCTAAAAAAGTAATAAAACCTGTGGCTGTTTCTTGAAAGGTATCGAACCCCAAGGTTGAAAATTCTGCAATGAGTATTTCCGTAAACTCGGGGCGGCATGTAATTGTAAACTCTTGGTAGCTCATAGCAAAGGCGTTATTGGCAGCCGGCAAACGTGGGTGATTCAGTAAAACAGACAACAAAGTCAGCTTCGCTTTTATCCTTGGTAAAATAAATAGCAAAATCAGCTAATCCTATATTCTCCACAAAAAACCACATCCCTGGCTGGTCGGCATATAACTTATTTTCTTCCTCATAAATAAGCATATCAGCAAAAGCTTCTGATTCTTCTTCAAATACCCAAAAGTCTGCCCCTTGCTTGGTGGGGGTTTCGTAAACGGCTCCTTGCAAACGGCAATAGGGTTGGTTTTGAGCAGTTGAGCTAAACCCTATTGCAAAAAAAGCTACGAGGAATATGAGATACTTTACCAAGCTAAAATGAGTTGATTATGTCCATAAAATCGCGCGATTTTAAAGAGGCTCCACCGATAAGCCCCCCATCGATATCTGGTTGGCTAAATAGCTCATTGGCATTGGTTGGTTTACAACTGCCCCCGTATAAAATAGAAGCCTCATCGGCTATTGTATTTCCAAATTTGGAAGCAATATGTGCACGCAATGCCTTGTGCATTTCTTGTGCTTGGTCTGAGGAAGCCGTAACTCCTGTGCCAATGGCCCATATAGGTTCGTAGGCAATTACCACTTTGCTCATTTGTTCTTCCGTTAGGTGAAACAAGCTTTCTGTAATTTGGGCACTCACAAAACGTTCATGTTTGCCAGATTCTCTTATGTTCAATGATTCGCCACAGCAAAATATGGGGGTTAAATCGGCTTTTAAGGCCAACTCAACCTTGGTGGCTAGTTGCTCATTGGTTTCGTTATGGTATTCTCTTCGCTCGCTATGCCCAATAATTACATAGCTTGCACCTGTCGATTGAATCATTGAAACAGATATTTCGCCTGTGTAAGCACCAGATTCATGTGTGCTACAATCTTGTGCAGCTACATGCAGCTTCTCCACATTTTCGGTTAATTTACCAACAGCCGAAAGGTGAATATACGGTGTTCCTAAAACCACAGTTACTTCATCTCTTAGCTCATCGGTTACCATATTGGTAATTTCAGACGCAAGTTTTAACCCCTCTTCCAAGGTATTATTCAATTTCCAGTTTCCTGCAACAATCTTTTTTCTCATAACTAATTTAAGTGCTTATAGTATGTAAAGTTAAATCCTATTATTTATAAACCTATCATAATAAAAAAATAGCACTTTGGCATTAGAGCAAAAATTAGATAATACGCTGTACAGACCAAATCAAGATTTATTGTATATTTGGGTCTCATTATATAATTAAATTAATTTTAAAAACCATGAAGAAATTATTAACGACTATTGCGCTTGTAGGAGTAATGTTTTTTGGCTCGAATGTAGCAAATGCGCAGGCACAAAAATATTTAAATATTGGCGGAGCCGGCACAGGGTTTTATGGAAGTATAGAATTTCCTGTCAGCTCAGTAATAACTGTTGCGCCTCAGTTTAGTACTAACTACAATTTTAATACACTTGTAATTGCAGGAAAGGCCAACTTTTATTTAGATGAGGTATTTGAATTGGATAGCTCATGGGATGTGTATGCAGGAGCTAACCTTGGTTGGAGAGTTGAGACAGGCAATGATGGTGTTAATTTTGGTCTTCAAGTTGGAGCTAGGTGGTTTTGGGATGACAAATGGGGTGTAAATGCTGAAGTTGGTGGTGGTACTGGTGTACTAGGCGGAGTTGGAGTAACCATGAAAATGTAGAAGAAATTAGCATAAAAAAGGGAAGCAATTGCTTCCCTTTTTTATGCTATAAATGCTGTATGATATTTTTAAAATCTTCGTAGTTAGCTGAACAACTAAGCGCCTCCTTTTCTTTTTCTAAAAACACTTTTAGCGAATCAGGAATTTCCAATTTAATGCCTAGTGTAGGTTCTACCACTTCTTTAAACTTGATAGGATGAGCAGTTTCTAAAAATACGCCCGTTACCTCATGCCCTTTTTGATATTCCTTTAGCCCTAAATAGCCTACAGCTCCGTGTGGGTCGGCTGTGTAGCCCAGTTGCTGAAGATGCTTTAACGATACTTTGGTTTCCTTATCGGTGTAAGTATATCCAGAAACAGCCGCTTTAAACTTGTTTTGAGATTTGCCAAATAAATAATTAAGGCGGGTAAAATTACTTGGGTTGCCCACATCCATAGCATTGGAAATGGTTTGCACGCTTGGTTTAGGTGTAAATACTCCAGTAGCTAAGTAGTTAGGCACAATATCATTTGCATTAGTGGAGGCCACAAAATGATGAATGGGTGCCCCCATTTGTTGGGCAAAATAGCCTGCGGTTAAGTTGCCATAATTACCACTGGGCACTGAAAACACGATGGGTTTGTTGGTGCTTTTTTGTAATTGCCCATAGGCATAAAAATAATAAAAAGTCTGCGGTATTAACCGTGCAATATTAATGGAGTTGGCAGAGGTTAAACCTAACTCTTGGTTCAAATCTTTATCTAAAAAGGCCTTTTTTACCAAGTGTTGGCAGTCGTCAAAGTTCCCCTCAATTTCTATGGCTTTAATATTTTTACCAAGGGTAGTCATTTGTTTTTCTTGGAATGGGCTTACTTTTCCTTTGGGGTAAAGCAGCACAACTTGCACGCCTTCAACGCCTAAAAACCCATTGGCTACGGCACTGCCTGTATCGCCAGAAGTGGCAGCCAGCACAGTTACTTCTTCTTTTTTAACTCTGTTAAAATAACTTAAACAACGTGCCATAAACCGAGCACCTACATCTTTAAATGCTAACGTGGGGCCGTGGTAAAGCTCTAGCGAATACACATCTTCTTCCACCTTAACCACAGGGGTTTCAAACGAAAGCACTTCGTACACCAATGTTTTTAGCTCATTTTCAGGAATTTCGTTTCCAATAAATAATTTGGCTACCTCAAACCCAATTTCTTGTAAGCTTAGGTTGGGTAGGTTGTTAAAAAAAGCATCGGGCAAAACAGGGATTTCTTCGGGCAAAAAAAGGCCATTATCCTCGGGCAATCCTTTACGAACGGCTTCTTGAAAACTTATTTTTTGGGAGGGGTTATTGGTACTAAAATAATTCATATTTATACACGGATAGCTCCTTGTGGATTAATTTGAAATTGATAATAATTGACTTTAATATTGGCGTGCTGAAAAACCTTTTTATAGGCTTGCAGCACTTTTTGGGCAGATTCTTTTCCTTTGCAAAAGCTAAAAATGGTGGGCCCTGAGCCTGCAATATTGGTACCGATGGCACCTGCGGCTAAGGTTGCTTTTTTGGCTTCATCGTACTGAGGAATAAGGGTTGACCGCTTAGGTTCGGCAAGCATATCCACCATCGAGCGGCCTAGCAAATCGTAATTATGAGAGGTTAACGCCAGCACCAAACCCGCCACATTGCCAAATTGAATAACGGCATTAGAAATAGGCATTGTTTGACCTAGCATTCGCTTGGCTTGTTTGGTTTTAATTTCTACTTGCTGGTGAGCTGCTACTATCCATAAATCATCAGGATAAGAAATGGACAACACATCCATTTCTTTATTGCTCCTAATTACCGAAAATCCACCTAGTAAAGAAGGAGCCACATTATCGAAATGAAGCTGATTGGAGGCTAGCTGCTCGCCTGCCCCAGCAAAGGGCAGTAACTCTTTTCGGGTAAATGGGTTGCCCAATAGCTCATTAACCGCAAAAGCTCCTGCTACTGCTGCCGAGGAAGAAGAACCTAGCCCACTACCTGGCATTACGGTTTTTTGAATGCTGAACGAAACGCCTCTTTTTTCTCCCACGGCATCAAGCAGAGCTTTAGCAGCTACCGTGGTTACATTTAGCTCGGGTTCGGTTGGCAATCCTTCTGCTCCCGTAATCGACTCGATGATGAGTTTGCCTGTGTCGTTAAACCACACCTCCACAAAATCACCCAGCTTAGGTATTGCAAACCCAAATACATCAAACCCACACGATACGTTTGCGATGGAGGCTGGGGCAAATACTTTTATTTTATTATTCGTCATTGTTTGTTTTTTCGTCATTCAGAAGGAGGAACGACTGAAGAATCCCTTTATATATTGATGAGATTATTCACTCACTTCGTGTCGCTACAGAATGGCGTTGAATTTCACGTATTGGCCGACTTAATAATATCGGCAAAAATACCACTGGCCGTAACTTCGGCACCGGCACCGGCACCTTTAATTACCAAAGGCTGCGAAAAATACCTTCTACTTTTAAAAGATACAATATTGTCCTTGCCATCTAAATGGTAAAATGGATGATCAGAAGCTACCTCCATTGGTTGTGTAGAAGCTTCTTCGGCATTAAATTTGGCTACATACTTTAGCTTTTTGCCATTTTTTTGAGCGGCTTCGTATTGCTTCTTAAAAAAGGCTTCCTCTTTTTCAAGAGCTTCAAAAAAGGCTTCCCCTTCATACTCCATACAATGAACAGGCACACAAGGAGTTGTTTTAATATCCTTTTCTTCCAATTCATTTCCTGCTTCACGGGCGAGAATGAGTAGTTTTCTCATTACATCTTTGCCACTAATATCAAGCCTTGGGTCGGGTTCGGTATAACCTTCGTCTTTGGCTTGGCGCACCACGGAGGCAAAACTTTTGATGCCATTATAGGTGTTAAAAATAAAATTAAGACTCCCCGAAAGAACTCCTTGCACTTCCAAAATTTCATCTCCACTTTTCACCATATCATTAAGGGTAGAAATTACGGGTAACCCTGCGCCCACATTGGTTTCAAACAAAAAGGTAGTTCTAAATTTTTGCTCTAATGTCTTCAACTCACTGTAATTGGCATAACTAGAAGAACAAGCTACTTTGTTTGGAGTTACAATAGAAATACTCTCTGCTAACACACGGGCATAAGTAGAGGCAACGTCTTCGGAAGCTGTATTATCAACAAAAACGGTGTTTCGTAGGTTGAGTTCACTCATTTTTGCTATAAACGAGTTAATTTGCATCGGTTGTCCTTTGCCCAACACCTCTTTCCAATTTTCTAAAGAAACCCCATCTGTGTCAAAACTCATCGTGCGGCTATTGGCCAAGCCTACCACTTTTACATCTAGTTGGTGTTTGGTATATAAATAGGATTGTTGCGATTTTATCTGATCTAATAAAGTGGCTCCCACATTACCTACACCCACAATAAATACGTTTAGTGATTTAGTGTCTGATAAAAAGAAGGCTTCGTGTACACTGTTTAAGGCCTTTTTTAAATCTTTATAATAGATTACCACCGAAATATTTCGTTGCGAAGAACCATTGGCAATGGCCACCACATTTACCCCATTATGGCCAAGGGTATTAAACATTTTACCACTTACACCTACCTGGTCGCGCATTTTATTGCCCACAATGGAAATAATGGAAAGTGTAGTTTTAATTTTAAGGGGGGCTACTTTTCCCACATTTATTTCCAACTCAAATTCTTGTTCAATGGCTTCGCGAGCGGCTTCAACTACATCGGGCAAAATAGCCACCGAAATAGAATGCTCTGAGGAGGCTTGCGTAATTAAAATTACGTTTACTTCTGCATTGGATAATGCCCTAAATAAGCGGTGAGAAAAATTAGGGATTCCTACCATTCCTGGCCCTCGGAGGGAAATCAAGGCGATATCTTTTATGCTGGTTAGGCCTTTAATAATGGTACTTGAACCATTCGAGTCTTCTGAAATTAAGGTGCCAGGATGGGCAGGGGCAAAGGTGTTTTTAATTTGAATAGGTATCTTTTTCTTTAAAACAGGCATTATAGAGGGAGGATAAATCACCTTAGCCCCAAAGTGAGATAGTTCCATCGCCTCTTCGTAAGAGATTTTTTCGATAACGTGCGCTCGCTTCACAATTCGAGGGTCAGCCGTCATCATACCACTTACATCAGTCCAAATTTCTAAGATAGAAGCACCTAAAGCCCCAGCAATAATGGCAGCCGTATAGTCGGAGCCTCCTCGGCCGAGGGTAGATAAGAACCCGGCTTTGGAGGAGGCAATAAAACCCGGGCAAATATGGATGCCTTGGCAATTGCCTAGCTCCGCAATAATGGCTTTGTTGGTTTTATTAAAATCTACCGAAGAAGTACCTGTTTGGGTAAAAATAAAAGTTCTTGGGTCGAGCAATGTGGCTTCTGGCAATTCTAACTTTACATATTCTGCTATAATTAATGAAGAAAGTCGCTCTCCAAAGCTTACAACTTGGCTGTAGGTTCTGGTGGTTAGTTCATCTACCAAAGAAACCCCCTTACACACCTCCTGAAGTTTAATAATGAGTTCATCAACCTTTGCTAAAAGAGCAGCAGTGTTCTTATGCTCAAATAATTGAGCAACCGCTTCTTTGTGCTGGTTTTCAAGTGTTGAAATGCTTTTAATGTAAAACTTATCTGCATTGGCAGCTTCTTTGGCTATTTGCTCTAGCTTATTAGTAACACCACTAAAGGCCGAAACCACGATAATGAGCGGCTGTTCTTGCGATTTGGACTTTATAATGTCCTTTACGCGTTTTATGTTTTCTGCGTTGGCAACGGAAGTGCCACCAAATTTTAAAATTTGCATTATTGTAGTAAGAAAAGTGTTGTAATTGAGAGAGGAGTTTACGCATAAACTCCGTGGCGGAGGTAAGATATATTAACCCCTACGGGTAATACATGTCATCGTAATACCAAACATCATCCTGCCTTGAATGGCAGTTATGGTAGTAAATATGGTTTGTCTGTTATTCACGAGGGGGCAAATGTAAAACAGGAATTGTTGCGAGGCAATAGAAATACTAGAAATAAAACTGCTCTTAACAAACGTCATTCTCCTAATTTCCTTTTCACCACTCCTGCACGTCATACCACGAATTTCTTCTTCAGAAATGTCGGGGGATCCCTTAGACCATAACCACCTTGTAAATGTCCGTTGGTTACGGACGAGATTGTCTGGCATACGACCAGACAATGACGATTGTAGTAGGCGTTGTTGGTAAAGTGATTAACGGTACTGTTACGCGTATACAGAACATTGATGGACTTCGTGCTTGTCAGGTGGTTCGTCAAGCAGGATAATGGCGGGTAGTAGTAGCGTCAATGGTAGGGAATCTCTCATTAATTTAGAAAGTCACTCCGCAGGAGTCTTAACCATTAGGAGGCCTTTATAAATGAATAAGACTTTTCCGTTGCACTACGAAATAACGTGTTAATTCTTTAATATCTCAAGTATATCGTCAGATTCTGAATTTAAGTAGTGATTAATTCTCAAAACATTGCAAATAAGCAGCTCAGAAACATTATTGGTTGTTAGATTTCCTGTGTTAAGATACACTATTTTCGGAGGTGTCCCATACATAGCATTAAGGTCAACAAAATCTGAATCAAAAGTGACCACCGCAAAATTATTATTTTTGGCGTACTCAAAAATTTCAAAGTCTGATGAATTTTCCAATCCAACGAAGCGCACTTGTTGACAATTGGAAAAACCAGAGGGTAGAAATTTTAGTATTTTGGGTGATATGTTCTGATCAAACAGGAGGTTCACGTAACAGTAATCAACCTTCTTTCTTTGTCCGCAGCGTATGCAAGGCAGGCATCAATCATCTCATCAGTTAGTTCTTCAAAATCCGACTTTATGTCTTCCCGACTCATTCCATTAGAGAGCCAGTTTAATACATCGTAAACGGTGATTCGAGTTCCTTTGATGCAAGGTTTCCCAAATCGCTTGTCTGCTCGTATCTCCAAAACCTGTTGATAATTCATATAGTAAAGATACGAAAGATAATATTAATTATACGTCATTGCAAGAATGGAATCCGACCAGTTGGCGGATCAGCGTAGGTAAATGACAGAAAACATGTCCTGTCCCGTCCTTAAAAATGGAGACCCCGCAACAAGTGCGGGGAAACGTTCTTTTTATGTACATCTAAAAAAAGTTCTAACTACCACACGCAATACACTCATCGGGGTTATCCAATGAGCAAGCCATATCTGCTTGGTTTTGCTCTTTAAGTGCTTCGGTATTTACTTCTTGTTCGTGTTCTTTGGTTACCGTAAACTGAATGGCATTAGTGGCCGCATTAGAACGTAAATAATACATGCCAGTCTTCAACCCTTTTTTCCAAGCGTGGAAGTGCATAGAGGTTAATTTGCCAAAGTTAGGGTCTAATATATGCACATTCATACTTTGCGATTGGCATACATAGGCACCTCGGTCTGCCGCCATATCAATTATCGTTTTTTGCGAAATCTCCCACACCGTTTTATACAGGTCTTTTATATGTTGAGGAATGTTAGGAATATCCTGTACCGACCCATTGGCTTGAATCAATCGGTTTTTCATTGCATCATCCCAAAGGTTTAATTTGATGAGGTCTTTTAATAAATGCTTATTAACCACCACAAACTCACCCGAAAGCACCCTTCTATTATAAATATTGGTGGTGTAAGGCTCAAACGTTTCGTTATTGCCCATTATTTGAGAAGTTGAAGCCGTTGGCATAGGTGCCATCAATAAAGAGTTTCTAACTCCATTTTTCTTCACTTCTTTTTTCAACCCTGCCCAATCCCATCTATCTGAAGGATTTACACCCCACATATCAAACTGGAAGATTCCTTTAGAAACAGGTGACCCTTTAAAGGTTTCATACGCACCATCTTTAATCGCTAAATCTTTAGATGCCGTCATCGAAGCAAAGTACATCGTTTCAAAGATGTCTTTGTTCAATGCTTTTGCTTCTTCCGATTCAAATGGCATACGAAGCAATAAAAACGTATCGGCTAACCCTTGCACGCCTAGCCCAATAGGGCGGTGGCGCATATTTGAGGTTTTTGCCTCTTCTACCGGGTAATAATTCCCATCAATTACCTTATTCAGGTTTTTAGTAGCGGTATAAGTTACATCGTATAATCTTTGATGATCGAAGGTGCCATCAATGACGAATTTGGGTAACGATAATGAAGCTAAATTACACACGGCCACTTCATCAGGGGCAGAGTACTCAATAATCTCAGTACAAAGATTACTAGACTTAATTACCCCTAAATTCTTTTGATTCGATTTTTTATTGGCGGCATCCTTATACATCATATAAGGCGTGCCTGTTTCCATTTGCGATTCAAGGATTTCGAACCATAAATCTTGGGCTTTCACCATTCTACGCTGCTTGCCTTCCTTTACATATTTATTATAAAGTCTTTCAAAATCATTGCCATAGCAATCGGCTAAGCCGGGTGCTTCGTTCGGGCAAAATAGTGCCCAATCTTCGTTGGCTTCTACTTTTTGCATAAATAAATCAGGAATCCAAAGGGCATAAAACAAATCTCTGGCTCTTAATTCTTCTTTACCGTGGTTTTTCTTAAGGTCTAAGAAAGAGAAAATATCATCGTGCCAAGGCTCTAAATAAATGGCAAAGCTGCCTTTACGTTTGCCCCCCCCTTGGTCAACGTAGCGGGCGGTCATATCAAAGTTGCGAAGCATAGGAACAATGCCATTGGAGATGCCGTTGGTGCCCCGAATGTAAGAGCCTGTTGCCCGTACATTATGAATGCTTATGCCAATACCACCCGCTGATTGCGAAATTTTAGCGGTTTGCTTTAGCGTGTCATAAATCCCATCAATGCTATCGTCTTTCATGGTAAGTAAAAAGCAGGATGACATTTGTGGTTTAGGGGTAGCCGCATTAAACAGCGTAGGTGTGGCATGCGTAAACCACTTTTCGCTCATTAAGTTGTAGGTTTCAATGGCTGCATCCACATCACTCATGTGGATACCAATAGCCACACGCATTAACATATGCTGAGGGCGTTCCACCACTTGCCCATCTAATCGCATTAAATACGAACGCTCTAGTGTTCTAAATCCAAAATAATCGTACCCAAAATCACGGTCATAAATAATGCTAGAATCTAATAAAGCGGCATGCTTATTAATTACCCCATAGGCTTCTTTCGAAATTAGAGGTGCATTTTTATTGGTTTTAGGGTCAATATAGGTGTAAAGCCTTTTCATAGTGTTTGAAAAAGATTTACTAGTAGTTTTATGGAGATTTGAAATGGCTACCCTTGCTGCTAGCTTGGCATAATCGGGGTGGCTTGTGGTTAGCGAAGCAGCAGTTTCAGCTGCCAAATTATCAAGCTCAACCGTAGAAACACCATCGTAAATACCTGCAATTACTTTTTTGGCAATATCAATCGGAGTGATGTATTTAGAATCTAATCCATAGCAAAGCTTCTCAATTCGCGCTGTTATTTTGTCAAACTTTACCGATTCGTGTCGGCCATCTCTTTTTACTACTAGCATTGGGTTATTCAGGTTTGGGTAGGATAATAAATGGGTTTTAAAAGTCTTCGTCTAAACTAAACTTAGGTGTTTCGTCTTGGTCGGAGGTAACGCCTGCTTTTTTGTACTCTCCAACTCTTTTCTCAAAAAAGTTGGTTTTGCCTTGCAAGGAAATAAGCTCCATAAAATCGAATGGATTAGATACTCCATATTGTTTTTTGCAACCTACCTCCATTAATAGACGGTCGGCCACAAATTCAATGTATTGGCACATTAGTTCAGCATTCATACCAATAAGGCCAACGGGCAATGCTTCTGTCACAAATTCTTTTTCCATATCCACCGCATCTACAATTATATTGGTGATAACCTGAGGGTCGAGTTTGTTAACCACGTGGTTATTATAAAGGAGGCAGGCAAAATCACAATGCAAACCTTCGTCTCTTGATATTAATTCGTTAGAAAAGCTTAAGCCGGGCATTAAACCCCTCTTTTTTAGCCAAAAAATAGAGCAAAAACTACCAGAAAAGAAAATGCCTTCTACGGCAGCAAAAGCAATAAGTCTTTCTGCAAAAGAGCCTTCATCAATCCAACGTAAAGCCCAGTCCGCTTTTTTCTTTACAAACGGCAGGGTATCAATGGCATTAAATAATTTGTCTTTTTCTTTATTGTCCTTAATGTAGGTATCTATAAGTAATGAGTATGTTTCCGAATGTATGTTTTCGATGGCAATTTGAAAACCATAAAAGAATTTAGCTTCGGTGTATTGTACTTCAGATACAAAATTTTCTGCTAAATTTTCGTTTACAATGCCATCGCTTGCCGCAAAAAAGGCTAGTACGTGGCTAATAAAGTGGCGTTCGCCATCGTTTAAATTAGCCCAATCTTTTATGTCCTGGCTAAGGTCTATTTCTTCGGCTGTCCAAAAGCTTGCTTCTGCTTTTTTATAATATTCCCATATATCATCATGCTCTATCGGGAAAAGAACAAACCGTCCTTTGTTTTCTTTTAATATGGGTTCTTCAGACATTAGACTTATAATTTATAATTACTGCTCAAATTAAACATAGTACTCCCCGCTAAATATTGTGTGTAATCAATAAAAAGCATCCCGATAGCAATCGGGAGAAACGATATTTATTTCACAATTGAAATTGCTACAAAAAAGCGCTTTTTGGTGGGTTCACCGCCTACAAAAAAGAGGAAACAATATGGAAAAATCAAGCACTTTAAAAAAAGATTTTTTTGCCATATTTGCTATTAAAATAATACAAAAAACTAGTATATCTTATTGATAATCAACTATATATGTACAAGTGTTGAATTTATAACTTAATTCTATATATCTCATTTTGAGACAATTGCAAATTTGAAAATATTTGTAATATGCGCTCAAAAATATTGATGCCTAACAAGTTGAGGTTTTTGTAAATAATTGCCACATTTTAAAAAGGCTTGGTTTTAGAAAACTAAACCCCTAAATTTGCACTCCATTTTGGAAAATCTGAGATAAAGTTAAATAATTAAGATGTACGCAATAGTAGAAATAGGCGGCAAGCAGTTCAAAGTAACACAAGACCAATTCGTTTATGCACCAAAAATGCAAGGCGAGGAAGGCGCTTCCGTAGAATTCGACCGAGTATTGTTAATGGATAACGATGGCAAGGTTGAAGTAGGAGCACCCACAGTTAAGGGCGCCAAGGTTTCAGGTAAAATTCTGGGGCATGTAAGAGGAGACAAAGTAATTGTCTTTAAGAAAAAGAGGAGGAAAGGCTATAAGGTTCGTAACGGGCATCGCCAAGACTTCACAAAGGTTTTAATTGAAGGTATTTCTAACTAAGATAGATAATGGCACATAAGAAAGGAGCAGGTAGTTCTAAAAACGGAAGAGAGTCGGAAAGTAAACGACTTGGCGTTAAAATATATGGTGGTCAGGCTGCAATCGCAGGCAATATTATTGTTCGTCAAAGAGGAACGAAACACCACCCGGGAATCAATGTTGGTTTAGGTAAAGACCACACCTTGTTTGCACTCAAATCAGGTGTGGTAAATTTCACTAAAGGAAGAAACAATCGTTCGTATGTTTCGGTGGATGAAGTAGAAGCATAAGATTGTTTGTCCCCTAATATTAAAAAAGCCTCTCCAAATTTTTGGAGAGGCTTTTTTAATGGCCAGTTTAAACCGTGGCATTAGGTAGAGTTGTTGACCGACTAATTACGAACTAGCCCGAACTATTTATAAATATTTTAAAAATGAACTCAAAACCAATCTTAAGCTTTGAAAATCTACTATTTATGCCCTTTTTAGTATTGAGGCCACTCCGAAAACAGACAATTTTCACAAAAAGAGTTATTTTGGTTTTGGGTGTTTTCGGAGTGGACTCAACTAATCATCTCAAATCCACAATACGGCACTAATACCTTCGGTATTTTAATACCGTTGGCCGTTTGATTATTTTCTAAAATAGCAGCCACAATTCGTGGTAAAGCCAAGGCACTTCCATTAAGCGTGTGCAATAATTGCGTTTTTTTATCCACTCCTTTAAAGCGAAGTTTTAATCTGTTTGCTTGGTAGGTTTCAAAATTACTTACCGAGCTAACCTCCAACCATTTTTTCTGCGCTGCCGAAAATACTTCCATATCGTAAGTGATGGCCGATGTAAAACCTAAATCGCCTCCACAAAGCAGCAATACCCGGTAAGGCAGCTCCAGTTTTTTAAGTAAAGATTGAATGTAATTACTCATTTCGTCCAACGCTTTATACGATTTATCAGGATGTTGAATTTGCACAATTTCTACTTTATCAAATTGATGAAGTCGGTTTAGCCCGCGTACATGCGCGCCCCAAGAACCAGCCTCTCGCCTAAAACAAGGTGTAAAACCTGCATGTTTTTTAGGCAAGTCTTCTTCTTTCAAAATTTCGCCACGGTACATATTGGTAATAGGCACTTCGGCTGTAGGTATTAAATAATAATCGTCTTCGGTGGCATGGTACATTTGCCCTTCTTTATCGGGCAACTGCCCTGTAGCAATACCCGAAGCTTGGTTAATTAAAATGGGAGGCTGCACCTCATTATAACCTGCATTGGTGGCTTCATCTAAAAAAAAATTTACCAAAGCTCGTTGCAGTTTAGCTCCTTTGCCTTTATACACAGGAAACCCTGCACCTGTTATTTTATTACCCAGCTCAAAATCGATTATGTCATATTTTTCAATAAGATCCCAATGAGGAGTGGCACCATCATATAGCGAGGGCACATCTCCATGCGTGCTTAGTACTTTATTGTCTTTATCGGAGTTGCCCGCTGGCACTTTAGGGTTGGGTACATTAGGAATGGTGTAAAGTAATTGTTGTAATTCTTCCTCCACACTTTTTAGCTCTTCGCCAAATTGCTTGCTTTCAGCTTTATAAACGGCTGTTTTCTTTTTTGCATCCTCGGCTTCTTCTTTTTTGCCCTGGCTCATAAGTTGCCCAATTTGTTTCGAGAGCTGATTTGCCTCCGCTAATGCATCATCATTTTTCTGTTGAATGGCTTTCCGTTGGTCATCCAAACTCAAAAGTGAATTAATTGCTTTTTCAGCCTCTTTAAAGTTTCTTCTTAGTAATCCGCTAATTGCAACTTCTTTATTTTCTTTGATTTGGGCAATTTGTAACATAACCTTAGGCAGTGTTTAAGCTGCAAAATAAGGTAATAAGCATCAATAAAAGCTACTTAACACTGCCATAAATATTGATTTTGTACAAATACTCGATTATTCTTTGAAAATAATAAAGCAAACCCCTATACTTGCACTACCAATAACGAACAAAGCCATTTCTGGTAGCCGTTCAATCAAAATCGTTTATTGCATTCCGATAGTTAAAACGACCACACAAATAACATTTTATAGATCTTAACAGACTACCATGTTCTTAATCAAGAACACACATTACACAAATTTATGTACACATTAGAAGAATTAAATGTGCACCTCCTTTCTGAATTAAAGGAGATTGCCGAAAAGTTAGAGGTAACTAACTTTAAAAAACTACCAAAAAAAGAACTTATCTACAAAATTTTGGATAAGCAGGCCATTACACCTGAAAAAGATTTACCAAGTAAGCCTAAAGCTAAAGTAGAAGCTAAGCCAAAGACTGAACCCAAGCCAAAGGCTGAACCCAAGCAAGACGCCCGTCCTGCTCGAAAAAATCCTAGAAAGCCAGCTACAAAAAAGGAAGAAAAAGAAAATGCAGATGATTTGTTAAAATCGTTTGACCTTGAAGAAGGAGCTACTCCTAAGCCAGACGTGAAAGAAAAGACTGACAAAAAACCTGAATCGAAACAAAAAAAGGAAAGACGTGTTCATCCTGACGTGTTGAAGTTACGAGAAAAAAATAAAGGGAATACTGAAAAGCCAGAAGCAGAAAGTGAAACGGAAGCGAGTAATAAGGAGACGAAGCCTGTAGAAAAACCTGTTAGAAGTGAGCGTTTTCAAGAAAAGAAAAAAAACCTTGCTACTATTCGCGAGTTTGAAGGACTCATTGAAAACGAAGGAGTGCTGGAAATGATGCAAGATGGCTACGGCTTTTTGCGCTCATCCGATTATAATTACTTGGCAAGCCCAGATGATATTTATGTATCTCCTTCTCAAATTAAATTATTTGGCTTAAAAACAGGCGATACCGTTAGAGGGCAAATTAGGCCTCCTAAAGAAGGCGAAAAGTATTTTGCTCTAATCAAGGTAAGTTTGGTAAACGGAAGAACAACCGAAGAAATTAGAGACCGAATTCCTTTTGAATTTTTAACCCCTCTTTTTCCTGACGAAAAATTAAACCTTAGTTCTAAAGCTGACCGCTACTCCACCCGAATAGTTGATTTATTTGCGCCCATTGGCAAAGGCCAAAGAGGGATGATTGTGGCACAACCTAAAACAGGTAAAACGGTTTTATTAAAAGAAGTGGCCAATGCCATTGCCGAAAATCATCCGGAAGTTTACCTTATTATTTTATTAATTGATGAACGCCCGGAAGAAGTAACGGATATGGCCCGAAGCGTAAAAGCAGAAGTGGTATCTTCTACTTTTGATGAACAAGCCGATAGGCACGTAAAAGTGGCCAATATCGTACTTGAAAAAGCCAAAAGAATGGTTGAATGTGGGCACGATGTAGTTATCTTACTCGATTCAATTACTCGATTGGCAAGAGCGCATAACACAACAGTGCCTTCCTCAGGTAAAATACTTTCAGGTGGTGTAGATGCTAATGCCTTGCATAAGCCTAAGCGCTTTTTTGGTGCGGCTCGTAATGTAGAAAATGGCGGCTCGTTAACCATTATGGCTACTGCCCTTATTGATACCGGTTCTAAAATGGACGAGGTTATTTTTGAAGAGTTTAAAGGAACAGGTAACTGGGAACTTGTGCTTGACAGAAAGCTTGCTAACAAGCGTGTTTACCCTGCCATTGATGTGCCAGCTTCTGGTACTAGAAGAGAAGATTTATTAATGGATAAAGAGGAGCTTCAGCGTATTTGGATATTGAGGAAGTTTATGAGCGATATGAATTCTGTAGAGTCGATGGAGTTTTTATTGCAAAAAATGAAAGGCACTCGAAACAACGCAGAGTTCTTGGTTTCTATGAACGGATAAAGTCCACCTCTTATTTAACTAAGGAATTGTAAAGAAATAACTCATCGTTTTGACTTTTTCTCTTGCTCTTTCTCATCGTTAAAATTTTAAACCGTAGCTACGGCTACGCTTGAAAATTTTGCCTCGATAAAGAAAAAAATAAATGCGTCAATTTCAACGACTTATTTCTTTACAGTTCCTAAGGCTTGAGACCAACGTTTTTACCGAGCGCCCGCCTCCCAAAGTTGTACGGAGGGCAGGTAAGGCTCGGTAATCTATGGGTTCTACCGAGCCCAAGTTTTTAAAATTTAATACACTTGAACTCGGGTGATGCGATAGGGTTGCTATTGCATGTTTCGGGTTGAACAGTTGCAAATACTAAAACAGTTGCATAGCCTCTATAAACGTTGTTTAGCAAAGTTTATAGCTTTTTAGTAGCTCCTCTTCTCTATAAACAGGTTATAATTTATTGCGCTAAGCTAAACCTAACCTGAACACCAAAAGAGTTTGTGCTTCGTTTAAAAGAGTTTGATATACGAGGTTCATTAATGTTTTGTTCGTAATAAAACTGTAAGGTTAGCCTGTTGTTTAATGAATACCCTACGTTAGGCCTTAGCTGAAAATTAATATTGCCACCAGTTATTTCACTTGTGGGTTTCTCTTCACTTGTTAACCCATCATTGTATTTTCGTTGTACGGTTTTGGTGTCTTTTAGGGTAAAATCCATTCTAAAGTCAAGGTCGTTTTTTAGGGTGGTAGTTCTACCCTGAATTTTAAATGGCAATTTTACATTGGCCTTTGTAAACCCTAATGAAATGACAAAGTCTTTCCCTTGAATTTCGGTAATTTGAGTATTAGCAATGTTTAAGGCAATGCTTCTTTCAGTTTTATACTCTATGGAGGCATTAAGCCTTGTTCTGGTTCTAATGGCTATTTTAATAAGTGGTGCAAAACGCTCGGTAATTAACACCTGATTAAACACGAATGTGGGCACCAATGTTCCTTGGTCGTTAACAACTGTAGCTGGTTTTTGATTTTCGATGTTGTTTGTTAGTGTAAGGTCATTGGCATTATTATAAAATAAAGAATTGGCATAATTAGCTACACTAAAAGATGAAATATAGGCATGTGAAATGGTAATGGAAGAGAATTTTTTTCGTAAACTCGCTATTTTCCCTAAGCCAGAATAATCTAACCGCCAATTGGGCAATGGAATTTTTGGAAATGAAGTTAACTCGGTTGTGGCTGCATTTTGGCCACCATAGGCTGCAATAAAAGCAGGAATCAGCACATCTTGATTATTAACTGTATATAGCGTATCTCCAGTAAGTTGATTAAGCCTACTGCTAATGACATTTCTGTTTTCAATAAATTGTTCAAATATAATGGATTCGTTATCTGTACGATTGTCTAAAAATGAAGTTTTGATGGCTAAAAATGTGATGCTATAACTACCTGTTCTGGAGGGAGCGAAAGATTCATAATTTTGTCCGAGGGAGTCAATTCTAAAAATCTCTTGATATTGTGCCGTTTTATTTTTCTTTATATCAATTTGAATTTTAAAATCTTTAAATGGCTCAATGGTTGCCTTTATGTTTAAGTCAATGGTTTGATACTGTTTAAATGGGTCGTTTAGTAACGCATTATTTACCAGCCAGCCATTTTCGGCAGCCCTCGTTCTAATGGAGGGGTCTTGGTTTCCTAAAATAAAATCCCAGCCTGGGGCAGCCCAAGCGGTATCCATACCAAATAAATAGGGGCTCTTTTTAAAGCCGGATAAAGTGGTTCCGTCTTTAATACTATAGGTTGCATTAATGGAGCGCACCATCATTAATGCCCTTAAAAAGGCTTTCCCAGCTTTTGATTCAGATTTTTTAAGGGTATCAGCTGCTTGTGTTTTCGACCTACTCGACCGCCTTCTACTGGGTGAGTTAATTTTTTTAAGATAGGGAACTTTATTATATAATTTTACTAAATCAAATTTGCCTGTGGTTGATATTGTTCGTGCGTTTTCAATTCTATTTCCTAAGGTATCTATCTGATTTAAGGCTGCAGACGTCCACCTATAATCGGTTGAATACCGAACATCTGCATTTATCCAATCGATAATAGGCAATTTATCTAACGGTAGTTTGAGGTTAACGCCTATTTTTTGATCAAAACTTTTCATCCGCCCAAACCCTTGCAGGTTAGTTACAATAACCTCCTTGGCTTGTTCGGTTATTTCACCTTCAGGCTCATCAATAATGGAGCGAACCATAGCAGAATAATCGAATGATAAGGCTTTGGTAAAATTCCATTTCACCCCATAAATTCTATTAAAAGTAAAAATCTTTTCATAATTGGCCTCCACTCCATCAATCGTTAAATCCTTATTTCTGTATTGTGTTTTTAGGTAGCTTCTGTCTAACTCTCCACGTAAGGTAATATTAGAAGGCGCAAAATTAAAATTAAGGTCTTTGATTAGTTTTAACCAATCCGATTTCATTTTTTCAGCGTTTTTAAAAGGCTCAAAAACCATGGGTTGAGGGCTAAAATTATAGTTTATAGCTCCCGAATATTTTCTAAGTTGGTATGATTGAATGCTGGCGTTAGTCTGGGTTCTATCGCTGTAGGCCAATGAAAGACTGAAGTTTTCTATATTATAAATCCTGTCTTTTTTATCAGGATTGGTTTTTTCTTTGCGCATATTCGATAAATTCAAACTTCGCCTTTCGGTTTGATCTATAACCGCATTCCTATATTCTGCCTGAGCCTCAATATCACCTTTGCCTTCGAGGCTGCTTTCCAAGGGAATATCGGAATCAAGTGGGTCGAAAAAAGGAGTAATTGTTTTGTTTTCGTAACTGGCAAAAACAGGTATTTTAATGCCCATTTTTGAGGGCAAAAATTTATCAAGGTTTACATTACCCGACACATCGTAATCGAAACTGGTTTCTTGGGTTCGGTCTGATATTTTTGACTGAACACCCCCAAACCCAAAGCTGGTGTACCGGGTTGAAGCACTAATGGTGGCAAAATCAGCCAGTTTTAAGTTAACATTGGCCTTGCCTGCCCAACCAGCTTGCCTGTTAAAATCGGTTACACGTAACTCATTTGCCCAAATACAAGCGGTTTTTGGCAGCTGATCTGGGCTTTCGGGGTTTCTAATACCAATCATAATGTTGGTTACCACACTAAGTTTTGGGTTACCAACAATGGTAAGGGTATATTGGTTAAAAGTATCAGAAAATGGTAACTCAAGACCCACGCCATTTGCATTTCTACTGGCTTTAAGCTTGTAAAGCTCAGGAAATGGTACATTAATTTCGTTTTCTAGTGGCCATATTTCGGTGGCATCGTTGGTGCCTGGCTGGGTAATTTTTAGAGGCACTTCTATTTCGTAATAATTATCGAAACCTGAGCCAAACCTAAAAAAGCCAGTAAGTTCGTCATCTTGAGCTGTTTGACTTTGTGCATGTAAAAACATTTTAATTCGCCCATAATTTACCAAGTTCATATCCACATTTTTAAATGCAGCTTGTGCATTTTTATCTGGTAAATCTTCTACACAAAGCTGTATCGATTGTTCGTTGAGGCTTCTTTCAATTACAGAGGTATTGTCTCTGTCTCTGCGTATGCCAGGCGGCAACACATAAGGAATCCCGGTTTCTCCTCCTTGGCTGTTTTCTTCAATATTAACAACCGATATAGTTAGTTTCGAATCCTGACTTTCAGGAATTTCATCAAACCTTTTGCTTTCCAGATTGCCTGTAAACCTTCGCCACTGGCTTCCAACAAATCTAAAATTAGCGGTTCTTAGCACTACAGGTTGCGACCACCCTGTTAAATACATACGTATATATCGTATTGATTTAAACCCCGAGATATTGCCAACTGCCTTATCCGGTTGCGATATTGGAATTCTAAATAAGTACCAATTAACTTCGTCTCCCGTGCGGGTATCCGTTACTTTATCCATAATATAACCTTCGCCCACTTTTAGCTGCCCGGGTTTTAGGTCAACTTTGTATTCATAATATTCTTCTAAGTTGCCTATACTGTGGTCATTATTTAAATCTTCGTTATCTGGTATGGTATTGCCCGAAGGAGAATAGGGCAGGGTATTGCTTGATAAATCAGGGGAGTTTTGATCAACTCCATTAAAATTTTTATAGCGTTGCAATACTTTCGCATTTTCCTGATCCAGTTTTTCACTTAAAAAATATTCAAAATCATCACTCGAAGGATCCGCCCTAAACTTATCAACTATATCAGAGTTTAAGGTTGGAGGTAGTTGGCTTAGTTCGTTTTGAAATTTTATAAGCTCTTCGTCATTATTCATTCCATCCAGCCCAACGTCTTGGTTTAGCCTAGCGGTTGGTTCGTTATCGAAGGCATTATTAATATATTGTGCATTGGTAACAAAGCCCCAGTTGTTTTCGGTAATAGTAGCGGTTGTTTTATCACCATTAGCAGGCAGCCCGTTTTCAAAAGCCATTTTACGGTCGCGTATAATATCTTCAGATACATTACCTAGGTTAAAATACATTTGGCCACCCGTTACATTGGGTTGGTTGATGATGCCATCTTGCACTACATTTAGGCCACTGCTACTTTGCAGAAAAGGATCCATCAGCCAAAACTCGATATAAGCAATATTTGCTTTGTCAAAATCCACCTCGGTAGTTACTGCGGCAGTTATTCCTCCCCAATTCCTTTCCGGATTTCTTAAAAGGCCATTATTAGTTACATCCGGATTTAAATTATAAATCCCTTTTTCGGAGGGGAAGTACGCAATATCAAACGTAGGAAAATTAGTGTTTATTACTTCTCTATCTCTTTGTGGAAACAGCTCTTGGGGAGAAATAGGTCTTACAAAATGGTTGGCAATGTCTTCATCGGTTATATTTTGAGGTTTAGAGCGTCCTCCTGTTCTATAAAAAACATTATCGATGGTGTACCACGATAACTTTGCCCGCTTATACATAGCCGTAATATCATCTTGAGCACCTGCACTGGGGTCGAACCGGTTATCTTCTGTTTTAGGAGTTGATGCGTGTTTCCAACGAATCCAATTACTCATGCTATACGGGGTAGCGGTATTTTCAAAATCATCTATATACGATGTGCCTTCTCCATTCACCAGGTTAGAAGTGCCCGGTATTAATTGCGCAAACTCTCCATTGGCAGTTATAATAGACCTTTCTTTGGTTTGAATAAGAGGAATAGCATCCACTAATTTGGTAACTAGAATTGACTCTTTTTTAAAATTTAGATCAAACCCATACTTGGTATTTTTAGGAGGTTCTTCTCCAATGGTTGGCCTCGATCTTAATGGCCGCTCAAAATGGTGTAAAAGAGTGGCACCAAAGGTTATGTCATCACTTAATCGATAATCGGCTCGGGCACCGAGTAAGGTACGCGATTGAAAATTAAAAATGTCTGCTTTTTCATAGGTAACTTTTAAGGCTTTTCCGGAATTTATAATGCTTTCATTTAATATCTGAACTTTGCCAAAATTATAATCTACCGTAAAATCAACCCCTTCTACCAAAGGAATACCACCAGCAGAAACTTCTACAGAGCCTTTGGAGATTTTTATACCATTTAAAAGTATTTCGCTCGAAGAACCCGCTTTGTAAGCGCCTTGTAAAAAAAACTTATCTTTATTAGTGTCTTGCTCTGCATCTGCTTTGGTGGTGCCGTATAATGTGTCGTACACATATCGTTGCTTGAGCTCAAACTCAAAAGGCTCGAACCTGCTCGATAAATAATCCCCGAATGGTTCTACTACAGGAAAAACAATTTGACCAGACAGGGTGTTGATGGTAATATTTTCGATAAAATCGAAATTTCCATCTTTTTGAGGGTCTCCAGCTTGATTTAACTGATCGAGGCCTAATAGCTCAATAAGCGGAACATCTGTTGTGTTTACTCCTTCGTTTATACTTGGCTTTTCGGTACCTGTTTTATCATCACGGTATAAAATTCTTAGTTGAAACCCTTCTTTACTCACTTGGCTTCCGCCCAAAGAATAGATGTTTTTCATCATCAAATCCCAAGTGGGGATTCTTTTGCCAAAATTATCTAATGGAGCAATTTTGTTGGGTTTTAACATTTTTAAATAAATAACCTCATTTTCTGGCAATGAGGCATAATCTTCGGTAAGTTCCCCAACTTGTTTACGAATGCCATTATAGGTATATTCGTAAGCAACAGCCAACATTTGGTCGTTATTAAGCTTACTGGTTAGCGATATATAACCTAACTGCTCGTTTATGTAAAACTCTCGCTCGTTTAGCTTACGGGCCTGTAATTTGTTATAATGTGTCGCCTGAACCATATCAAAAGGAGATGACTCTAACACTTGATCGATGGCATCTACGTTTCTATTAAGCCCACGTAATTGCTCAAATAAGTTGTTGGCACTATTATCGTTTGGCACATCTCCTTTTCCGGAATCGCTAATTATTCCTTGGTTTTTTTGGTAAATCACTCTGCCTTCCCCTAAATCCATAAAGGCAGCTATGTTGCGTTGAAATTCAGTGTTATTGTTTATGTTAATAATGTACACTTCAACACGGTTAATCTGAACACCAGAAGTAACTCGGGGTATGTTTTGAAGCCATTCTTCGTAGTGGTCTCTAAAAAAGTGCCCAAGAAAAAAGTGCCTTTGTTCGTCATAACCAGAGGCTTTAATATTGAATTCTCGCGACTGAACACCTCCGGCATCAACGGTAACTTGATCTTGTTTACCACGCTGGGTAGAGGCCACTCCTGTTATAAATAGTTTGCCAAACTGAAGTTGCGTTTTTACACCAAAAAGATTTTGTGCGCCAGAAATAAGGCTGTTGCTAATGGGCATACTTACATTGCCAATTTCTAATTTTTTAATAATGTCTTCGTCAAAGCCTGTAAACTCTACTTTTAAGTTATTTTGAAAATCGAACGAATTATTATTATCAAAATTGGCGGTAACTCTTAGTTTTTCGCCAATTTTACCTGTCACGTTCATGCTTATTTGTTGGTCAAATTCAAATCCTCCATTTCTTTGTTGCCTCAATGGCAAACTTGGGTTATCAATCCGTTGGAACTTGCCGCCAAAATCGAGGTTTACTAATCCTCGTGGGTTTATTTCTACATAACTACCACCAAAAACCCGGTCAAATACTGGGCTTATGTAAATTTTAGGGATGAGTCGCCTTCCCGTAAGTGCGGTTTCTCCGTCTGCTTCTTCGCCCCTTCCTTTCCAATAGGATTTTAGCATTATTTCAGTTTGGTATCGATCATACTCTGAAAAAGAAATAGACGAAATAGGTCGATAGTAAATGGCTCCCATTCGTTCAGAAATAGTATAATTAAAGGAGGTATCTATTTCATATTGAAGTTCTAAATTGGATGGGTTGCCAAATAATAAGGGGGAATACCCCGTTTTATTACTAAAAGGGTCCCCGAGTCTATCGGGCGAACTAAAAGAAGGCCTTGTAGAAGGAATATATTTTTGATACTGATTATCTTGGCTCGTGGGTATCGTATCCTGTTTTACAGTTGTACTATCAGAAGGCTGTTGAAATGCAGCATTCGCATTTGTGCCAAAAAATAGTATGAGAAAAACAAACAATCCTCTCCTTATCAAACATATGTTATGATTGTATTGTATCACTAAGCTTTAGGTTGCTTATGCGTTTTGAAGTGCTTTCTTAATTAAAGTTTCCAAATTAATGGAATTATCGCTCTTTTTAAGAATAGTTTCAATACTTTTTTGGGCAATATTTTTATTAATACCCAAGGTTAGTAATGCAGATAACGCTTCTTGCTTTAAGGTATTGTTTGAACCCGCTAAAAGTTTATCATCTGCAGGCTCAAACCCTTCTTTTCGTAGTTTGTCTTTAAGTTCTAAAATAGCTCTTTGGGCAGTTTTACTCCCTATTCCTTTTACACTCTGGATCACACTTACTTCTTCATTTATAATGGCGGAAGTGATTTCTTCTGAAGATAAAGACGAAAGCATTACCAGCCCTGTGGAGGGGCCAATACCAGAAACAGAAATTAAGTGCATAAATAGTTTTTTTTCAGCATGACCACTAAACCCGTAAAGTGTTTGGGCGTCCTCTCTTACATGCATATACGTATGCAACTGGCAGGCTTCCTGGTCTTTAATTTGAGCAAATGTATTAAGCGAAATATGGATATAATACCCAATGCCATTGGCATCAATTATTACATGAGCTGGATCTTTATGTGCAAGTTTTCCTTTAACGTAAGCAATCATTTTTCTTTATTCAAGAGTTGGGCATGAAGCACTGCAACGGCTGTCATATTAACTATTTCTTTTACCGAAGTACCAATTTGTAAAATATGTACAGGTTTTTTCATGCCTAATAAAATAGGCCCTATGGCACTTGCTCCACCGAGCTCCATTAATAATTTATACGCAATATTGCCAGAGGCTAAATCAGGAAAAATTAATGTGTTTGCGCCTTCTTCGGCAATTTCGCTAAATGGATACACCTCTTGCTGAATGCTTGGGTTTAACGCTATATTGGCTTGTATCTCGCCATCAATAACCAGGTTAGGAAATTTTTCTTTGGCTAATTTTACTGCTTTTCTAGCTTTTAGAGGCACTTCGCCACTTGAAGACCCAAAGTTTGAATACGACAATACGGCCACGCGAGGAGGTTTATTGGTAAATATTTTTACCGCTTGAGAAGTAAGGTCAATGATTTCTACCATTTCTTCGGCTGTTGGATTTAGCTGAATGGTGGTGTCTGCAAAAAAGAAATCTCCTTTTTTACTCGAAATAATAAACATACCTGTTACTTTATTAACACCTTTGGCTTTGCCAATTATTTGTAATGAGGGTTTTACCGATTGAGCGTAATCTTTGGTAAGACCAGAAATAAAGGCATCGGCTTCGCCTTGCTCTACCATCATAGGACCAAAATGATTACGGTTTTGCATTAATTTTTGGCACTCCTTATTGGTTACCCCTTTTCGTTTTCGTAGTTTATAAAAAATATCAGCATACCGTTTAATGGTATCTTTGGTTGCTGCATCCATTGGGTCAATAATGGTGGCTTCTGATAAATTCATTTGGTATTGATTTATCAATCCTTCAATTTTTTCTTTATTACCCAAAAGTATAGGTATCGAGATGCCTTCAGAACAGGTGATTTCTGCTGCTTTTAAAATTTTGTAATGGTCGGCTTCTGCAAAAACCACTCTTTTGGGCTTTTGCTTAGCTCTTGCAATTACGTTGGATACAATTTTTTGATCAGCTCCAACTCTGCTTTTGAGCTCATTCTCATATTGATTCCAGTCGGTTATTTCTTTTTTGGCAACCCCCGATTCCATCGCAGCTTTGGCAACCGCAGGCGAAATAGTATAAATTAGGCGAGGGTCTAATGGTTTGGGAATTAAATAGTTAGGGCCAAAATTCATGGTTCTGTCTCCATAAGCTTTTAGCACTAATTCGGGTACAGGTTCTTTGGTTAATTCAGCAATGGCTTTTACGGCTGCCAATTTCATTGCTTCATTAATTTTGGTGGCTCTAACATCCAAGGCTCCTCTAAAAATATAGGGAAACCCCAGCACATTATTCACTTGGTTGGGGTGATCGGATCTGCCTGTAGCCATCAGCACGTCTTTTCGAGTGGCAATGGCTAGCTCGTAGCTTATTTCGGGTGTTGGGTTGGCCAATGCAAATACGATAGGCTTTTTTGCCATCGACTTAAGGTTTTCGGCTGTTAAAATATTGCCAATGGATAAACCAATAAAAACATCTGCTTTTTTAACGGCATCTGATAAAGTATGAAGGTTTTTGGAAGTGGCAAATTCTTTTTTAGAATCATCCAGCCCTTCTCGGTCTTGCCTAATAACCCCTTTGCTATCGCACATAACAATGTTTTCGGCTTTTACACCAAGGCTTTTATACAGCTTAGTACACGAAATGGCCGCTGCGCCCGCACCATTTACCACCAGTTTAACTTTGCCTATTTTTTTACCTATAATTTCGAGTGCATTAATAAGAGCAGCCGAAGAGATAATGGCGGTTCCATGTTGGTCGTCATGCATTACCGGAATATTCATTTGCTCTTTAAGGGCTTTTTCGATTTTAAAGCTTTCGGGGGCTTTAATATCTTCTAAATTTATGCCCCCAAATGTTGGCTCTAAGGCTTTCACAATTTTTATAAATTCATCGGGGTCGGTGGAGTCAACTTCAATATCGAATACATCAATGCCTGCAAATTTTTTAAACAAAACACCTTTGCCTTCCATTACTGGTTTGGAGGCTTCGGGGCCAATATTACCTAAGCCAAGTACCGCTGTACCGTTAGATATTACGCCCACCAAGTTGCCCTTGGCCGTGTATTTATACACATCTTCTTTGTTTTTGGCTATTTCGTTGCAAGGTTCGGCTACGCCTGGCGAGTATGCCAAGGCCAGATCCAACTGCGAATCCATTGATTTGGTTGGAACAACTTCTATTTTACCCGGTTGGCCTTGCTCATGATAATCAAGGGCATCCTGTTTGTTGATTTTTAGTTTCATTTTCCTTTTCGATACAAGGTGGTAAGGGATTGTTACGAAATAATTTATCTTTTTGTGAGACTACATAGATAGCCCTTTATTCTTGTTTTTCTTTTGAATAATTTTAAGATGTTTAACATCTTCTAAATCCTTTGGCCTAGCAGATTTCTCTTTCTCTTCAATTAAATCGTTAAGCATTATAACAGTAATGGGTATGCCATCAAATTCTCCGTGTCTAGCCCTTTTGTAGCACTCGTCAAAATGCTCTTTTTTAAATAACTTCATATAACCCATAAGGTCAGCAACAAAGCCATTATCTCCAATAGTAACTGTACTCCAACCAGGAATCATAGGAACGTTTTCATAACGATCGGCTGCTGAAACATCTACTTGATGGAATGCCTTTATTAATCGTTTTTTGTTATCGGGTGTTTCTTTTACCCATAAATCCAAGTCTTGAGTAGTACGAATATGTCCGTGAAAAACAGTTGCCACTCCACCAACAAGCATATACTGAACTTTATTATCATATAAACTCTGCAAAAAATCTTGTACTTCTTGATTAGTTATATCCATCATTTTAAAATGATCGTTGTCAAGGTTGGCATCATACATTTTTTGAGCAAAAGCATTCAATTTAGCCAGCCTTAATAAATTATTATTTGGTGTATAATGTAAACTATTCATACTTATTGTTTTGTGAGGCTATTGTAATATAATATCACCATCAATTTTAAGCTCGTGATGAAGTTTTCTAGCAACCTCTAAAGTGATATCTCTTTTACCTCTGAGATATTCACTTACCCTTGCTTTTGGAACCTGAAGAGTATCGGCAAGATCTGTTTGTTTTAATCCCATTTCAAACATTCTGAGCTTAATAACATCAGTAAGAGAAGGTGTTTCTATTTTTATATTTTTATCCTCATAATCAGCAACTAGGTTAGAAAGGCTATCTAACATAACAAATTCTGGATTATCATAAGAAAGGTTGTCACCCACTTTCGACATCAGCACATCAATTTTGTTCAAAGCTTCTTGATATTGACTTATTGTATTAATTACTACCATTTCTAAAGTTCTTTTGCATTTATCTTGTCATACGCTGCATGAGTACCTATCCATCTAACATATACTTTCTGCGAGATGTAAATAATAATAGCTATCAACCTAAATTTATTCCCCTTAATATTGAAAACAACTCTATTGTTCCCCACATAATCAGCACTTAGAAAATCATTTTTAAGCTGATTGAAATTAATCCATTTTGCCTTGTTAACTTTTTTATACCAATCTTCTAATGCTACTTTACTGGTTGAATGATTACTATAATAGTCAACAAGTTTCTTACGGCTTACTACTCTCATTAATGCATCAAAGTTACATTATATGTAATAAAATTACAAGTGAATTTATTTACTATTGAAGGACTATCACTCAATCGTTTTATTTGACCTTTGTGGCTTTAACTCTTTGGCTTTTTGTTCTAAAAGTACTTAAAATAGTTTCGAGTTCGCGCATAGTTTCTCGTTTTGGTACGCCTGGGCTCACTACAAAACCGTCAATATAAAAAATTTGATTTGCTTCTTTATCCAGCACTACATAACTCAGGTAAGGACCTCCAATACCTTTGGTGTGCGTTCTCCAAATCCCTCTAATTTCTTTGGCAAAATTACCACCAATTTCCACTGTATTATACGCTACACGAATATTAATCGTATCTGTTTCCATATACGAACCTTCCATATCTGGGTCTTCAAAAATTCTTTCTCTTGTAATTTCGTTTCGCCATGCTATAATCGCACTTTTTTTAAAGGCATCTTCGGACATATAAGTAGTGTAAGAAACAAAAATGTTTTTATCAATTCCTAAATTACGTTGGTCGGGTTGCCTAAGCCAAACAAAACCCGGCACGTCTTCTTCAATTCGGTAGCCATTAGGAATTCGCATATAAAAATTATGCTTTTTAAGCAATGTATTATTTATGCCCTTTCGTTCTTTGCTTTTATACAGTGCTTTTGTAAGTCGTTCCTTTTCTTTTTTATTAAAAAAGTTACGGATAAATTCGGAGTCTTCCGCAATTTTATTTGCCAGTTCTTCTTGGTTAGCTCCAAAAAGATAGAGTACAGATTGCCCTTTGGCATAGACGTCTTGTTGCGAAATGCGGTATTTATCTGGATGTTCCTCAATGTATTTTTTGGTAATATAACTCCTTACAATAGCTCCTCCTTTCGTTTTACTATCGAGTGTAGCTACAAAAAGTATATTGGTTACGTTTCTTAAAAAGGATTTGAATTGTGTAGGCTCAATATAATGTATTTTAAAGTAAGGCTCATCTTGAGGAAGGCCGGGCACATGAGATTTAACTGAGCTTTTAATGAGCTCTCCAAGTTCGCCTTTCCACTGGATAGAATCCATTACTATAAATAACTCTCCCGGTTTTCCTGAGGCTTTAACTAGCAACCTTTCATTCATCATTTCTTCGGAGCAAGAAAATGAGCCTGTTAATAGGGTTAATAGTATAATTTTAGAGAACAGTTTTTGCATATAAATTCGAAAATAAGTTTTTGATAAGGTAACTAGTAAAGGTACTTATATAACTGATGTTACGCAAAACAATTCACGTCATTGCGAGCGTAGCGTGGCAATCCGCATTTTTGCTCTACCATTGATATGCCTTATAAGTGCCTCATTATCAGTATTTTATTTTTGTGTGGTTGTTGCTAACAAATTTAAGCCTAAACATCATTACGAACCCCATCCTACCTTCTAATATTTAAAGCGGAAGGGCGAGGGAGAAGTAATCTATTAACCGCAAAACACCCTCTACCAAACCATAAATACTCGTGGCACGTCATTCCTGCGCAGGCAGGAATCTGCCCTACAGGATATTGCAAAAAGGCCGTAATGACTAAGTTTTAATGTTTTTGTTCTCATTGCAGCTTTCCGATATTTACGGATTCCTGCCTGCGCAGGAATGACGATCTTACTGTCATTTACTCGTGTGTTAGCCAATAATTAATATTTGCCCTGGTTTTAGCCTGTCGGTTTGCAGGTTATTAAGTGTCTTTATTTTTTCGATGTTTAGACCTTTGTACATGTTAGAAATATCCCAAAGGGTATCGCCTGGTTGTACGGTATGGGTTTTTTTGCCATTAAAGTTTATAGGCACATGCTTTGCCACTGGTGCAGCAACAGGGGCAGCTTTTATTTTTGTATTAGGATAGGTCCAAATAGTTAATTTTTGCCCAATTCGGATGGTGTTGCTTCTTAGCCTGTTCCATTTTTTAACATCAGACACCCGCACGTTATACCTATTTGCAATAACGCCTAATACATCACCACTTTTTACTTTATACGTATGCTTATCCCTTCCGTAAGTACTCCCGGGGCTTTTTCTTGCTAAATACTCTAAGTCTTTTTTGCCATTTAAAGCAGCCAAGTAAAGTAAGGTATCACGGTTGGTTCTAGCTTCTTCAATTTTATCAACAGGCAGGCGTACGGGGTAAGCCACTTTAGTGGATTTTATACCAAATCGTTTTAGGTTAGGGTTTAGCTTTTGGAGGTCAGCGTAGCAAAAATCTAAATTTTGAGCTAAGGTTTTTAAATTGGCATATCCTTTTATCATAAGGGTGTCACTTTCAATAAAAAAAGCTGGGGCGTTTGGCAGCAGGTTATACTCTTCTGCATAGTGCATGGTGTAGGCCACTGCTACAAATTGTGGCACATACGAGCGAGTTTCGCGCGGCAGGTATTTATAAATTTCCCAAAATCCTTTTTTATAGCCTGACCTGCGAATGGCTTTTCGTACATTGCCTGGGCCGGAGTTATAAGCGGCCAGTGCTAACTCCCAATCGCCAAACATAGCGTACAAACTGCTTAAATACTTGCACGCAGCTTCCGTAGCTTTATAGGGGTCGAAGCGTTCGTCAATATACCAATCTTGGTGCAATTTAAACATACTGCCTGTATAAGGCATAAACTGCCAAAGGCCGCCAGCTCCTGCTCTCGAAATAATTTGAGGGCGTAACCCACTCTCAACAATAGCCAAATATTTAAGTGCTTCGGGTAGGTTATACTGCTTTAAATAGGCCTCAAAAATAGGAAAGTAAATGGTTGACCTGCGAATTACTTCTTTGGTGTAGTCTCTGTTTCTTACCGCAAAATAGTTGATAAACCCATAGACCTTATTGTTAAAATGCAAGGGCATTTCGCCCTGCATACAACTTAAGCGGTCTTGTACTAAATCGTAGGTGGTGTTTTCTATAAATGCATCTACTCCTGTTTGTGCCATCGAAAATTGGCTAAGTATAAGGAGTGTGAGTATAAATGTATGCTTCATTAATAGAAATTCCCTTAAATCTAATGCAGATTTTAATTCTGCCACATTACACTTAAAAAAGCAATGAATGTGGCTTAAAACAAGGTGCTTAACCTTTATTTAACAGGCTTTTCGCTAATGCCGTCTTCAATTTCGTCTTTAATTTCTTTGGTAGCATCTTTAAACTCTCTGATGCCTTTACCCATACCACGTGCTAATTCGGGTATTTTTTTAGCTCCAAAAAGAAGAAGTAATGCAAAAATTATTACGAATATTTCAAAACCACCTAAGCTTCCTAGAAATGCAAATTGTAGATTCATTTTTTTATATGCTTAAATTAAGCTGTAAAGATAGGTATTAAGAGGTTAACTCATATAGATTAGCCTATAAAATAAATAGATATAACCTACATTACTTACCCATCAACCACTTTTCTGGGTTGAGTTTGGTAAACGACTTCCAAATTTCGAAATGGAGTTCAGCAATGCCATCCCCCCCTGTGTGTACTGTACCAATGCTTTCGCCTGCTTTAATTAGTTGTCCTTTTTCTACTGTAACGGTACTTAATTTTGCATAAACAGAATAATAGTCTCCGTGGTTAACAAGAACCCCTCTATTAAACCCTTGTACAATAAACACGCGCGAAACTTTGCCATCTGACACACAGGCAACTTGCGAGTTTGGCTCTGTTTGAATATCTATGCCCGGATTATTATGCTGCACTCCTTTAAGTACAGGGTCTTTAGAAATGCCAAAACGTTGAGAGACAAAACCTTTTACAGGCCAAGTTAATTTGGCTTTGTTTTTAGCAAAATCGGCTGATAATGTTTTGGTTGTAGTGGCACTGCTTTTCGATTTTACTGCGGCAGCTGCGGCAGCTCTAATTTCTTTGGCAATAATGTTGTCTATTAATTTATTGAGCGTAGCAAGTGATTTGTTCCTCTTTTTTATTTCTTTTTTTATTTCTTTTTCCCTGCTTCCTAATGAGGCAATGGCAGATTGCTCTTTTCTTTTTAATTTTTCCAGCTTTTCTTTTTCTTGCAACTGGGCAGTTAGTAGCTCAACCTGCTCTGTTTTTTTTGCTTCAGTAGTATTTATTTGGGAAGAAAGCATCTTGCGCACCGCATTTATTTGTTGCACTTGCTTTTTGCGAGCTTCGGTGTATTGGTTTAGGTAGTGAATGCGCCTAAAAAACTGATTAAAAGAGTTGGATGAAAATAAAAAAGTGAGCTTATCTTGCCCCTTACTAGCTTTATAGGCTGCATAAATCATTGCCCCATACTCCTGCTTTAAGTTATGCACATCTTTTTCTAAGGCATTAATTATTTGTTGGTCTTGCTCAATTCCATTGGTTAAAAGGGCTATTTCACTTTTGTAATTAGCAATTAAATTTGCTTGTGCATTAATTTGAAATTGAAAGGCATTAAGCTGGCCAATACTTACTTCTTTTTGAGCCGAAGTTTTTTTAAGCGTGGCTTGTGCTTCTTTAATTTTTAAGAGGTTTTCTTTTTTTTCTTTTTGAAGCTGCGCCTTCGTTTTTTGAGCAAACGCAGCTGGACCAAAAACAAGTAAAAGCAACAAAAAAAGAGAGGAATAGACCTTTGCACTGCTATTTATAAATGTAAAAAGTGGGCGTACGCAATTATTTCTTTTGGTAGATTTCTCTACCCGATAGCTATCGGTTTCGTTTGCAATAGCGTTGCAAAATGATTTATTGGGCTTCATACTTTTTAGGTATGGAGAAAGGAAATCTAAGGGGTTTATCAGAAGCCTCTGCTCTACTATGGTTGATGGTGAGTTGAGTTTCTAACTCCCCAAACTCGTTATAATGAATGAGGGAAATAAAAATAGAAAAGGGTAGCCCTTGCCCGTTCACATCTTTAAAATCTTTGTATAGCAACTTTAACGAGTTATCGGTTTCTTTCTCTGTTACATTAACCTCTACGAGTTTCATTGTTTGCAAGTTTACCAAGTTGGTAATCCTAATATTTTCAATATTTTGCTTAATAATGTACTGTTCTCCGCTTTTTTTAATGGAGTTTGAATTATCAAGTGGTTTGGGCATATCGCCAACAATCATAGACTGTATGAGGTTAAAATCTATCGGAAACTTAAATTCCTTGCTTACTTCATCAAAATCGTAGAGGTAGTATTTTTTTTCTACCCTGTTTATAATTTTCACAGAGTCTTTGGTTATAATAGCTCTCACGCCCTGCACCCCTAATGCTCCTGAAAGGTTAAACCAGATTATGCTGTCTTTTTTCATTCGAATAAGAGCGGTGGCTTTGGTGGTTTTGTGCGTTTCTTTAAATTGTATTTTAGATTTGATTGTAAGGTAATCAAAGTCTAATTTTTCAATTTTAAGGTCTTCGGCAGAATAAGATTTGCTAAATACCGATAGTTTACTACTACTACATGATTGTAGCATAATTAAGCTCACCAACACGAAACTTAATTGCTTACTGAATAATTTTACCTTGTTCAATTTTTTTATTTATGTTTTCTATGCCAGCATCCATCTCTTTGGCTTTTAACCACTGTATTTTAGCATTTTCTATTTCACCTAATTTATAAAGTACGTCTCCGTAATGGTCGTAATTCTCAGCATTTGCCTCTTTATTCTCCACTACTTTTTTGAGTACACGTTTGGCTTCATCATAATTACCCATTTTATACTGCACCCAAGCGTAGGTATCTAAATAAGCTAAATTTTCAGAATTAAGTCGCATAAGTTTAAGCGACATTTTATGGGCCTTTTCAAGTTTTTGCTCGCGCAAAGATAGATAATAACTATAGTTGTTTAATACTAATTCGTTATTGGGGTTAATCATTAGCGCTTTGTCGTAATACTCATCCGATTTTTGATACTCCTTAATCTTATGATAGCCATCACCTAAATAGCCGTAAAACAGCTCAAGCATTTGGTTATTGGTACCCGATCTTTTTACCCCTTCTTCAAAATAGAAGATAGATTCTTTCCAGTTATTAGCACTTAAGTTTGCTACGCCACTTACCAAATACAACCAAGTTTGATTCGGGAAAACGGCTAAGGCTTGTTGGCTATGAACAATTACACTATCAAACGCATTTTGCTGTAACTCTAAATTAAGCAGGTTTTGCCACACATTAAATTTAGACTCATCAAACCGTATGTAATTGGTGTAGCCTTGTACAGCTTTCTCCTTAAACATATTTATTTCGCTATCATTAACTAACTGGTTTTCTAAGAAAGTAGAATACACATCCCCTTGTAATAAAAAGCTGTTAAAATCCGTTGGGTGAACCTTCACTATTTTATCGCAAAGTTTGGGTAAAATAGCCTCTAACCTAGTATCCGGCAGTAAAGCCATGTATTTCATAACCGCTTTTATTTTTGCATCAATTGGCACCTTGGGTGATCCAAAAGCAAGATTTAGTTGGGCTTCGAAATTATCGAGTTGCTTTGTTTTGCGGTATAAATCTGCCAAAAGTAGCCGAACATCCTCAATATCATCCGATTTGTTTAGCAAGTTTTCAATTAAGCCGATGGCCTCAGTTTCTTTACCATTAGCAGATAATACCTCCGCTAACATAATTACATACTTGGGGTTGTTAGGAAACGCACCTATTAATTTCTGCCCTTCAGCTATCGCCTTATCAATTTGATTTTGTTTTAAATATATTTTTTGTTTTTGAACACTCGTTTGCTCATTTACGCCAAAGTGATTTTCGGCTCTTTGGTAGGTAAAAAGGGCATTTTCATACTCTTGTAGGTATAAATAAATAGCACCAAGTTGAAAAAAAACATGCTCCTCGCCTGGCACTTTGCTGATAAGTAGCTCGTAATATTGGGTGGCCTCTTTTAGATTATTAGCATTTGTGTAAATATCGGCCGCTAATAAATAATAATAGGAATTTTTATTATTTAGCTCTAGTGCCTTTTTAATAGATAATTTAGCCGCAGCCAGTTGGTTGGTTTTATTATAAATTTGAGCGAGTTTAAAATAGGCAACATCATTAGTTGGCACTAGCTGAATGCTCGACCTAAAGTTAGTTACTGCCTTGGCATAATCTTCTAAAATATATTGCTTTTCACCTTCAATAAAGTAATATTCGGCCTCTTGCTGAATGTATAAACCACTTTTGGGTTTAGCTTTTTTGCTTTTACGTTGTGCGTTTGCATTGAGTGAAAAGCCAAAAACAAGGATGAGGGTTAATTTTACGACTAAATTTATCTGCATATAAACCCAAAGATAATTAATAACCTGAGCTATTCCTTGGTCGAGCTCAGGTTAATACCTATTATCTATTTTGATAACTTTTGTTTTAGGGGGATTGCATCCGATGAAGCCATGGAGTTGCTAGTGTCGTGCCAACTCTCTATTGCCTAAATTGAGTGATTCACTAAAGCGATAAGCCTGCCTGGATTGGCAGACATTTTTGTCCTGTTTTAGGTTGACTTTTTATTATTATTTTAGTTAACCTATTTCAGGACGTGATCTAATTGGTCTGTGTCATATTATCAACCACTACAATGGTATAGTTAGCAATTGTAGCTTTTTGATCTTCGGTCATCTCATCCCATTCCGATTGCTCTACGGTTGTAATTGATTTAATAGTTAAACCGGGTTGTATTTTGTTAACCCACCAGATAATACCTCTGTTATAATTAGAGTGGTAGGTGCCCTCAAAATGGAGCAGAAGATTTCCTTTTGTATAATTTTTTAAACTAAAATGAGCCATTGTGGCATCTTTAGCCGCTTGTGCTGTTTGAATGTTTAGCATATTAGGAGGCACATGTTCTCCCATTACATCGGCCATGGTTGCATATACAGTTGAGTCGAAATGGGCTTTTAGGGGGCCAATCATTGCAAGAGCTTTGGGGCTTAGGCTATCCAAAGCATCCATCCCCTTCTTATTTATCATGGCAGCATACCTTCTGGGAATATTAGTGGCAATAAAACGTAGTTTGTTCTCTTTGGCAAATTCTACCAAAGGTTTATAATCCGTTTTATAGTTCTTCCACAATTGTGTTATTTCAGGCATCATTTTCTTTTCAGGATAGAGCCCTGCTAAATACTCATCAAGCACCAATTGGTTACCATTTTCAAACATTTCGGCTCCAAAAAACAATTTATCTCCTTTAATTTCATAAAAATTTTTGGCCATTTCAATTTGTAACCAGTGCGAGATTGGATTGGTATGATACTCCCCAAAAAACACCATATCACTTTCGACTAAATCTTCTATCATTTTATTGTAGTTAGCCGGTTTCCCTTTTTGATTATAGATTTGGTAAGCAGGCTTATCTTGTGCTAAAGCAGCAAATTCGATAGCAAAAATGGCAATAAGAGAGAATAATATGTTTTTCATTTGAGTTGTTTGCAAGTGATTAAATTAACTAATTACTCAAAAATAGGGAATCCTTTTCGTATCTCATTTTACCTTATTGGAGCTTCGGTGCTATTTGGTTTAGCCACTTACCATTTATCCTTTAAATACTCCCAAAATCAGCTCCATTTACAACTAATATAGTTTTTGCTAACTATTGGTTGCACCTGCAACATTTTACTCCATTCTTTAAAGCCGACAGCACTTCTTAGTCAATTAATGGCAAGCCTCTATTGTTTATTTTGATAACCTTTGAGTTAGGAGGTAACACAATAAAAAAGTATGTAAAACGGAATGCTAATTTGGACTTGGTTGAACCCAGAGATTACCGAGCGTAAGGCTCGGTAATGACGAAAATCCTGATGGTTGCTTATTTACAAATAACAAATAGTAAGAAAACTGTCTAGACAATTGGGGACAAATCATTTCGGCTTTTAATTGAGAATTAAAGCATGAGTTGCTCTTATGGAGTCAATAAAGAAAGCCAATCCTAAAACCAAGCTTCCCTGTTAACGGGGTCTCGTCTCCAACAAATATGGAATATTGAGGCACATCATTTCTCGATTTGGAGCCATATCCAACTCCCCCAAATAACTCTAACACAAAGGCGTCATCAAAAACCCATTGTTTGCCAACATTTATCAGAAACACAGCGGAGGTTACCGAAACCTTTTCTTGTGAAGAGCTTGCAGGTGCTCCTGGCAAACCAAAATAACCGCTTTCAAATGGAAGTACTTTGTAAGAACTGATGAGGATTTCAGGCTTGACATAAAATCCTTTTAGAATATGCGCATAACGCATTTTTCTAAAGTAATAATCTGGCTTAGACAAAAACTTTATCCCAAAACCTACATACGCACCAGCACCTTTATAGCCGTTGGGATCCCATCCCAATCCAATTATTCCAACAGTTCCTTCAATGCTTCTCCCAGGCTTTAAACTTCGCTCAAGTGTAAAACTTGTGCTACCTCTCAACGGTTCTAAAAAATTAGCTTTTATAGCATTTTTTCGCTGATCTACATAGTTTTCAGGATTCGAAAAGTTATCCTGAAAAGCCATTTGATTGCCATTGGCAAATTCTATTTTTAATATTTTATCAATGGCAATTGAAAGTAAAACACCTTCTGGAACTTCCGGAGTGTAATATTTAATATCCTCACTTCCAACTTCCTTGATAGTACATTCTATTACTTCTTTGTTCTTCTTATAAATTTTGTCCTGAGCCAGAGCTGAAAAGCAAATTATAAAAGTGAATGATAGAAATAAAGTTATTTTAATGAGACTATTCATAATATTTGGCTTTAGGTCAGTTTCTGAAAGTTAGTGTCAAGTTAAATAACATCAACTTTTGCGATACAACACTAATTAGAAAAAATTTCTTATAAGTTAAAGATACTTGATACTAAATCAAATGTAAAACGAAATATAATAAATTAGAAAAAATATTATATAATATTTAGAAAACGAAATCTAATGTGCTGTGTCGTACAAGTTTGGGGTTATTGCTTTTATTTAAAACAGTCTTAGTTTTAATATTCCCCAAAGCCACCAACTCCTGCAACCTTTTAAACAAAATATTTTCTCCCCTTGGGTCGAGGAATTAAATCAAAAGGGATATCGCCCTGCGATTAAAAGCGGAGAGCTTTTTGCAATTACCACCTATCCTGATTTAACTCCCAAAATCAGTTCCATTTACAACTAATATAGTTTTTGCTAACTATTAGTTGCATCTGCAACCTTTTAAGTGTAACCCCCTTAGTTTTGTGCAAAATTAATTTTAGATGAGCGCACCTTTAGAAATAGAAAAATCGATTTTGCCTTGGTTAGGCAGGTCGATGAAACTAACAGATTATTTTATAGCCGATAGTTTTAGAACACACGGAATTGAGCTATCGCAACCCCAATTGGTTATGCTTATTATGTTAATGAAGAATAATGGACAACCCCAAAATAGCCTGGCTTTTTTAACCAATCGCAACAAAGCATCGTTGGCGCGCCTTGTAGATACAATGGAGAAGAAAAATTTAGTTAAACGCTTGCCTGCCAAAAATGACAAAAGGGTAAACCTTGTTTATTTAACTGAATATGGAAGGAATACCTTGCTAAAGGCTTTTCCAGTATTGCACAATGTAATTAACACTATCCAAAAAAACATCTCTGAAACAGAATTAGACACTACTGTACAGGTATTAAAAAAAATTGTAACCAATATAAAACTGGCAGAAGGCAATTCTAACCCCTAATAACTGATATTATGAGAAAATATATAACCATCGCATTAGGCATTGCATTAATTATTGCTTCGTATTTTATTGTTGAAGCCATGATTGCAGCAAACCAAAAACCTGAACGGAAAGCCAGAAAAATTATTAAAACAGTATTTGTTGATATTGTTAAAAACAAGGACATTCCTATTACCATTAAAGTTAATGGCAACTTGGTTGCTAAAAACAGAATCGAGATTTTTAGCGAAGTGCAAGGAGTTTTACACCCTACAGCCAAAGAGTTTAAAGCTGGTGTTGCCTATAAAAAGGGAGAAGTAATCTTAAAGATTAATAAGGAGGAAGAGTATGCGACTTTGCAGGCACAAAAAAGCAATTTGTACAATACCATTACTTCTATTATGCCCGATGTTCGGCTTGATTTTCCTGCGGAATATGAGAAGTGGCGTAATTACTTAACAGGATTTGATTTTAATAAACCAATACCCAAATTACCTCAAACAAACTCAGAAAAAGAAAAGTTTTTTGTATCGAGCAGAAATATTTACACCACGTACTACAACGTAAAAAATTTAGAAGTAAGGCTACGTAAATACACCATTCGTGCCTCTTATAATGGCATTTTAACCGAAACATTGGTAAACCCAGGGTCGTTGGTGCGGCCTGGGCAAAAGTTAGGCGAGTTTATAAACCCCAATGTATATGAAATGGAGGTAGCCATTAATGCAAGTTATATCGACTTGCTTAAAATAGGCAACCCTGTTACATTAAAAACCTTGGACAGCTCGCAAAGTTGGGAGGGGAAAATAATACGAGTTAATGGCAAGGTTGATCAAGCCACACAAACTGTAAAAACCTTTGTTCAGGTAGCTGGCAAAGGCTTAAAAGAAGGGATGTACCTTGAAGCCCATTTGGTGGCCAAACAAGAAAAAAACGCCTATGAAATCGCACGAAAACTGTTGATAAATAACGAAAAAGTATTTGTGTTGCAAGATACAGTACTTGCGTTGGTTAAGGTAACCCCGGTTTACTTTAAAGATAAAACGGTAGTGGTCAAAGGCCTAAAAGAGGGTACTGTAATTATATCTAAACCTGTACCAGGAGCCTACTATGGCATGGCTGTTAAGGTTTATAACAGTGCATCAACACCTAAATAAGTTTACACTCAGCCCCATATCTGTTATGAAAAAAGTAATAGCCTACTTTATTAAATTTCCTGTTGCTATAAACGTTATAATAATGGCTTTTATAGTATTCGGAATTTTAGGTGCTAAAACCATGAAGTCCTCCTTTTTCCCTTTAACCGATTCGAAAAATATTACCATCACGCTGTTTTACCCCGGGGCTTCTCCTGAAGAGATGGAAGAAGGCATTGTGCTAAAAATAGAAGACAACTTAAAAGGAGTAGTTGGCATTGACAGGGTTACATCGGTATCGCGCGAAAACACCGCCACTATAAATGTGGAAATTGAAATGAACAAAGACATTGATGTGGTGCTGGCCGATGTAAAAAATGCCGTTGACAGAGTACCCTCTTTTCCTTCGGGCATGGATCCTCCAGTAATAGCCAAAGTAGAAAACACCACCCCCACTATAAGTTTTACATTAAGCGGCAAAAACGTGCCCTTAACAACATTAAAGCAATATGCCAGAGATGTAGAAAACGATTTACGCACAATGCGCGGCATTTCGCAAGTATTTGTTACGGGTTTTCCCGAAGAAGAGATTGAAATTGCCGTACGCGAAATAGACCTAAGAGCGTATAACTTATCATTTGCAGATGTGGCCAATGCGGTTAGCCAGTCGAATTTGCTAATTACAGGAGGAAATATAAAAACCGAAGCCGAAGATTACCTGATTAGAGCTAAAAACAGGCAGTATTATGGCAATGAGCTAAGTCATATTATTGTTAAAGCGAACCAAGCCGGTACTATTATTTACTTAAAAGATGTAGCTGATGTTAAAGATATTTGGAATGAAAATCCCGATAGGATATTCTATAATGGAGACATTGCCATCAATATTCAGGTAAATAACACCAATAACGAAGATCTGATAGTTTCGGCTACTGATATTAAATCCTATATTAAAACCTTTAACCAACAGCACGATAATGTGGTACTACATATTGCAAGCGACCGCTCAATTACCTTAGTACAAAGAACAAAACTGCTCACCGAAAATGCCGTTATTGGTATGTTATTAGTGCTACTGCTTTTGGCATTATTTTTAAATGTACGCATTGCCTTTTGGGTAGCAGCAGGTTTACCCATTGCCTTTTTTGGCATGTTTATTTTTGCGGGGCAATTGGGTGTTACCATTAACGTATTATCGCTTTTTGGTATGATTATCGTTATTGGTATTTTGGTAGATGATGGCATTGTAATTGGTGAAAATATTTTTCAGCATTACGAAAAAGGAAAATCGCCTATTAGGGCAGCTATTGATGGCACCATTGAGGTAATACCCCCTATCGTTTCGGCTATTTTAACTACCATGTTGGCTTTTTCTACTTTCTACTTTTTAGATGGGCGAATGGGCGAATTTTTTAAAGAAGTGTCAACCGTTGTCATCTTAACTTTAGGAGTTTCTTTAATAGAAGCACTCATTATTTTGCCCGCTCATATTGCACACTCAAAGGCGCTAATTCGTAAAAAGAAAGAACCCACAGGATTGTTTAAGGTTTTCTCCCATATAAACAAAAGAGCAGATCAATTCTTAATGTTTATAAGAGATAAAATGTATGCTCCCTATCTGATGTTTTTCTTAAAAAATAAATTTTTAGGATTTGCCATACCAATTGCTCTGCTAATATTTTCTGTGGGAGGAATTGCAAGTGGAATAGTTAAAACTTCTTTTTTCCCAAGAATGGCCAGCGATCGGATTTCGATTAGCCTCACAATGCCTCAGGGCACTAACGAAAAAATTACCGATTCTATCATTTCGCAGATAGAAAAGGCTGCGTGGTTGGTAAACAACGATTATACTAAAAAACAGACCGATAATGAGCAGGTGGTTCAAAATATTATAAAACGTATTGGGCCTGGCACCAACAAAGCAAGCTTAACTGTAAACCTGCTACCGGGCGAGTTGCGCGATTTTGCTTCGTATGAAATAACCAATGCCATCCGCGAAAAATCTGGAACCTTTTATGGAGTAGAAAGCCTCACGTTTGGTTCAGGAATGAATTTTGGCGGAAGCCCTGTGGCTGTATCGTTATTGGGTAACAACATTCCTGAGCTAAAAGCCGCAAAAAAAGAACTCAAAGAGTACCTAATCAGTAACCCTGCTTTAAAAGATATTTCAGATAACGACCCTGCTGGTATTAAAGAAATACGAGTTAAGTTAAAAAATGATGCCTACCTACTCGGGCTAAACCTGCAATCGGTTATGAACCAAGTACGTTCAGGTTTTTTTGGTTTTCAGGTACAACGTTTCCAACGTGGACAAGATGAAGTTAAAGTATGGGTACGGTATCATAAAAAAAACAGGTCGTCTATCAAACACCTAGACGATATGTGGATATCTACTCCTGACGGATCTAAAGTGCCTTTTTCAGAAATTGCTAGCTATCAAATTGAGCGAGGCGAAGTGGCTATAAACCACTTAAACGGTAAAAGAGAGATTCAGGTAACAGCCGATTTAAAATCTCCGGATGACAGCGAAGTAGCCGTAATGAACACCATTAAAACCCACATAATGCCAGATATTATTTCAAGATACCCAACGGTTTCTGCAAGTTACGAAGGGCAAAACAGGGAAGCCGAAAAAACCAAAAACTCGGTAAACTCGGTGGGCTTGGTAATTATTATGCTAATTTATGTGGTTATTGCATTTACATTTAGATCGTACAGCCAACCACTATTGCTAATTTTAATGGTACCCTTTAGTTTAATAGGCATTGTTTGGGGGCATTATGTACACAACTTTTCTATTAATATTTTATCGTGGTTAGGCATTATTGCTTTGGTGGGCATTATGGTTAACGATGGGCTGGTGCTGGTGGGCAAGTTTAACAGTTACCTAAAAGAAGGGCTAAAATTTGACGATGCACTGGTTAAGGCAGGGGTATCCAGGTTTAGGGCTATTTTTTTAACTACCATTACTACCATTGCCGGTTTGGCACCACTTTTACTCGAAAAAAGTCGTCAGGCTCAGTTTTTAAAACCTATGGCCATTTCAATATCGTATGGCCTTGCAGTTGGCACTTTTTTAACCCTACTTATGCTGCCTTTGCTACTATCGGTAAGCAACTCCTTAACCGTATTTTTTAGGTGGTATGTTACCGGTAAAAAAGTTACTAAAGAAGAAGTTACCAGAGCTATTATTGAAAAAAATTATGAAGAAAATGAGGTATAAAAATATAATTATAGCAACCATATTGTGGGTTGGTTTTGCCCCTGCCACTGCACAAAATATACTTACCAAAACCGAAGCAGTAGCTTTGGCACTGGCTCATAATTTTGATATAAGAACAGCCCAAAATAATATAATAATAGCCCAAAATAATGCAGGGTTAATGAATAGCGGCTATCTGCCTTCGGTAACGGGTACAGGAAGTGCAAATTTCTCCTTTTCTGATGTAGAAAATACATTGCAAAGTGGCGATGTGCAAAGTGTTAGTGGAGTGCAAACCAAACGCTATAACGGCTCTATAGGTTTAGCATACACCCTTTTTGATGGGTTTGGAAGATCTTATAATTATCAAAAATTAAAAGATACCTACCAACTTTCAGAACTGCAAGCCCGATTAATCATCGAAAATTCGTTGCTCAATATTTTTACTGCTTATTACGAGGTTGCTCGGCTAACTCAAAATATTCGTACACAAAGGCGTGGGTTAGATATTTCAGGAGACAGGCTTATCAGGGCTAAGTACAGCTCGGATTATGGGCAAAATACACAATTGGATTTACTTAATGCCGAGGTAGATTATAATAACGATAGCATCAGTTATCTTACCATTTTGCAAGAGCTCGAAAATCAAAAAAGAAATCTTAATTTACTTATTGGGCGCGATGTACAAACACAATTTATGGTGGATACCACCATTGCCTATGCACAAGGCTTACATGTAGCCACTTTGCTTGATGAAGCAAAAACCACCAATATAAGCATTTTGCAAGAACAGGCTTTGCTCATCAACACCCAACACGACCAACGCATTGTTAGCACAGCCGCCATTCCTAAAATAGGGCTAAGTGCTGCTTATAATTACTCGATTAATAACTTTGGTGCCACCTCGTTTTTTGATAGGCAAAATAGCGCGGGCCCTACAATAGGAGCTAGCCTTACCTGGAATATTTTTGATGGAGGCCTTACCAAAACAAGGAAACAAAACACGTTCATTTTAATGGAAAACCAGCAATTAAACCTTGAACGAACTCAACTTGAAACTCAACGTAATGTGAGCAATGCCTGGACTATTTACCAAACAGCCTTATTTGTGTTGCAGGCCGAAAAGAAAAATTTACAAACCAATAAACGTAATTTTAGCCGAACACAAGAGCAATATACCTTAGGGCAGGTAACCTCTATTGAGTTTAGGCAGGCACAATTAAACTACCTAAATGCCAGCTTAAATTACAACCAAGCTAAGTATAGCGCCAAAGTAGCCGAGCTTACACTATTGCAGTTAAGCGGAAGGTTATTGCAGGCCAATTTTTAAAGATTTTACATGGGTATTATTCTAGCTTGCAAGCAACCGTTTTATAAACCAAGATCCCCTGCGAGGCATCCGTTTGCAAACTGCATTTTTGAATACAGGAAAGCTTGGCTTACTTATTATGCCTTTCTTCTAGCACCTTAATCACCTCATTTAGATTATATTCTTTGGCTTGCAATAAGATTAGATAGTGGTAAAGTAAATCAGCGGCTTCGTTTAAAAATAAGTTCTTATCATTATCCTTGGCTTCAATTACTAACTCTACCGCTTCTTCCCCTACTTTTTGGGCTACTTTATTAATGCCTTTTTTAAATAATAAGGATGTGTAAGAGGTGTCTGTTGGGTTCTTTTTGCGGCTTTCTATGATGTTTTCCAGCGTACTTAAAAATTGGAGGTTGGATTTGTTCTCTTCGTTCCAACACGTATCTGCACCGGTGTGGCAAACTGGGCCAACAGGGGTCGCCTTAATTAATAAAGAATCACTATCGCAGTCATTTTTTATTTCTTTCACCCATAAAAAATTGCCGCTCGTTTCGCCCTTTGTCCATAACCTTTTACGCGAGCGACTAAAAAAAGTAACTTTGCCAAGTTCTTGGGTGCGGGTAAATGCTTCCTCGTTCATATAGCCCAACATCAATACTTTATGAGTGTAATAATCTTGGATAATGGCAGGCACTAGACCTGTGGTTTTGTCGTAATTTATGTTCATAATTTATTTTGAAAACCGTTTTAACGGTTTCGTGTTTAGGTTTGCTAATGCATAGTGCTTATTGACTCTAACGGCACACTAAGCCGCGTAGGAAAATCTAAAACCACGAATTTACAGTTTAGCACTAGCCCCTTATGCTGTTTGAGCGAATGTAGCAGTGTATTTGTTTATGTTTTTAAATCAAAGAAATAGTTATTTAACTTTTCAATAATACGTTTAGCACTAGTTATGTTCGTGTGTTTTAATGATAATTTATATCCATTAACAATCCCTACAATTAAGTTATCAGTGGATTTATCTGGATTTCGTTTAATGATAAATGGTTTTTTTATTCTTATTACTGTTTTCTTTTTATCAAAGGTTGCAATATATTTTCTTATTCTACCATCTTTAATTTCAAACGGTGCTACGGGGGCCTTTATTTTTCTTTTACCATTTCCCCAATTTTCCCCAGTTTTAATTCTATTAATTTGCATTTCGGAAACCCCAAAAACCCAAGCTATTCTTCTTAGTGGAACCCCTAACTTAATCTGCTTCTTTATATGCTTTACATCTCTACTATCCAATTTATTATTTGTGTGTGTGTTTTTTGCAACAAACAAATTAGAATAATGTAAATTTCTCTTATTCCCGTCCCTATAATCAATCGCTTGTTTTTTCTTGTTTAGCTTTTCCAAAAGCACTCCAAAAGCAATGGCAACTAATGGAGCTGCTGCTACATTATGTAATTTTCCTTCTGTATCAGTTAAACTCGCAAACCCTTGCCGAAGTTTATCATTTTGAATTCTAAAATGAATTTTAGTTTCGTTTATAAATACCCTCCCCTTTGTCCTCCAAGACCTTTTTTTGCCTGTTTCAGTTCTGTATATTCGTCCTGATTCACTTATATGGTATCTTTCAAAACCTTTTATCACACGGCATTTTTCACTATTAATTATTATTTCATCCATCCCTATTATTCGGTCTCTTTATTTATTACAGTAAAACAAAGATAAAAAAAATTAGGTTATTGAGATTTAGTTGATTTTTGAATATTGTTTATTGGAGTTTATAGACAAACATATAACAAACAAATTGCTTCACCACGCTTGTAATAATGCTCTAATATCCAAATTTAAGAGAAACCTCCGCCAAGCTCTTTTTAGAGCCCACCATTGTGAGCGTATCGCCTGCACGTAATCGGGTGTAACCATGCGATATAATTAAGTTGCCCCTTCTTTTTACAGATAGAATGATTACATCTGCTGGCAGGCGCAAATTACGAATAAGCAAACCTTGAATATCTGGGTTTAGCACTTGTATGTCAGAGGTATCCTGGCCTTTTTGCATACCTAATAATAAAGAGGCAGCTTGAGGTGAACGCACAAAGTGATCGAGTAATGAAACGATAGCGGTTGAGGGATCTACAATTAAAGCTCCCAGCTCATGAAATCTATTAAAATTATACCTATGATTAAGGCGTACAACCACATCGCTGGTTCCTATATGCTCGTATATAAGATTGCATAAAATTAAATTTTCTTCATCGGTAAGCATTAGCACAATGGCTTCGGCAAGTTTGGCATCTAACTTCTTTAGCATTTCTAGTGATAGCTCTTCCACATAATAAATGTCTAAATCTTTATACTCCTCTTTATTAACATCTTTAATTAAAGTAATTATTTTAACTTCCCAACCAGCCTCTAGTAACTGCCTGGCTAATGCTACAGACTGAGGTTCAAAACCAAAAATAATAGTATCTTTAATTCCATCAAAGGCAGGTGTATCTGCTCTGGTATGCCCTTCTTTTACTTTATTAATAGCCCATTTAAACAAAGGGGGACCCACAATTTGATTAACAACAATAACGGCAATTACAATGGTAGAAAACTGTGCTCCCCATACGGGAAAATTGTTGGTTACTATGGTAGCAAGCCCAAGCCCAACGCCCGCTTGTGTTACATAGGGCATCCACGCCAATCGTTTAAATAATGGAGAATCTCCCGAGAGGGCTCCTCCAATATAACCTCCAACCATTAGTGAAACCAACCGAACAAAAAACAATAAAAATGCAATTCCTGCTACATCTGTAAGCAAATCTAATTGTAAGCTGGCGCCAGCTAAAAGAAAAAAGGGAACATAAATATACTTGCCCGAACGTTCTAAAATTCGTAAAAACTCTGCCCTGTATTTACTGTAATTTGTAACCCAAAAACTTGCGATAATGCATACAAGTAAAGGTTCAATACTAATACTATGCTGAAAAAGAGCGTAGGTATAATCATTTAACCAATGATGGAGCACATACATTAAGTAGCCCCCTGCTAAAATGAGCCACGCTTTGGGTATTTGTTTCCAATTAGTTTGTAATACTTTAGTAAGAAAACCAGCTAATAAAAAACCAGCAAAAATACTTGCTGCCAATTCTAATAGGAGAATTCCGGCAAAATTTAAGCTAAGTTTGGTGTCTTGAAAAAGGGCAACTGATACTTCTAAACAAAGCGAAAAAAGGAGGATTACAAAAACATCTTTAAGTACGGTAACGCCAATGGCTGTTTGTACAAAGGGTCCTTTGGCACGCATTTCGTTAACTACTGCAATGGCCGAAGCAGGAGAGCGAGCCACAAAAATAACAGCGAAGAGAGAGGAGGCTGCAATGCGCAAACTTATTGAAAACTCACGCATAAATGGAATTTGCTCCGAAAGGAAAAATACAGCCGCACCACTTAATAAAAACGTAACTACAAGCTGGCTAATGGTCATCCATTTGATGCTATCAATTCGGCTGCGCATCTCTCGGAGGTATAACTCAGCACTAGCGGCAAACGCAATGTACGCTAGCGCAATGTCGTTTATAAAGCCTAGGTGGATAATAGAACTAACCGGAATTAAATTAAGAATAAAAGGGCCAGTTAAAATGCCAATAACAAGTAGCCCTGTTATTAATGGCAGCTTAATTTTACGAAAATAACCAGCTAGCTGAGCTGCTGACAACGCAACAACGCCAAAACCAATAACGGCTAATATCACACTTAAATTCTGATTCATAGAAGGATTTTATGCGTCTAAGATTTAAGATAGTAAATTTTTGTTAGTTGTTATTACAAAAACAGATTAGAATACGATTAGAATGTTAATAACTTGTAATGTTGGAGCGTTGAATATTGTTTGAGTGAAGCCTAACGCAGCGTAGCTGCAAGCAAAAGTCAGTTGTTTTTTTTAACAAGGTAATCAAGGTCGGACGATAGTTAGACCAAAAAACAACAACAATCTGACTCTTGTATAATATATTTTATGGAATGAATTTAATGTTTTATTTAAAACCTAGATTGAGCGATTCAGTAGAGATGAGAAAGCCTGCCTGCCTTTTGGCTGGTGCTAAGAGGCTGATAATTAAAAGTTTACAAAAAACACAGCAATCCGCCAGTTGGCGGATTGCGAGTATTTTTGCAGGTCTTTTAAAATCAGCACATTAGTGCTTATCGCTTTAGTGAATCGCTCAATTTAGGTTAAAACCGTTAAAACGGTTTTTGTGGTTTAGGCTAACATAGCCCACGGTTTAAACCGTGGGCTATGTTAAATTTATAATTTACACAAATGGTTTTAACCATTTTTCATAAACTTCAGTCTTCGGGCAAAACTTGCTAAAAAAACAAATTTTTACGGAGTGATAGCATAGGTTGTTATACATTTAAATTGAGTGGACGCTATAAACCGCTTACAAGGTCTGCAATAATTTCTTTTAATGGCCTTATTGATTTTACCGATTCAATTGCTGGGCCTGCTACCCATACATTTTGATATGTGGCACTAAAAGCGGCTTTCTCAATTTTTCTCATCCCTCTAAACATAATGAGCATTTTAACATACTTTTTAAGCCATTTATTCTTTTTAAGTAGCCACTCTAAAAAGTTTTTCTTGGTGCCTACTTGTTGTACGTAAGGGGTATTAATTACTGTAATGGCTGTTCCTGAAATTTTTGTGGATAAAATGATGTCTTTTTCGCCATAATCAACCATGGCTTGTTTGTAGCCTTGGCTAATGGGGGCTTCATCGCAGGCAATAAAAATGGTGCCTACCTGCACACCAGAAGCACCCAAGCTTAAGGCATCTTTTATATCACCACTATTGGCAACACCCCCAGCCGAAATAATGGGGATGGAGCAGTGTTCTTTCAACTCTTTTAATAAATCGCTTGGCGATATGGCTCCACAATGGCCTCCAGCTCGGTTATTAACTGCTACAATTCCATCAGCTCCAAGGTCTTCTACCTTTTTGGCAAATTTTAAATCTACCACATCGCAAAACACTTTAATGCCTACTTTATGCGCTTGGGCTATTACTTCTCTGGGGCTACCTAATGAGGTAATAATATAATCAACCTTTAACTCTATTAATGTTTTTAGCTGTGTTTTATACTTAGGGTTCGATTTATTAACAATAAGGTTTACACCAAAAGGTTTATCGCTATGCGCCTTAATTTCTGCAATGGCATCTCTTAATTCTTGGTTGGTTCTATAATTTAGTGCAGGAAATGCTGCGGTTACACCAGCATCCAGAGCAGCCTTAATCATAGCCGTATTAGAAATTAAAAACATAGGTGCTACAATAACCGGGTATTGAATACCAAGGAGCTTATCGAGGGTAGGAGTAATAGTTGCCAATATAGTTGTTTTTTAGAGGTGTAAAGAGGTTGTTTTTAATAGGGCTAAAGATAGTTATTAACCTAGTGTAAAAAAAGACCTTGGTTTTTAATCGCAGGGCGATAGCCCTTTGGGCTTAATTCTACAATCCTTTAGGCATAAGCCAAACCTGATTAATTCATAAATCTTTGTTATGAGCATTTCAAGTATCTGACAGTCAAGTGCTCGCACAGGATTTTGGAACAACTTGTCCCGATTTTCTCATCGGGAGAGGCGTCCGCCATTTGGCGGACGTTGAGTGCCAAAATTCGAGCAAAGCCTGTACCGTATTGGATACTGTCATTTTAATAATGTTATGAGTGCAATTAAGGTATTTTTAAACTAACAGTTTTGTAGCAGAGCCAACAAATTAAAACGCAAAATAGATAAATGGTTGCATATCAGACGAAAGTACTTGGTACAAGAAAAAGGTAATGACAAAAGTAACTACCACTTGCACCGCATAAGGCAACTTAATAAACACGTTTTTGTACCCCTCTTTCAACTTGGTGGGTAACCAATGAATAAAATACCCAATAAACATAGTTATAAATACCCATTGGTACCCTTGTAGCACCTCCCAAGCTACGCCAAACGATAAATGAGTAGTTATTTGGCTTAGCACTTGGCTCGCAATGTCAAAATCAGACGAGCGAAACCAAATACGCGTAAAAGTGATAAAATTGAACGTAAATAAGATACCAATAAATCGGTTATACCATTTATCTTTATCCGCCCAAGGCGACACCTTATTCCATAATTTAAACACTACGATTCCTAAACCGTTCAGACCTCCCCACACCACAAAATTCCAGCTTGCTCCGTGCCAAAGGCCGCCAAGCAGCATCGTCATCATTAAGTTAATATTGGTGCTTACCCACTCCCTAAAAGCTGGTAGCACTTTGCCAATAAAATACACAGAAATCATTCCTGCTGCAATGGCTACGGGCACCCAAATATTGGCGGATAGTACCGAGATAAAAAACACAATAACAAATAAGCTAACATAGCTAAACACCGAACCTGACCTATTGCCACCCATCGGTATGTAAAGGTAATCTTTTAACCAACTGGAGAGGGAAATATGCCATCGTTTCCAAAACTCCCCTGTGCTACTGGCTTTATAAGGCGAATTAAAGTTTTTAGGCAGTGTAAAACCCATTAATAATGCCAAGCCAATCGCAATATCGGTATAGCCCGAAAAATCGGCATATACTTGTAAAGAGTAGCCGTATAAAGCCATTAGATTTTCAAAACCCGTATAGCTCAATGGGTTTGAAAATACCCGATCTATAAAATTAACAGCAATATAATCAGCCAAAAATAATTTTTTAATTAACCCATTTAAAATCATAAATAGAGCCGTGCCAAATGCTACTTTGGTAAGCGTATATTTTTTATATAGCTGAGGTACAAAATCTGCCGCTCGCACAATAGGCCCGGCCACCAATTGCGGAAAAAAGGAAACAAAAAAGCCAAAATCAAGGATGTTTTTTACGGGTTTAACGAGTCCTCTAAATACATCTACCGAATAGCTGATGGTTTGAAAGGTAAAGAACGAAACGCCCACAGGCAGTAAAATTTTTTCGAACCTAAAGTGGGTTCCAAAAAAAGAATTGCTCCAATATGCAAAATGATTAATGGGTGTGTAATCGGTGCCTAATAAATTATTAAATGCATCGGTAAAAAAATAGGCATATTTAAAATAAACTAGAATAAATAGGTTGATAAATATGCTTAACGATAGCCATAATTTTTTATTTAACCCTGCCTTGCTTGCATAAATTTGCTTGCCAATAATAAAATCGGTGAGGGTAGAAACAAGCAAAATAGAAACGAAAAAACCACTGGTTTTATAATAGAAAAAGAGGCTGACTGCAAATAAGTAGGCGTTTCGGAGTGCCTTATCTTTATAAATAAAAGAATACACTCCCAATACAATGGCAAAGAAGGCCCAAAAATAAAGCCTCGTAAAAAGGAGGGGCGTTTCTGCATCGTAGAGCAATATGTTCTTTAGCTGCTCAATCAATGGGCACAGGGTTAGTTGTACTTTTTATATAAGCACCATAGGCGTTTTGAAAAGCCTCAAAAAACAAGTCGGATTGCAATTGGTAGCCTTTGGTGGTAAAATGCACTTTATCGGACTTGGCAAGGCCGGTTTTTTCCCACAACTTAACACTGCCAATGCCCCCCATAATTTCGAACAAATTCCACACAGCCCCGTTATTTTCTTTGGCCAAATTTTGCATTGCTTTAACCACCTTAAACACATTTTGATTGGGATACCGCCTTCGGTAATAACTATCGTTATTGGTTAAAAAGATAAAATTCACCTTAGGGTTGGCCGCTTTAAACCATTTTATTAAATCTCTGTAATGATTTTCGAAACTTGTTTGGCTAAACCTGCTTGTTGGGCCATTAGCATCGTTGATGCCAATGCCAAAAATGACTAAGTCGGGGGCTAGAAATTTAATTTCTTTGCCAAAATCGTATGACCGCAAATAAGCAGGAACGCTTGCCCCGTTTACCCCAATGCTATGGTAGGTAATGCCTGATTCGTTGGTGATATATTGGATGCCTCGTAGTGTAAAATGTGATTGTAATGAATCGGTTTTTAACAAGGAAAAAGCGAGCGTATCAAAGGTGGTGGCAAAACTATATTCGATAAACTGCCCTAAAGAATCGGTAGTAGAGGATACGGAGCCATAAATAGAATCGAGCTGTGTGTGGTAGGAATCAGCATCCATTTGATAGAAAATTCTTATTTTATTAAAACGATAGTTTTTCTTTTGCAAATCGCTCATATACAGCTTAATATGAGCCGAGCTGTCGGTGGTGGTGGCATTATAACCCGACACCCCCCAAGTGCAGACCGCATTCTTTTTTGCATTTCTGCAACCTTTCCAGCTGCCTGAGTATATTACGTGATAATCAGAAGGCATATTAGAACGTGCCATTATATAAGGGAAAAAGAAACCTCTTTCGCCCCCGATACCCGGCATTAAATGATCGAACTTAGAGCGCATTGTACGTTGCAAGGTGCCCCCTTGTACGTGCGAGCCACCAATATGTAAAATGGAAAGCTTGCCACTTCCTAAAAATACCATACTATCGAGTTTTTCGAACACGGTATTAAAATGGGTGGTGTCTCCATAAAAAGTTAACTGATTTTTATCCAGCGCTAAAAAGGGGTAATCATTTAAGCGTAGAGCTTCATTTTGCCCCATACTTTTTTGGCTGTAAAGCCATAGGCCAGCAATTAAAATAAGTGAACTAATTTTCATTGCGTAGCGAATCGGTTTGCAAACTATCTTCGGGAATACTTTTGTATTTATCAAAATCTTTTCGAAGAGCATCGTAAAAAAGCTTGCTCATTTTATTAGCTCCTTTGGTGGTAAAATGCACATAATCACCTCCCGCCAAAGGAGGGTCGGCTGTTACCCAATCTTCCATTGAGTTTTTGCCTCCCATTACTTCGTACATATCAAAATAAGCAACTCCTTGCGCAAAAGCCGCTTTTTGTACTTCATCACGAATGGGTTCTAACATAGGGTAGGTAACAAAATCGCCTTTAATTTTTGTGGCCATATCTGATGGGCCAATAAGCAGAAAGCTTGATTTGGGCAACATTGCTTGTAAATAACGAATATTTGATTTTAAATAATTACCAAATTTTTTCGCCCGCTCTTTGGTATCAATATAAGGAACAGAATTACCGCCAAATTGCAAAATAACTAATCGAATGGGTTCTGCTGCGTATTGTTTTTCTAATTGTGTACTACTTATTCTTCTAAATAAAGTGCCCGAAGCCCCTCGTAACGGAATATTATCCACAATAACTCCAGTTCCACTTTCAAACGAAAGGGCATACACATTAGGGCTGTCTAGCCCTTTAAATTCGATTTTTATAACCCCTGGGGTGGGTTTAAATTTTACTTTAATCTTACGATTATAGGTATTGGCGGCTAATATTTCTGTATGAATAACGGCACTATCTACCGAAATGGATATGCGCACAGGCTGGGTATTGCCACCTACCAACATACTCATTTGCGAAAATTTACGAACGCGATAAAAGCCATAGCTCGCAGGCTTAATTTCTAACCACGCAGATAATGTGTCGGTTCTTGCCATTGAATCTGGTGGTGGGCAAAACCTTGAAAAACTGGCTAATAAGCCATAATTTCGATGTGTAATGGTGCTGTCTTTTTTACCATTGGCGGTATAGCGCAACCAATTATCCGATTGATCTTGCCGAACGGCTCCTGTTCTAATTACTTGAAAAGCAGGCTCAAACCCAGGGCCCGTTCCTCCGTATTCTTTTTGCAGCTCATTGCGTATGTAGCGGGTCATTCGATCAGCCTCAATTTGCGAATCGCCATAATGCATTACCCTAATTTTGCCTCCCTTGGCTTTTAGCCTAAGGAGCGATTCGTAAAAGAGTTGTAAGCTATTCGAACTCGAATCTGGCTGTTGAATATTGGTAACACGCTCGTGCCTAATTTTTGCTGCTCGATTTAAACTATCTCGTAAGGCTACCGTATCTATGCCCACAATATTAAACAGTGAATCCTCTACCGAAACAACCAAAGAAGAATCGTTGCTGCCAAAAAAATCATCTAGGCTTTCGTACTTCAAGGTGATGGAATCGGTAATGGCAATGCCGTTTTTGGGGAAAGCCCACATTGTAATTATGGCAAGTAAACCCACTAACAGCAAGAATAATAAGGACTGTAAAGGGTTTCTTTCACTCATTCTACTTTTCTGATTTTTAACACCTGACCAGGCGCAATGTTCTCATTAATGCCATTATCTTCCATTATCATATCTGCAGTAATATTTTTAAATAACTGAGAAATCGCCCAAAGTGTATCGCCTGATTTAACCGTATAATCTTGGTATTCACCTGTTTTTAATCCGATAGCCACTAGATTTGACTTTTTGCTTTTCTTTGGTGTTTTCTTAGCCACTTCTACCTTTTCAATTTTCTGGTTCATTGGCACATAAATTATAAGCTTTTGACCTGCATAAATTCGGTCGCTTTTTAACTCGTTCCATGCTCGAATGCTTGATATTTTTACATGGTGTCGTTGGGCAATTCTTCCTAAGTTATCGCCTGCTTTTACCTTGTAACGAATGGGTTTGTGTCGAGTTAAATCTGGGATATTCCCTTTTAATTGCTTTAGCCGTTTATCATTAGCCGATGCTAACAGCACTTGCTCATCTCTGGTTTTCTGATCCATTTTAGCCAAATACTTATGATAGCTTTCTTTATATTTTAAGGGCAATTTTAATTTACCAAAGGCTGGGTCGTATAAATTACTTACCCACTGTGGGTTTAAACTAATAAGCTCCGAAGAAGGAATTTGTGTAAAATGATGAATGGCCTCCAATAAAATGGGCTGGCTAGCCGTTACCCAAACCATTGATTCTGTTGGCCCAACTGGTTTAATGGAGGTTTGTTGGTAAATATCTTTTATCTGTTTAAGCCGTTCGTTACGAGAGGTTAGGGCGTTTTTTTCTGCTGTACTCATGAGTGAATCAGCCTCATATTTACCTATGGAAATGGCACTTTCAGTAAACACTAAATCTGCTGTTTCTTCATTTTTATAGAATTGAACTAAATATTGCCAATAACGATAAGCCGCTTGTGTGGACTTTGAAAGGTCTTTTCGCTCATCAATTACCGTATTAACGGTTAGCCCATATTTTATGGCGATGGGGTAAGGCAACATCCAATACCCAGTGCGTTGGCTAATATCTTTTGCCCTTGCATTAAAGCCCGATTGAGCAATGGCTAAATAGCCAATTTGAGCTAACTGATTGGCAGCCACCGTGTCCTCTAAAGTTACTTCGGCCATTTTTAGAGCCAAAATGGATTGGTGTATCTCGGATTCAATGCTGAAGATTCCGTCCTCCTCTGCAACAAAACCCTCGTTTTGAGTTGAAGGCTGCGCCAAAAGTTGGTTGGCAATCCCAATCAACCCTGTTAATGTATAAAAAATGTAGTGTATAAGCGTTCGCATCAATTTCAAATCTAAGATTTGTTTTAATTAGAACAAGCCGTATTTATAAATTTAATACCATAGCAACATTGAAATGAACAGATTCCCACCTTCGTGGGAATGACGTTAAACGGTTTAATGATGTTGCACATAACTCTCCCACTTATCCAAAAGCTGTACAAAATCTTCGGGTAAATCAGAATCAAATTGCATTTGCTTTTTGGTAACGGGGTGGATAAAACCCAACGACTTAGCGTGGAGCGCTTGCCGAGGCATTACTTTAAAGCAGTTATGAATAAAGGCTTTATATTTGGTAAACTGTGTTCCTTTTACAATCCGATCGCCTCCATAGGTAGCATCATTAAATAATGGATGCCCAAGGTATTTTAGGTGCGCCCTAATTTGATGGGTTCTGCCCGTTTCTAAATTGCATTGCACCAAAGAAACATAGCGCAAATTCTGTAATACTTTATAATGAGTGATGGCGGTTCTTCCAAAATCGCCCTCTGGAAAAGGAGCCGTTACTCTTCGGTCTTTTAAGCTACGACCCAAGTTTACATCAATGGTACTTTCTTCTTCATTAGGTTCACCCCATACTACGGCATAATAAGTTCGCTCTATGCTATGATCGAAAAACTGCTTGGCTAGGCCATTCATAGCTTTTTCGGTTTTGGCAATTACCAATAAGCCCGAAGTATCTTTATCAATTCGGTGTACCAAACCTGGGCGACCTTCATTGCCTTTCATTTCAGGTAAATGATTAAAATGCCACACCAAGGCATTTACCAAAGTGCCTGTCCAATTATTATAGGCAGGGTGCACCACCATTCCAGCGGGTTTATTCACCACTAATAAGTGTTCATCTTCAAACACAATATCCAATGGAATGTCTTCAGCAACCACCTCCGTGTCTCTAGGTGGTTCAGGCAACTCAACCGTAATTACATCAGCCGGATGTACTCTATAATTTTGTTTTACCGTTTGTCCGTTCACCAATACGTGTCCTTCTTTTATGCCTGCTTGCACTTTGTTTCGGGTAGCATTGGGCAGCTTATCCATTAAAAACTTATCAATACGCAATAAGCTTTGGTTAGGATCAGCAATGATTCGATGGTGCTCATAAAGCTCGTCTGATTCGTAAGGTTGATTCTCTGACATAGACTGCAAAGATATATTATATCGATTGACTGTATTCTAGTTTTACCACAGAGATTCACAAAGTAGGCACAGAGGTACACTGAGTTTGTGAATAAGTTTTTATGTGAGCCTTTGTGTTTACGTTTTCCCTTTGCGCCTCTGCGGTTAAACTTTTTACCTTTTGGATTAACATCTCTGCGCCATTACGGCTATTTTTGTAACTATGCTATTACAGCAACAATCACCCTCCATCGACCCTATTAAAGTAGCCATTAACCCCCATAATATTACGGTGGATATGCTGCGGATTGATAAGGTGCACGAGCAGGTATCAGGCAATAAATGGTATAAGCTCAAGTATAATTTACTCAAAGCAAAAGAAGAAGGGCATACCACTTTACTCACCTTTGGAGGAGCCTACTCCAACCACATAATTGCCACTGCTGTTGCTGCCAAAGAAGCTGGTTTTAAGTCAATTGGCATTATTCGTGGAGAAGAAACGATGCCGCTAAACCCCACATTAAGGCAGGCAACTTTTATGGGAATGGATTTGCATTATGTAAGCCGAACTGACTATAAATTAAAAACTGAACCCGAGTTTATAAATAATTTAGAAGCTACATTTGGCGAATTTTATTTAGTGCCTGAGGGCGGCACCAACCAAGTGGCAATTCGAGGGGCAGAAGAAATAATAGACGATACGTTAGTAGCTAATTACGATTATATTATTAGTGCCGTTGGTACCGGTGGCACCTTAACGGGGCTTATTAGCAAAGCCGATGGAGCAGCAAAGGTTATTGGAGTTTCCTCTTTAAAAGGTGATTTTTTAACAGGAGAAGTCAAAAAATGGCTTGCTTCCATTAATAAGGAGTACTTAACGAACTGGAAGGTTAGCAATGCGTATCATTTTGGCGGCTATGCCAAGCACACCCGTGAGTTGATTGCCTTTATCAATAATTTTAAGATAGAGAACAACATTGCCTTAGACCCCATTTACACGGGTAAAATGATGTATGGCATTATGGATATGGCAGCCAACCAAAAACTTGAAACCCATAGCAAAGTACTTGCCATTCATACTGGAGGACTCCAAGGAATAGAGGGGTTTAATAAACGATTTGGGAAGTTGATTGTTTGAATTTTTCCAACGCCCGAGTTCGTGTAGAGTTTCTCCACCTCAGAGGCATCTGAAAGGGACGTTGAGGTTGTTTGAGATTTTTTCTTCACAGAAATAACGGTCAAGTAGGTGTTGTTATTTCTTCTTCTGAGTTAGGGAAAGAACATACTCTGCTACGGCCAACCTTGTTTCGGGTGATAAATAATTTTGTGGAGGCATTTCAGGATAATCCTCTCTACGATGTGTAGGTGCTGCAATAAAATCGGCCATCCCTTGAGGGTTGTTAGCATAAATAGCCTGAATAACATTAATAGGAGGACCTATCATTCGCACATCATACGCGTGGCAACCAGCACAAATACCATAATAGGTTAAGTTTCCTTTTTCTTCCATGGTAATGGCTCTTGGTGCCACTGGTTTATCGAGCATCATGGTAACAATTTCTTTGGTATCGCCTGTGGTACATTGACCCCAATCGCCCAAACCAAAGGTATTATATCGCTCTCTATCTCTAATACAACTCCCCGTTCCTCCGCCTATGGCAATAATATCAGGTGCGCTATCTAACAAAGAAGCTTTCATCAGTAATTTTACTTCACCCACCGAATTATTCCCATTATTCTCCATATAATTATCAAGTATTACCACTCTATCTGGGTTTGGCTCAGAATCTGGGTCGTTAGAGAGGTTAGCTCCCATGCTTAAATCGGTAATGGCAATAGCCGCATTATCGTTTCCTGTAATAATGTTGTTTTCAATGGTAACATCATCGGCTGCCATTACAATAATACCTGAGCCAGGAGGAATACCGGAAACGATAGAACCTGGTGCTCCAAAATTTGGATGGTTATTATTTACCACAAAATTATTGCGAATAATGATGTCATAGGCGGTTTTAATAGGTAAGCCCGGGGTAATAAAGGCAAGAATGCCTCCCGTGTTATTATGCACATAATTATTTTCAACCAAGCAATGGCGGCTATTTTCAATTTCAATACCCGCCACATTTTCATATACTTCGTTATGGCGTACATCAATATTATCGCACATTCCTACGTAAATAGCTGCATCTTCTATGCCTGAGAGAACATTATGCTCAATTAAGCCATTTTTGCCAAACTCAGGAAAAATACCATAAACACCGGCATCCACAATCCAATTATTACGAAGAACGAAATTGTTGCCTGCCTGCCCCATAATTCCATTGCCTTTGTAATTAATGATTTTAAAATTTTCGATTCGTATGCCATTGCCCGAATATAGAAAGGCATCGTTCAACTCCTTTTCACCATCCAACGTAGGCCATTCACCCCCAATTATTACACCTTGAAAGCTAATATTGTCCTTATCAATGTAAACAGTTTCTTTGTATTTGCCTGGATATACCCGTATTAAATCTCCTGGATTGGCTTTTTTAACAGCCTCCAGAATAGACTCTCCATCCTTTACTTCAATGACATCCCCACTTAAAGGATCTGCATAAACTACACCGGTAGAATCTGAACCAGCATTGGTGCTAAACTGCCTAACGGCAACAGGTGAAGGCACATAGCTGGCAGTTTTAGTAAAAAAGGATTTCCCAATCATTAAGCCCCCGGCAAAAAGAGCGATTGGAAAGAATAGACGAAACCATTTATTAGAGAACATCATATATATCAAATTTTGAATTAGCAAACTACAATTTAATTATGTATTGAAGCCATTCTTTTGGCTTTTACCTTATCAATAGTTGGGTTAATTATATTGACAGGAAGCCCCGATGGCACCTCTTTGGGAACGATAGGCATAAAGGATTCATCTGTTAACGTATTCATAAAATCTACCAACCGATCTAATTCATCATCAGTTAACTTAGGTTCCCAAATATGCCAATGTAAATAAAGGGTTTCCTCTTTAGGCACGGCATGGCCTCGGCCTAAATTATAAAATTCAGCTGCATCACGTAAGGTCTCTTTGCTACCAGAGTGCATATAAGGAGCTGTTTTTGCAATATTCCTTAAGGATGGCACTTTAAATCCTCCACGCATAGTGGAATCTTTATTAGGGGTTTCGGCTCCGGGGTCAAATGGTAAGCCCTCCAACTCTGGCACACCAATAACCGCTATTTGTTGATTCGTAAATAGCGGAGGGGTATGACATTCGGCACAGCGCGCCACAAAAGATCTAAAAATATTTAATCCTTCAATTTCCTTGTCATTTAAGGCTTCGGCATAGCCGTGGGCATATTGGTCATACTTACTATTAAGTGATATTAACGTTGATTCAAAAGCAGTTATCGAAGTATAAATATGATTTAACTGGATGGAATCGTTTGGTTTGGCAGGAAAGGCCTCGGTAAATAATGCTTTGTACGTTTCGTTGGCATTTAACACGGCAAGCAGTTGTTGGCGTGTAGTTGCCATTTCGATGGGGGAGAACAAAGGGCCTTGCATTTGGTCTTCGAGCGAATTCGAACGGCCATCCCAAAAGAAAGAATTAAGGTAGGCTACATTCCAAAGTGTGGGAGCCGAGCGAGTTTGTAAGGCACCTCCTACCCCAATAGTTACAGGCATTCCATCGGCAAAACCTTGGTATGGGTTATGGCAGCTAGCACACGAAATAGTGCTGTCTTTTGATAAAACCGGATCGAAAAACAAGAGCCTGCCCAAATCAATTTGCTGAGGGGTAAAACCATCTCGAGGAATGGGTAAGGCTGATTTTAACCCGCCAACGCCTGAGTTTTGAAGAGAACTGTATTGCTGATAGAGGTTTCTAGAAACACAGGTATTATCTTTAGATAATTGAAAACCTGGAGGGCAATTTGATGCTAATCTAGTTTGACTAACAGACCCTGGCAGATTGGTTAAGAAATAGACTCCGCTAAAAATTAAAGCTCCTGCTAAAAAAATAAATAATGTGGTTTTTAACATCATTTGCGAGTAAAAACGCAGAATGTTTAATTATCAAATAGGGAATCAATGTATTTATCTTCTTCTCCTTCTATAATCGAAATTAACGATTCAATCACATTATCATCTTTTACTACATAATCTCGAATACCTTTTTTGATAAAATCAAGAACCAATTTCCCGTCATCCATTGAACTTAAAATAATAACTTTAACTGCATCTGGTAGTGTATCTTTTACTTTTTCATACAGGTCAATTCCACTCATCCCTGGTAAATAGTAATCTAAAACCAACACATCTGGTATAATAGATTTTAAAGTTATCAGGCAATCTTCTGCATTTGTAAACGAGTAAATTTTATACTTCCGCCTGAGATTTGCTTTTATAAACTCGGAGTATTCAGGGTCATCCTCCACTATAAATACTTTTTGTGACATCCTAGAAATGTTAATTAACAACCAACTTATATTTAACTAAATTTAACCTCTTTTCAATTTCGGGCTATTTTTAGCAACTTCTTCAACTTCTTCAAACTCAATATCTGCCTGCCTAAAAGAATAAAGAAGAAAACGAACCTCTTTAACATGTATAGTGCCATCTACTTCAGCCATTTTATATAGCCACACATACACTTTAATTTGTTCTTCTCGAGAACATTTTTGTACATAATCTATTCCTTTTAGGTACATTTCTTTTTCAGATAAGTTTTTCACACGCTCGTAAAAGTCCTTATAATATGACTCTGAAATATCTTCGAGGTTACAAATCTCTTGAATGGCGTTCGATTCATCTTCATCAAACACTCCATCAGCATATACAATTACACGAAGTAGGTATAGTAATGCTTCAAAATAATTATTTTTTTTCATTTATTAGATTGCAAATTTATTCTTTAGCTTCTAAACGACTAAATTACTAAACTTTACTTTAGCAAAACTGGATTATTATAAAGTTATGTTTGAGAGTACTTAAAAAATTCATACTATTAGGTGTTCTAATATTAGTATGGCTAATAACAAAAACATAAAAACCCTCGAAAAGAGAATTAATGAATTGGAGCAGGAAAAGCAACAATTGCTTAAGCTCGTTTCTCATGATGTAAAATCGCCTTTTAATAAACTATTTGCGCTTAGTAATTTACTACAACTTACGGCAGATAACCTTAAGGAAGAACAATTAGATTACCTTAACCGAATGGAGTGGGTAATTAAAGAAGGCCTCACAGTGGTGCGAAACTTAATGGATTTGAGAGCCCTTGAAAATGGAGATGTTGAGGTACAAATGGAGGAGTTGAATATTAGCCTGATAATTAGCGATTCTATCAAAAACTACTCGAAACAATCAGAGGCCAAAAACATCAAATTTGATTTAAAAACAAATAATATGACCGCTTGGTCAGATAAAAGATTATTGGAAAGAGTTGTTGATAATATGGTATCTAATGCCGTTAAATTTACACCTAAGGCGAGCACTATTTGTATAGAATTAGGAAAACAAGGTAAGGGTGTATTTTTTGAGATTGGTTCCGAAAGCGGGCCTATTCCAAAGGAAGAAATAGCTCAACTGTTTAAACAAGGAGCCTCTTTAAGCACCCGACCAACCCATGGCGAAAGTGCCCTTGGCAATGGGCTTTATATTGCACAAAATTATGCACACCTTTTAAATGGAAAAATTAGTTTTTCGCAAAAGGACTCGAGGGTGAGTTTTAGGCTAATACTCAACGCATAATTTTTAATTCACAGAAAACCTGTCTCCTTCCTTTAGTACCATTTTTAACGATGTAATAACATTATCGTCTTTTACTACATAATCGTTAACGCCCTTTTTTATAAACGCTAGTACTTGAGTGCCATCATCGATGGAGCTTAACATAATAAATTTTGTGTTTGTAAACTTAGACTTAAGCTCATCATATAAATCAATCCCACTCATGCCGGGTAAATTATAATCAAGTATCATAACTTCTGGAGTAACCTCTTTTAATGCTTCCAAGCAATCTTCAGCTGTAACAAATGTTAATACATTATACTCATTTTTAAAATTAGCCTTTAAAAACTGTGCATATATTTCATCGTCTTCAACAATATAAAGTGATGTTGCTGCCATTGGGTTTAGTTAGTAATTATAGTGGTTTTTTAAAAATCTAAGGATAAAGGTAGTTATTTGATTAAAAACCATAAATAGGTAAAAACACCTAATCACTCTAATACCAATTAAAAAGGCAAGTCACCGCCACCGCTAGGTTCATCATTCGACCATTCAGGTTCTGATATGCCTTCTAAGGGGGCAGCCTCTGGTGTATTATTAGGTTGCGACCCACCTTCTGCCTCTACCCGCCAAGCTTGTAACGAATTAAAATAAACCACCTTCCCTTCTCGATCAGTCCACTTTCTGCCTTTTAAATTAAAGTGCACGTTTACTTTATCTCCTTGCTTAAATGCATCGAGTAGGGCACATTTATCTTGAATAAGTTCAAATTTTATAAACTCAGGATACGAGGGATTATCGGCATACTCCACAACAAACTCCCTTTTTTTAAAACTCTCTTTAATTTGCTGTACCTCCGATATTTCTAAGATAGAACCGATAATGCTTAATGACATACTTAATTTTATTATTGAAATCACAAATGTAGTTTTTTTATGGAGAACCATTAAATTTGAAGGGCAAAATCAATATTTTTTATGAACGCATCTTTCAACATTATGAGAACCGGCAAACGTTATACGCTTACCAATTATGGAGAGGTGTGGAGATTTGAAGTAATGGAAATATTTGATAATAGCGATTTTAAAATTAAAATGATTGATACGCTTGAAGAGCAACTTTTAAGCGAACTAATAGCGTATGGAAAAGGCAATGATTTTAAATTTGATGAGCTATGAGAAAACTGAATCCAATTATATTATTATTTTTAATAAGCACCTGTACTCCCAAGGTGATAAGTTTTTATGTGGTTGATGCAAATAAAATTTCAGTCGATTCCTTTTCTTTTTACGCAAGAGATACCAAGGAATTAAGGCCTCAGCAAAAAGAATTAGATAGTTTAATTGAACGCTCCATCACTAGCGAACTACTAAAAAAGGGCTATAAAAAAATAGGTGAATCTGACATAATTGTGAGTTATCAAATAACGCTAGGAACATCAAGTACAAGTAACGTTAATAATCAACATTTTAATAATTACCAATATAATAGGGTGTACTACCCAGACTATAATGTTACTACCACTAATTATAAAGAAGGAGTATTGTTGATTGAATTTTGGAATAAAGACGAAAAGCTTTTATGGCAAGGAAGCAAAACTTTTAAGGTGCGAAAATCTGTTGATACAAAAGAGATGTTCATCGAATACGCCAAAGAAATTACCTCGGCTTTTAAAACCTAAATTCGGGGTATTAAGCGAACAGCATTCCTTCTCCGAACCCAGTCAATTAATGGGCAAGCCTTATTATTTATTTTAACAGACGCTTAGCCTAATATTCTTAACCCCGACCCAAATGTTACAACTCCCTACTTATAGTGAATTTTCACTATAACGGTTTATGGTGATGCATACGTTTACTGTAACCTTTATCTTTGTGTAGATTACAAACGCCAACTGCAAATGGTACACCAATTAAATGTTTAACAACCGCTCTACCAATGAAAAAAAAGTATCAAAATTGCCAATTAGTAGCTTTTATTATTTTAGTATCTCTTTTTACTGGGTATCAAACGTATGCGCAGCGGTATCCTGCTGTTTTCGACCCCACAACTATACCTTTTAACGGCACCAATGGGTTTGTTATCCCGGGATTAGATGCCATTCGAAAACTGGGTAATGAAGTGCAGTTTATTGGCGATGTTAATAATGATGGCATTGAAGACTTTGCACTTGGAAATGGCAATGAATTTGTGGACACACTGGACTTAGCTGGAAGGGCTTATATTATTTTTGGCTCCGCCTCTGGCTTCCCAACACCATTTGACCTTACTACACTAGATGGCACCAATGGGTTTATTGTGGAGGCTATTGTCGCTAACGAAAGGCGAGGTTCTACCATTGCTGGGCTTGGAGATATAAATGGCGATGGAATAGATGATGTAATCATTGGTTCCAGTGCTAGTAATGAAGATGAAATAGTATTATACGGAACAGCTACTTTTCCGGCACTTATAACGGTTAACGATATTAGTGGCACCAATGGTTTTTTAATTGATACCTCGGGCAGTAATCAGGCGGCTGCTTTGGGCGATGTAAATGGAGACGGAATCAATGATTTTATAATAGGAACGCCTCATTGGTTAGGAGAAAGCTGGATTATATTTGGTCGTACCAGTAACTTCCCTGCATCCATTGATATTTCTTGGTTAGATGGCACCAAAGGATTTAGAACAGACACGTTTGAAGGCGGGCGACCAGCATATAAGGTAGGTGGTGCAGGAGATATAAATAATGATGGGGTTAACGATATGCTTATTGGAAGTTGGAATAGTGCTTCAAGCGCAATTAGCTACGCACTATTTGGGAAAAACACCCCTTTTGATGCACTGGTAGATATTACAGCCGTTGACGGAACAGACGGGTTTCTTATTGATAACCAAGGGAATAACTTTTTAACTTTTGTTGGTCCCATAGGGGATATTAATGATGACGGCATAGATGATTGTTTTTCAGAAAACAACATTATATTAGGCTCATCAACTACTTTTCCGGATAGCTTGTTTATGAGCGACCTAAACGGGGCTAATGGGTTTGTATTAGAAAATCATGTATTACTTGCCGCACCAGCTGGAGATTTGAATCTGGATGGAATAGATGATTTTATGGTGGCCTCCTCCGATAATTATGTTGTTTATGGTACTACAGGAGGATTTTCTCCCACATTTAACCCTGCTACACTAGATGGCATCAATGGGTTTCATATTCCAATTTCGGGTAGTTCAAATATTGGCAGACCTGTTGATGGAGGCAAAGATATAAACGGAGATGGGTTTTCTGATTTTATATTTGGAGATAGTGGTTTCGGAAGTAGCACCGGACGGGTGTATGTGGTATTTGGTGGAGATTTTGTTGCACCAACTATTACCTGCCCCAGCAATCAGCAATTATGTGCAGGGGCTGTAATACCCGATTATACTAGTCTTGCTACGGCTACCGATACCGAAGACCCTAACCCTACCATTACCCAAAGCCCAGTTGCTGGGGCTGCGTTTACCGATGGCATGACGATTACCCTAACCGCTACCGATGCAGGTGGCAATAGCAGTAGTTGTACATTTACAGTAAACGAACTTACAGATATAATAGACCCTGTTATCACTTGCCCTGCCAACCAATCACTTGCTTTGGGTGCTATTGTGCCTGATTACACTGGCTTGGCAACTGCTACCGATAATTGCGATGCCAACCCCACCATTACACAAAGCCCGCTAGTAGGTGCTGCTTTTACAGATGGTATGACGATTACCCTAACCGCTACCGATGCTAGTGGTAATAGCAGCAATTGTAACTTTATTATTAACAAACTACCCGATACTACCCCGCCAATCATTACCTGCCCCGCTAATCAGGAACTGACCTGTGCCGATACAGTAATACCCGATTATACCAGTCTAGCTACAGCTACCGATACCGAAGACCCTAACCTTACCATTACCCAAAGCCCAGTTTCTGGGGCTGCGTTTACCGATGGCATGACGATTACCCTAACCGCTACCGATGCCAGTAGTAATAGTAGCAATTGCAACTTTATCATAAATAGATTGGAAAGTGCAGAGGTTTCGGCAAATGCTACTGCTACCACTGTTTGTGTTGGAGAAGAAGTGATCCTTACAGGCTCGGGCAATGCAGTGTCTTATTTATGGGATAATGGTATAACTGATGGGGTAGCTTTTACGCCTGTTGCTACTACTACTTATACGGTTACAGGCACAGATAGTAATGGCTGTACAGCTACTGCCGAAATAACCATAATAGTAAATTCTATACCTGATCAACCCACTATATCTGTACAAGACAACACATTAACCTCAAGCAGCACCGTTGGCAATCAATGGTTTATGGATGGGGTTAGTATTGATGGAGCCACCCAACAAACCTATATTACCTCTTTTGTTGCAGGCACTTATACGGTTCAGGTAACTGTTGTAGGTTGCACTTCTGATATGTCAGATCCTGTTGTTATCACTGGACTGAATAAATCACTCCCGAACGACATACTCAGTATTTGGCCCAACCCTGTTAATAATCAAATTTTTGTAGCACTACCTGCTAATTATACTGTTCACAGTTATTTAATTATTAATTCAAACGGTACAATTATTAAATCCAACACATTTAAAAAAACGGAGTTAATACAAAACTTTAATTGTACACTACAGGAATTAAGTAGTGGCATATACACAATTCACACATCTACTAATAAGGGTGTAATTAAGGCAAAATTTGTAAAGCAATAAACAGTTGTTTCTCATTTACAAATTAAGCTTTGTTACTTTTTTAAACCAAAAAACAGACCTCTTAAAGTTTAGCTTAAAATAATATTTTGTAGTCTTGTATAAAAGCGTTTGAATGGCTAAACAAGGGTTTTTCGAAATGGTATATGAAGTAGCAAAATTAATACCTTCTGGCAGGGTTACTTCGTATGGTGCTATTGCCAACTATTTGGGCAGCAAAGGCAGTGCTCGTATGGTGGGTTGGGCTATGAATGCCTCGCATAATATGCCCGAAGTACCTGCGCACAGAGTAGTAAATAGAAGTGGCTTACTCACAGGGAAACATCATTTTGATGCTCGTAACCCTATGCAAGAAAGGCTCGAAACTGAAGGGGTTGAGATTATAGATAATCAAATTCAACACTTTGATACGTTGTTTTGGGATCCAATAATTGAATTGGAATTGTGAGCCGTAGTATTACCTAAATTGAGAGATTCAGCTTAATAAGTTTTTTGTGTACCCCTCTACCTCTCGGTTGCCCTCTGTGGTTAAGTCTTTTCTTCTTTAGAAAAAATCCACAAACCGATAAACGTAATTAAACCATTTACAATCAATAACTCAAACCCAAATTTGTAACCACCTAACAGCACTTCAGAATAAGTGCTCAACAAATACGAAAGTATTGGTGCAATCACAGCGATGTAAGGAATAGCGTGATCCTTTGTGATTCTTTTAGTAAATAACCCAAAGGAAAACATCCCAAGTAAAGGGCCATAAGTGTAACCAGCAACAACAAAAACAGCTGTAATTACACTGTCGTTATTAATAATTCTAAAGCCTACAATTATTAAAAACACAAGGATTGAAAATCCTACATGAACCCAAAGTCTTTTGCGTTTTTGCTCCTTTTCGGATAAGGTTTCTAGCTTTAGAAAATCTACACAAAAGGCTGTTGTAAGAGAGGTTAAGGCCGAATCTGCACTCGAAAAAGCAGCTGCAATGATGCCTAGTAAGAACACGATGCCTATAAAAGGAGAAAAATGATTAAGTGCAAGAATAGGGTAAAGATCATCGGTATGTTCAGGAGTGACAATGCCCATTTTGGCGGCATACATATACAAAAGCAACCCTAGGCTTAGAAATAAAAAATTGGTAGGCACCAGTATAAAACCAAACCAATACATATTCTTTTTTGCTTCCCCAATATTTTTGCAGGTTAAGTTTTTTTGCATCATATTTTGATCGAGCCCCGTCATTACAATTGCGATAAATGCACCTGAAAAAAACTGCTTAAAAAAGTATTTGGAACTCTGCCAATCCCAAATAAATACCTTGGAATAAGGGTGCTCCTCAATGGTTGATATAAAACCACTAAAAGATAAATCAAGCTTATCGGCAATGTAAAAAATACTGATGCCCACTGCGAGCAGCATAAAAAAAGTTTGCAGTGTATCGGTCCAAACAATGGTTTTAATACCACCCTTAAAGGTATAAACCCAAATTAAAAGGATGGTTAACATTACAGTAACCACAAATGGGACATTATAAGCATCAAAAAAAGCAATTTGCAATACGCCAACTACCAAAAAGAGTCGGAGAGAAGCTCCCATTGACTGAGAAAGAAGAAAAAATAATGAGCCCGTTTTATAGGCTTTAATTCCAAACCGTTGGTTAAGAAAAGAGTAAATGGAAATTAAATTAAGCCTGTAGTACATAGGCATAAGTACATTAGCTATCACAAAATAGCCTAACAAATAGCCTAACACTAACTGAAAATAGCTAAAGGCTTTATACACGGGTTCGGTGTCCGATATAAATGCCCCCACTTGGCCTGGAACCGAAATAAAAGTAACTCCAGAAAGAGACGCTCCAATCATACCAAAGGCCACCACATACCAAGGGGATTGGCGGTTGCCTGTAAAAAATGCTTTGGAGTCTCCTTTGCCTGATGTGAGGTAAGATATAAGAATGAGTAATCCAAAATATCCTCCTATAATTCCGATTACTAAACCTGGGTGCATCTTTTATAATTAGTAGGTCTTCAAAAATATTTTGACAAGTATAGAGCAATAATCTATATCTTTGTAAAATTAGATGGATTAAAAAGATGAAAGAACTCGAATTACCAGCATTAGATTTAGATGAATTAATAATTGAGCCTAACTCATTGGTTGTTTATAATGATGATGTTAATTCCTTTGAACACGTAATTAAAACACTCATACGAGTTTGTAAGCATACGAATGAACAGGCCGAACAATGTACTTTTCTCATTCATCATAAAGGAAAATGTGCTGTAAAATTGGGCGAAAGAAATGAACTTAAGCCTTTGGCTCAAGCCATTTGCGAAGTTGGGATTGATGCTAGAATTGTATAATGGAGTACCCCTCTAAGTTAATAGAAAATGCCGTGGAGGAGATAGCAAAGCTCCCTGGAATTGGTAAAAAAACAGCACTCCGGTTAGCCCTACATTTATTAAAGCAAGAAAAAGGAGAGGTAAAGGGACTCAGCGAATCATTGGTTGATTTGCGAGAAAATACGCAATACTGCACCTCTTGTTTTAATATTTCGGACAGTGCCACTTGCGCTATTTGTGCAAGCCACAAAAGAGATAATGCAATTATTTGTGTGGTGGAAGATACACGCGATGTTATGGCCATCGAAAATACCAGCCAACATTTTGGGCTCTACCATGTTTTGGGCGGTGTAATTATGCCTATTGATGGCATTGGCCCTGCCGACTTAACTATTGATGCATTAATAAATCGAGTGGCTGCAACCAATGGGAATGTGCAAGAAATAATTTTGGCTTTACCC
>Ga0256839_1000156_pt1 | contig 90351 bp, 72 predicted proteins | sample 354166metaG_FD_185968 | JGI IMG/M metagenome (GOLD analysis project Ga0256839, IMG submission 185968) | Hydrothermal vent microbial communities from Mid Atlantic Ridge, Atlantic Ocean - 354-166 | ecosystem: Environmental > Aquatic > Marine > Hydrothermal vents | place: Atlantic Ocean: Mid... | reverse complement strand
ATCGTCATTGGGATGGCGCATCGTGGTCGGCTCAATGTGCTGCACAACACGATCGGCAAGACGCTTGAGCAGATATTTACCGAGTTTGAAGAGAATTGGTCCGAGGGGTTTGCTGACGGGGGGGGGGATGTCAAATACCATCGCGGATACTCCGGTACGCGCCGATTGAACAATGGACGAATGATTCACCTTGCATTGGCAAGTAATCCGAGCCATCTCGAAGCAGTCAACGGTGTGATTGCCGGTCGTTGTCGGGCCAAGCAACGCCTGCGGGGGGATACCGAGCGTGAGCGTGTGACACCGATTTTGCTTCATGGCGACGCGGCGATTGTTGGGCAAGGAATTGTACAGGAAGTGCTTAATTTTTCCCAGCTTGATGGATATACCACTGGTGGGACGGTGCATGTGGTTGTGAATAATCAGATTGGGTTTACAACACTGCCTGAGGATTCGCGTTCATCGCGGTATTGCACGGATATTGGTAAGTTTATTGATGCGCCGATTTTTCATGTCAATGGCGAAGATCCTGAAGCCGTGGTGACGGTGGCGCAGCTGGCTGCGGAATATCGTCAGAAGTTCAAGCGCGATGTGTTTATTGACCTGGTGTGTTATCGTCGGTATGGGCACAACGAGCAGGATGAGACGAGTTTTACCCAGCCGATCATGGCGGATCTGATTAAGAAGAAGCCTTCGGTGCTCAAGGTGTATACCGAGAAGTTATTGGCGGAAAATTCAATTGCCGAAGCGGATCGTCTGTCGATCATTCACCGACTCAATGAGGCGCTTGAAAAAGCTCAACAGTCGGCCCAGCAGGAACCTAACGATCCGACGATTGACCCTGGGAGTGCGCGTTGGGACGGGTTGTCTCATGCGTATAGTTTCGATGCTGTTGATACGGCGGTGAGCAAAGAGCAGGTTGCGGAGGTTGCTTCGGCGATTGGTTCGGTGCCTGAAGGTTTCAAGCTCAATCCCAAGCTCAAGAAGTTGCTGAGCGATCGTGCAGATCTACCTAATGCCGAGATGATTTCGTATGCCGATGCCGAGCAATTGGCTTATGGTACGCTTTTGGCGGAAGGACATCCGGTTCGGTTGTCTGGGCAGGATTGTCGTCGTGGGACTTTTTCGCATCGCCATGCGGTGGTGCGGGATTTTGAGACGGGTGAGCCGTACACGCCTTTGAACTCGATCCGTGAGGTTGGGGAAGAGGGCACGGCGACACCTCCGGGGAGTATTGGTGAAAATGGTAAGCCCCGTCAGGCACACTTCTGTGTGCATGATTCACCATTGTCTGAGGAGGCGGTGCTGGCCTTTGAATATGGATATTCGCTCGGTGATCCGGGGATGCTCATTATCTGGGAGGCGCAATTTGGCGACTTTTATAACGGTGCACAGGCAATTGTGGATCAGTTCATCGCCTCGGCCGAAGCCAAGTGGGAGCGGTGGAGCGGACTGACGATGTTATTGCCCCATGGGTATGAAGGGGCTGGACCTGAGCACTCATCGTGTCGGATGGAGCGGTTTCTTGAACTCTGCGGGAACGATAATATGCTCATTGTTTATCCCACAACCGCAGCCCAGGTATTCCATATGTTCCGTCGTCAGGTCAAGGCAAGCTATCGCAAACCTTTGGTTGTGATGACACCCAAGAGCATGCTGCGGATTCCGACAAGCCCACTCAATGAGGTGTACGACAGTTGCTTTAAGGAAATGCTCGACGATCCACGCTTCGAGCAAGACGGATGGGATCGCACTCAAGTGACGCGGGTGATCTATTGTTCAGGAAAAATTTATCATGAAATGGATCAACGCCGAGTTGAGCGTGATCAGCGTAATGTGGCCATTCTGCGGATCGAGCAGCTGTATCCGTTCCATGTGGATCTGATTGCGGAGCTCGATGCACGATATCCCCAAGGGGCTCCTCGAGTGTGGGTACAGGAAGAGACTTACAACGCGGGTGCATATTTGCATATTTGCGATATGTTCCAGACGGAACTTGGTTGGAATCGTCCTGAGTACATCGGGCGGGCACGATCAAGCACGCCTGCGACGGGGTCGAAGTCCCAGCACAAGATCGAGCAGGAACAGATTTTGACCGATGCCATCGGGCCTAAGCCTTCCAGCGAAGAAGCATCAACCAAGGTGGCCGCCGCCAAGGCCTAAGCGCTGAGTCAGTGTCAAGGACGAACACGAACCGAAGCCAAGCGAGATACGGATGAAAACCATGACCACACAGATCGTGATCCCAAATGTCGGCGAATCAGTCACCAGCGGCATCATCGCTGCGTGGACCGTCGAAGACGGAGCCTATGTCGAACGCGACGAAACTGTCCTCGAACTCGAAACCGATAAGGTGACGATGGAAGTGCCTGCGCCGGCGTCAGGAGTTGTTCGACATAGCGCAGCCGAGGGCGACGAGGTTGATGTGGGTGCTGCGGTCGGTGAGATTGATGAGTCCGCAGAGAAACCCGCAGGTGATGCGGCACCGGAACCAATGCCCGCACCAGAAGCACCAAAAGCACCAGCACCATCGACTCCGGCACCGGCGGTTGCTCCTGCTGCTCCAGCACCAGCGCCAGCGTTAACAGCTGTTCCAGCATCCAACGGCGAAGTCAAGGCGACGCCTTTGGCGAGGAAACTGGCGGACGATAAGGGGATTGATCTCGGGTCGATCGCAGGCACCGGGGCGTCGGGGCGCATTCGTGAGCAGGATGTGCTGGCGTATCTCCAATCGCATCAAGGTGGCGTAGCATCAACAGCCTCACCAGCGATCTCGGGTTCCGCGCGCGAAGTGAGCGTTGAACGCATGTCGCCGATGCGTCAGGCGATTGCATCGAGGCTTGTCGAGGCACAACAGACAGCAGCCATGCTCACGACCTTCAACGAAGTTGACATGGGTGCGGTGATGGAACTCCGCAAACAACACAAAGAAGCCTTCGCCGAGAAGCACGGCATCAACCTTGGGTTTATGTCGTTTTTCGTTAAGGCGACGACGCAGGCCTTGCAGAAATTTCCGCTGATTAACTCGTATATTATCCAAGATGACAACGGCAAGCCCGCGATCCAGAAACATTCGTACAGCGATGTTGCGATTGCCGTCTCTGGACCAAAGGGTTTAGTGGTTCCTGTAATCCGCAGCGCCGAGACACTGAGCTTTGCCGGGATTGAAAGCACGATCAAGGACATGGCGTTGCGTGCTCGTGATGGCAAGATTTCGCTCGAAGAAATGCAGGGCGGCACCTTCACGATCACCAACGGCGGCATTTTTGGCTCGTTGATGTCGACTCCGATTTTGAACCCGCCTCAGAGTGCGATTTTGGGTATGCACGGAATCAAGAAACGCCCCGCGGAAGATCCAAGCAACCCTGGTACGATCGCGTTGCGTCCGATGATGTATCTAGCGTTGAGCTACGACCATCGGATTGTCGATGGGGCCGAGGCGGTGCAGTTCTTGGTGAGTATCAAGGATGCGATTGAGGATCCGGCACGGCTTATGCTGGATCTTTGATTTCACATAATAATCCTTCGCACGCCCGCATCAGCATTTCATAGATTTTGTCGAAGCCGTCGTCGCCACCGTAGTAGGGGTCGGGGACATCGGGTGTTTTTTGGGTGGTGATGGTGGGGTCGAAGGATCGCATCAGGCGGACTTTGGCTTTGGGTGTGCCTTGGTTGATGAGTTCGCGGTGGTTTGACCTGTCCATGGGGATGATCCAATCAAACTCAATCGGATCACGGTCGGCATCGAACTGGCGGGCGCGGAGGGTGGTCAGGTCGATATTATGTTTGGCTGCGGCGAGGATCGAACGGGGGTCGGGTGGGTTACCGACATGCCAGGCGCCGGTGCCGCAGGAGTCGATGTGGAAACGGTGGGTGAGATTTTGTTGGTTGACGAGATGCGTGAAGATACCGTCTGCGAGGGGGGATCGGCAGATGTTACCTAGGCAAACGAAGAGGATGGAAGTTTTTGAGTTGCTGGGCATGGGTCGGCTCGGGGTGGGATGATTTGCTGGATTGGATAAGTTCGTCGAGGTGTTCGATGATCGGGCCAGCGACGCCCGGGGCGCGTGAGAGCCCGGCTCGACCTGAGTGTTTGAGGCGGAGGACGGGGACTTCGGCGTTCTCGCACATGCGTTCGATGAGCATGGATGAGCCCGAGCCGTCGAAGCAGGGATGGATCAAGGCATCGAAGATGGGCAGGAGCGAGGTGATGGGATCGGTAGCGATGAGGAACTGGAATCTTGAGCCAAGCCCGCGATGGTGGCGACGGGCAGCTGCGAGGTGATTGGCGGTGTTGGGGATGACCCCAGTGAGGGTGTAGCCCGATGCGTTGAGTAATCCAAGGAGGAAGGTGAGTTCACGGGCATCGACATCGGATGGGCGGTCGGCCAATACACCGATGCATATGGTGTTGTCGTCGATGTCGACCGAGGCGCGGGTGATGGAGCGATTGGTTTGGGCGAGGTTGTCGAGGATGGGAGGCAAGAGCGCATCGAGGGTGGGGTTGTTGCCTCGGTCGGTCCAGTAGTCGCAATCGATCTGCTCGAATACTCGGATGGTGATGCGCTTGGAGACATAGGCTGGCGCGTTGGTTGGGGAGGTGGAGATGAGGTCGAGTTCGGCGGGGTTGCCTTTGAGCAAGACGGCGAGTTCATCGTTCCAGCAGATGACCCGTGAGGTGTTTTGGGTGAGACGCTTGATGCGTCGGCGGAGCATTGTTGGATTGCCCAAAGGCGGGGCCAAGCGGGAATGCCAGTCGAGCCCGAGCAGGCGTGCTTGTGATTCGCACGAGTTTTCGCCGATGAGCATGACATGACCCGGCGGGGTGAGCTTGTGTTTGATTGCTTGGGCGCACAATACCGTCGGTATCGTGCGTCCTGGCGAGCAACCCCCCGGCGTTGCATTTGGGGCTGCAACCAAGTGGACCACATCGTGATGGACAGGTTGGGTATTCATCGCCGGAATAATACCGTCTCGGTGATCTCGTGTTTGTAGAAAAGCTGGGCCAGGCCGATGCCTGCTCGATTGGCCAGTGCTTGCTCAACTTCGAGTCGCTCGCCTGGTGTGCTCGGGGTTGAACCTGGTTTTTGTGGAATTTGGATATTGGCGACCGCACCCATTTCGTCACTGGGCCAGATTCTTTTGCCTTGGGCAACATCAATGACCTTGACGCGCATGGTGGCGCGGGGGATGTAGGCACCTGTTTCGGGTGAGAGTGAGAACTCGGTGACGACTGCATAGATGACGATATCAGCGCCGACGGATTTGCCCAATTCGGAGATGCTCATCTGTTCGCCATAGCGTTCGTTGCTCGCTGCGGTGAGGATGCCTCGGGGGTCGAGCATATCGACAAGGACTCGTTTGGCAAGGAGTTCTTTGGTTGCTCGGTCGGCAATGGTGTAGCGAAGCCTACGCTGGGTGATTCGGCTCGAAGGATCATCGACAAAGACGACGGTTTTGAGCTCTTCGTTGAGTGTGTAGGCGGGCATGATTTTTTCAGGGCCATGGATCGCATAGGCGATTGGTGTGACGACATTGCACCCGGGGGGCAGGGTGAGGGCCGCGATGAAACACGCCAGAATGCTTGTGAGTCTGCGTATTGGTTTCATGGATGTGTGTGTATTCATGTTTTGCTCAATAGGGAATAATATTTGATTCTTCGTGGGTATAGAAAAGCCAGGCCACGCGGTTGATGAGTCGATTGGAAAGTTCGGTTGTGACGGCAGCTTCGGGGATGTCTGTTCGCATGAATCCTCGTGAGTCGGGGAATTTGACGCGGATGGCTTTTTCAAAGACGGGATCATCAGGGAATCCTGAGTCTGATTCATATACGGTGACGATGCCCGAACCTGATCCATCCCAGACATACTGGTTGCCCGGCTCGTGGAGACTGTATTCGGTGAGTTCAAAGACGATGAGCCGTTCGACGCCGAGCATCTCGGCGACTTCACCTCTGGGCAGGGCGATCCACTGAGGGGTGTTGTAGAGCACCGTGAGCAAATCGGCGCTCGGAATGGCGTAGGAGGGATTGGCGTTTTGGATGAGTCGGTCGTTAATGCGCTGGGTGAGGCGGGCGGTGATGCCTGGGTTGTTGGCTTCGATGAGTCGGTTGGCACTGACGACGACTGCGAATGAGTGTCCGCTGATCCCGGTGTATTCTGCTTCGACTTCGTGTTTGCCTGTGCGGTGTGCAGATTCGGCCATGCCGCCGATGGCTGCGCCGATGATGCATCCCGAAAGCTGCGACCCGATCAGCAAGAGGCAGGCGGTGAAGAGAAGTCGGGATGTGATGTGTCGTGTGTTCATGGGTGTGTGTTTACCAGGTTGCGATTTTGTAGAACCATGCTCCAAGGAACAAGATTCCAAATATGAGAAAGGTTCGGGGATGCAGTGCGGGTTGGATGATTGAGCCGAATCGAGCACCGGTGATGGTCTGGATCAACGCTCCCCAGAAGATGGTTGCGGTTATGAGTGTGAGCAGGGTGCCTAGGGGCTGGGTCTTGGCGGATTGGATCCAATGTCCTTGGCCGGCGTAGGAGAACGAGGTAGTCATGCCACAGGTTGGGCAGGGTTTGCCCAGAGCTGCGACCCACATGCAAGGCGAGAGTCCGAGTTGTGTATGTGTGCCGTGTCCTTGGGATGCCGGGCTAAGCCATGCCGCGATCGAGAGTACGGCAAGGCACATGAGCGCAATCGCCCCCGCGCCGATCCGATCGCCCAATGTTGCCCGCAGTGGCTCGGTGCGTTCGATTTGTCTTGTTGGGCTTGGTTGGTTCATCTGCATATGGATGTACGCCTCAAATGCCCATCAGATCCCTTTGGGTGATCCGTATCTTGATTCAATCACATGCTCAATCGAACTTGAACACACCCTTGCGATACCCATAGATGTAGGCAACGAGGGTGGTGAAGAGGAAGAAGAGGATGCGCAAGAGCCAAATTCGCGACGATTCGCTCATCGGGTCGAGACCGGTGAAAGTCTGGGCCCACGGATAAAGGAAGATGATCTCGACATCAAAGACGAGAAAGACCATCGCGATGAGGTAGAACCGGATATTGAATCGTTTACGGGCGGTGCCGACATAGTCCATGCCCGATTCATAGGTGTCGCCTTTGCGTTCGCCTGCTCTGCGTGGGCCGAGCATGAACGAGGCCATCAGGTTCATAGCACCGAAACCGGCAGCGCCGATGATCATCAATAAGATCGGGAGGTAGGCACTGATTTCGTTTGATGAGGCAAGTGTCTGCATGGGGTATCCATATCAGGGGTCCAAACGGGTCGATCGCCCTCCTGGCAGATCGAAGAATATGATAGCATCCCCAAAGGCGGTTCGTGGGAGGGTTCACTCGGTTTGTGTCTGCCAGATTGGCATGAGAAACTGGGGGCCTGACACTGCAGGCAGGGGACTTGGTGGTTCACAGACCCCGATCGGCATCGGTTGAGGGCGATGCGGTTGATCGGTTGGCACAGGGATTGCCACAGGAACGGAGCGGATGGTGCGCTTTCGCACCATCGAATCGAAGATAGAATCCGGGCATGATGCCCGTTTGCATGGAGAATCAGATCATGGCATCGAAAGAACTGACATTCGACATCGAAGCACGCCAAGCATTGCTCGCCGGGGTTGAAAAACTCGCCGAAGCCGTCAAAGTGACCCTTGGGCCTCGCGGACGCAATGCGGTCATCGACAAATCCTGGGGCGGCCCGACCGTCACCAAGGACGGCGTCTCGGTCGCGGAAGAGATCGAATTGCTTGATAAAGCCGAGAATATGGGCGCGATGCTCGTCAAGGAAGCATCCTCGAAGACCTCCGACGACGCAGGTGATGGGACGACCACCGCGACCGTGCTCGCTGAAGCGTTGTTCAAGGAAGGTCTGCGGTACATCGCGGCTGGTGTTGATGCCAACTCGCTCGTCCGAGGCATGAAGATGGGCATCGAGATCGGGACCGAGGCCATCAACGACATGGCCACCCCGATCAAAGGCAAGAAGGACATCCAGAATGTCGCTTCCATCTCGGCCAACAACGATCCAGAGACCGGCAAGATCATGGCCGACGCGTTCGAGAAGGTCGGCAAGGATGGCGTGATTACCGTTGAAGAAGGCAAAGGCTTCGAGACCGAAGTGACAGTCGTCGAGGGAATGCAGTTCGATCGCGGGTTCCTCTCGCCCAACTTCGTCACCGATGCTGAGGGCATGAAGGTGGATTTTGAAAAGGCCCTTGTGCTGGTTCATGAAGACAAGATTGATAACCTGACCAAACTGGTGCCATTGCTTGAAAAAGTGATGAGTGCCAAGAAGCCGTTGCTGATCATTGCTGAGGACATCACCGGCGAAGCACTCTCGACACTCGTCATCAACAAACTCCGAGGCACCCTGCAAGTCGCAGCGGTCAAGGCGCCGGGCTATGGCGATCGGCGCAAGGCGATGCTTCAAGACATCGCCGTCCTCACCGGCGGCGAGGCGTTCATGAAGGACCTCGCGACCGATCTCGATAAGATCGAACTTTCCCAGCTCGGGATGGCCAAGAAGATCGAGATTACCGCGGACAACACCGTCATCATCGAAGGTGCCGGCTCGACCAAGGATATCCAAGAACGCATCGCGACCATTCGCCGCGAGATTGAGAACTCAACTTCGGACTACGATCGTGAGAAGCTCCAGGAACGCCTCGCTAAGTTGTCCGGCGGCGTGGCGCAGGTCAATGTTGGTGCCGCGTCTGAAGCAGAACTCAAAGAGAAAAAGGCACGCGTCGAAGATGCATTGCATGCGACGCGGGCCGCATTGGCTGAGGGTATTGTTCCTGGCGGAGGTGTTTCGTTTGTGCGGGCACAGAACGCGATTGAGAAGAACCGCGAGTGGAAGGCTGTCTTTGGCAAGGCCAAGGAAGTGACGAGCGATGATGTCGGGGTCAACAAGTTCGACTTCGCCGCCGGCGTCAATGTCGTCTACCGTGCCCTTTCGGTGCCGTTGCGGACCATCGCCGAGAATGCCGGTGCCAAAGGTTCGGTCGTCGTCGCCAAGGTCAGCGAGGCGGAGGGCTCCAACGGGTACAACGCCCTGACCGATACCTACGAAGACCTCATCAAGTCCGGCGTGATTACCCCCGCCAAGGTCGATCGCTCCGCGCTCATCAACGCCGGTTCCGTCGCGACGATGCTGCTCGCTGCGGATTGTATCGTCACCAACAAACCCGAGAAGGCCGAACCCGCTCCAGCCGGCGGCGACCCGATGGGTGGCATGGGCGGAATGGGTGGCGGCATGCCGGGTATGGGTGGCATGGGCGGTATGCCAGGCATGGGCGGCATGGGGTTCTAAGAAGACCAACGGCATGGGGGCCACGGTTTGACCCGAAGAGCAAGCCGTGTCCCATGAATAACCAAGAGTACGGCTTGCCGAAGACGGTCAAGCCGTGGCACCCGAAGTAAAGCATTAATCGCAGGATATACACCTGTGTTGAAAATGGAGAAATACATCAATGGCAGTCAAACCACTTGAAGATCGCGTACTGGTCAAGCCAGTTGAGCCGGAAACCGTCACTGCTTCGGGGCTTTACCTCCCTGAATCGAGCAAGGAAAAACCAATCCACGGCGTCGTCGTCGCGGTCGGACCGGGCAAACGGCTCGACAACGGGACGCGGGCCGAGATGAGCGTGTCCAAAGGCGACACCGTCGTCTACTCAACCTACGGCGGCACCGAAGTCGAGGTCAAAGGCGTCGAGCATCTGATTCTGCGAGAGTCGGAGTTGCTCGGGATTGTGCAGGGATAAGAGGGATTAGGGACTCGCCATTAGCCACTAGGGGAAGATGGGATCGGACGAGAAATACGGTCATATCGGGACTTGGAGGCTTGGCGGTTGGCGATTCGGTTGACGAAGGTTGTGTATCGGATGTCTGATCACTTTCCAAAGGATGAACGGTTCGGGCTTACGAGTCAGATCCGTAGAGCAGCGGTTTCGATCGCTTCAAACATCGCGGAAGGTTGGGGCAGAGGCACAATTACGGATTATGCACGGTTCCTCCGCATGGCGCGGGGTTCCATGTATGAAGTTGAGACACAGGCAATCATCGCCCGTGAACTCGGGTACATTGACACAGAAAAGTTCGAGTATTTCGAACAGACAATCGACGAGGCAGGGCGCGTGCTCGCAGGTCTCATCAGAAGCATCGAAAAGAAACTCTGACCCCGAGTGGCTAGTCCCTCATGGCTAGTCCCTCTCGCGGCAAACAGTGAGGATTACAAAATGGCAACCAAACAGATTATGTTCGAGGACAAAGCGCTTCTCGAAATGAAAAAAGGTGTGGACAAGATCGCCGATGCGGTCAAGTGCACGATGGGCCCTGCGGGCAAGCATGTGGTGATCGAAAAATCCTACGGCGGCCCGCATGTCACCAAGGACGGCGTCTCGGTGGCCAAGGAAATCGAGCTGCCCGAGCAGTTTGAATCCATGGGCGCGAAGATGCTGTATCAGGTCGCCAAGAAGACCGCTGACAAAGCGGGCGATGGCACGACCTGCGCGACCGTGCTCGCTCAGGCGATCTTCAATGAGGGGTTGAAGTTTGTCGCTTCGGGCGCGAACCCGGTGCACATCCAGCGCGGAATCAACAAGGCGGCCCAGGTCGCTGCCGAGGCGATCGACGAGATCGCGGTGCCGTGCAAGGGCAAGGCTGACTATAAGAAGGTTGCGACCGTTTCAGCGAATCACAACGAAGCCGTCGGCGAGTTTATCGCCGAAGCCATCTCGAAGGTCGGCGCCGATGGCGTTGTTGAAGTCGAGGACGGCAAGGGGTCGGAAACCACGCTTGATTATGTCGAGGGGATGCAGTTTGATAAGGGGTACTTGTCGCCGTACTTCATGACCGATCCCAAGACCGGCGAGTGCGTGCTCGAAGACGCGTTGATTCTGATCCACGAAAAGAAGATCAGCAATCTTGCGGATTTGTTGCCGTTGCTTAATAAGGTGGCAACTTCGAGTAAGCCGTTGTTGATTATCGCGGAGGATGTCGAAAACGAAGCGCTCGCGGCGCTGGTCGTCAACCGTTTGCGTGGGATGCTCAATATCGCAGCGGTCAAGGCGCCAGGGTTCGGCGATCGTCGCAAGGCAATGCTCGAAGATATCGCGGTGCTCACCAAGGGCACTTATTTCTCCGAGGATTTGGGCCGTTCGCTTGAGTCGATCGAACTCAAAGAACTCGGCACGGCCAAGCGGATCGTGATCGATAAGAACAACACGACGATCGTCCAAGGCGGCGGCAAAAAGGCGGACATCAAGGCCCGGGCGGATCAGATCATGGCGATGCACGAGAAATCAACATCGGATTATGATCGTGAGAAACTGATGGAGCGCCATGCCAAACTTACCGGCGGCGTCGCGATCATCAGCGTCGGCGGCTCGTCCGAGACTGAAATGAAGGCCACCAAGGACCTCGTCGATGACGCGCTCCACGCGACGCGCGCAGCAGCCAAAGAGGGATACATCCCCGGCGGCGGCGTGGCGATGCTCCGTGCGATCGAATCGGTCGAAGCAGGTGCGAAAAAGGTCAAGGGCGATGAGAAGTTCGGGTTCGAGATTCTCGCTCGCGCTCTGGCCGCCCCGGCGTACCAGATCGCCACCAACGCCGGTTTCGACGGCGATTTGGCGGTCGATACCGTGCTTGAAGAAGAGGGCAATTTCGGACTCGACGCCGCGACGGGTGACTACACCGATCTCGTCAAGGCTGGCATTATTGATCCGGCGCTGGTCGCTAAAAGCGCGATCATCAACGCGGCTTCGGTCTCGGGCTTGATGCTCACAACCGATGTGATGCTGACCGATCTCAAGGAAGACACCGAGCCGGTTGTCGGTGCGGTGAGTTGATGAATGATTGACCCAGCGAGCCGCGACCGTAAAGGAGCGGGTTCCTGTTTCGGACACAAGCAAGACCGCTCCCTTACGGTCGCGGCTCGTTAGATACAAAGCCAAGCCCTCATCGGAAACGGTGGGGGGTTGATTATGACAGCAACCCGCGATTATTACGAAGTGCTCAGCGTTGAACGCTCGGCGGACGGCGATGAGATCAAACGATCATACCGTCGCCTGGCGATGAAGTATCATCCGGATCGCAACCCGGATGACAAGGAGGCCGAGCGAAGATTCAAAGAATGTGCCGAGGCTTATGAGGTGCTTTCGGATGAGTCCAAACGCAAGATTTATGACCAGTACGGGCATGAAGGATTGCGCGGGCACGGGGCGGCTGCACATGATTTCAATCGGATGAATGTCGATGATATCTTCTCGATGTTCAACGATATTTTTGGTGGGAATGGAGGTGGGTTTGGTGGGGGAAGATCACAGCGCCGCGGGTCTGCACGCGGGTATGACTTGGAAACCGAGGTTGTGCTTGAACTCAAGGATGTACTCACCGGCGTAAGCAAGGATGTGGAGTTTACGCGGATGGATATTTGCGAAAACTGCACCGGAACCGGGGCCAAACCCGGAACCGAACCAATCACTTGTGAGACATGTCAAGGGCAGGGGAAGGTGCAGCAGGCTGGGCTTGGTGGAATGTTTCGCATGGTGGTGGCATGTCCGACTTGCCGTGGGCGCGGGAAGATGATTAAGGATAAATGCGACAAGTGCCACGGCAAGGGGCGTGTGGGCAAGAAGCGTTCGTTGAGTGTGAAGATTCCTGCGGGGATTCACGACGGACAGGCTGTGCGTGTACCTGGTGAGGGTGAGCCGCCAGCGCCGGAACAATCACCAAGCGGGCAAGGGGTGCGTGGGGATTTGCATGTTGTGGCGCGTGTGAAGGCGCACGATTTATTCGAGCGCGATGGTGATCATTTGTTGATGGAGATGCCGATTTCGTTTACACAAGCGGCCCTTGGCGCTGAGGTCGAGATGCCAACGCTTGATGGACAGCGGACACTCAAGATCAAGAAGGGTACACAGTATGGGGATCTCTTTCGTATTGAAGATGCCGGGCTTCCGAACTTGCGCAACGGGCACAAGGGCGATCTGATCGTTGTGACAAAGATCGAAACGCCGAAGAAATTGACGAAGAAGCAGGAAGAGTTACTCCGTGAGTTCGCCAAGACCGAAGATAAACATGTGAACCCTGAATCGCACGGGTTCTGGAAGAAGATCACTGATATCATCGGTGGCTAAGTTGTAAGAACTGAGTATTCAAATGAACGATACACACGATCATACCGAGAAGCAGCAAGATGAAACGATCGAAAATGAAGCAATCGATCAGGAACAGACTCAGCGCGAAGAGCATGCAGCACGGATGGAGTCGATCCGTCAACTCGCCCAGTCGGGCGAGCTCGAAGTGCTTCCAGAGCAGGCCGAGATCGTTGAAGCCTTGCTTGATACGATTCATCAGCGCGATGAGTTTCAGGATAAACTTCTTCGTGCGGTCGCTGACCATCAGAATTTTCAGCGTCGGGCCAGTGGCAATGAACGCGAAGCACGCACCGGAGCAACCCAAGGCGTGGTGCAATCGCTGATCCCGTTGTTGGATACCTTTGAGATGGCAATGCTTCAAGATCCTGAAAAAGTTTCGGCCCAACAGGTCATTGATGGTGTGAAGATGATCCGAGACGAGTTTCTCCGAATGCTTGGGAGCTATGGAGTCACTTCGATCGATCCCAAAGTCGGCGATGAGTTCAATCCGATGGAGCATTCGGCGATGATGCAACAACCGGCCGAGGGGATTGAGCCAGGACATATTGCGCAGAATATGGGTATCGGATACAAACTTGGCGATCGCGTCGTTCGTCCGGCGAAGGTGGCGGTCGTGCCAACACCCAACACGATGAATGAAGAAGATGAGGACTGAGTATGCCGACCTATGATTACCATTGCAACAACTGCGATCACGAGTTTGAACTTTTTCAATCAATGTCGGCGAAGGTAAAAAAAAAATGTCCTGCGTGTGGCAAGATGACCCTCGAACGACTCATTGGCACCGGGGCAGCGGTGATTTTTAAAGGCTCAGGGTTCTACGAAACGGATTACCGCTCGAAATCATACTCAACTGACAAAGAAGCAGATTCAAAGGCAGTCAAGGAGTCGACAGAATCGACGCCTGACACAAAGACCGAGACAAAAATAGAAAAGAAGCTCGAGTCCAAATCGGAGAAGACCAGTCCAGAAAAAACCAAGCCAAAGGTTTCAGCCAAGAAAGACTAGTCATGTCGATCATCGGGCTCGGCGTTGATATCGTCGAAACATCACGCATCGCCGAACTCATGGGCAATCATCCCGAGCGATTCCTTGACCGTTGTTTTACCAAAGGCGAACAGGAAGATTCCGAGAGCAACAAACGCCAGATAGAACATCTCGCTGCTCGGTTCGCAGCCAAGGAAGCCGTCCTCAAAGCGCTCGGCACTGGGTGGTCCCAAGGGATTGGATGGACGAACATCGAAGTCGTCAAAGAACCATCAGGCAAACCAACTTTAAAGATCACCGGACGGGCCAAAGAAATCGCCGATGGGCTCGGCATATTGAAATGGCATCTATCATTATCCCATATTTCCACCCATGCGGTTGCCTCGGTCATCGCAGAGAGCGAATGATCGTCCATGCCATTACCAACCGTATTGATGACCGATGTTGTGCGTTCTTCCAAACAAGGAGATTCCCACGGCGGCGCATACCTCATCGACCTCGAAAACAAGTCCTACGAGCAAGTCCTCGACTGGAATCGGATTGATATCAACTGGGAAGGACGCGGGATGGGGCGTGGCTTGCGAGGCATCTGCTTTGTTGGCGAGGAAATCTACATCGCGGCATCCGACGAGCTCTTTGTCTTTGATCAACAATTCAATATCTTGCGATCGTTCCGATGCGAGTATCTTCATCACTGCCACGAAATTGCTTACGACGGTGATCAGTACATCTATTTGAGTGCGACGAGTTTCGACTCGGTGCTTCGGTTCAATGTGCAGACCCAGCAGTTCGATCAAGGGTGGTGGATGCGCAAAGTAGAACGGCTTTTCGAGGGGAAAGCGGTGCAAGCACTCGATGCGATTCTCTATGATCCCAATGAATCCGAGGGGGCCCAGCAAGGAGACACGCTGCATATTAATAATGTATGCGTGCTCAACAAGGTGCCGTTGTTCTCGGGGCTGACGATGAATTTGCTCGTGGCCATCCAAAATGATGTGCCTAAACCATTCGCACTTGTTGGGCCAACGACGCACAACTGCCAGCCTCTGGGTAAAGGTGTGGTGATGAATTCAACAGGGCAAGATGCAGTGATGATGTGCGATCGGCAGGCCAAGATGATCAAACGGTTTGACTATCCTCGGTACGATCTGGCAGACTTGACCAATACGGATATCCCCGGCGATTACGCACGCCAGGCATTCGGACGCGGGCTGTGCGTTGATATGGGGAATCGACTCATTATCGCAGGATCATCACCGGGGACGGTGAGCGCCTTTGCGGTACAATCCGAGGAGATGGTCGCCACGGTGCAGGTTTCCAATGATCTGCGCAATGCGCCCCATGGGTTAGAGATTTGGCCTTACTGACAAAGAACTGATAAAGAATTGGAATTCGGTGGAGTTTGGAATGAACCTTGGCATCACACTGACAAAGCGTTTTCTGAGCGGACCCATGCGTACTTTTATGGTCGATGATACACGGTCCTATCGCGGGATTGATCTGCTCGTCGCTGGGATGCACATTGCTGATCAAGTTGATGCGAAAACTGCCAAACCTCGTGTCGGGATGCTCATTCCGACCTCAGGCATTTTCGCCGCTGCAGCCTATGGCATCTGGAGCAGCGGACGCACCGCGGTCCCGATGAACTACCTGCTTGATGAGAAAACACTCAACTACATCATCGAAGATTGTGGGTGCGATCTCATCATTGCTTCGCGAAAACTGATCGAGCACATCGGATTCGTGCCCAAGGTCAAGATGATCGTGTATCTCGAGGACATGAATTTCAAGGCGATGCCCTCGCCAAGACTCCCCAAGTACACTTCATTGGATGATCTTGCGGTGGTGCTTTATACCTCGGGGACCTCGGGCAAACCCAAAGGCGTGATGCTCTCACATGCCAACTTGCTCGCCAATGCGGCCCAGCTCCACGAACACATTGGTGTGCAGCGATCGGACATCTTTCTCGGCGTCCTGCCTCAGTTCCACAGCTTCGGGCTCACCGGATTGACTCTGATGCCGATGCTCTTTGGATGCAAAGCCGTGTATACTGCGCGCTTTGTGCCCACGAAGATCATTGGACTCATCAAAGATTATCGCCCGTCGATCTACCTCGCCATCCCGTCGATGTACAACGCGATGCTTACTGTCAAAGACGCAACTGCAGCCGACTTCACTTCCTTCCGCATCATGCTCAGTGGAGGTGAGCCACTTCCCGAAGATGTCCGTATACGATTTACTGACCGATTTGATCAACCGATCGTCGAGGCCTATGGGCTGACCGAAACCGCGCCGGGGACCAATGTGCTTTTGCCTGAGGAGAATCGTCCGGGGACAGTGGGTCGATCATTGCCTAGGATTACCCAGCGGATCATCGACCCGGCAACAGGGGAAATTCTTCCCCATTCGACCGATGGCGAGCTGCGCATCAAAGGACCCAATGTCATGCAGGGATACCTCGGGCTCGAAGATGAAACCCGCGAAGCCTTCGATGAATATGGGTTCTTCAAGACCGGGGATATGGCCCAGATCGACGCTGATGGATTCCTCAAGATCACTGGACGCATCAAAGAGATGATGATCGTCGGGGGCGAAAATGTCTTCCCACGCGAAATCGAAGAAATTCTCAATGCTCACCCCGCAGTTCATGCTTCAGGCGTCATCGGGCAAAACGACCCCATGCGAGGCGAAGTACCCATTGGTTTTGTTGAGCTTGAAGAAGATCAGGTTGTCGATCCTGACGAGATCAAGCAATGGTGCCGGGACAAACTCCCAGGGTACAAGGTGCCCAAGCGCATCGAGATCATCGACGCCCTCCCTAGAAACGGTACCGGCAAGATCATGCGTAGAGCGCTCATATCCGAATCCACTTAGCCCCGATGGCACGAGCGTCCCGCTTGTGCCCTTTTCTTTTGCATTGATCTCAGTTGTGCTTCAAAAAAGAAACACAGGGGTGACGCCTGTGCCATCGGTTTCATACCATGGCCTACACTCTTGACTCACCCCAAATCCAACCCATTCGGAGCATGCTGTGGAACTGTATATTGACACCGCCAATCTCGACGAAATCAAAGAAGCCCATGACTTGGGGATCCTCGATGGCGTCACCACCAACCCATCGCTGATTGCCAAGGAAGGTGTGCCGTATACCGATCGGCTTGCCGAAATTTGTCAAATCGTCACCGGGCCAGTTTCGATGGAGGTTCTTGCGGTCGAAGCCGACGCGATGATCGCCGAGGGCAAGATCTGCATGGAAGTGGCTCCCAACATCGTCGTCAAACTCCCTTCTACCATCGACGGGATCAAAGCCTGTAAGGCACTTGCCGACGAGGGCATCAAGACTAATATGACGCTGTGTTTCCAGGCGATGCAGGCAATGCTTGTCGCCAAAGCAGGTGCCTATCTCGTTTCGCCATTTATTGGTCGACTCGACGACATCTCCCAAGACGGCACCGAACTGATTTCGCAGATCCGCACGATCTACGACAACTACAGCTTCGAGACCAAAATCCTCGCAGCATCGATCCGTCATCCCAAACACATGCTCGAATGCGCGTTGATTGGTGCCGATGTGGCGACTGTACCTTTGCAAGTCATCAAGCAACTCGCCAAGCACCCGCTGACGGATTCGGGCATCGAGCGGTTCCTCGCCGACTACGCCGGTGCATTTGGAAAGTAAATCGCAAACCACACCCGTCGGTGTGGTTTCTCATGCGATTACTCAACCTCAAAGATGAACTCAATTTCGACGGGTACATTGAGCGGTAAGGCCGAGACACCAACCGCTGCCCGTGCATGTTGGCCGACCGATTCGCCGAAGATTTCGACGAGCAGACCCGAACACCCATTGGCGATCTGAGGCTGCGATCCAAACCCGGGATCAGAAGCGACAAAGACCCCGACCTTGATGATTTTGGTGACCCGGGTTAGATCGCCGAGATGATTCTGCAAGTTGGCTAGGCCGTTGAGTGTGCATTGCTTGGCGCACTCAACGGCCTGTTCGGGAGTGATCTGAGAGGGGACGCTGCCCGTCGCCATCAATGAGCCGTTGATCATCGGGATTTGGCCGGAGATATACACAAGGTTTCCGCTTTGGCGGGTCGGGACATAGGACGCGACGGGCTTGGGGGCGTCGGGGAGGGTGATGTTGAGGCGCTTGAGCGATTCGTTCGGGTTCAGGTTGGTCATTGGGGGCCTATTCTTTGGTAAAATGGGGCATTTTTTGATGTCCGCGGTGCAGAAATGGAACAGATCGGGTTGCAGTCCGAATATGGTGATGATATGCTTGCGATGCAAGTGGGTGCCTTTGGTGCCCAATGGTATTTGTGAATCGGCTCAGACGAAATATGCGTCCTTATTGGGTCCCCGTTTGGGTGCACCCCTTTTCCTTGATTCTGCCGAATCACACATGCCGACAACTCGGCCTTTGTGTCCGCCGGGCGAATGTGCGGGCGATGTGTGCGTCAGGGTATACCTGTCGCTTGAGGCAACCACCGATCAGTCTGTTGCTGCATCGGTTTTGACGAAGGAGTCAAGGAAATGAAACGAACAAGAAAACGAACAAGAAAGAATGCGTTTACGCTCATCGAGCTTCTGGTGGTCATCGCGATCATCGCGTTGCTCATCGGTATCCTGTTGCCAGCGCTGGGCAAAGCCCGTCAGCGTGCCAACCAGTTGAAGGACTCGACCCAGATCCGCTCGATCATGCAGAGCATGGTCATCTTTGCTGGCAACAACAAAGATAACTACCCCCTCCCAAGCCGACTCGATCGCAATGACACCACGATTGAAGTCCAAGATGACCAGAGTCCGCAGCAGAAAAATACGACGGGTAATATCTTTTCAATCCTGATTTCGCAGGGACTTATCGAGGTCGGCATCTGTCTAAGCCCTGTTGAACTTGGGCTTTATGAAGAGTATGAAGGATATGAGTATGATGCCCCCCGTGGCTCGGTCGATGGCGGCGATAACGCAGTCAACGGCGTGAACCAGGCGCTTTGGGATCCAAACTTCCGAGGAACACCAAAGGATCCGATCTATGAAAATGGTATTGCGGGCAGCCCTACTGCGCCACCAACTGTGGGTGGATTCAGCTATGCTCACCTTCCTCCGTTCGCATTTCGTCGACCACAGTGGGCAAACACTTTTGATGCCCTTGAACCAACCTTGGCCAATCGTGGTCCAGTTTACACGCTTGAGAATGGTGCTCAAGAGGGATTTTGGAAACTTCTCCCGGATGACGGGGCAGTCGCTGATGGGACCAATCCACTTGGAGTCGCATCAGTTACAATTCTGATGAACGGTGCGAAGACTGAATGGGCAGGCAACATTGGTTTCAATGATGCCCATGTTGAGTTTTTCAATCGTCCTGACCCAGAGCAGATTGTGTGGACATTTACAGGTGACAATATGACCAACGAGTTCAGAACTCAACCTGACAATGTTTTCATGAACGAGGATGACGCCGATCGCATTATTGATCCTGCTGCGATACCTGCTACGAATACCTTGTTGACAGGCGCGGCCAATAATCGCAATGCCTACCTTACTCAATACTACGAAGTTGTCGTTTCTGATGACCAGATTGAGATTAGCCCATACTTCGATTGATATTCGATTGGGAAGTACTTGAAAACCTTTCGCTTTTCAAAAGCCCATGGCTTTCCGCTGTGGGTTTTTTTATGAATATGATTTCGCACAATGCCCTTCCGATCGGATAGGGTGTGCCTCATGATGAGCTCGATGAACAGCCCCCAACTCGATGACCGGTTTATTCAGGAAGTCCAGAGCCGGTGCGGACTCGAGGTCTTGGCCGATGCGCATACACTTGGGTTGTACGGGACCGATGCGTCGATCTATCAAGTGGCCCCGATCGGTGTGGTCATTCCCAAGGGGATCGAGCAGATTCCTGAAATTCTCAAGCTTTGCACACGATTTGGGATTTGGGTGCTGCCCAGAGGCGGGGGAACGAGCCTGGCGGGACAATGTGTGAGCCGGGCACTGGTGATTGATCTTTCGCCGAACTGCCATGGACTGTGCTCGCTGGAGATCAATACCCGCCGATGCTCTGTCGAGCCTGGGCTCACCATTGACGATCTCAATGACCAGATTGAAGCGCATGGGCTGTTCTTCGCACCCGACCCATCAACCGCTCGCCAGGCGAACATCGGCGGGTGCATCGGCAACAACGCTGCCGGGGTGCATTCGGTACTCTATGGGCGCACCTCGGAGAATGTCCTCGCCATTGACGCCTGCCTTGCCGATGGCACCCGAATTCGGTTCGATCACGGGGCTGCCTCGCGTGATTCGGCTGCCCGCTCGATCACGCTCGCGGTGGTGGATGTGATTCGGCGTCATGCCCAACTCATCCGCGACCGTTTCCCCAAAACCATGCGTCGATCGAGTGGGTACCAGCTCGATGTGATCCTTGATCAACTCGAAGCGTGCAACTGGGACCCGGATCAGATCAATCTCGCCCCGCTTTTGTGCGGCTCAGAGGGCACGCTGGCGATGACACTGGGCGCGACGCTCCAACTTCATCCGATTCCCACATACAAAGGGCTTGCCGTGATTGGCTTTGATGATCTCGACGAGGCGATTGGTGCGGTTGAACCGATCCTTGCGATCGGGCCAGCGGGGGTCGAATTGCTCGATGAGCTCATCATGGATCTGGCCCGAGACAACACCCAATGCGCTCGGTATGTCGATTTCTTACCCGACTCGAATGCCAAGGCGGTGCTCTTTGTCGAGTTCTTTGGCGGTGATAAAGACTCGGTCAATGCTTCATTTGATGCCCTCAAACGAATCATGCCCGATGCTTCGATGACGATGAGTACCGATCCGATTGAGATGGACGACGCGTGGAAACTACGAAAAGCTGGCGAACCCTTGCTTCATGCGATTCAAGGCAACCGCAAGCCTTTGGGGTTTGTCGAAGATAACGCCGTCCCCGTCGAGCACCTCGACGAGTTCGTTCGTCGGTTCCGTGAGATCGTCGAGCAGGAAGGGACGATTGCGTCGTATTATGCGCATGCGTCGGTGGGGGTATTGCATGTTCGCCCGCTTTTGGATCTGCGTGATCCCAAAGACGAGCAGGCGATGCACCGGATCGCACGCAAGGTCGCTGCCCTTGCCCAAAAACTCGGGGGCGTGCCTTCGGGAGAGCACGGCGACGGACGAGCGCGAGGCCCATTCATCGAATCATTCTTCGGCTTCGAGTTGCTCAATGCCTTCCGTGAAATCAAGGCGATTTTTGATCCTGACAACCTGATGAATCCGGGCAATATCGTCGAGCCGATGCCGATCGAATCCATCAGCGAACATACACGGATCAAACCCGATGGGGAAATCATCCGCGTGCCCGAGGTCGATACCTACTACCGGTACGAACCCGAGCATGGATTCGAACACGCGGTTGAGCTTTGCAACGGGGCGGGTGTGTGCCGACGCAAGCACGGCGGCGTGATGTGTCCGTCGTATCAAGCAACCCTCGATGAACGCCACTCGACACGCGGGCGAGGCAATGCGCTTCGGTTGGCGATTACGGGGCAGGTTGATTTGGGCCATACGAATCAGGCATCCTTCACTGATTCAGCGACGAGAGAGACACTTGATTTATGTCTGAGCTGTAAGGGGTGCAAGTCTGAATGCCCCAGTTCAGTCGATATCGCCAAGCTCAAATCGGAATATCTTGCCCAAGGGTATCGCCAATCCGGTCGTGTTCCGATGCCGATCCGGATCATGTCCAATATTCATGCGATTAATCGGATGGGTTCGGTCGTGCCTTGGCTGACCAACACGCTCAACGCATCGAGTCCATTTCGATCGGTGATCAATCATGCGCTGAGCATCCACCCCGATCGATCATTACCCAAGATGCGCAGCCCGATCAAACGCCGAGAAGTTCCTCATGGAACCAAACCCAAAGTTGTGGTGCTCAGCGATACTTTTACCACGCACAATGACCCACAAATTGCGCACAAAGCGTGTCGCGTACTCGAAGCCTTCGGTTACGCGGTTGGGATCGAAACCATTTCCGACTGTGGACGCGCCGCGATCTCATCGGGGCATCTCGACCACGCAATCAAAGGCGCCCAGCGCACGCTCGATCAGCTCGTACACCTGATCAAAGATGACACGATCAAGGCGATGGTGATTCCCGAGCCTTCGTGTCTGTCCGCGGTGGCTGACGATTGGGTCGACCTCAAGATTGATCGTGATCTCAAGCTCATCAACCGGTTCAAAGCCAAAGCTGCCCTGCCCGAAGCATTCATCGAGGCATTGTGGGATCAGCACCCAATTCGCCCACGATTCCGAGATTTTTCCGGACGAATCGTGTTTCATGGGCATTGTCACCAAAAGGTATTATGGGGGGATGAGAGTTCGTCTGCGATCTTCGATCGGCTTTATCCGGGGCAGGTTGAAGTATTGGAAACGGGTTGCTGTGGGATGGCGGGGTCGTTTGGATACGCAGCTCATCGGTATGCGCTGTCGATGAAGATCGGTGAACAGCGCCTTTTTCCTGCAGTTCGATCGATATCAGCTTCGGATATCATCATCGTGCCGGGAACATCGTGTCGGCACCAGATTCTCGATGGTACAGGGTGCGCAACGGTGCATCCGATTGAGGCGTTGGCATGGTTGCTCGATGATTCGATGGCTAGGCCGGGCTTGGGATGAGTCGGGCGATGGACTCGATGAGCTCGGCAGCCAAGAGCCAGTGGGCCCCAGTGGCGGCCCCGTCGATCATGATCCGATGGGCACAAACAGGGACAAGCATGGCTTGGATGTCATCTGGCTCGACGAAGGCTCGCCCATCCATCCACGCCCATGCGCGTGCTGCTTGGGCAAGGGCGAGCGAACCACGAGGCGAAAGTCCAACCTGTGTTTCATCGGATTCGCGCGAGGCACGGGCGATCTCGACGATGTATTTGCGGATTGGCTCGCTCAGATGAATCGCATCGACCTGTTTCTGCATCTCGATGACATCGTTGCTGTGAATTACAGGGGTGATGTGTTCGAGGACGGTCGATGCCGGGCGGAGATCGAGGAGTTGGATTTCGGCATCGGCGTTGGGATATCCCAAGCTGATCCGCATGAGGAATCGGTCGAGTTGATTTTCGGGAAGTGGATAGGTGCCTTCAAACTCGGCGGGATTTTGGGTGGCGACGACCATGAATGGTTTGTTGAGTGGATGGGTGATGCCGTCGATCGAGACTTGGGCGTCGCTCATCGCTTCAAGCAGGGCGGATTGTGTTCGTGGAGTTGTTCGGTTGATTTCGTCAGCGAGGAGGATGTTGGTGAAGATCGGGCCGGGCTGAAATTTGAGCTCTGCACCATCGCGTGAGAAGATCGACACACCCAAGAGATCCGCTGGGAGCATATCGGGGGTGAGCTGGACGCGGGTGAATGGGCAGTCGATGGATCGGGCAAGTGTTGATGCCAAGAGGGTCTTGCCGACACCCGGAACATCTTCGAGCAGGACATGTCCACGGGCGAGCAGGCAGCAGATGATCCAATCGATTGCGGGGGAGTCGCCAAGAAATACTTTGGCGATTTGGGTGCGCAGCGTGTTGATCTGTTCGTTGCTTTGTGTATTCATTCGTGGGTGCTCGGATTTCTTACCAATCTTGCTGCATATTGTATGGCTCATCAGTCTATGGCATCGAACCGGTCAAAGAGTCATTCTGATGATGTGTCGAGTGGTTCCATGTGGTATGCTGATGTTTCTTCGTTTCTAGGTCTCGGGACGACGATATGGATCAACCAGCCCAAGATGATGAGAAGGATACCCGAGTTGCCCCATCAGATGATGGGTTGACGATCGCACGCCAACTCACTGGCGAGTTGTATTGTATCAACTGTGGATACAATTTGCGTGGGCTCTCTATTCGTTCGAACTGTTCCGAATGTGGTGTACCGATTCGGGCGACGATTTTGGGGATTGTTGACCCACACGCGGACGAGCTGGTGCCTTTGGGTGCTCCTCGTTTGGTTGCTTTGGGGCTCAATGCATGGAGCTTTGGTGCGATTATTGCGGTTTTGATGGTTTGGGTGCTTCGTGGTTCGGAGGTATTCAACGATATGTTTGGCATTGCGTGGTCATCGCCTTTGGTGCCTTGGGTTGGCATTGGAGGGTTGGTGGTGTCGATGCTTGGTTCGGCGACGATGATTCGCCCGCACCGGCGAGTGCCTCGGCTTGAGGTGATCCGTTCGGCGCTGGGTGTGTCGCTTTATGCACCGTTGATCTTGATTTATAGTACAATTTATCTTCGGTATGATTTGATGGCACCTTCGCCTTTGCTTGATCCTGGGGAGTCAAGTTTGAGCCGATCAATTTTGCGGGTGATGTTATTCGTGTGCGTTGCGGGGATTATGTGGGGGCTGCGTCCGCAGGCGTTGGGATTGGCGGTGCGGTCTGTGGTGGTGCGGACTGGTCGGGTTGATCGTCAATCGCTCATGGCGGTTTTGGCATCTTTGGGGATTGCTGCGATTGGTGATCTGATTCATATTGTAAGCACTTTCGTTGCCTTTGGGTTTGAGGATGTGCTTTCGATTATTTCGGTGGTGGTGATCGCGCTGGGATCGGTGCTTTTTAGTGTAGGGCTGGTCAATATTTGCATTGATACCCTTCGGCTGTATCCGATTCTCGTTCGCCCTGGGGTTGGGCTGAGTGATATTTTTGAGACCAATCGAGAGAAATCGAAGCGAACCACTCAAAAGTGAAACGATCAAACCAGTCTGCCGATATACTCGTATCGGGTATCGAAATACGAATTGTCGTGGATATGGAGAATATCATGGTTGCTCATAAGCTTTCGTGCATACACCAAACAGGCATGGTCGGCATTTTACTGGCGAATGTGGGATTGACTTCGGTTGCATCTTCTGCGGACGATGTGAACTTGGCGGTGATTGAAATTTCAGGTACACCCGCCGAGGCCGAGACCGGGTTCACTTGGCTCGGCGATGGTTCTGAGACACTCTTGGGGATGGTCAACACCATCGACACGCTTGCTTATGACAAAGAGTTTTCTGGGTTGGTGATTCGATTGAAAGATTCCGCGCTTGGTGTCACTCAGGTGGAGGAAATCGGGCAAGCGATCGAACGCTATCGTGAAACGGGCAAGCAGGTGCATGTTTTTGCGGAAGGGTACAACACAAGTGATCTGCTGTTGGCATCTTTTGCTGATGAAATTATCCTGCAAATGGGAGGGCATGTTTCGTTTCCAGGGTTGCATATGGAAGAGATGTACCTTGCCGATACACTTTCGTGGGTTGGTGTGCAGGCGCAGCTTGTGCAGGTGGGTGATTTTAAGGGTGCCAACGAGACCATGACACGGACGGCACCTTCGCCACAATGGGATCAGAATATCTCTGGGTTGCTCGATGGAATGTACGGCAACATCCGAAGCATCATCATGGAAGGGCGTGATCTGAATGATCGTGAACTCGATGAAGCGATGAAGGTTGTCTGGGCAGCATCGGGAGATGAAGCGATTGAAGCGGGCATTATTGATGCGGTGGTGGACTTGCCCCGGCTCAAGACGCATTTGGGCGAGGTGTACGATGCCGAGATTAATTGGGTGTCGGATCCTTATGCGGTTGCTGAGGGAGGCGTGGATTTCTCTTCACCTTTGGCAGTTTTTGGCGCATTCATGGCCGAATCTGCACCTGTTCACATTGATCATCCGACCATCGCGGTGCTGCATATCGAGGGCACCATCATCGATGGGGACTCAAGTGCTGGTGGGATGTTCGGGGGCGGCTCATCGGTCGGGTCGCGTACTATTCGCAATGCGATTGAGGCGATTCTCAAAGAAGAGATGATCGAAGGCGTGATCGTGCGTGTGAACTCGCCGGGTGGGTCAGCGATTGCTTCGGAAGTGATGTGGCAGGGGATCGAACGGCTCAAATCCGAAAAGCCGGTCTGGGTGAGTGTTGGGAATATGGCTGCGTCGGGTGGGTACTATGTGCTCTCCGCTGGCGACAAGGTGTTTGTGAATCCGTCGAGTATTGTTGGGTCGATCGGCGTGATTGGTGGCAAGTATACGATGGGCGAATTATATGAAAAAGCGAAGATCAATATCGTTGAACGATCGCGTGGTCCGATGAGTGATTTGTTTTCGGCGTCGAAGCCTTGGGATGTCAATCAGCTCAGGATCATGCGTGAGGAGATGGAAGAGACTTATGATTTGTTCATCTCACGCATTGAAGCAGGTCGTGATGGGATTGACCTTGATGAAACGGCGGAGGGACGATTATTCATTGGATTGGATGCGGTAGAACTCAAAATGGCCGACGAAGTTGGTGGGCTTGATGATGCGATCAATGCGTTGGCAGCCGAGATTGAACTCGGTGATTTTGATGTGATTCACTATCCCAAGCCACCAAGTTTCGAGGATATGCTGCTTGAGTCATTCGGTCAATTTATTGAATCGCCATCAACTTTGATTGGAACATCGCAGCTCGAAGTGATGCTGCGATCTGTGCTGGGTGATCGGCGGTATCTGTCGGTAGTTGACACGCTTAATGCACTTTTGCTTTTGCGTGATGAGAAGGTGTTGTTGGTCAATCCTCGAGCGATTTACATCAAGTAGCCACAATATCTTTGAATGTGGATAACCGACACACAAGCCCGACCATGGTCGGGCTTGTGTGTGTCTGTTGTTGTGTTGGTCAGACGGTCGTGATTTCAGTGGTCTTTTTGGCGATCATCTCGTCGACCTTGGTTTCGTATTTTTTGAGTAGGTCTTGGATTTCCGTGTGGAGAATTTTGATTTCATCTTCGGAGTAGTGGGTGCCATCTTGCTTGGCGAGTGAATCGGCATGTTTGTTTGCTTCGCGACGGGCGTTACGGAAGACAATTTTTTGTTCCTCACCTACTTTTTTGGCTTGGGCGACGAGTTGCTTGCGCCGTTCAGTGGTGAGCATGGGCAATGAAAGCCGGACCTGTTTGTCTTCAACTTGGGGATTGACACCGAGGTTTGCAAGTTCGATGGCATGACGGATCGCGCCGGCGAGGGAAGGGTCGAAGGGCTTGATGAGGATCTGGGTGGGTTCGGGGATCGAGATGGCGGCAATGCTTTTGAGATCGGTTTCTGAACCATAGCATTCAACTTTGACAAACTCGACCATGGCGGGCGATGCACGCCCGGCACGAATGCCGGAGAGTTCGCCGGTGAGGTAGTCAATTGCTTTGGTCATTGCTTCTTCTGCTTCAAGAAGAATGGTATCTGGATCGGTGCTCATCGTATGCCTCCATATGTATTCGTCGTTTGGCGAATCATATCCGTCGAGTTGAGAATTTAGGGATAAATTCAGGGTTTGGTACTCATCAAGGTGCCAATATCATTGCCCTCAATGACTCGACGGATATTGCCCAATGTTTTAAAATCGAAGATGAGGACTGGGATGTTGTGCTCTTTGCACATGGTCAGGGCGGTCATGTCCATGACGCCGAGTTCTTTTTCGATGGCTTCGTGGAAGGTGAGGGTTGTGTAACGGGTGGCGTTGGGGTCTTTGTTGGGATCGGCGGAGTAGACGCCATCGACTTTGGTGGCTTTGAGGAGGATATCGCAATCGAGCTCGGTTGCCCGAAGGGCGGCACAGGTGTCGGTGGTGCAGAACGGGTTGCCGGTGCCAGCTGCAAGGATGACGACGCGCCCTTTGTTGAGGTGGCGGATGGCGCGGTTGCGGATGAAGGGTTCGGAGATTGCTCGGATATCCAAAGCCGAGAGGACGCGGGAATCGACGCCGATGGAGTCGAGTTTTTCTTTGAGGGCCGCCGCGTTCATGACGGTACCGAGCATGCCCATGTAGTCGGCCGTCGCTTGGTGGATATCACCCGATTTGGCCAAATCGGCACCTCGGATGATGTTGCCCCCGCCGACGACGATGGCGATTTGGGCCCCGGCTTTGGTCGCATCGAGGACCTCGTTGGCGATGATTCCGAGTTCTTTGGTGTCGATTCCGAACCCGTTGGGGGCGCAGAAGGATTCGCCACTGAGTTTGAGCAGGACACGCTTGGGCGGGGTGCGTTTGGTGGTTTGGGTGGAATCGGGCATGGTATCTCCAGAGGTTGAATGTGTCGCCGATGCACAATAGCCCTTGGCAGGTGCAAAACACATCTCAATGATAGAACCCGACCGAACCGATGTGGTACCCTACACGAACCGAGCATTGGGCGCGTCAGGATGATGCCCCAACCTAGGCCGATCTCCGATAGAGGGATAGGTTTGCGGGAAACTACTCACAAGTAACGCAAGGACGCAAGGGACAGCGAGCCACTTGAACCATCAACAAGTCATTTCGGATACAGTCGGTGCCGGTGAGACCCCCGGAGGTAGAATGGGGGGCAAATCTGCCCGTCGAAGGCTCATCGAGCGGGCAACCATTATGGGGGTGGGACTCTCGGTGCTGGTGCATTTGGTGATTTTGCTCCTCGCGGCATTGATTACGGTTGATTTCGGGTTCGCCGATACGGGGGGAGGGGATGGCGATGATGTTGATTTTGCGGTGATGACCTCGGCGGATCTTGCCCAGATGTCGTCGCCGAGGATCGAGTTCGAGAGCTTTGAGGTTGCGGTAACGCCCAGCGAGATGGTTGTTGCGATTGACCTGATCGCTGACGCAGGTTCGGAGGAATCGGTCAATGAGCTTGCCGATTCGATAGCGCCGAGTCTGAACCCCGGTGGCGGGTCGTTGACGAGTATTGATGCGACCACAGGTAGCGCGGGTGCAGGAACTGGCGATGGGGCGAGCTTCTTTGGGCTCGAAGCTCAAGGTCGGCGGTTTGCCTACATCGTTGATGTGTCGGGGTCGATGAATGCGCTCTCGGGTGGTGGCCAGCAGACCCGATGGGAGCTGACCCGCGGGGAACTCTTGCGATCCATCACAGGGCTCGACACGAATGCGGATTTTTTTGTGGTACTCTATTCGAGCAACCCGATTCTGCTCTTTGGCAATACGGCGTGGATCCGGGCAGACTCAAAGAACAAGCAGTTGGCGGGGACGGGGCTCTTTGGAATCTCTCCATCGGGGGGAACCAAACCGATGCCCGCTTTTAGCCAAGTCTTTGCGCTCGACCCTGAGCCTGACGCGATTTATTTTATGACTGACGGGTTGGTGGAGACGGATGTGCCCGCATTGATTCGGCAGATGAATCGGCGAGAACGGATTCCGATCCATTGCATTCTCTTTGGTGAGCTTGGCAATGCGCACGATGCCAAGGCAGCGGAGAATATGCTTCGCAATATTGCCAAGCGTTCGGGCGGGAAGTTCACGCATGTCAAGGAGGGCAGGCCGTGATGGTATTGTATGTTGCGATCCTTAGTTTGGGGATGATCGTTGGGATTGCGGCTGAGCCCGCGCCCGACCCCAAACTCGAATCCAAGCGCTCGACGCTGGTGCGGTGGTCCGTCGATGAGCCTGTGGCCGGGGTGGTGGATGCGATTGACAGGCAGGGGATTGAAATCCGGGTCGATGGGCAGGTGATTCCAATCAGCGTACCTTGGTATGATGTGCGTGCACTGACGCCGGAGACGGGTGAGTATCGAGCGTATCGGCAGACTGCCGAGGATGCTTGGCGGGCGCATACTCGGCTTGTTCGTGGCGACTTTTTCAGTGCCGAATCTATCTATAACGAGTTGAGCGGGCAGTATCTCTGGCGGGTTGGGCCACAATCGGCGGATGTGAGCCTTGGTTTGGTTCGGTGCCGATTGGATCGCGGCGATCGTGTCGACGCGGTGTTGCCGATGCTCAGTTGGTTGAGGGCGACGACGGTGGACCGGTTCTCTGGGCTGCGATTGGTTGATGAATACGATGAAGCATTTGGTGTTTTTGTGGGATTGCCTCCGGTGTTTGGAAGCGATGATCGTGTCGAGAGACTCGGCAAGCTTCCCGGAGTCGACCGCATTACGGACCGTCAGCGTGCGATCTTTGGGTATTATCAGCTCGCGTTGGATCGTTCGGTGCATCATACGCCCGAAGCTCAGATGGTGCTCGATGAACTCACCGAGTTGGTGCGCGGACGCGAAGGGCGCGATTCGGGGATGAGGCTGATCGAGGAGATGGTCATTGCGCAGGCGCATCCCGATTCCCAGAAGCGATTGGCGTCGCGGGCTGCGCTTAGGCGTCGAATCCGAACGGATCGAGACACATGGGTCGAACTCTGGGCCCGTCTGGCGATTGGGGTGTCGCTGATGGGTGAAGGGGATGTCGAATCAAACGAGCGGGGCGTGATCGAATTGATTCATGTTGTGGTGCGTCTCGATCATTTGAGCCATCCACTTTCTGATTTGGCATCGCAGATTGCCAATGAATACTTTGTGCGCACGGATCGGGCGCAGTGGGGGGCCGAGCTGATGCTCGAAGCTCGCAGCGTATCAACGGGTGGACTCACCCAAAGTATACTTTCAAAGGAGCACGATGCTCATGAATGAGATTTTGAATATCCATCTTCTTTCGCCTGTTTTTTCGCCTGCTTTTTTGTCAGCACCCACCTCACTGACTTTGGCGCAGGAATCGGGCGAGGTCCACCGTTCGTTGCTCGAATACATCGCCAAGGGCGGCTCGATTGGGATGATTATTATCCTGATTTCGCTTGTTGCCATTGGAATGATCGGGGCCCAGCTCTTTCGCATTCGGCGTGAGCGCTTGGCGCCTCCCGAGCTTATTGATGATTTGCGGGCGCTGCTGGCCGATGGAGATATTGATCGTTCGATCAAGCGGTGCGAGGATGAAGCCTCGACGAGTTATCTTTCGCGGGTGGTTGGGAGCGGGTTGGTGCGCGCTTCACGATCGGCATTTGGGATGCTCGAGCTGCGTTCATCGGTCGATGAGATCGGTCAACTGGAGGTTGATCGGCTCTATCGGCTGACCGATGGGATCGGGCTCATTGCATCGGTTGCGCCGATGCTCGGGCTTTTGGGCACAGTGGTGGGGATGGTTGGCGCATTTGATACGATCACGCTTTCCGATGGGCCTGCGCGTCCTGATGCGTTGGCGGGGAGTATTTCACAGGCGCTGATTACCACGGTGCTTGGGTTGGTGGTTGCGATTCCTTCGACTGCGATGTATACCTATTTGCGCAATCGCATCGACCACCTGACCACCGAGATCAATGAGGTGATCGACGAGATGATTGCGCCGCTCGAATCGACCCAGGGCGTATCTGCCGAGTCATCAAAGTTTACAAAAGGCCCATCGCAAGGAGTGTCCAAGGGGTGAGCAGACGGGGGAATCAATCTCGGCACATGATTTCAGTTGATCTCACTTCGATGATCGATGTGGTTTTTCAGCTGATTATTTTCTTTATGTTTACTTCGCAGTTTGGCGAGCTTCGCCGGACAGAGATAGACCTGCCCCATCAGCCAGGAGATGAAACCAAGGTGCGCCGTGAGCCTGCGATGATTATTGATCTGACCAATGACGGGACTTACCTGGTTGAATCAGCTCAGGCGAGTTTGATTGAGATCGAACGCCTAGTGCGTGCGGGGGTGCTTGGGCAGGATGCTTCGGACCCCTTTGATGTGCTCATCCGCCCGGATCGTCATGCCTCGGCAGTTTATCTCGATCGACTCTTGCTTCGGCTGTCGAACACCGGGGTGCAACGATGGAAGCTCGCAACGGTGAATCCGAGGGGGGGATCATGACTCGGGCGCGTGTTTTGAAATCACGGCATCGATCGGCTCGGCTTGGGGCACTGCCGTTGACCTCCATGATTGATGTGGTGTTTTTGTTGCTGATCTTTTTTTTGGTGACCGCGAACTTTGCGCAAGATGAGCGCAAACTCCCCGCGACTTTGCAGACCGAAGGGGGTGGTGTTCGATCGAGCGATCTTCAGCCTCAGATTGTGTATATTCGGGTGCAAGATGAAGGAGCGGTCTTTGTGATCGGTGATGTGGTTGTCAGCGATGCTCGATCGCTCGAGGCGCTGCTTATGAACCTGCCCAAGGAACCCGGTGTGGCGATCAAGTCTGATCCTGATGTGCCAATCTCGGCAATCGCAGCAGCCCTTCAGGCGGCGCGCAATGCAGGGTTTGTGAAACGGAGCTATGTCCCTTCCGATGGTACCTAAGTGGATCATTCAAATTGGGTTGGTCATGTGTTTGGGCATGAGCGCTGCCGGTGCGTTGGTATCGCCGGGTGACGAGGTGGTTGCTTCGTATCTCAAGGCGCACAACATGATTTCGCTGCTCGAGGTGCAGCTTGAGGACCGGATTCGAGCATCGAAAGATGATGCCGAGCGATCCGAGCTTATCGAGGAGCTTTCAGATTTGTATCTTGACCAACTTCGCGCGTTTGATCATGATGTCCCATATCGGCAGATTGTGCTCAATCGGGCGCGGTCATTAATTGCCCGAATGGCTTCGGCGCCGATGTATGAGTTGAGACTTGAACTGGCGATCGAAGGGTACCTTGGTGTGGAGTCCAGCGTTGAGCTTGCCCGGTTGGAGCTGCTTGATTCGGCGCAACGCGCCGATGCGATCGAGCAACTCATCGAAATTAATCGGGAACTCAAGATTCTTGTTTCCAAGCTTGATCCTGAGGTTGCCCAGCGTGAGCGATTGCGAGCGCGTTCGCAGAAAGTGAGTACCCAGCAGAGCAGAGAGGAGCTTGCAAAGCTGCGTCGGTTCCGATCGCTGGGGCATTATTACCATGCGTGGACGGGGTATTCGTTGGCGGTGCTTGAGGATCAACATGTCCCATCGGATGTATTTTCTTCGTTTGGTTGGTTGCTTGGAGGCGAGGGTGATTTGCCTCGGTTTTCGGTGTTCAATGAGACGACACTTGAGTTTGAACATGTTGCACGGGCAGCGATCGGTGTGGCGTTGGCGTATACCCAGTCGGGAGATGCCTTGGCGGGGCGTGCGTGGGCGAAGTTTGTTGCAGATTCAGCGTATGTCGATTTCGATGTTAAAGAGTCGGCCCAAGATCGACTTTTGCAAATCATGGCGGTGGATCGGGATTGGGTCGATGCGTATCGGTTTGCCTTGTTTCTCGATAAACAGCGGGGCAAGGGCTATCAGATGAAGGTGGCCGATGCTCGGTTTCTTGGGCTGCAATCGCTCGAAGCGATGGGATCAACGCGCACCGGACAAGGGGGGATCGGCGAAGCGACGAAGGTTGCTCGGTATGCGATCGAGCAGTTGATCAGTCAAGATGAAATCGGGCATGTGCTCGATTTGTATCGGCGGTTTGGTTCGTTGCCCATGGTTACCCAAGGTTTTATCGCCAATTACGCCCGTGCGCTTAGTGCGCTCAATGAGGCCGATCAGTCGGCAGGGGATGGGATGTATGCTTCGGTCGCGTCGCTCTTTGCTCAAGCCCTCAAAGCACCCGATGCGGATCGGTTTCCCGATGAGCGTGATGATTGTGCGCTCAAGCTTGCGTATGCGGAGATCCGAAACCGACGGGCGGCTGAAGCGATCAGGGTGTGCGATCGGCTTATCGAGGAGTCGGTCAATGAGCGCGTGATCGAAGAGGCACGGTGGATGCGAATCGCTGCGATGGATTCGATCAATATCAATGCCGGGCGTGCCACATCCGATGAGCTCGATGAAGCGGTGCGCGAGTATATTGTTGCCTATCCATCGACTGCTCGCTCGGCCCAGCTCATTCTCCGGTATGCGATGCAGGGGACGATCGACCCGCGGGTGGCGATCGACACACTTTTATCGATTGATGATGAGGATCCGATCGTGCTCCCCGCTCGGCGAACGCTTGTTCAACTTCAGTACCAACGCCTCCGTTCGCTTGGGTTCGCTGACCCAGTGCTCCTCGACGAGGCGCTCGATATGCTCCGGTGGATCGGACAGACGCAGCCAAATGAGGTGGATGATCTTGACGAAGCTCGGATTCGGGTGGGGATGATTCGTATTGGCCTCGATTTGGCGCTGCGGACATCACCTGCTGATATTGAGTTCGCCGATGAGCTTATCGAGCGTGGGATAAGGCTGATGGGCTTCGATGCTTCACTGGGCGTTTACCGATCGGAATTGGTGTATCGGCAGGTCGAGCTGGCGGTGCTGGATCGACGATTTCGCGATGCGATGGATTTGCTCGCGGAACTTGCATCGCTCGATTCGGGCAAGGCACAGAGCGCGCGTATCTTGATCTTCAACGATGCTCTTGAACTTTGGCGAGCAGGCCAAAGCGAGCAGGTTGCGAGGCGATTGGTTGATCTGGGAACCGTCTTACTTGCCGACCAGACGCCGGCGTATCCTGAGTCTCTGGGTTTGCAGGTTTCAGGCATTGCTGAGGTGATCGCCGAGGCGTCGGCGTATTTTTGGCAAATTCGAAACGATATTGAGGCGCGTGATCTGGCATTGCGTGTTTCGCTTTTGGTGCTTGATCGCGGGCAACCTTCCGAGCCCGGGCTTCGTCGAACGGCCGAGCTTGCCGGGCAGGTGAAGGATGATACCCATGCGCTCGAAGCATGGTTGATGCTCTTGGCGGCGTATCAGGCGGGGGATGATCGATGGTACGAGGCACGGTATGAATCGTTGCGGGTGATGAAGCGTGTTGATTTCTCGCGGGCCTTGGCAGCCTATGACCAATATCGTGTGCTGCATCCTGATCTTGGTCCTGCGCCTTGGAATGCGAAGATTGCGGAATTGTTCGGGGATCAAGTGCCGGCTGGGTTGAGCGATGACACGGATGATGGAGGTGTTCCTTGATGGCTTCTCGGGCAACTCGATCACCGATCGTTGAGTTTCTTGGCGAGGATGCCGGGGCGGGCGGTCCCTTTGCACTTTTGGGATTGCCTCACGAGATGATCTCGGATGAGCAGATCATCCGAGCGTGCCATCGTCGGCTGTACCAGATTGATCGGCACCGGCACCGATCGACACCTGATGCGAGCGAGGTTCGGCTTGCGGTTCATGCTGCAGCTTCGCAGCTGCTCGATCCCAAACTCCGGGCAGAACTTGCGCGTCGTTGGCCTGCGGGGATGCCGGTGGCGGTGCCCAAAGCATGGAAACCATCGCAGCAAACATCGAGGCTGACGCCCGGGTTTATCCAGAAAGCCAAGTTGCTTATCGCAGCGAGCGGGGGATGGAACGCGACTGCCCGCAAACGACTGGCGCACTTTGCCCGTGTAAATCGGGTTGGAGCTCTCGAACTCATTGGGGCATTGAGTCCGCAGATGCCGCAAGAGTCTGCGGGTTCGGTTGTGTTGTCACCAAAGACATCGCCGGAGGTCGATAAACCCAGGTTTGATGAGCAGGTGTATCTGATTGGACCGCCTCCGACCCGATCGTTTGATTGGTTCGCAGCGTATGGACTCCTCCTTGTTTTGGCGACGGTTGTCGTGCTTGTCATGGTGTTTTTGCCGATACGGGGTGATCCGATGGATAGAGCTGGCGCATCATCTGTCCGGGTCGGTACCGATGGAGGCGGTCAGGCCGCGGCATCTGTTGGAGGGAATCACTCGGTGCCGACTGGTGATTGGAAGGAGCGGACGCACTATACCGCAATTGCCCATGAGTTTGACCAGCTCGCCCGAAGGGCCCAGTCGGACATGGAGCCGAGTGTTGAACGCTTTGGGCAGGTGTATTCAAAATTTGTCGTGGAGTGGAGCGTGTTTCCCGCCCCGGCACTCGAGCGCACGGGGTTGCACATTGCCGAGTTTGTGCGCAGGATGTCAGGGTCGGAGGTTTTATTCAAAGCGCTGTTGCCGATCCTGGGGTGTGATGGGACCCAGAGAAGCCCTTCGCAAGCGATGATCCGGGCAGCGGTGATCGATGTGGTGCGCTCTGAGCCGGGTTTGAGTCCACAGACGCGGGCTCAGCTTGGCGTGATTCGCAAACGCTGCTCGGGGAGTGAATCAAGAGAAACATCGAGTATTCTCCAAGCCCTTGTGCCTGTCTCGGAGATCATCGGGGTCGATGCGCGGACGGATGATCCGGCGTGGTGGAGGGATTGGATCCAAGGTGTTCGGGCAGCGACTTTCGAGGATGAATCGCAACGCACTCGGCTTGTGCTCTCAGCGATGTCGTCGCGTCTGCGTGATCCTGCGCCTTCGAATCCATCGTGGATCCAGTCCGCAATCGAGCTCGTCAGCGTCGTGCCTTGGAGGGCAGATTCGCCTGCGCGAGCATGGTTGCTTGGGCAGTTTGCCGATCCTGCGGTCAGCACACCCAGACTCGCAGTACTCACCGAAGCAATCGCCACCCACTCGGGGGCACAGCAGGTCAATGCCCAGATGGTGCTCAATCCAAGTGCGACTTTCTCCCAGAGGCAACAGCTTGCCGAGACCTATCGCTCGGCTTGGACAGGATCAGTTTCGGGAGCGAAATCGGGATCCAAACCGGGGACGGATCAATTTTCTGGGCTCATCAATGAGATGCGTTTGCGGGTGTCGATCACGCCGACACAAATGGATCAGCAGCAAGCGAGCAGGGCGATCGTCGAACTCGCTCGACTCAACACTGCTGCCTGGCAGTTTGCCCAAGGCCAAGACGCGATCGCAGCCGACATGCTTGATGGGGCCAAGGGAAAAATCGCATCGGCGTCCGATCCAGAGCAGTTTGTGTTGACGGCGAGTCAACGCGATTCAAAGTGGTCCCAGCAAGCAATCAACGCCCAAAGTGCCAGCGAGCTGAGCGCTCTGTTTGCTCAGCTTGTGAGTGACGACGGGCCCGGGATCAACTCGGCCCATGCGTTGGTGTTTTTGGCAACCCTTCACGCCGATTCTAAAATCCGAGCCAGCGCACGAACCCAGATCATTCGATATCAAGATCATCCTTCGGTGCTCTTGGCGCTCGATCGTGTGGTTGCCAATAAGCGGATCAGTTCTCGGCTCGAGGAGCTTGTCGTGACGGTGGTCGGGGACAAGCTTCCATCACGCACCGATGAATCGTGGTACCTCTTTGCACACAAGGCATTGTTGGTCAGGTTGACGCGATCGTTATCGCGCAGTGTTGAGTCTGATTTGCCCGCGCTCGAGCATGAACTTGATCTGGCGTATGGAGGCCGAGTTGTTACTCAATCGGCGTTGACCCAACCCACAGATGGCGCGGTTGATCACACGGCCCGGCTCTATCGGAAGATGATGCTCGATGCCAGTGTAACGGCGGGCGGTGTGGGCATTGAATTGCATGATCTTGCGAAGATTCAATCAGCGACGGATGTACGGCTTGTGCGTGCCAAGCGCCCGATTGATGGGTTCTTCGCTTATCAGCGAGGAGTCTGCGAGCTCCTTGGGATTTTGACTCAGCGAGATATCCCCGGCTCGTCGTTGCGTGTGGATGATTTGCTCACCGAGCTTGAAGATCGGCTTGGGCGATCGGGCAGCGTGATCGACCAGATCGCTCAGGTTGAACGCTGCATTGCCCAATTTTGGATTGTACGCTTAGAAGGGAGGAGCCCGTGAAGAGACATCAGAGCATCGCCTGTGTTTGCGTGTGTGTTATCGCCACGGCCTTTGTCGGCGGAGGGGCATCAACCCGGATCGTACAACCTGGGCTTTCGAGCTCGCACCAGCTTGGGCGTCTTGAACCGGGGAATCTTGATGGATATCTGCGCATCGGCGAGCAGCTCGGAGGTGATGCCCAAACGGACCACGCGCGTGACTTGGCGATGCAGACACTTGCGATTGGGATCGGGCTTGCCCAGCGTGCGGGGAACTCGAAGCTCACGGCGAGTATGTGTATCGCCTTGGCATCGGTCGAGCCTGATTCGGCAATGGCGTCATCGTTGTGGGATTTGGCCTATTCGATCGACCCGGATCGTCGGTGGGCATGGGTGGCGCATCGTGAAGCAAAGACGCGAGCGTCTGCTCAGCTTCGCCGGGATGCTGCCCGGGCGGTGTATGCGGTAAGGTTCAATGACCATCAGCTGGCAACCGAACTGCTGGGAAAAAAGGCAGTGCGTGAAACAATTCGCCAAACAGCCCATCAGGCGGGGTTGGATCCCGTTGGAGTTGATCGTTTGCTCTTTGCGATGATTGCGGATGCATCAGCGGATAGTTGCCGGGGGCGGGTGTTTGTAACCCAGCGTGATGATGGGGAGGTGCGCCGGGTGGTGTGTGGGGATCATCTTCGCCCGATCGGGGCAGGGCCTGACGATGAATCTTTGCGTCAGCTCATTAAGCTCGAGTTGGGGCTTCTCGACGAGCTCGCATCACCGACGAATCGGGACACTTGGGCGGTGAGTGCGTATCTACAGATGGATGAACCTGTGGAGGATATGTCGGTTTCGTCGATTGTGGAGTATTACCAAGTGGATATGACGAAGCCTTATTGGCGGGGTGATCGGTGGACATCATCGCCTTGAAGAACTCGATTCTTTCCGTGGATCGTGTCTACACTCTGGGCATTAATCCGCGACGATCTCTCATGACGAATCACCACGATCAGGAGTGTACCATGACGACCCAATCCCCATCGCAAGAGTCGACAGCCAACGAACCCAAAGGCAAGCCTGAGATTACCTTTGACGATTTTGCCAAGATTGATCTTCGGATTGCCAAAGTCATCCAAGCCGAGCCTCACCCAAATGCGGATCGACTGATCAAGCTTGAGCTTGATGATGGATCAGGCAAACCTCGTCAGATTTGTGCAGGTATCCGCGAGCAGTATGCGCCCGAAGATCTGGTGGGCAAGTCGATCGTGATTGTTGCCAATCTTGCGCCGCGCAACATCCGAGGCGAGGAGTCGCGCGGGATGCTTTTGGCAGCGAGTGATGCGGACAAAGAATCCGATGAGCGGAGCGTCGTTGTGATGACCTCGATGAGCGAGATCAAGCCGGGGTCAGTCGTTTCCTGATGATCTGTTTTCTGGGGATTTGTTTCCAGGGGATGCGGTGCGGGTATGTTGGCGTTCTTTGCTGCCTTGCTTGCCCAGATGTCGGCGGGCGTTGCGCTTGGCTGATTCGACCATCTGTTCGATTTCGATGTCTCGGCGTTGTTCGATTTCATTGACCGAGGCTTTGAGTTCATTGAGCCGGGCTTCGAGTCTGGCGATTTCGAGTTTCTTGGATTCGAGCTGGGTGTCAAAGTGGTCGGCTGCCGCCCGCCGTACTTTGGCAATCGCGTTGGCTTGATCAGATTGAGATGCCGATGGGTTACTCAGTGTTGCGCGGTAGGCGCTCGATGCCTCGATCAGCAGCAATCCTGCGCGCATTTCTTTGGTTTTGAGTTGAGCAAGTTCAGGTTGGGTGTCGGTCAGGAACAGTATTTCACGAATTGGCGGCGCCATTTTTGCAAGCATTTGGTCGGCGCTTTGTGCGTTATACTGGGTCATCTGCTCAAGATCGTTGGCAAGTTTGGGGAAGTTCTCACGAAGAAACTGGTGTATTGCCTGGCGTTCTTGGGGGCTGAGCCGATCGGGGCCGGGGCGTTGTTCTTGGTCGGGGCGTTGTTCGCTTTTGTGGTTGTGGGTGAGGTCCCGGCGCTTCATTGCTGCGAGTACCTCGCTGGGCGAGGCGCCTTCATCGAGTTTGGCCAACGCTGCTCGGTGGAGTTTGAGTGTCTCCTCAGCCCGGAGGATCGAACGATTGAGCCGGGCGCGGAGTGCTTTGGCATTGATCCGGATATCAAGGATTTTCTTCCTAGGCTCACGCGGGCGATCGGCACCCCGGTCGGGACTTTGGCTGGAAACATGTGATGCGGGGGGGGCTTCTTGAGCACGCTCTTTGGTTGGTTGCGATCGAGGCTGATCCACAGGAAGCGTCAGCCCAATCATCGCACCAATGATCACCATGGCGCAAATTGAGGCGACAATCGTCTTCAAGGGCTGAGTGAACGGTTGAGGTTTCATCACAGTGCTCCATCATCGGATGTGGATTCGTACCAGTCAAAACCAGTAAGTGTTGAGTCCAGATCAGTATCGACCGATTGAGCCCAGATTTCCCAATCAGTGACCGCTTCGGCAAGCTGACCATCGTCGAGTGATTCGAGGGCGAAGAAGTCGTCCATGTCCTGCTCGAAGGAAACCAAGGCCATGCGATGGTCGAGGGGGTGGGGTGATGTCGACGACCAAGGCTGGGCAGTGACAATCAGCAGTGTGGTGCCTGTGGCCAAGAGTCCCGCAGCAGCAACTCGAATCGACCAGACTCGGCCTGCTTGCTTTGGTGGATGAATATCCGAAATGCTCATCGGAGGTGGGGCGATGCTTTGGGAGATCGCATCGAGCACACGGGATTCAAGCCCATCGGGCATCGCATCGGCATCCTGCTTGGCGAGCTCGTCGAGGATCGACTCGGTATGCGACAACTTAGGATCGTCATGGAGATGGAGATTCAGGTTCGAGGGTGTGCGATCGTGTGTCATGAGGTCTCTCCGAGATTGGAATCAGGCGAGGTGGGGTGCGAGCAGTTGGCTTGCTCTTCGATGATCATGCGGAGCTTTTTGAGTGCTCGATGATGCCTCGCCAGCAGAGTGCCGATGGGATCGCCAGTTATCTCGGCGATTTGCTTGAAGCTCAATTGCCCATGATGACGCAAGGTGATCATCTCGCGGTCGGTCTCAGAGAGCTGCTCCATTGCCAATCGCAGGGTATTGAGCTGGTGCTGATGGTCGTCTTTGGTGTGGATATCGGGCTTGGGTTGTCCTTCGACACTTGCGAAATATTCGGGAGCCATCGGTTTGGCATGGCGCGATCGCTTTCGGCAATAATCACGCACCCGATTCATCGTGATCCGGAAGAGCCAAGGCTCGAATCGTCCCTGCTCGGTGTATGCCGATTGGTTGAGTTTGGTTGAGATGGTAACAAACACGGATTGGGTGATCTCCTCAGCAAGGTCCTCATCATGGAGTCGGCTTCGCGCCATTGCGAAGACACGACGGGCGTAGAGCCCGACAAGCTGCTCCCAAGCAGACTCATCGCCATCGGCAGCCAGAGCAACAATGGTGCTCAGCTCCTCGGGTTCTGCGCTGGGGCGACTTGGTTGCATACTCAATGTCAATACCATCCTTCTCGTTCAACGCTTGGGCCGGGGCGGTATTGCCACAGGGGGAGATCAAGCACCTACACTCTACTAAGAATATTCGGCAAGTCCGTTTGGGAGGCTTGTGTTCGGGTCGGCAAATGCTTTCTGGATTGCTTATCGGTAGAGTGGAGGCAATGAGCCGATAAACCATTGTCATTTTACACAATCGAGCAAACAGACGGACAGTGAATGGGCGTAGGAGCCAGAACCGAGAGGGATGTGTGGGCAATTGGCAATCTCAAACCGATGAACAGATTTTCGAGGCCTTCCGCGACGGTGATCCCGATGCTTATCGGGAGTTGATCGAGCGGCATCATGATGACCTGCTTCGGTTTTTGACGCGCATGGTGGGGGATCGGGCAGCTGCCGAAGACATCTTCCAAGAGACTTTTCTTCAGATTCATATCTCGGCTGCCACATTTGATATTTCAAGGCGATTTAGGCCCTGGCTTTTTACAATTGCTGCGAACAAAGCACGGGACATGCTTCGTAAGAAGAACAGACGGAAAACGGTCGAACTCTCGGCCCCGATCCGCAAGTCAGAACCCGGCGCTTCGTTTATTGATCTTTTGGGGGTGGATATTCCCGCTCCAGATGAGGCGTTGGATCTTGCCCAGCGAGATGAACAAGTGCAGCGGGCGCTTGACCAGCTCGGCCCGGCCCTTCGTGAGGTGCTTCTCTTGGCTTACTTCCAACGCATGAGTTATGCACAAATTGCCGAAGACCTCGGCATCCCGTTGGGAACCGTGAAGTCTCGCATGCACTCGGCGGTGGCAGCCTTTGCCCGGAGCTGGCAGGTGGTCTCGAAGGATCATGACAAGTCGGCGTAGCCCAAGCTTTTCAGAGGACGATCAATGCCTATTCGTGACGATCAATCTTCAAGTAGCAACAGTGCCAACCAACAGGACTTTGAGCTTTCCCAAGCAGATCGGGAGACCATCGATCGTATCTTCGGGTCAGATCCCGAATCGTTCATCGCCGAGTCAGACCGAGACCATGCGATACTCAATCTCTTGAATCTCCTCGATTCGCCCGTTGCGTCTGAACTTCACAAGCCGACGCGACTTGATCTGATTCAACTCCTCGCTGCCCGGCTCGAATCGGCACCCGATACCCAGCCTCAGCTCTCGTCAGCCGACCAGCAGGCGCTCGATCAATACATCGACAACGGGTACGACACCAACCAAGTCCAGCCAGAGTTCGAATCCCGCGCGATCAAGTGTGATCAGATCGGCGAGGCGATCACCTCTTCTGTGCATGATGCGAATCCTGGACTGGTGGAGAAGACCTTGGCGACCATCCAAGTCCATATCGACCAAGAAGAAGCTGCAATGGCGATGGCAGCGAGTTCCGGGCGAGGGGCGTTCTCGATGCGATGGTCAGACCTGATCTCGATCGCAGCGATCCTTTTGATCGTGGCGTCGGTGACAATGCCAATCATGTCCGGGGTACGATCGAAAGCTCAAAAAAGTTTGTGTTTTGACAATATGCACGCGGTTGCCAATGCTTTCGGGCTCTACGCAGGATCGAATCGGGACATGCTCCCCATGGCGACGGCGGGATTTGGATCGACCTGGATGGATGTCGGGTCCACACCTGATCGCTCGAACTCGTCGAATCTTTTCACCCTCGTCCGAACGGATAATGCGGACTTGGATGATTTGGCCTGTCCGTCGAATCCCAACGCAGCAACCGGCGAGATGGAGCCCGGGGCATGGGATTGGAACTCGCTTGCGGAGGTTTCGTATTCGTACCGGATCATGCCTCCTGGTGGGATGCGGGCCAGTGCGATCGCTCAGCCTATGGGGATTGTCCTTCTTGCGGATCGCTCGCCGGTGGTTCTGCGGGTGGCCAACCGCCAGCCCATTATTCCAGAGGAGAACTCGCCCAATCATCAGGGCAAGGGGCAGCACATGCTGATGCTCGATGGCAGCTCAAGGTGGGCCCAATCTCCGGTGTTTGAGAGCAATGACAATATCTGGCTTCCCCGTCCGATTGAGCAGGTGATTCATCAGGTTCGGTCCAAGCTGGGCATCATGACGGGCTCTGAGCTCCCTGATGGTCCGACCGACGCCTTTGTTGGGCCATAATCACGCTTTTTCGCCGAGAATCCGCCCAGATTCCGTGTTCAAATCGATGAAAGGGTGGCCGATCTCCCCCATGGTGCCTACCCTATCCCCCTGTCTGCAATGCATGCAGGTATGAATTCGAACGATATCCGTCCATCAACCGCCCGGAGCGAGTGCGATGCCAAAGAATAAGAGTCATAAAGGTTTGTCCAAGCGTGTCCGCGTCTCCAAGACCGGCAAAGTCCGCCATCGGGCTGCTTACCACAAGCATCTCTCATCGCGCAAGAGCGCTAAACGGCTGCGTCAGCTCCGCAAGGATCGACATGTGGTCGCATCCGAAGCCAAACGCTTCGAAAAGCTGCTCTTCCGTCGGCTCCGTGGGCGCAATCAGCCTCGCACCTCGATGCGGCGCAACCCATCGCCCGAGCAGAAGCGCGAGATGCGTGCTGCGGCCAAGGCCACTGCTGCAGCCGAGAGCTAAATCAAATTTGTTTACTTATCGAATCGACGAGTTGTCGATTCGGGTCAACCATCCCCGTTTGCCGGGATCAAGAATCGGACTTTTGATAAAAGATATCCGATCTCCGTCAGACAAACTTGGAGCATGAACCATGCCACGCGTCCGTAAAGGTGCTGCACGCACCAAAGCCCGTAAAAAGATTCTCCGTCAGGCCAGAGGTTATTTCGGCTCCAAGAGCCGTCATAAATATCAGGCCAAGATCGCAGTCCGCCGCGCTGGGTGCTACGCATTCCGTGACCGTCGGGCACTCAAGCGCGAGATGCGCAAGCTCTGGATCACCCGGATCACCGCTGCCTGCAAGATGCGTGGGACACGCTACTCGTTGTTCATCAACGGGCTCAAGCTCAGCGGCAACAACCTCAACCGCAAGATGATCTCGCAGATTGCCATCGAGGATCCAAAGCTTTTTGACAAACTCGTCGAGCAAGCAACCGCTGCGACTTCGGCAGTTCCCGCCAAAGCCTAAATCTGAGCGAATAACTCAACATGTACAAGGAGCCCACACATGGGTGGTGGATGGTGGATTACGAGCTTGCTCAACAATCCCGACATCAACGGCCAGGTGTGGGTTGTTTCATGGACGGTCTGGGTGGTCTTCTCCATCTGCCTCCATGAACTTGCACACGGATGGACCGCGATCAAACTCGGCGACGATACGCCAAGGCTCGCTGGGCACATGACCTGGAACCCGATGGTTCACATGGGCCCGTATTCGCTGTTGATGTTCGTGTTCATCGGGATCGCCTGGGGCATGATGCCCGTCAATCCGGGCAAACTCCGCGGGCGATATGCCGACGCGATTGTTTCGCTTGCTGGGCCTTTGATGAACCTTGCGCTGGCGACGATTGCGTTGATTGGGCTGATGTTCTGGGTGCCCTTGTGTGAGGGGCAGTTGATCTCATCGGTGACGATCGCCGATCCGCTCGCGACCAATATGAAGACTTTTCTCCATCTGGGCGCGATGCTCAACATCGTGTTGATGCTGTTCAACCTCTTGCCTGTGCCCCCGCTCGATGGCGGGCGGATTCTGATGGATGTGATGCCCAGCTATCGACGGGTGATGCTCTCGGAGAACGGACGATGGGTCGGGCTCGGCGTGCTGATTATCTTCTTCATCTTCGGTGGGCTCATCATCTTCGACTGGGCAAGAGTCTCGATCGAAGCAATCACCGAAATATTCTGGTCACTCTTTTTCCCCAATATGGATGTATAGCAACGATGGTTCTTTGAATCGATAAAAAACACCCCATGCAGATGCATGGGGTGTTTGTGTGTGGGGAGGCTTTGGGTTATCGAGTCTCGGTTCCTTCTGCTTCGGATTCCGCTTCGATCAAGGCCTCGTCATCCTCGCCTTGGATAAAAGTTTTGCCTTTGTAGAACTGCGTGTAGATGATGTAGATGATGGTGGTGGCGATCATGAGCCCTGAAAAGAACCAGTAGTAGTTGGGCCCATCGAGTGGGGTGTTTCCGTCAGCATCTCTTGTCAAATCCATGATAAAGTTCACACCAGCAACATAGAGGTTGCCCAGCGAGATGCCAAGCATGTAGATGCCCATGACGAAACTTTTAATCTTCTTGGGGCTTTGTGTATAGGCAAACTCCAAGCACACGATTGAGACGAGAATTTCTCCTGCGGTGATGATGATGTAGGCGAGGAACTGCCATCCAATGCTGGGCATCTCGGTGAGATATGGAGCAATCTGTTCGGGTGTCCAGCCCATCTCCTTGACGATCTGGAGCATGTCGCCCATTTTCGTTGGCATGGTTAAGCCTGCAGTGGCACTGGTGCCAAGGTCGGTCCACATGGCGGCGATAACCGATGCAGATTTGGCAACAATCCATGTCTCAATCAGTGCGGAGAGTGCAAAGGCGCCAGCGGTAATCACAAACCCAATCCCAACCTTGCGTAGCGGCGTGAGTAGCCATATTTTGTCGCCCAGAGGGTAAAGTACATAAGTGAATAAGGGAATTCCAATGAGAATCAATACCGGATTGATTGCCTGAACTTGTGAAGGGAGCCAGTTGTGCCCAAGGAACTCACGATTCATTTGTTCTGTTTGTAAGACCCAAGAGGATCCTGTTTGATCAAAGATTGCCCAGAATACAGGGACGAAGATCAGGAAGAGTGGAATGAGGTTAATGATAGCCCGTTTGCCATCGGGACTGAAGGTCTCTTTGACGAAGGCATCGAGCCCGGCGGCTGGCACATGGACAAAAACATTTCGTCCCATCCAGAACAAGAGGGTTGCAATACCCATCAAGGCGCCCGGGAGTCCAAAGGCCAACCAAGGACCAACCTCGGCAAGTAGATACGGGGTGAGGATCATCGAAGTCGCAGCACCAATATTGATCGAGAAGTAAAACCAGTTGAAAACCTTCGTGAGCATGTGTTTATTGCCCGTGCCAAACTGATCGCCGACATGGGCAGAAACACAAGGCTTGATCGCGCCAGAACCCATTGCAATCAATGCCAATCCGGCAAAGAGAAATGGTTTCATGCCGATTCCCAGTGCGTGTGGTGCGATATCCATCACCGCCAAACTGGCATGTCCAACACAATAAAGCAGGCTGAGCCAGAGAATGGTTCGGTATTTCCCAAGGAAGATATCAGCAATGAGGGCACCGATGATTGGGAAAAAATACGCGCTGGTCGTAAAGAGGTGGTAGACAGTCATCGCCTCTTCGCGGTTCATGGTGTTGAGTTGGCCGTCAGCGCCAAGCAGGTAGGTGGTCATAAAGATGACCAAAATTCCCTTCATCCCATAAAAACTAAACCGCTCGGCCAGTTCATTTCCAATGATGAAAGGCACGCCTTTGGGAAATCGGGTCTCTTTGGGATCAGGGGTGGTGAGGTATTGTTTTTTAGCCATAGGGTTCGGATATCCTTTGCAGAGGCCCATGTTTGGGCGGACCGAGAGCTCTAAGATTGGACACATAACCTATGCCAAAGCGGACCCCGGCACAACCCTTCACTCCCGAAATCAACGATTTGAGATACGATTGAGCACCTCATTGCACGAGAACACACCCATGCACGCAAACCTTGCCCAGATCATCCCCAATATCGACACCGGGCTCATCGGGATGGTCCATGTCGGTGCCCTCCCCGGGACGCCTTATGGCTCACAATCGGTCGAGGAACTCGTCGCCCAGGCGGTCCTCGAAGCCAAGCAGATCGAGCAGGCCGGGTTCGACGCGATCATTGTCGAGAACATGCACGATGCACCCTATGTCCATGGCAATGAACTCGGTCCAGAGATTGTCGCTGCAATGACGCGGATGGTTCATGCAGTCAAGGGGGCGGTGTCGATTCCCGTCGGCGTCCAGATTTTGTCCGGTGGCAACAGGCACGCTCTGGCGGTGTCCCACTCAACCGGAAGCTCTTTCATCCGATGCGAGAACTTTGTGTTTGCTCATGTCGCCGATGAAGGATTGCTCGCTAAAGCGGAAGCGGGTGGGTTGCTGCGCTATCGCAAGTCAATCGGTGCGGAAGACATCAAAATTTTCTGCGACATCAAGAAGAAGCACGCCTCGCACGCGATCACAGGCGATATTGATATCGCTGAATTTGCTCATGCGGGGGAGTTCTTCGGGGCCGATGGGTTTGTGGTGACGGGGTTGTCTACGGGTAAGCCGACGGAACTCGATGAGGTCAAAGCCGTACGCAGTGCGACCAAGCTGCCGGTGTTGGTGGGGTCGGGCGTGACACCTGAGAATGCAGGAGCATTGAGTGCGTATGCCGACGCACTGATTGTCGGATCGTGGATCAAGGTGGATGGGTTCTGGAAGAATGCGGTCGATGAATCGCGGGCCAAGCAGATGGTCGATGCACTTCGTGGGTGATAGGTGAGTAAGACCGAAATCAACTTTGACGCTTTGATCCAAGCCTGCCCGCCGGGGAGGCGTGGGCTGTATATCAGTCGTCTGAGAGGGTTGAGTCGGTCGAAGAACCCCGATCATCGCGCCAAGGTCGAAGCATCAATCAAACGCGACCTCGAAGAGGCGATTGAGCATTACAAAATGCGCAAGCGGACGATGCCGACGATTTCGTACCCAGAAGAACTCCCCGTCAGCGCCCGGCGAGAGGAGATCATCGACACAATCCGTAAGAATCAAGTGACGATCGTCTGTGGCGAAACAGGCTCGGGCAAAACGACCCAGCTTCCCAAGATGTGTTTGGAGATCGGGCTTGGAGTTGGGGCATTGATCGGGCACACCCAGCCCCGGCGCATCGCCGCGCGATCAGTCGCGGCGCGCATCGCGGACGAACTCAATGTCAAGGTCGGCGAGCAGATCGGGACGAAGATTCGCTTTTCGGATTCAACAAGTGAAAAGGCGCTCGTCAAGGTGATGACCGATGGCATTCTTCTTGCCGAGACTCGCCGCGACCCCAAACTCCGTCAGTACGATGCGATCATCATCGACGAAGCCCACGAACGATCACTCAATATCGATTTTCTTCTCGGATACATGCACCGATTGCTCCAGGCTCGGCGTGATCTCAAACTGATCATCACCTCGGCGACGATTGATGCGGATCGGTTTGCAGAGCATTTTGGAACGATTCACGCCCTCGCACCGGTCATCGAAGTTTCCGGGCGGACTTACCCCGTTGAAATACGCTACGAGACCGAGCTTGTGAACACCGGGATGCGGATCGACGAGGCTGCGTCGTACGCCGCGACACAACTCGTCAACGAACGCCATGACGATGTGCTCATCTTCATGCCCGGTGAACGCGAAATCCGCCAGACCGCCCACGAACTCCGCAAACGCGATCATCTTCCTGAGGGGACCGAGATCATCCCGCTCTATGCCCGGCTCAGCGCAGCCGAGCAGCAACGAGTGTTCAAACCATCGGGGCGTCCTCGGATTATCATCGCGACCAATGTCGCTGAGACTTCGCTGACGGTGCCCAACATCAAATCCGTCGTCGATCCTGGCATGGCACGGATGAAACGCTACAACCCGCGCACCAAGATTCATGGGCTGATGGTCGAAGCGATCTCACAGGCGAGCGCGAATCAGCGGGCGGGGCGATGCGGGCGAACAGCTTCGGGTGTGTGCGTGCGCCTCTATGACGAGACGGATTACGACGCCCGCGATGAGTTCACCCAACCCGAGCTCCTGCGATCGAACCTCGCATCGGTCATCTTGCAGATGGTCGATCTCAAACTCGGCAAACCCGAAGCCTTTCCATTCCTCGATCGCCCAGAGAACCGTCAATGGCGCGATGGGCGAGATACGCTCCACGAACTCGGTGCGCTCGATGAGAAAGAACAACTCACCAAACTCGGCAAAGCGATGGCGCGCCTACCCGTCGATCCGCGCATCGCCCGCATGATCATCGCTGCCAATGATGAAGGATGTCTCCACGATGTGCTGATTATTGCGTCGGCTTTGTCAGCACAAGACCCCCGCGTTCGACCTCACGAAAAACGCGATGCAGCGGATGAAGCTCATGCGCAGTTTCAGGTCGAAGGTTCAGACTTTCTTGGGTACATCAAACTCTGGGATTGGTATCACGATCAGCACAAGACGCTCACCAGGCGCAAACTCGCGCGGGCGTGCGAAAAGGTGTATATCTCCGGGCGAAGGTTTGACGAATGGCGTGAGATCTATCGTCAGCTTCGCGGCTTGTGCATCGAGCTAGGCTACAACCCCAAGAAGGGACATGATAATCCCGATGCGGTGCATCGAGCGCTGCTGGCGGGGTTGCTCGCCAACATTGGCATCAAAGGCGAGAAGCATGAGTTCAAGGGTGCCCGCAACTCGGCGTTCTCAATCTCGCCCGGGTCGGTGCTGTTCAGTGCCAAACCCAAGTGGGTGATGTGTGCCGAGATTGTGCGCACAAGCAAGGTCTATGCACGCACGCTCGCAGCGATTGATCCCAAGTGGATCGAACAAACCGGGGCGCATCTGATCAAGAAGACGCATTCCGATCCACATTGGGACGAAGCATCAGGACGGGTGATTGCGGACGAAAAGGTGACACTCTTTGGACTCGATATTGTTCCACGAAGAACAATCCAGTATGGTTCGATCGACCCGGTGAAGGCCCGCGAAATCTTTATCCACAACGCACTCGTCGATGACCAGATGCGCTCGTTGTCCAAAGCCCTCAAGCACAATCGAAAGCTCATCGCCCGGCTCGGTACGCTTCAAGCCAAGGCCCGCCGAGATGATTTGATCGCTGATCATCACACGCTTTTCGCGTTCTATGATGCCAAACTCCCCAAGGATATCTTCTCCGCCAAGGCGTTCGATCGGTGGACGAAGAATATGGAATCAGTCAATCCCGGTTTACTCAAGATGACGCAATCCGATGTGCTCGAGTTTGCGCCTGCCGAGATCACGCCTGAAACCTATCCCGATGCAATCGAGGTTTCGGGGGCATTGTCCAAACTCAAGTATGCCTTCGAGCCGGGGCAAGACATCGATGGCGCGACGATCCGCGTTTCCGTCGCAGCTTTGCATCAACTCACTCGCCAGCAGGTCGATTGGGCGGTGCCCGGGTTGATCCCCAAGCGGATCGAAGCCCTCGTTCGATCATTGCCCAAGAGATTGCGCCGCCAGTTCGATGCCAACCAGATTGCAACTGAACTTATGCCTGTGATTGAATCATCTGGTGGGTCACTCGAGGCACAGCTGGCAACGGTGCTGACCAAGCGCACCGGGATTCCGATCAAACCTACGGATTTTCGAGCCGATCAGCTCGATCCGTTCCTATTCGCTCGCATCGAAGTCATCGACGAGCACGGCAAGACGCTCGATGCTTCGCGTGATCTGGGCGCGTTGCAAGGTCAGTTTGCTCAACAGGCGACGCAGGTGATTCAAGAAGCAGGCGGTGAGATTGAACGAACTGGGATGATCGGGTGGGATTTTGATGCGCTCCCAGAGAGGATCGAGTTTTCCCGCAAGGGATCACCCAAGATCATCGGGTTTCCATCATTGATGGTCGAAGGCGACGCTGTGTCCCTCAAAGTGCTCGCGACACAGTGGGAGTCGGATCTGCATACGCGGTCGGGACTTGGATTACTCTATGGATTGGCAATCCGGCGTGAGCTTCGATTGCGTCTCAAGAACTTGCCTGGGTATCGCAAACTCAGCATGCTCGCCGCAGCGTGCGGGATGTCGGGGCAACTCGAAACGATCGTTTGGACGCGCGTTGGATTGGTGTGCTGTGCGGATAATCAAGAGACTCCTCGGAGCAAGGCAGAATTTGAGCTCGGTTTGCTCGGAGCATGGGATCATGGGGTCAATGAAACCAATCGGGTGATTTCAAATCTCATGCAAATATTCGAGAGCCTCATGCGGGTGATGGGCCGGCTCGATGAATCGCATCCGTCTTCGTGGGATGGTGCGATCAGCGATATGAATGGGCAACTTGATATGCTTCTTGGGACCAACGCGCTGATTACCACGCCGACGCGTTGGCTTTGGTGTTATGCACGGTTCTTGCGGGCGATGGATATTCGACTCAACAAACTCCGCACGATCGGACCCGAGCGTGATGCCAAGATGGGCGAGCGGGTGTACGCATGGACCAAGTGCCTTCATGAGTTGATGGCCCAGGGGGCGCACACTGCGGAAGTTGCCGAGGAGTTCTGGACGCTTCGGTGGATGGTCGAGGAGTTTCGGGTGGCGACTTTTGCCCAAGAGCTTCGGACTTCGGTGCAGGTCTCGGACAAGCGATTACGCGAACAGCTCAACAAGATCATTCATGCGTGAGTGGTGTTCAAAGTGGTGCTGAGAAAATGATGCCCAGAACTATGCCCAGAAAGAAGGCGAGTGCAGACCACACGGCGCTGCACCCGCCGAAGAGGGGGGCAAGGTATGCTCGGGTATACCACTTCGCAGTGTAAAATATTCCATGCTGATGCAAAAAAGGAGTGGTTTTTTGTGATTGGAAAAGATGCTATGGTTTGCGGCCGCCGGATTGCTCGCCAGGGACGATGGCGGATTGATTGGCGTCATGCTCCACAGCAGGAGGGGTCAAGCCACGCCGTCCGCCGGATTGTTCGCCAGCTTGGACTGGAGCGGAACTCAGTGCCATGGTGATGATCAGTATCCCGGCAAACAGGTAGACGGGGAGTTTACTTGCTGCGTTGAGGACTTCTTGGGCGCGTTTGCGGGCACGGGATCGCATTTGCTGGACGGCGTTGTCATTCATGGCGTTGCCTGAAACTTTCGTGATGAGTCGGTCGTCTTCTTTACGGGTTGCCCCCAGAACAAGGGCGACGCGCGAACGGTCGGCCTTATCGATCCATGAGGCGGCAAGTTTTTGTTTCTCGTTAGCAGACAGGGAGTTACGCAGCGATGCAATGGCGGAATCGAGTTCTTCGCGCTGCTCGATCTTGGTATCGACCGAGGATGCCAGTGAGAGGCGTTGGGCGCGCGACATGCCTCCCATGTAGTTGGCGCGGTTTTCAAGTCGACGAAAATGCGATCGGCACAAGCCCAGATACGCCCACCGGGCCAGTGTCGAGCTGTGCTTGATGATGCGGTCGATCGCCTGCTGGGGGGTCGGATCATCGTGGAAGGTTGGCCAAGCCGATTTTTCGAGCATGGTCCAGATGCGGGTGTCGATCCATGCCACCATGTCGGCGATGTCCATCGTCGAGTCGGTCTTGGTGCGCGAAGCACGGAGGCAGGCGTGTTCGATGGGCTGACGGGCGTTGCGTTCGTAGAGGTCCCAGAACTGGTCGTGGTCTTGGGGTTTCATTGTGGGTCTCCCTTGGACGATTTAAACGACTGGGAACTCATGGATATCCAGCGGGTGTAGAGGGCTGCCAACGATGGGAGATGTTCGCACAGATTGCGGGTGCGGACATCACAATCGAGGTACGCGCCGAGTTCGGAGCTTGGGGTCAGGAGTTTGGGATTGTCGAGGAAGGTCTTGAAGATCGTGTCGGCCTGCTCGATGTACCCGGCTTCAAAGAGCGAATGGGCGCCGGTGATGAGTACCGGGACGGATTCAGGGTTCGCATTGATCGCATCGAGGAAGAATTCGACAGCTCGGTCAGCTTCGCCTAGGCGCAGGCATCGGTCGGCAAGATTGCCATAGGAGATTTCGAGTCGGCGTGGAGTGTCGGCGTATTTGAGGGCGGTCAGTTCGAGCCGAATCGCCTGGTCGATTTTACCCATCGCGCTCAGGGCCAAGGCGCGTTGGTTGGCCCGTGCCCATGCGGGGTTGGGGTGGTTCTCGCCATCGGTTTGATCGTAGCGGTCGAGGAGTTTTTCAAGTTGGGCGTTGATTTCGCGGATGGTGAGCTGGTCACGCCGATCATGGGCTTCGTGGAGCGCATTGCAACAGTCCATGATCGAGGCTTCGATTGGGGAGAGTTCGTCATGCGACGAGGTGGTGACGATCGTGGTGGTGATCTGGGCGTTGGTTTGCTCAGCGAACAGGTTCTTGAATGGTGACTGGCTCATATGACCTCCGATTGGCTGATGTCTTGTTCGCACCAAGCCTTTTCCTTGTTCAACCAATTGGTGGCTCATTTACTGACAGAAAACCTCAAAACCCAAGCAAATTTGTTCGGTGTGGGCGTTTTTGAATCCTGAGAGGGGGTTGGAAAGAAAATATTTTTTGTCGTAAGTCAGCTGTCACCAACATACAGGGTTTCTTGGCAAGCAGGCTGAGCGGTGATTCAGCCCATCATAAAGGAGACCTGAAATGACATGCCAATCGAACCAAATCGTTAAAGTCGCCCTGATCGGTGCCCTGATTGTGATCGGTGGGGGGGGCGCGTTTGCCGATGCCGGTCCTAATCGGGAGCGCGGATACGACCGCAGTGAGCATCGGCATACCGAATCATGCCGGCATGATTACTGGCAGACCGCAGGGTGGTTGAGGATTGATGGATATTCCACGCGGATCCGTTCTGATCGTCCGATGCTCCACCAGATCGTCCGGGCGTTTCGAGATGCTGGGTATCACGCATGGATCAGCAACGGGTGTGTTCAGGTGGACTATGGGCGTTATCGTCCCCATGTACGATGGCGACAGGATCGGTATCGTGCCCGGTTTGATTGGGACAATTTCTATGGCGAACTTTCGATCTCACTTCGTCGAGCACATTCATATCGTAAGCCTCACCGGGCCAAGCACCGATTTGGACATGGAGCTTGGCGAGCGATTGGAGGGGGGTATTGCGATTAAAGCATCTGGTTGTGCACTTTGAGATTGGCCCGGCTTTGAAGCCGGGTTTTTCTTTTTGGGATGAAAACAGTGGGATAGGCAGGCGTAGAGTTTGAGTGTGAACCAATGTTTCAGGAGTTTTCCGTATGGCCGATTCGACTCTTCGTGTTGTGATACTCTCGGGGAGTCTTCGCCGAGATTCCTACAACGCATCGCTTGTGCGGTTTGTTGGTTCGTATATGGCCGATGCTGGCGGGGTTGAGATCGACGAGGTGTCGTTGCGTGCGTTGAATCTCCCATTGTTCTGCGAGGATGAAGTTTCCGGCGGGATGCCTAGCCCAGTGTTGGCATTCAAGGAGCGATTGATTGCTGCCGATGCGGTGTTGGTTGCCTCTCCCGAATACAACGGCTCATTGACCGGGGCACTTAAGAATGCGATTGATTGGGCATCGAGTCCTGCCGAGGGTGAGAAGCCTTTGGCGTGTTTCAAAGGCAAGGTGTGCGGGTTGCTTTCGGCATCGCCGGGGGCGATGGGGGGTGTGACGGGGCTTGGTCATTTGCGTCAGATTTTGACTCGGTTACAGATGATTGTGGTACCGACGGAGTATGCCCTTGGCGTGGCGCACAAGGCGTTTGATGAAAAGGGGAACCTGAGGGATGAGCGTGCTGCGACGATGGCCAAGGGGGTTGGGCTTGCGGTACTCGAGATGGCCAACACGATCAAGAATGCGGGGTAGAATCATGGGTTCATGAAAGGAGCCTGTGATGAGTAAGGTTGGTGTGATTCTTTCGGGTTGTGGCGTGTTTGATGGAGCCGAGGTGCAAGAGGCGTCGGCGACACTGATCGCTTTGGCGCAGCGCGGGATTGAGTATCAGTGCATGGCACCTGATTGCGAACTCGATGTGATTGACCATATCACGGGTGAGATGACGGGCGAAAAACGCAATGTGCTGGTTGAATCGGCCCGGATCGCACGAGGCGAGATCGTCAACTTGAAGGATGTCAAAGGAACTGATTACGATGCGTTCTTCCTGCCCGGGGGGTTTGGTGCTGCCAAGAATCTGTGTACTTTTGCAACGCACGGTGCGGATTGCAGCGTAGAGCCTCAAGTTGCTCGGGTACTCAAAGAAGCCAACGATGCAGGTAAGCCGATTGGTTTTATGTGCATTGCTCCGGCACTGGGTGCGAAGGTCTTTGGCGACAAAGAGATCAAAGTGACCATCGGGCACGATGCTGCGACGGCTTTGGCCATCAACGCAACGGGAGCGAGGCATGTCGAGGCGGATGCGGAGGCGATTGTGATTGATGATGCACTCAATATTGTTTCTACGCCGGCGTATATGGAAGGGAAAAACCCAGCGCAGATATTTGCCGGAATCAGTGCGTTGGTGGAGAATGTTGCAGAGCGGATGGGATGATGGCATCGTTTTACCGGATTATTTGTCCGTTGCAGATGACGGTTTCGATGGGGTTGCCGCCGAAGGTGTAGCCGAGTTGGCGTTCGTCGGTGTGGCGGAGCATGATGAGGTCGGCCTGTTGACCAGTTTCGATGGTGCCGATGTCGGTGAATCCCAACAAGTGGGCTCCGTTGATGGTCGAGGCGGTGATCGCCTCGGCTGCCGTGATGCCTAGGTTGCGAACCGCCAGTGCGATGCTCATGGGCATGGACAAGCACGGGGCCGAACCGGGGTTGATGTTGGTGGCGATGGCGAGTGCGCCGCCTGCGTCGATGAAGGATCGCCCGTCGCCGTAGCGTTCATCGACATGAAACCCCGAGCATGGGAGCATCACCCCCATCGTGTTTGATTGTGCGAGGTGGGTGAGTGATTCGGGTGTGGTTGCTTCGAGGTGATCGACGCTCAACGCGCCGAGTTCGATCGCGGCTTCGACCATGCCCATCGCATTGAACTGATCGGCATGGATGCGCAGCGGATGCCCGAGTGCTTTGGCGGCTGTGAATAAGGCGACGGTTTCATCGACCGACCATGCGCCGTCTTCGGTGTAGGCGTCGATGGTGATGGCCGGGTATTTCTCGTGAACAGCGGGCAAGGTTTCTTCGATGGTTTGTTTGACGAAATCGGCGACGCTGGAATCTTTGGCGTGTCCGATGCAGGCGGTGGGAGTAATGCGTCCGGGCCAAGTTTCACTGGCAAGCGTGATTGCATCGAGCATTTTGAGTTCGTCCGCCGTCGAGAGGCCATATCCTGATTTGACTTCGCAGGTCGTGGTGCCTTCGCGGAGCATCCAGTTGAGCCGAACCAGCAAGGACTCGGTGAGTTGAATCACACTTGCTTTGCGAACAGCGTTGACGGTGGACATGATCCCACCGCCGGTCTTGAGGATTTCAAGATAGGTCGCGCCGCGTTGTTTTTGTTCCCACTCATCGAGCCGATCGCCAGCCCAGCAGGCGTGGGTATGGCAATCGACAAATCCGGGCATCACCACGCGACCCGAGGCGTCGATGATCTCGGCATCATTGGGGACATCAATATCAGTCCCGAGTTGGGTAATTTTGCCAGTTTCGATGAGCACGGTGGCCGCATTGATGGGCAAAAGATTGCTCATCTGCTCGCTTCGGCGCGGGGTTTCGCCGTCGGCGAGGGTGAGGAGGCGGGCGTTGATGATGGCGATTGGTTGGTTGGGTTCGTTCATTTCGCACGCTCCGAGTAGCCGCGCAGGAAGGTAAGAAACAGACGGGCAGCGAGGCGCGAGGTTCGATCGTCGCGGTCATATGGAGGTGAGAGCTCCATGATGTCAAAGCATCGTACCAATGGGTTTCGTCCGGATTCAAGTATCCATGTTTCGGTTTGGGTGCTTGACCAGCCGCAGGCGTTGTGGGCGCTGACACCTGGGGCCGATGATTGGTCGATCACATCGAGATCGAGCGATACGAAAGTGTTTTGGGTTGGCCAAGGGGCATTGCATCCGAGATTGTCATCAATGCGTCCGCCGTGGGCTTGAAACCATCGGACATGCTCGGCCGAGTTGGCATTGGGATCAAATCCGTGAAGTCGCATGGATTTGGCCGCCCCGGTTTCGAGGAGTTTGCGGAAGGGCATGCCCGAGCCGTCGGTTTCGCGGACATCGAGGTGGGCATCGAAGTAGACGCCATCGAGAGGTCCAAAGTGATCGGCGAGTGCTCGGACGAATGGGAAGGTAAGATCGTGCCCGCCTCCGATACCGATAGGGAAGAGTCTAAGATCAAGGATTGATTTGACAGCTTGCGTGATGCGCCGATGGGTTTCGTGGAGATTGCCGGGGACGATATCGACATCGCCTGCGTCGAAAACCGTTGGCCAGGTCCACCCGGTGGGATCGGTGACGCCGTATTTGGCGAGGGCCTTGCGGAAGGCGGTCGGGCCTTCTTTGGCACCGGGTCGGCCGTTGTTGAGTTGGACGCCCGTGTCATCGGGGAGTCCGATGAGTGCGATCTGACAGCCATCGGGATTCGATCGGATGAGCGATGCGAACTTGGACGATGGAATGTTGTCCCACGAAACAGGATTGAGATAGTTGGTCGTCATGGGTGATTATTTGCTCATTGGGATATCAACGCTTCGGTCTTTTCCACATTGGATTGCATCGTCATAGCCCGCGTCGGCGTGGCGAAAGATGCCCATCATCGGATCGTTTTTGAGGACGCGTTCGAGGCGTTTGGCAGCTTCGGGTGTGCCGTCGGCGACGATGACTTGGCCTGCGTGTTGAGAGAACCCGATCCCGACGCCGCCGCCGTGATGGAAGCTGACCCAGCTTGCGCCTGATGCGATGTTGACGGCAAAGTTGAGCAATGGCCAATCGGAGACGGCATCGGTGCCGTCCTTCATGGATTCGGTTTCGCGGTTGGGCGAGGCGACCGAGCCGCAATCGAGGTGGTCGCGTCCGATGACGATCGGGGCGGAGACGGCGTTGGCTTGCACCATGTTGTTGAAGAGCAGCCCGGCCTTGTCGCGTTCGCCGAGCCCGAACCAGCAGATGCGACACGGCAACCCTTGGAAAGCGAACTTGGGTTTACAGTTTCTGAAATCGCCTGCCAAGAGTGCTTCGGGGTTGGCATGGCAGCCCAAGATCCAGTTGTGGAGTCGGTCGTTGTATCCGCCATCGCCTTTGGGGAAGAGTTGCAATAAGGCATAGTCGGTTTTGTAGATGTCCTGTGGATCGCCCGATAAGGCGCACCACCGGAATGGGCCACGCCCGAGGCAGAACTGCGGGCGGATGTAGGCGGGGACGAATCCGGGGAAGGCGAAGGCCTCTTTAAAACCTTCATCGAAAGCGCGTTGGCGGATGTTGTTGCCGTAATCGAAGGTGATCGCGCCGCGGGATTGGAGTTCGACCATCGCTTCGACATGCTTGCGCATCGAGGCGAGGGAAAGTTTTTGATAGCCCTCTGGGTCATCGAGCCGGGCCTGGCTGGCTTCTTCAAACGAGTATTCGATCGGGCAGTAGCCTTGCAATGGATCGTGGGCGCTGGTTTGGTCGGTGAGGGTGTCGGGGGTGATGTTGCGTTCGATGAGCCGGTTGAGTAGTTTGATTGCATTGCCGCACCATCCGACGGAAATCGGGGCTTTCTGTTCTTTGAGTTCGAGTGCTCGGTCGATGGCTTGGTCGAGGCCTTCGACGATTTCATCAAGGTAGTGGTCGGCCAATCTTCGATCGAGTCGGGATTGATCGACCTCGGCGATGAGACATACGCCGCCGTTAAGGGTGATCGAGAGTGGCTGTGCGCCACCCATACCTCCGCATCCGCCCGTCACATTGAGCGTGCCAGCGAGTGAGCCGTTGAAGTTGAGCTTGGCGCACTCGGCGTAGGTCTCGAAGGTGCCTTGCAAGATGCCTTGGGTGCCGATGTAGATCCATGACCCGGCGGTCATTTGGCCGTACATCATCAGGCCCTTGAGGGCGAGTTCGTCGAAGTGTTCTTGGGTTGCCCAGTGGGGGACGAGGTTGGAGTTGGCGATCATCACGCGAGGCGAATCGGTCGTGGTCTGGACGACGCCGACGGGTTTTCCGGACTGGACGAGTAAGGTTTCGTCGGGTTCGAGTCGTTGGAGGGTTTCGATGATTGCGTCGTAAGCTTCCCATGATCGGGCTGCTTGCCCGCGTCCGCCATAGACGATCAGGGATTCTGGGTGCTCGGCAACTTCTGGATCGAGGTTGTTCATCAGCATCCGCATAGCGGCCTCGGCCTGCCAGGTTTTACAGGTGATCTCCGAGCCGTGGGGCGCGCGGATGGTTCGGCTCTGGGGTGCGGGGATGTAAGGGGATGTTTGTGTGGTGGGCATAGTGATGAATTCCAATCAACTTGATATAAAGGATGTAACTTGGCCGGGATCGGGTGTAGACTCGGTGGATCAACAACTCAATGCAAAAAGAAGGGTCTGTCATGCGTCTGCCAGTATTGTATTCCGTTCTTGTATCGTGTCTCGCTTCTGTACCCGTCTGGGGTGCCCAAAGTGAAGATACTGGGCCGATGCTCGTGTTTCGTGGCTCTAGCTGACCGATGGCGGATGCCCATGTTGAGTTTTTGAGTCGATATGAGCTTGAAGAGTTGCTCGATTCGCCTTTGAATGAAGGAGCAGCCGAGATTTTTAGTCTCCCTGAGTTCTCAATCAGGAATCGAACTCGAATCTGAATGCATCCTGTTGGATCAATTGTTCAATTGCCTGAATATCAGGCGAGGGCGATCGGTCTTGGGCCAAAGGCTCGACGACGGTGCGGATCACCTTGATCGCTTCTTCCACCTTTTTGCCTGAGCGGTGAGGGCGGTGGGCTTCGATGCCTTCTGCGGAGCAGAGTAATTCGGCCGCGATCACAGATCGCGCAAGTTGGAGGGCACGGGTTGCTTTGGCAGCGGATCGTGGGCCGAAGGAGTTGTAGTCTTCCATGTTGGCACAGGTCGTCAGGTTGGCGACCGAGGCGGGGTTTGCGAGCCCGATGAGTTCGTTGCACATCGCAGCAGCACTGTATTGAACGATCATAAACCCCGACATTACGCCTGGTTGGGGGCTCATGAAGGCGCGGAGTTTGGATTCAGGGTCGAAGACCGATAAAATATGGTACATCCGCCGCTCGGCGATGCCGGCGAGGTGCGCGATGCTGATGGCGAGGGTATCGAGTGGGAGGGCAACGGGCATGCCATGGAAGCACCCGGCGGAGACGATATCGGGGGTATCGGAATCGGTTTCAAAGATCAGTGGGTTATCTGTGACGGCTCCGAGTTCGCATTCCAAACTTGCAATGCACGGGCGGATCGAATCGAGCACCGCGCCCATGACCAATGGAGCGCACCGGAACGAATAGGGGTCTTGAACGCGCGGGTCATTCTCGGCGTGCGATTCAACGATGGTGCTGCCTTTGAGCAGTGCCCGCATTGTCGCAGCGACTTGGGTTGCGCCGGGTTGATTGCGGACTTGGTAGACGCGTGGGTCGAGGTAGCTGTGCGAGGCGCGGGCGGCGTCGATGGACATGGCATTGGCGAGCAGGGCCGCATCCACGAGTTGGGTGAGATCATGGGCGAGGAGGGCGAATCGGGCGGCCATGAGGTGGGTGCCGTTGATCAGAGCGAGCCCTTCTTTGGCCGCGAGTTGGATCGGTTGAATCCCTGCATTTTTGAGTGCCTGCCCACCGGGGATGCGTTGTCCATCGACAGACGCTTCACCCTCACCGATCATCACGAGGACGATATGGGCGAGGGGGGCGAGATCACCCGATGCGCCGACCGAGCCCAATTCGGGGACGACGGGGGTGATGTCATTGTTGAGGAGATGGAGGATGTGTTCAGCGATTTCGAGTCGCACGCCTGAGACCCCTCGGCTCAGCGAGGCGGCGAGGATGAGCATCATCGCGCGAATGGCATCGGTGGGCAACGCATCGCCTACGCCGGCAGCGTGAGAGCGGATGAGGTTGACTTGGAGGGCAGCGAGGTCTTGGGGGGCAATTTGCTGCTGGGAGAGGGATCCAAACCCGGTGTTGATGCCATAGTGGGGGAGGCCGTCGTTGAGGACGGATTCGAGCCGGGTTCGGCAGGCGGTAATGGCCAAGCAGGCGCTCTCTGCGAGCTCGACTCGGCGGGCATTGCGAGCGACATCGCCGATGTCTGAAGGGGTCAGTGCGGCGTCGGGGGTGAGGATCAGTGGAGGATGGGTGGGCATATTGCAGTCTCGGTGAATCCAGAAGCGAGTGTATTGGTCTATGATAGAACCATGAGCAAAGAACGCACACAATCGGCCTCGCGGGTGTTGATGATTCGTCCGACGGGGTTTGGGCGCGATGATGAGGCTGCCGGGACCAACAGCTTTATGCACATGCCGACCGATACGGTCGAAAAGGTCCGTGGGCGGGCGATGGTCGAGTTCGATACACTTGCCGGAGCGCTCGAGAAGGCCGGGGTGGATGTGCTGATTTTTGAAGATGAGCTTGGGTTACCTGATTCGGTGTTTCCCAACAATTGGATATCGTTCCATCAGCCCATAGATGGTGGCGAGATAGATGGTGGCGAGATAGATGGTGGCGAGGATGATGAGTTGGGGAATTCGGTGCCCAATCCATTGATTGTCACCTATCCGATGCTCGCCGAGTCTCGCCGGAGGGAGCGCCGGGCGGAGGTGCTCGATGCGATTGCCGAGTTTACAGGGACGACGCCTGATCATATTGATTTGAGCGAGCTTGAAGAAACCAATGACTACCTCGAAGGTACCGGGTCATTGGTGCTCGATCGGGTGAATAATGTGGCCTATGCGTGTTTATCGGGGCGGACGACCGAAGATGCGCTCGATACATGGGCAGACGAGACGGGATATCAGGTGGTCCGGTTCCATAGCGCGGATCAGGAGGGGAACCCGGTGTATCACACCAATGTGGTGCTGAGCATTGGGACGGAGCTGGTTGTGGTGTGTTTGGCGTCGATTACTGATCCTGATGAGTACGAAATGGTCGAAGCATCGCTCGAAGCGAGTGGGCGAGCGGTGATGCCGATCTCGCTCGATCAGGTTTCGCATTTCTGTGGCAATATCCTTGAACTCGTCTCCAAAGATGGGGAGCCCATTTTCGCGATGTCCCAGATGGCCTATGAGCATTTTACCGACGCTCAACGGGCACAGATCGAGGAGCTTGGGAAAGTGGTGCATGTGCCGATTCCGACGATTGAGTATGTCGCGGGGGGCAGTGTTCGGTGCATGATCGCCGAGCTTGGGAATTCGGGGTCAACTGGGTGAGAATGGGCCCAAAACCGCATCCTCAAACCTTGATCTCGGTATGATTGTTCCCCCTTTGCAACGAGCGGAGGGCACGAGATTGATTCTGAGGAGAACCAATGCGAGTATTACGCACCGCTGCAATCTCGGCAGTCGCGATTTTGATGATCCCGGCCGTCGCGATTGCTCAGAATGTCCAGCCGATCGAGTACACACTCGATAACGGCATGAAGTTCCTGCTCATGCCCCGTGACGAGCAGCCCAATATCATCACCGCCGGGTGGATTGCTCCGGTGGGATCGGTCAACGAGCGACCCGGAATTACCGGCGTCTCTCACCTGCTTGAGCACCTTTTGTTCAAGGGTACCGATCTGATTGGGACTTCTGATCCTGAGCTCGATCGGCAGTATCGGGAGCAGCTCACTGAGGTGCGCGAAAAGATGCGTGCGTATACACTTGATGTGCAATACAAGCGGATGTACGCAGGCGAGATCGAGAACCCTTGGGATCCGGCCAACGATACCGATGAACTTCGCGCATTGCGGGCAAAGATGACCGAGCTTCAGGAGCTCCAGTCCCAGATTACCATCAAGAACGAGTTTGATTCGATCTACACCGGTAACGGCGGGTCGGGGATGAACGCAGGGACTTCCAATGACTTCACGGTGTTCTATATCAATGTGCCTTCGAATAAGCTCGAGCTCTGGGCGTGGATGGAGTCGGATCGGCTGATGAATCCGTCGATGCGTGAACTCGATGCCGAGCGGTTTGTGGTGATCGAAGAACGCCGACAGCGTTTGGAAGCGACTGCGACAGGCAAGCTTGATGAGCAGTTTGATTCGATGTTTTGGGTGGCGTCGCCTTACAACTGGCCTGTGATTGGGTGGATGAGCGACCTGATGGCGTATACGGAGGACGAAATTTTTGAGTATTTTGAAACTTACTATCAGCCTGCGAATCTTGTGGGTGTGATTGTGGGAGACTTTGAGGTTGAAGAAGCCAAGGAGTTAGTGGATACCTATTTTGGGCGCATCGAGAACAAACGCCCCAAGGCGGAACCATTGGTGACTTATGCGGTGCCTTTGCTTGGGGAAATTCGTTTTTCAGGCGAATGTGATTGTCAAGACCAAGTTGAGGTTCGGTACCGCTCGGTGCCTTATGGGCATCGGGATGAAGCGGTGTTTGATGTGATGGCGGATTTGCTCAATGGGCGGACCGGTCGGCTGTATAAGTCGCTTGTTGAAGAGCAGGGGATCGCAGCCAGTGCCGGTGCATCGCATCGCTCGCAGCATTATGCGGGGAGTTTCTCGTTCAGTGCTCGTCCCAAGGGTGATGTTGATTTGGCAACACTCGAAGAGGCGTGGTATGTCGAGTTGGATCGGTTGAAGACCGAGCCTGTCTCTGAGCGTGAGTTGCAGAAGGTAAAGAATGGACGGGCAGCTGACACTTTCCGTGGTTTGCAGGACAATTCTTCGCTGTTCTTTCAGCTGGCGATTACCGAAGGGTACGGTGGGTACGAGTATCTCAACGAGCATCCCAAGCGGATTGCCGCGGTGACACCCGAGGACATCATGCGTGTCGCCAACGAATACCTCCGGGCCGATGCGCGGGCGGTGGCGAGCTACACCCGCAAGGGGGATATCGAAGAGGTTGTGTTGACGCTTGACGATGTGCGTGCATCGCTTCCAGCGGAGATGGTTGAGATGGTGGTTCCGGGTATGGAGTCGGGACTTATCGAAATTGCCGCGACGACCGATGTTGCGAGTTTGCAGAAGCAGATTGAGGATATGGAATCGCAGCGTGATATGGTTCCGCCTCAGTTCCAGACGGCAATGAAGTTCATGAAACAACAGATCGAGAAGCGTATCGCGGAGCTCGAATCAGGAGCCCAGAGCTCGACCCAAGAGGGAGATAACCAATGAGATCAGTATTGACTTCTGTGTATGCCGCGGTGATCGTTGGTGTTGGTTCATTGGCGGTGGCGGATGATATTCCGTCCCATCCGTCGGCATTGAGTTTTGATGAGCTTGTGTTTACACCTCCGGTTGCTTCAGAGTTTCGCCATGAGCTCTCGTCGGGTGTGCCGGTGTTCATGGCTCCTTCGGATGAGTTTCCGCTGGTGACGATCACGCTGAGCTTTCAAGGCGGGGCGTATATGGAGCCCGAGGGTAAGGCCGGGTTGGCTGCGATGACCGGGGCGATGATCCGTACGGGTGGCTCGGCAACGATGTCACCAAGCGATTTGGATGAAGAGTTCGATTTCATGGCTGCCAATGTTTCGGTGGGAATTGGTGATCGGACTGCCTCGGCGTCGATCAACTCGCTGACGAGCAATTTCAATGAGGCGTTCGGATTGTTTATGGACATGGTGCGTAACCCGCGTTTTGATGCTGAGCGTCTTGAGGTGCTTCGTGGGCAGCAACTCGAAGGGATCAAAACCCGCAATGATGATGGGCTTGGGATCGCGATTCGCGAGATGGGATTCTTAATGTGGGGCGAGGATTTTTTCGAAGCCCGTCAGCCGACCAAGGGCTCGCTCGAGGGAATCACGATTGAGGATATGAAGGCATTGCATGCTCGAATTTTCAACCCATCAAACCTGATGGTTTCGGTGACGGGTGATTTTGATGAAGGCGAGATGCTGACATTCCTCGAAGAAGTGTTTGATGGATGGGTGCCAGGCGAAGTTTCGCCCGATGTTCCGGTGCCTACGCACACTTTCGAGCCCGGCGTGTATTACTACGAGAAGGATCAACCTCAGGTGCAGGTGCTTATCGGGCATCGTAGTTTCGAACGCGATGATCCTAATGCGATTGCCATCACTGTGATGAACGATATCCTCGGTGGTTCCGGGTTTACTTCGCGGATCACCAATTCGGTGCGTACACGCGAGGGGCTTGCATATACCGCTGGTTCGGTGATGAGGCCTCGGGTTGAGTATCCCGGGGTGTTCATGGCGTACTTCTTTACGAAGGTGCCCACGACGGCTTTGGCAACACGATTGGTTTTTGATGAGATTCGCACCATACAGACAGAGCCCGTTGCATCCGATGAGATCGAAACGATTGCCAATGGAATCATCGAAACCTTTCCTCGGCGATTTGAATCCAAGGCGGCGATGATGAGGTTGTTCATTTCGGATGAGCGAACGGGTCGATCGCCGGATTACTGGCAGACCTATCGTCAGCGTGTACGGGGCGTTGGCCCTGAGGATATCGAGCGGGTCGCCAAGGAATATCTGCATCCTGATGAGGCTGCGATTCTGGTTGTTGGACCTTGGGAACAGATTAAAAAAGGAAATGCCGAGTCCGAAGCGGATGAATCGCGCATCGCAACGATGAACGAATTCTTTGGGGGGCAGGCCACTGAGATTCCACAACGCGACCCGGAAACGCTTGAACCAAAGCTTGGGGACTAACATGGGTATTGGGATGTACCCTTTGCCCGAATCGTGTACATTCACAGGCCCGATCATATGGTCGGGCCTGTTTTCCAGCCTTTTTACTTCCAGGAGATCAGCGATGTCCATAAGGCACTTATTTACGCTTTCATTGACGCTCAGCACGATGGTATCTCTTGCCTATGGGGCCGAGACACATGGTGGGTTGATTCAGTATCCATCGCTTTCGCCTGATGCAAATCATATTGTGTTTTCAGTTGCGGGCGATTTGTGGTCGGTGCCCGTCGAGGGTGGGGCAGCCAATCGGTTGACGACACATCCGGGGATCGAGGCGCAGAGCCGATTCAATGATGATGGATCGCAGATTGTGTTTGAGTCAAACCGCGATGGAGTGCAGAATCTCTATACGCTTGAACTTGAACTCCATCGCGGGGTGCTTGTTGCGGGTGACATTGAACGGATCACGGTTTCGGATCGGCATGAAATGCTCGGTGGGTTTGCCAGTGACGGGAAGTCAGTTTTGTTCTCGGCGTATTTGTATCCCGAAATCTATCGGCATCCGCGGATGTATCAGATGCCGCTCGATGGAGGAGCGATGAGGCGCGTTACGGATGCCTTTGGGCGTGGACCTGCGACTCGACCTGATACAGAGGATGTCTATTTTATTCGCGGGTATTACAATCCGCACCGTGTGGCGTATCGCGGTCCTGGGAATCTTGACATTTGGCGATTCCGCCCATCGGACAACTCGTTTGCACAAGTGACCCATTTTAGAGGCAACGATATGAACCCCAATGTCCTGCCTGATGGATCATTGGTGTATGTATCGAGTCGAGACGGGCAATATAATCTCGTGCGGCTTAATCCAGGGGCAACAGATCAAGAGAGCAGTGAGATCGTTCAGCTCACACACTTCAAGCCCGATGATTCACATCCGACAACCATTGCCTTGGGTGTGCGTGATTTGACGGTTTCACACGATGGAAGTACGGCTGTCTTTGTTGTGTGGAACACGCTCTACACGCTTGATCTCAATGATGAGCGTGCAACGCCCAAAGCAATTGATGTGTTGTTGAGTTCTGATATGGCCCGAAGTCCGATTGAACGGATGAATCTTTCAAAGAAGATTTCTGAAGCAGCGGTGCACCCGTCAGGCAAAGCGATTGCGCAGATCGCTCGCGGCGAATTATTCATCCGCAGCACCGAGAAGGGACATCCGACGCATCGGATTACGGAAACCAATGCGCGTGAGCGTGATATTGTCTGGTCACCCGATGGGGTGAGGTTGTATTTCACAGCCGACACGCAAGATTCGTTGGGTACAATCTTTTCTGCGGCCGTGACACTGGCTAAGGAAGACCTTGAACCTCAATCAGAACCTGAGAAGGATGTGGCAGAGGAAGTCGAAGAAATCGCTGAAGAAATGGTCGAAGAAGTTGCCGTTATGCCTGATGAAGGTACAACGGATGGGGCGAGTGGGGAAGTTGTTGAAGAGATCAAGGAGAAAGCTGAAGAGGCGGAAGAGAAGTCCAAGATTGATTATGCCCAGCGCTGGGCAACGGCACTTCGATTTGAGGTCACGCCTGTGGTTGAGTCCGATTCGCTGGTCTATGCGCCGACGCCTTCGCCTGATGGCACCAAGCTGATGTATCTACGGGATCGTGGTGATATTGTGATTCGTGATTTACATACCGGCGAAGACCGTGTGGTCCGTGAGTTGTGGTCGGAGCCTGATATTTTGTGGGCGTCAGATTCTCGCCATATTGTGTTCGCAGCAACGGATCTGGATTTTAATACTGATATCTTCCTGCTCGATACACAAGCCGATGAGGAAGGAGTGTTTCCCGAACCGATCAATATTTCACGCCATCCCGATGTTGATCATTCGCCTGCACTCTCACATGATGGCAAAGTGCTGACTTTTCTTTCGGATCGTGATAATCAGAACTGGGCGTTTGATGTGTATGCGGTGAATCTTGATGCAGAGCTTGATGGGCTTCGGAGCTATGAGCTCGAGCAGTATTATAAGGATGCAGCTGCAGCAGCGAAGGCGATCAAGCCGATTGAACCAGCACCTGAGGAATCAACAATCGATGAATCCGGTGGAGCTGATGAAGCCGATGATGAAGAGTCAGGACTTTCATTCGATGCGGACGATGCATATCTTCGGATTCGCCGATTGACATCGACGCCCGAGTCCGAATCGGAGCTGGTGATGACGCCCGGTGGCGATCGCATCGCGTTCTCAACGGTGATTGATGGTTCGCGTTCGTATGTCAGCGTGGATTATAACGGAAAGGACAGGACGACGATCAAGTCAGGAAGCGTCAGCAATCCTCGTGTTTCGATTGATGGCAAGTCACTGAGTTTTGTTGCCGGTGGGCAGGCTTCGACGATTTCTCCTGGTGGAGGTAAATCCACCGCGTTGCCGATCGACGCAACGATCACCATCGATCGGCGCGATGAATTGACGCAGAAATTTGATGAAGCAGCTGGGCGATTTGGGCTCAGCTTTTATCACCCGACGATGAAAGGGCTCGATTGGGATGCGATGACTGACCGGTATCGGGAACTCGTGATGCAGACGCGGACGAAGCAGAGTTTTCACCGTTTGGTCAACTTCATGTTCGGCGAAGTGGATGCTTCGCACACCGGAATCTGGGGCGGCGATGGATTCTCGGCATCCTCGCCAGCCAATGGGTATCTTGGGATTGACTTTACGCCCATCGATTTGGGATATCGCATTGATGCGATTATGGAAGGCGGGCCGATTGATCGGATGAAGTATGGGCCTGGGGTCGGCGATGTGATCGTCTCGGTTGGGGAGATTTCATTGGTCGATGCCAACACCGAATCGGGGCTTGTCGATCTTCATGGGGCGCTCGCGGGGACCGTCGGCGATGAGTTGCTCATTGAGTTTGCAACACGCGATGAAGCGGGCGAAACTGCCTATCGGATGGGGCTGGTCACGCCGGTGTCGTATTCTACGATGTCAATCATCCGGTACAAGGATGAGGTTGCCAAACGCCGAGCGCAGGTCGATGCGATGTCGGGTGGCAAGCTCGGGTATCTGCATATCCGCTCGATGGGTATGGCTTCGGTGCGTGATTATGAGCGAGATTTGTTCGCAGCTGCTGATGGAAAAGAAGGGTTGATTATTGATGTCCGCGATAACGGAGGTGGGTGGACGACCGATATCCTACTTGCTTCGCTGACAGCGCCCAATCACGCCTATACCATTCCACGGGGTGCGAATCCCGATGATGTCCGCAAGGATAATTATCCACGCGATCGGCGTTTGATCTATGCGTATTCGCGTCCGATCAATGTGCTTATTAATCAGAACTCGTTTTCCAATGCTGAAATTTTCGCGCACTCGATTCGCACCGCCAAGCGTGGAACGCTCGTCGGCACCCAAACTTTCGGTGGCGTGATCTCGACTGGTTCATTCCGACTTATCGACGGGACCACCGTTCGCAGGCCATTCCGAGGCTGGTATCTTCCTGATGGAACCGACATGGAGAATAACGGGGCCAAGCCTGATCTCGATATCCGACAGTTGCCAGCCGACGAAGCGATTGGCACCGATCCCCAGCTCGAAGCAGCGATCAATGAGCTGTTGGGGCGCGTCCGATGAATGGTGCCCAAGGAAGGGGTGGTGGCCGCATTGACAATACACCTATGATTGACAACGGTGCCGATGTCGCCCTCCGAAATTTTAACCTCAAACTGGACAAAGGCCCGGTTGCATTGACATCCCAAAGAATTGTTGCGATTGCTGCGATAAATTTGAATGATTTTGGGGCCAGAAGCATCATCCGACGAGGCAAACGCCAATTGGCAATAAGTGTCACGACTTTTTCGCATGGTGACGAAACGAAACCGCTTTGAGCTGCTTCTTCGTTCTCTTGGTTTTATACTTTTTACATGTTCGGATTTCATGGGCAATATCGATCTCAAGCGAGGGCATGGCGTGTGGATATGAGAAAGAATGGCCGATCAAAGAGCGATCACTTGATTTTCTCGTTCGGCGTGCGAATAATCCCCTCCTGATTGCGGGGTAGAGCAGTCTGGTAGCTCGTCGGGCTCATAACCCGGAGGTCGTTGGTTCAAATCCAGCCCCCGCTATTGTATCATAAACACACCCCGCTTGGTGCGGGGTGTGTTGGTGCGTTGATTTTTTGCCAGGGTTATGGGCATCCAGCGCCAAACGCGCTCAGGAAGTCGGAGACATCGAAGAAGTTGAACTGTCCGTCGCCGTTGAAGTCGGCCACGGGATCATTCGCGGAGAATGCACTCAAGAAGGCCGACACATCAAAGAAATTCAGTACCCCGTCGCTGTTCATGTCTGCCGAACAGGTACTCAAGGTGACCGTTTCATGGAGTACTGCTGCATTGCCCGAATCTTCGATTGCTACAACTGTCACCGTATTTTCTCCTTCGTTGAGTGGAAGATCAAAGGTGTAGTTGTAGGTATACCGATCAAACGGAATCACCTGATTCGAGAGATCGACGAGCGTCAACGGATCAATTCCTTCATCAAGATTGAGGAACATATGGATCGCTTTGGCAGTACGCTCATGAAGATTGACCGTGAATTGTGGACGATCATCACCGGTCACCATTCCTGCTTCTTCTAGGCTGATTTCCGGGGGCATCCGATCAATATAGATGACCTTGCGGACCTCGCGGAAGATTGGTGTTGTTCCTGGATCTCGTCTGCGAAATACAATCACCGAAAGATAGTGATACCCTTCGCTCATTTGTGTCGCATCAATCACCTGTCGATAGAGCCCAAACGAGTTGCCCGACCCATATAGAGGCGAGTTGACGGTCAGGAAGTTTTCATACCCGCCGATGACCGATGAAGTCGTCGGGATATCGACTGACCCGTTGCCGTTGGAATCGGTATTGCGCTGGTTAAAGGCGAACAAGGCATTGTCATCGGTGTTGGGATCGCCCTCGTCGGTTTGGGTTGTTTGCACCCGAATCTCGAACGAGTCGTCCGTGATGACCGTGATCTCGTTGAGCCTTTGCATGAAGTCGGGGAAGTTGACGGGATCAGGGTCGATTGTGCCGTCGGCGCCGATGAATGTGACTGTTGCGGTCGGAAGCGCCTCGGCATACACAAGGTATCCCTTACCATGCTCGGTAGATCCGGTCTTATTGTTGGGAACGATCAGGCTTACCGATCCATTGGCGCCAACGACAATCATCTCGGGGATTGCATTGGTTGGATCAATGACTGGATCAGCCGCGTTGCCGGTCATCTCGTGGAGGCGCGTACCTTGCGGGTATTGGGTGTTGACGGTTACCAATTGCATGCCTGCATCGAATCGGTCATTGACCGCGACGAGACAGTTCGCCTGTCCATTGAAGGCCCGTTCATAGACAAGCACATCGTTGATGTTCCCATTGAGCTGGAAGTACTGTCCATAGCCAACTTGATTGCGGAGTTTGACCAGTGTTGTGATGGTGTTATCGAGTGTTTGGGTTGATGGATTCCAACCAAGTGCTGCGGGAATTCCCTCGCGAGGAAAGAATCCAGAAGTTCGAGGAATTGCACGCCCGTTATGATACACAATTGCACGCCCAGGGCGCATGAGCATATAGGCGTGCATCTGGAAACCCTGACTACGAGCATTGGGAAGCTGAGGCATCGAGGTCCCATCTCCCCAAGTACCATTGTCATGTGAGAACACATGGTTCACACCCATCGACCCATTGACAATCCCATCGTCGGCAACATCTAAGGGACCAGAGTCTACGCTTGAAGTGATATTTGCCCATGAACCGAACCCGCCCGCATTGAGCAAATCGCGGAGCCTCGCAGCCCCTTGAATATCGAGCGAGTCACGATTCCCGAAAGAATCTCGCCGAATCTGATTATTGAGCATGTCGAAATTGCCAGAAATATTTTCTCCAAAAGAGAATGGCGTGACTTTATTCCCCGTAGCCGGTGAGATGCGCGTGTGATACACCGCCGAGTCGAAGTATCCATCCCAGAACCAGTTGGGCACATGTTTGTGTGCATCGAGTCGGAATCCATCAACGCCTTGGACTTCGACCATCCATTGTGCCCATCTCATGAGCATCCCGGTTGCGTTATCGACAACGGGGTCCCCGTTGAGTGGTGCGTTGATGTTGTAGGGGTATCGTGTGAAGGATTGTGCCCCGGGGTTGTTGGGCGTACCCGGATTGACAAAGATCTCAGGTGAGAGTACTTGGTCAGGATAGAACCGGGCATTGTTGGGATCAGGCTTATTCCAAAGAGTTCCCGCGGGAATATTAAGCGGGTTGCCTTCTTCCACAGGATGCCGGATGTATTGGTGGTTGGTTTCTTGCGCAATATCAACGAGGGCAACGAGGTCGCCATTGTGCAGGTGATATCGGGCTCCACCCGGATTTTCAGATTGGAAATAACCCGAAGCGATTCCATTGTGGAAGTCGCCCCAATCATCGGTGGGCATCTTATTGCGAGGCGGATTTTCGCGAGGGATCCAAAGACCGGGATAGCCACCTTGGGCAAGGAAAACATCCGATTCAGTCCGCCCACCATTGTGGTTGAAAATCGCGTCAATGTAAACCTCTGCGCCTGCCTGATGTAGCTCATCGACCATGGCCTTGAAGGTTGCTTCGGTGCCATAGGTTGTGCGTTTGCGTGATGGTGAAAAAGTCAATAACGGGGGCTGTCCCAAATCAAATCGGTCAAATGGGTCATATCCGGGGCTGTGGAACGAGGCTTTGGATACCGGGGGGAGCCAAACGGCATCATATCCGGCAAGAAAAAAATCAGGTACTCGTCGCTCGATGTCATCCCATTCAGTTTCAAACCACTGGAGGTAGTTCTGAGTATTCTGGGCTTGGGCACCAGCGTTGGCGACGGTAAGAGCCGTCAGGGCAAGAAGTTGGCGGCGTCGAAAGAAAGATGTGTTCATATGACAAGTCCATTATGGGTCAAGGATCGGGTCCAAATGTCGATTCTATTCGACAGCAGTGTTCCTCGGCAGATTATCGCCTATTATCGTTGGATTGTGAACCTACTTTCGTGGGATATTCGCGGATAATTGGTGTTTTTTTACCATTTTCTGTGATCGTCCGAGAAGAAACCATCCATTTTTCGTGAATCGGAGACGCCCGACATGTCCATTTGTAAAACACTGATCGCCTCGGCATCTATTTTATTCACTATGGTCCCGCAGGTGTGGTCGCAGACCGCCGAGGTCATCGGCAACGGGATCGTCCGGTTCGATGCTTCACACGAGGCCAGAATCAATCGCCGACCGTCGATTGCGATGGTTCGCCAGTTCGAATCCATCGGGGACATTCTTCCTGAGACCCACCCTCTTGCGCCAACATTTTCTAAAAATGATGAAGGGCGATTCGTCGCATCAATCAGCATCGACCCAAACACCAGTCTCTATGGCACCGGGCAGGTCGCCGGTCCATTGCTGCGCAACGGATTCGTCACTGAGACTTGGAACTTCGACGCCTTTGGATATGGGCTCGATGCCAAGAACCTCTACACCTCCCAGCCTTGGGTTCTGGCTGTTCGTGAAGATGGCACCGCCTTTGGCGTGTTGGCCGATACGACTGAACGCTGCGAAATCGATCTCCGTGACGGCATTACCTTCCGGGCGGTTGGTTCTGAGTTCCCAGTCATTATCATTGATCGCGATACACCTCAGTTGGTGATGGAGGGACTTGCTGAACTAACTGGTACGATCGCCATGCCGCCACGCTGGGCGGTTGGATATCACCAGTGCCGATACTCATACAACCCTGATTCGCGGGTGCGCGAAGTTGCCAGCGAGTTCCGCAAACGCAAACTCCCCGCCGATGTCATTTGGATGGACATCGACTACATGGATGGCTACCGCGTCTTTACCTTCGATCAGGAGCAGTTCCCTGATCCTAAGGGGCTCAACGACTACCTCGATTCGATTGGATTTTCGAATGTCTGGATGATTGATCCGGGTGTGAAGGCTGAGGAAGGTTATTTTGTTTATGATTCAGGCACTGAGCATGATGTTTGGACGAAAAAGGCCGACGGATCTGTGTTCTATGGCGAGGTCTGGCCCGGTGTGTGTGTGTTTCCCGATTACCTCAACAAAGATGTCCGCACTTGGTGGGCAGGACTTTATCAAGATTTTATGGCCTACGACATTGACGGTGTATGGAACGACATGAACGAACCCGCTGTATTCAATGTTGAATCCAAAACAATGCCCGAGGACAACATCCACAATGCTGATCCAGAACTGGGCGGGCCAGGCAACCACGGGCGCTATCACAATGTCTATGGCATGCACATGATTAAAGCAACTCGTGAAGGGGTCATGGCTGCCAACCCTGGTAAGCGACCATTCGTGCTCTCACGGGCAAACTTCCTTGGCGGGCATCGCTACGGCGCAACTTGGACCGGCGATAACTCAGCAACATGGGAGCATCTTGAGATGTCCATTCCCATGTCAATCAATCTTGGGCTCTCAGGACAGACTTTTGCAGGGCCAGACATCGGTGGATTTGCATACAACGGTGATGGCGAGCTCTTTGCCCGATGGATGGGGTTTGGTACACTCTTTCCATTTGCCCGCGGACACACTGCCAAAGGTAATATCGACAAAGAACCATGGTCATTTACCCCGGAAGTCGAAGCGACAAGTCGGCGGGCACTTGAACGCCGATACCGCTTGATGCCCTATATTTATACACTTTTTTATGAATCATCACAGACGGGTGCACTCATCGCTATGCCCACTTTTTTCGCAGACCCAACCGACCCGGCGCTGCGATCGGAAGATGATTCATTCCTTCTCGGGAACGACTTGTTGGTGGTGTCGAAAGTCACGCCGGAGTCCGATCGAGTTGCGGTCTTGCCCAATCCAATCGATGGTGTGCCTTGGGCGAAGTTCGATTTCGAGAGCTTTGATGGCGGGCGAGACTCGAAAGATTCCGATCTTCCCGATCTCTATATTCGCCCCGGTGCGATCATCGTCACCTGCCCCGTCACCCAATACTTCGGCGACCGTCCCGACCAACGCGACGAAATCACTCTTCTGGTGCATCTCGACGCCAACGGCGAAGCGATTGGTACGCTCTACGAAGATGCTGGCGACGGGATGGAATACATGCTCGGCGAATACCTGCTGACGACTTTCAAGGCGACAAGTGTCGGTGGCAAGGTGACGGTCGAGGTGATCACCCAAGAAGGCAAGATGCCCCCGCCCGCCCGCAAGATTCATGTGCGGGTGATTGGCGGATAAATTTGGATTCTACTCTGTATAAATTACATGGACTCTGCTCGCTGGTATCGTGACGGTTGATGAGTCTCCAGTGGAGAGGGTAATCCAATCATCATCGATTGCGAGAACTGTACCTTTGGGTGATGAGCTGAAGTAGGAACTTCCTTTGGCGTATCCATGCTCTACTGTGGCAACCTTCCCTATGAGCGGGTGAACGGATTCTTGAGCAGGTTGCGGCTTGAGCAGTGTGGCAGCGAGCAAGATCAAAAACGCTCGAGCAACCATTGAAATAATAAAGAAGTGGTGAATTTTGGCATCTCGGTTCATAAACTAATTTATATCGAACCCGCATTCGTATGTTGCTCTTCACTCGTCGCCAGCGTGAGAATATTCGTTTGCGTCATTTCGTCGCCGACGAGTTCGCCCTTGATCTGTCCTTCGCCCATAACCAGAATCCGGTCGGACAGCGCCAGGAGTTCGGGCATTTCGGAGGACACCAATAAGATCGCATCACCCTTACTCGCAGCTTGGTTGATCAGCTTGTAGATTTCGGTTTTAGTGCCGATGTCGATGCCTCGAGTGGGTTCATCGAGGAGCAGCACGCGTGTGCTTTTCATCATCCATCGGGCGATGAGGAGTTTTTGTTGATTGCCGCCGGAGAGTTCGCCAGGGGTTGTTTCACGCAGTGAAGCCGTTTTGATCTGGAACTTGCCCACGCGCGACTCAACCGCTTCAAGCTCTTTGTCCAACGAGCGGATCCCCATCGATTTGGCCAATCGCGCCATGATCGGCGCGAGGATATTTTCGTCGATTCCCAAGTTGAAAAACAATCCTTGGTTGCGTCGGTCTTCGGGGACATACCCGATCCCGGCATCGATGGCACGCTGAGGATGTTTGGGAGGCACAGGTTCTCCATCGACGATGATTTCACCTGTTGCGAGTCGATCAAGCCCGAAGATCGCATCCATGAGTTCGGAGCGACCTGCGCCGACGAGTCCGCTGACACCAAGGATTTCACCAGGATGCAGATCAAAGTTGATATTCCGAAGCTTGCCTGGGGAGTTGAGATTCACAACACGGAGTATCACCCTGCTCATATCAATAGCCGACGAATCGTGTGTTGGGCCCTCGGCGGTGAGTGTTTCTTCGATTGCTTCGGCGATCGGACTTGCTGCGTGCTTGGAATCGGGGGTGGTGAGCCGACGCCCGAGCATCTGCTCGACAAGCGTTGGTTCGTCGATGTCACTGACCACACTCGTTGCAACAAATTTGCCATCACGCAACACACTCACCCGGTCGCAGCAGGTGAAAATCTCGCTCATCCGATGCGAAACATAAATAATCGTGAGCCCCATCGCAGCCAACTCGCGGGTGATGTTCATCAAGATCGAGGCTTCCGAAATCGAAAGCGAACTTGTCGGCTCATCGAAGACGATCACCTTGGCCATCGTCTTACCCGATTCATCTTGGTCGAGCGAAGCTGCGATTTGGCAGATCTGGCGATGCCCCGGTGAGAGATACCCCAATGGTTTGCTCACATCAATCTCAGGATCAAGTTGGTGCACCAGTTTGGCAGCTCGGCGTTCCATCTCCGCAAAATCAACCGTGAACCGTTTTTTAGGCATGTCATGCAGCGACAGGTTCTCAGCGACTGAAAGATTCGGACACTGAGCCAGCTCTTGGTGCACGATCCGGATGCCTGCATGGAAGGCGTCATCGAGTGAACCGGGGATCAACTCGCGCCCGTCGAGGACGATGGTGCCCGTGTTCTGCGCATGCAATCCAGCGATGACCTTGCCGAGCGTTGATTTGCCTGCACCGTTTTCGCCCATGAGCGCATGAACCTCGCCGGGCAGGAACGACACACTGACATCTTCAAGCGCCTGGGTATGTCCAAAGCGTTTCGAAATGTTGTTCGCGATCAGAATGGGCGTATTGGCATCGGTCATACAGCTTCTGGTCAATCTTCACCGAGCCATTGTTTCCAGTTCTTGGCGAATTCCTCTGCCGTTTCGGTGGTGACGATATCAAAGTCCGCAATCACCATTTCCGATGGCGGGCTCTGGTCGAAGTGGAGCTTGTCGACGATCATCTCAACCGATTTCTCGCCCCATCCAAAGTAAGGCTGACCCACAAGTACCTGCACTTGCCCCTTCATCGCGTATTCAAGAGGAAGTTCAAGCGGGTCCATCGACACGATCTTGGCGTTTTCGTAGATGCCATCGAGCGCGTTGTCGGTGTAGAGCGGCCACCCGCCAACGAGTGCCCACCCAGTGATGTCCGGGTTGGCAGTTTGGACTTGCTGCATCTTGGCAGCAGCTTCAGTGGCGGTTTCGGGCATGAAGGAGTACACCATCGGTGTTTCGATCCCTTCATATTCCTTGGCCTGCTCGATGACCCCCTCAACGCGCGCCTGAAGATTGGTCGCAGCCGGGTTGCCCGTCAAGACGGCGACTTTGCCTTCGTTGTTCATCACTTTGGCGAGTTGACGCATGACTTCTTTGCCAGCCTCTTTATCATCGACGCCATAATACGCCATGCGGCCCGAATCGGGAGCGTCCGAATCGAAAGTAACGACAATCACGCCCTTCTCTACCGCTGCCTTGAGTGCGCTGGTGAGCAAATTGGCGTCGGTACACGAAATGGCGATGCCATCGACACCCGATGAAACAAGCTGCTCGACATACTGCGCCTGAACCTGCGCATCTTCCATTGGCGGGGTCTGCCAGAGGATTTCGACCGTGACATCTTCGAGCTCTTCACTCAGGCGCTTGCCCGTAGCGAACGCGCCGTTCTTGGCGGCGAGAAACACTGGATTCGAGTTGCTCTTGGCGATGACACCGATTTTATAGACGACTTCTTCGTGCGCGTGATCGCCGTGATCATCGGCTGGAGCTGATTTGTCAGCGTCCGAGCCGCCGGAGCATCCGATGAGGGTCAAGGCCGATATAGAAAGTAGGGCGCTGGCGGTGAACAGTGAGGGATGGATTTGCATGGGGAGTCTCCGATTTTGTGCTAAGCCCTTCGGGCCTGGATTCGTTGTTTGGTTTGATCAATGACAACCGCGACGATAATGGCAGCTCCCATGACAATCTGATTATAACTGGTGTCGACCTCGAAGATAATCAGGGTGTTATTGATGAGTTGGATGATAATCGCGCCCAGCACCGCGCCGATCACGGTACCTCGCCCGCCCATCAGTGATGCGCCGCCAATAACGGTTGCTGCGATGACCTGAAGTTCGTAAGCATTGCCCGCGTTGGTCTCGGCGGCCCCGTAATATCCCAGATACGCACACGCCGAAAGTCCACACAATGCGCCGGTGATGGTATACACAAGTACTTTGACCTTGCCGACGGGGATGCCGGTGTATTTGGCAGCCGTTTCATTCCCACCGATGGCGAAGATGCGTCGGCCGAAGATTGTCTTGGCGAGCACAAACCATCCGACGATCGCGGTGAGGATCATAATAATCACCGGCACCGGATACACGCCATAGAACTCGGCCTTGAAGAATCCGGTGGTGAAGGAGGTGGGGAAGCCGCTGATCGACTGGGTGGCGAAGAGTTCCTGCGGGATCACGACGGTCAATCCACGAAGTACCGCCATCATGCCCAGCGTAATCACAAACGGATGCACCCCAAGCCCAACACTCATCGCCCCATTGGCCAACCCGCACAGCGTGCCGACCACCATGCAGACCAAGAGTGCCACAGGCACCGCGATGAACCATCCGGTGTCAGCCGGGAGACTCTGCAAGGCCATTGCACCGACAATCGCACACAACCCATAGATTGAACCCACCGAGAGATCAATCCCCGCGAGAATAATCACGCCCGTCATCCCCACCGCAATAATCGCAAAGAAACTTGCATCCTTGGCAATCAGCACCAAGTTTGACTTGTTGAAGAATCGATTAACCTCTTTGACCTCGATGAGTGTACCGGCATTTGAATCATAGCGTTCAATCTCTTGGGCACTGTATGTCGTTGCTTTGCCATCGAGCGTTACACGATACCCTGCGATTTGCGTTCGTGCGAGTCGATCATGCTCATTGCCTTGGCGGTCGATGAGTTTGACCACTGCGTTTTCACGAAGAGTAATGCGAGACTTCTGCTCAATCGGGTCGGTGAACATGCCGTACAAAGTCAGCAACCCCATCATCATGATGATGACAAGCACCAAGCCGGATTCCTGATGCCCAAAGAGCAATCCGAGAAAGGATTTCTTCTGCTGAGGAGATTGAGATGGTTTGGACGGTGTGTCGGCCTCAGACTTACTCACTGTTGAACCCCATGCCGTGCAAGTGTCGAGAATATCCCAGTCATCAAGTGTGTATTTTATCTGCGCTCGACGCGGAATGCAGAGTTCACAAGCGGGTAATGATTAGTCGATCGTTTGGACTTTTTCACTTCGTCTCGGGTTGATCAGATTGATACTTCTCGAGTCCAAGTGCTCGCCATCGGGAAGTGTCTCTCGGCTGACAAAGAATGTACGCTGTGGGTTCTCTGTAATAAATGTTGCACTTCCATCGGCACGGACAAAGTTGCCTCCTTCATCGCCGTGGTTGTCATCCTTGGCGTATCCCGTCTTTGGGTTGAATCCATACTCACGCACAGGGTCTGGCTCATTTCCGCCGCCCGGACCATTGGTTTGCCAATCCCATCCATACCAAGCATTGAGACTGACATCCCCAGTATTGGTTTCATCTCCCCACAATGGCGGTGAAAACTGGATCGAAGGATCAACCTGTTTGAGGCCTGCAATATAGAGATAACTAATGTTGTAGTGGATCACATCACGCTCAGTGATTGGAGGTTCGGGAACTTTGTCGGTTTTTGCATCAGCAATCAGTCTGTTTGTTGGAGTTGGGAATCGTTCCCAGTAGTAGTCCAGCTTGTCGCTGGGACAAACCAAAATCTCCAATGCTTCGAGATACCCGCGCATCAAAGGCGTATCGCTCCCATTGATGTATCGGCCTGCACCGCCTGCGGGGGTGCCAACAAATCCAATATCGCCGCTGACATTCGGCGGGGTGAGTGTGCCTTCACCATCACCAATTTGAAAAGTTGAAAACAAACCCGCAACGCCACCCGAGGTATATTGGTTGTCAAGGTATTGGGGATTAGGTTGTGATGCAGGAAGTACGGGGTACCAATCGCGATTATCGTCGGCGTAATAGGTGAACGCTACCCCCATCGCGCGCACTTGAGTCAGGCATTTGAGTTTTTTCGCCGATCCTCGTGCTTGGCTCAAAGCAGGGAGCAGAATCCCAATGAGTAGCGCGATGATCGCAATCACCACGAGAAGTTCGATCAGGGTGAACCCTGCATGAGGCCTACGATCGTGATACCGTTTCATCTTGCAATCCTCGACTGGGCTGGGCCAGTGGTGGGGGGTGGGGTTTGGATCGTCCCATCCAATAAAATCAGGATGTCCCTAGTCTACTGGAGGATGGGTATGCGTGTCAACCGAATCTACTTTCGTGGGATAAAAACATTTCAATGCGGATTAGGTGGTTTCTTGATTTTGACGGCATTGTCGGCGTGTGTGAATCTGGGCAAGAATCTGGGTAAGGTGGATATTCGGACAACTGCCATCGCCCAGACCCCCCCAATCGTGGATATCGAGATCACAGGCTTGTGTCCACAAGCTTCTCTGTGGGTTGAGATTGGGCAAGATTTGCAAGTCAAACGAGCCGTAAGAATTCGGCAAACACCTGCGACACAAGAAGATGAGGCTGTTTTGAGTGCTCGGATTCGCCTTGGTGGAGATGGGACAAAAGCCGACGAGCCCATCGCCGATCTTCAATTCGTCATTCAATGCCCAGAGCATACCGGGCGTGTGATCCGCCACCGGATTGAACCTGAAATCTTCAATTCCCTCTCCACTCCAGATTGGGCGAAAGGGCTTGTGTGGTATCAAGTTTTTCCTGAAAGATTTCGTGACGGTAACCCAAACAATAACCCGAAAGGATGGGATTTGACCCCAATGGCGTGGGATTCGCCTTTCGCGGAGGTTGCCCAAGAGGAAGTCGAGCGGGCGTGGAACCGTCGGCTTGTCGAGCCCCGAACATTCCGAGATGACCAGAATCGAGCTGGAGGCCGCATTGCCAGCGTGGTTTTTGCCCGCCGATATGGTGGCGATTTGATGGGCGTTTACAACCAACTCGAATCACTGCGCGACCAAGGGTACACCGGCATCTACCTCTGTCCCATTTTCCAATCACGATCGCTTCATAAGTACGACGCCGACGATCATCGCCATATTGACCCCACACTCGGACACCCCGGCGAATACCTCGACCCCGGACCAGGGCACACCAAGCTTGCACCGAGCGAAGACCCCGCAGATGAAACGACTTGGGCATGGACCGTGAGCGACCGATGGTTCGTCGATGTGTTCTTGCCCAAAGCCAAGTCGCTGGGGTTGCGCGTGGTACTCGATGGCGTTTGGAATCATGTCGGTACTGACCACTTCGCTTTCACCGATGTCATGGAGCACGGCCAAGACTCCGCCTTTGCTGATTGGTTCGACGCCGAATTCGATGAGGATGGAAAACTTTTCGCTTGGCGAGGATGGGGTGGGAGCATCAATGGGGAATTGCCCGTTTTCAAACAAACAAAGACTGGCGATCTCGTAGCCGGGCCCAAAGCCCACATCATGGCGGTGACACGCCGATGGATGGACCCCAATGGCGATGGCGATCCATCCGACGGGATCGATGGGTGGAGACTCGATGTTGCAGGGGAAATTGGCAAAACCTTCTGGAAAGATTGGCGCACACAGGTGCGCTCGATCAACCCCGATGCGCTCATTATTGCCGAAATCTGGAGCGATGCCGATTCAATGCTCAACGACCAGGCTTTTGATGGCCAGATGAATTATCCCTTTGCCTATGCCGTGGCCAATTGGTTGAGCATCGGACACAGCAAGGGCGATGCGGTGCTCTGCGCCAAACGGCTGACCTCGGTGTTCCATCACGCGCCCGAGCATGATCTCGTGCAGTTTAACCTGATGACTTCGCATGATACCGAACGCTTAGCGTCGATGATGCACAATGATTTTCAACGCAACTACGACACGGAAGCATCCCGCTGGGCGCTCGGTTCGCGGTACGATCCCGAAACCATCGAACTCGAGGACATGGATCGCGCACTGTCGGCCATTGCGGTGATGGTCGCTTCGCCGGGAGCATTGATGATCTATAACGGCGACGAGTATGCCCTGCCCGGTGCTGATGATCCAGACAACCGCAGGCCAATTCCTTGGTCATCGCTTGAAGATCAAGATAAATTACACTCCGCATCCCGAATGGCGTTCAATCGAGTGTTTAACGAGTTGCTTAGTATCCGGAGCGCGTCTTGGGCAGTCGATGTCTTGCGCTTTGGCGATGCCCAATTCATTGGGATTGCCGATGGGCCTCACGCTGGAGCGTTATTGGTTCGCAGACGACTTGCGAATCAGATGATTGAATTCCTGATCCCAGGCAATGCCAAAGGTCCAGGTGCAGATTTAGCTTGGCCAATAAACCAGGTTGGTTGGCGGATTGATCGCGAAAGATCACGAAAGTATGGAATCAACCCCAGTCGACATGCGATACAAGTTCGGTATTTGGTTGCATTCTGACCTGCGTGTTGTTCATAGATAATTCGCCAGCACCCGGAAAAAATCGCTTTTTTGTCCGATATTCCGAATTCTCGAAGAAAGAAACTACCACTCCGAAAACGGTTTCGCTATTCTGTGTAGTGTTGGGTCAGAATGTGCGATTAATAGAGATGCGTACATTGGCCACGACATCCACCACGACTCGGCCAGTTCATGGCACATCAAGAGACTACTTCAAAGGGAGATAGAGATGAAGATTCAGACAGCAATCAGCACTGGAGTGATTGCCACGATCGCAGGAATGGCGATTGCACAACCAACAGTCGACGGCGTATTCGACCCCGCCACCGAAGGTTCATTCTACACCGACCTCATCTGGGTCAACAATGTCCCCACAGGATTTGGTGATAACCAGGCTGGCGACCAAATCGGGGGCGAACTTGGAAATCCAGAAGCCGTCACCACCGGAACGGAAATCCGCATCCCACTCTCGGCATTGGGCAATCCAAGCTCGTTCCGTATCGCGGGATGGATCAACTCCGGTGATCGTACTTTCCTCTCCAACCAGATACTTCATGACGGCACGCTCCCAGTCGATACGGGAAACATCGGTGGGCAGCCCGATTGGGACACTGATGCACGATTCCCAGGCAATGAGTTTGTCACCGTCAACAGCTTCGTTTCAGGAACCGCAGTTGTCGACGGTACGCTCGATGCTGGGTATGGCGCAGCGCACTTCATTCAGACCAACTACACCGGGTTCGGTGATAACGGAGACGCATCCGATCAAGGTGGGGGGGGGTCCGAGATCGACGGACTCTACATCATGGCCGACGCGACCGACCTCTACATCTTTATTGCAGGAAACATCGAAGCCAATGGTAATGCGCTCGATCTCTATATCGACACAGACAATGGCGCTACCGGGGCAAGTACCTTGGGCACTGGCTCGGGCACCGGGGCATACATCGTCGACGCCCAGTCGGGCATGATCTTTGATTCCGGATTTGCACCAAACTATGTCCTGAGTGTTGATTCAGAGTGGGTTGATCCGGATCGGCTCCCACGAGCATATTTTGGTTCGTTTACAGGCAACAATGCGGCGGTCGATCTCCTTGGAACAATCGCGGGATATGGTGCTGCCGGCGCTGGCACATTGACCGGTGGCGATGCAGGAATCTCAGCATCATTGGCCGTTAATAACTCCAATATCGAAGGCGTTGGCGGTACGCCAACTGATCCAACCCCCGCGGCACCTGACGCGCAATGGGCCTATGGATCAGAACTCAACAATGCTCGTGTATTTATTGATGTTCCCAACAATAATCTTTACCTGTTCATCGCGGGCAACATCCAGGTGAACTACAACAAGTTTGTGCTTTTCTTTGATTCCCAGCCAGGCGGACAGAATGTGCTCCTCGACAACAATGTCGACATCAGCTTCAACAACCTCAACGGGATGAGCAACATTACCTTTGATGCGGCATTTGAGCCTGACTACTGGCTCAATATCAACAACGGCATCGATGGCGGCTCGGGCAATCTTCTCCGCTTTACCGATGCGGCAACACTCCGTACCAATGGGGCAAACATTGATCCATTCTTTGGCGTCATCACCGACTATGGTTCATATGATGGTGGCGATGTCGCACTTTTCCCTGTCATTCCATTTGATGGGCCTCGCATTGATATTCAGGATGGTTCGCTCGGCAGCCTCTTCGCCAACTACGGCCCAAGGCTCTCGGCGGTTGATCCAATGAACCCGATTTCTAATCTCATCAACATCGCCGTCAATAACTCCAATGTTGCCGGCGTGACGGATACTGATGCGTCGGGCGCCAGTGCCGTCAATACGGGGATCGAAATTCGCATCGACCTTGATGAGCTTGGGTGGGACGGTACGCAGGACATCCTCGTTGCTGGATGGATTGCAAACGATGCATTCAACTATATTTCCAACCAAGTTCTTGGTGGAATCCCAGGGCCAGACAACATCGGGCTTCGTGATGCCGATGAAGATGGCGTCAATGATCTTGATTTCAACACAATTGCTGGCGATCAGTTCTTGAATCTGACCAACCCGACGATCATTGAAGATTGTCCAGCCGACATCAACGGTGATGGATCACTGAACTTCTTCGATATCTCTGAGTTCCTTACACTCTTTAGTGCCATGGACCCACAGGCAGACTTCAACAACGATGGTTCGTTCAACTTCTTTGATATCTCCGAATTCCTCTCGGCATTCGCAGCGGGATGCCCATAACCTGAAACCTGCTCCACGAGCATGACACAAGCGTGTCTGCCCGTGGAGTTTAAGACAACTCGGGCGTCCGTGCTCAACAGCACGGACGCCTTTTTCAAGCGAAATCTTCGCTCGTCCGATAGAATCACACCCTTACCGATCCTCTGTTAGGAGATAAACTGTGCAAGTATCCAAGCGTTGGTCAGTCATCGTGCCTTTTCTCGCCTTCTTTGGCGTCATATCGAGCCTTTTCTCTGGTGCGGCCTTTGGCGAACCTGAGATGGTCCGGCCAGAAACACTCCCGCAAGGCTTTGTGATTGTCGTCACTGACTCCTCAGGCGAGGCCAACAAAGACAATCCAATGTACATGGCATCGAGTATTAACGGGTGGAATCCGTCCGATGAAGAATTCATGCTCTCGGGGCGTTCAGATTTGCGTTGGCAGATTGTCATCGATCGTGATCTCCAAGGTGTTGGCGTGCAGTTCAAGTTTACACTTGGAGGATGGGATCGCGAGGAGCTCGATGCGGATGGAAACGCTATTCCAAACCGATCGCTTCCTTTGGTCGATGCTTCCAAATTGAAGGAAGGTGAAAAGCCAATCATCGAACTCACCGTCATCGACTTTCGTGAGCCGGTTTCACTCGCCGAGCAGGTCCGAGCATCGGGATTTTATCATAAATTGATCGTGACAGGCGATGTTTCGAGGCTCGAAGTTCGAGGCGGGGGAGGTGGTGCTCAGGCAATGACGCGTGATCTACTTATCTGGACCCCCCCGGGGTACAACGATCCTGCAAACGCGGACAAAACCTACCCGGTGCTTTATATGTTCGATGGCCAAAACATCTTCGAGCAACTTCCGGGTGTACCCGGCGAGTGGGGAGCGGACGAAACAGCAACCAGACTCGTGGAGTCCGGCAAAGTCGAACCCATGATTATTGTCGGCATCCCCCATGCGGGTGAATACAGACTGAGCGAATACCTTCCCTTCGGATCGTATAAAGGCGTCAAGGCCGATGGGCAGGCCACGATGGAATGGATATTCCGTCAAGTTATGCCTCGCGTCGAGCGAGCATTTCGTGTCAGGACTGATCGTGCATCGACATCCATCGGCGGTGCTTCACTCGGTGGGGCAATGGCACTCTACGCTTCAACTGCTTACCCAGACCGGTTCGCCAACGCCATTATCGAAAGTCTTCCCATGATGGATGATGAGGGGCACGCAACGATGACCTACCTCTCTTCAGTCAAGCACTGGCCAGACAAAGTTTTTATCGGAATGGGTGGAAAAGAAGTCGGCAATGATCCGGCTGACGAGGAGCTTAATGCCAAATACCGTCAATGGGCAAAAATGCTCGATTTAGGCATGGCAGCTTCGGGGTTGGGTGACGATCAGCGGCTGCTGATTATCGATCCAGATGCCAACCACAACGAAATAGCTTGGAATAAGCGATTTGAGCAGGCCTTGCTCTTCTTGTACGGCAGGTAGGCCTTATTTTCATCGGGTCACTTTTTGCATCAAGAATCAGCCATGAAGCCGATGTATACTCAGATTATCATCGGAGGTTGAGTATGCAGATATCTGTGGGTGTGTCCTTACTTGTGCGCATGATCTTGGTCATTGCTGTGGCGTTTGTGTTTCTCGGATCGGGATGTGTGATCGAGCGCAATGAACGACGGGCCGATCGTATCGAGGAAGCAGCCTTGACCGAGAGTGTCTTCGGGCTTTGGGTAACACGATGGGATTATCAAACCCCCGATGACATTCGCGAAATCGTCTCCAAGGCGGCCTCACTGGGTATCACCGATCTTTACTGGCAAGTTCGGGGACAGGCCGATGCCTATTACCAGTCTGAGATTGAGCCTTGGGGCGAAGAACTGACCCGTCTGCGCGGACAAAAAAATGAGAATGATCAGGCTCGAATACGATTGCCTGATCCCGGGTTTGATCCATTGGAATTGGCGATTGAACAGGCCCATGCCCAAGGCATACGATTGCACGCATGGATCAATGTTATGCCACTTTGGCGAGGCATAAGCCCACCGATTGATGAGTTTCATCTTTTCCACCGGCGTCCAGAATGGCGACTCACTGATGAGACAGGTACTGTCCAGCCTTTGGGCACGGGGTATGTTGTGGTTAATCCAGTGCTCGATGAGGTGCAGGACCACATTGTCAATGTCGTCCGTGATATCGTCACCCGCTACGACATCGACGGGGTCCACCTCGACTACATCCGATTCCTCACCGATGAACTCGGCAAAGAGAAACTCTACCCCGGCGATGCCAAGAGCTTGTCACTCTACGCTCGGATGGTCGGGGATCGAGCGACCGTGGGGCATCTCAACCGGACAAAGTATCGCGCGTGGATCCGTGATCGGATCACGACCCTGGTCGACCGGATCGGACGCGAAGCGCTCGACGGATATCCTCAGATTCGGTACTCAGCTGCCGTCTGGCGACGCCCGGATCTGGCGCGTGACCAATACCTTCAAGATGCCCAACGATGGGTTAACGAGGGGATGGTCGATGAAATCATGCCGATGATTTATACCGATAAGGATATCCAGTTCGAGGACGATCTTAAAGCGTGGTATGCAGCGGTCGATCACAAGCGCGTGCTCGCAGGGATTGGAGTTTACAAGCATGATTCCGCTGGACAGACCCTTTCGCAGGCAACGCTCGGACATCCACGCCGATTCGTCCTCTTTGCTTATTCGTCCATGTTTGAATCTGCGAATCCAGACCAAGACAAAACGCCCGAAGCAATTCGCCTGCGGGCAATGCAGCGCGAAGCGATGACTAAGTTTATTGAGAGGCTTGACCAGTTCGCCCAGATGAACCGGATCGGCGGATGAGATGGCGACGCTGGGCATCGACATCGGAGGCACAAGCGTCAAGGTCTGTTTTCTCGATGTTCATTCGTGTCTTACTGCGCGAAGTAGTGCGTATGCCAACCCATCACGCGAAGTGTTGATCGGTGCGATCCGCGAGGCGATTGGGCAGTTGCCGAAGGTTGAGCCGAGCACGCCCATCGGGCTCTGCCTGCCTGGTAAGAGATCAGATGATGGGTGCTCAATCGAGCGTGCGGTGAACCTGCCTTGTCTTGATGGTTGGCGATTCGATGCGATCCTTGAACAGGTATTGGGGGGGGGGCCCACAATCTATGCTGTGCTCAGCGATGTACAGGCTGCGGGGGTGGACTTTATTTGTGGGCACAAGTGTTGTGGGCGAACCGCGATCATCGCCATCGGTACTGGCGTTGGATTTGCGGTCTTTGATGATGGTGAAGTGGTTGGGATCGGGAATCGAGGCATTGGTCATCTGGGCATGATCGACATAGGGCAGCTCGGCGAGGATGACCGGCTTGCGCCAGATGGTGCAAGGAACACGCTTGAGTCCTACATCGGAGCACGGACGATCGAGCAGCGGTTTCCGGGTGTTGAGTCGATGAAACTGCTTGGGGTGATTGAGACGCTGGGGATGGATGAGCCTTTTATGAATGCGATTGTGCGCATGATTCGTATCGTCCATGCGATCTATGTGCCCGACCAGATTGTGCTCATGGGCGGCGTGGGGATCGCGCTCTTGACCCATCAAAACAAGATCGAAACAGCGGTCAACGACGGCTTGACGAGCTTGGCGAATCCTGATTGGCGATTGATGTTCGGTGACTCACCCTATCATGCAGCCTGCGGGGCCGCACGGTCGGTGTCCTGATTCGGACGATTCCCGAGCATGCAGATGATGGTGGTGAAGATGACGCCGATGGTGAGTTTCCAGGTGAAGTGGATGTCATAAAAATATTCGATGCGAGGCGTGTGTAGTGCAGGGATTGCATCGTAGAGAAATCTCTGCGTTGCAATCATCCACACAAACCCAACAACCAATGCAGCGATCACCGATCGGGTCGAGCCTCGTTTGGTGAAGAGGGCGGTGAAGAAGACACCGATCAATCCGGCGTAAGCGATACCCATGACGCCGAGGGCGAAGTTGATGAGTGTTTCGTTGTTGCTGTTCTTCCAGAAGATGCAGACGATCGCGAAGAGGCCGAGAATGATGCCCCATCCGACGACGGCGAGTCTGCCGACGAATACGAAGTGGCGTTCGGGGATGTTGGGGTTCTTTGCCGTGACCATTGGGCGGTAGAGATCGGCGATGAAGGCGGCCCCCATCGCATTGATCGCGCTGTTGAGACTCGACAACCCGGCTGCGAAGAGCCCGGCCATCATCAACCCGCGCACGCCGGGCGGAATCTGGGTCATGATGTAGTGAAGGAACACCTTGACCGAATCTCCGGTGGGTGACTCGCCGGTGAGGGTGGTGAGTTCCGGGCGTTGATAAACGATCCAAAGGAACAGCCCGACGATCAGGAAGATTGAAACGGTGGGGATGGCCAACAAGATTCCGGTGATGATCGAGCGGGCACCGGCTTTGGCGGATTGACAAGTGAGCATTCGTTGGGCGAGGTCTTGATCGGTGCCATAGGAACCGACGCCCAGGAGCGTGAACCCGATGATGCACGCCGGGAGGGAGAAGCTCTGGCGTGGATCGAGCGAGAGATCGAAGAGGGTGAGTTTGGAGCTGCCCTCGCTGCCCCCGGTTTGGAGTTCGGTGATGATTTGTGAAATCGGGACAGTGAATGAGCCGGTGATGAGGAGGATCGCGACAAGCGCAGCTCCGATGAGGATGCCGAACTGGATGACATCGGACCAGATGACCGAGCTGATCCCTCCTGCGAGTGTGTAGCCGATACCGACGGTCGTGAGGATGGCGATGGCGATGATAAGGTTTTCTGGATCGGTGCCTTTGTCGAGTCCGAAGAGCAGGATCGACGCCGGGATCGCGCCAGCGTAGATTCGTGCACCCGAAGCGAGGACACGCCCGATCATAAAAGTGGTCGAAGCAGCCTTGCGCGATGGTGCTCCAAATCGAGTTTCAAGGAGTTCATAGATTGACGCGCTGTGTGACCGATAGAAGGCCGGGAGAAAGACAAAGGCAATGATGATCGCGGCGAGGATCATCCCAATGTTGGTAGCGAGGTAGGTTAGGTCGCCAAGGTAGGCGCTCTCGGGGACGCTGATAAAAGTGACTGCTGAGAGGGAGGTTGCGACGATGGAGATCGCAACGGCCCAAGGCGGCATCTGTCGGCTTCCTAGGAAGTAATCCTCGGTGGTCTGGTTGGTCTTTCGGCTCAAGAGGTACCCGGTGATGGCGAGGGTGAGAAAGTAGGCGATGAGGACAAGCCAGTCCGTATCGGTGAAACCCGAGCCAGTCGGGGGGGAAGGATCAACTTGTACAAGGGCGATCAGCATACCCCATTTTCGGATATCGAACCGGTTTCTGGTTACAATGGCCTGTGACTTTGGAGGGATTTGGGCTATACTCATGGACCCCATGGAGCGGTGGCAGAGCGGTTGAATGCGCTGGATTCGAAATCCAGTATGGCCTTCGGGTCATCGGGGGTTCGAATCCCCCCTGCTCCGTTGAACCGCGTTCTTGTTGAAAGAACGCGGTTTTTTTGTGGGAATTTGGGGGTGAGTTCCAAAAGAGTTCCAAATCGAGCGTTTTTCTTACCTCGGGAGAGTTTCAAAATGCTCTCCGCAAACCATGATATGATTGGAGCTGGAACTCAAATCAAATTATTCTCTATTAAACATACGGCGAGCGCGTAGGGTCCAAGAATTCAGCCGAGGTGATCCTTGGGTATTTGCCGTAGGGTCCAAAAACTCAGCCGCGCGGGATTAGTTGGTAAATGCAGATGAATCAGTGATTCTGAAACACAATCTGCGCACGAAAATGCCTCTTGTTCGCTCAGTTTGATTGTCGAAATGATCAATCG
>Ga0256839_1000155_pt1 | contig 90554 bp, 83 predicted proteins | sample 354166metaG_FD_185968 | JGI IMG/M metagenome (GOLD analysis project Ga0256839, IMG submission 185968) | Hydrothermal vent microbial communities from Mid Atlantic Ridge, Atlantic Ocean - 354-166 | ecosystem: Environmental > Aquatic > Marine > Hydrothermal vents | place: Atlantic Ocean: Mid... | reverse complement strand
AGAGCCCAACCGAAAATTGAAGTTGAGTGATTTCAGTCTGTTGTGATTCCCTTTGGATTGACGATTCGGAGGGGATCACGATGGCATGGACTGAAATCACTCGCCCGCAACATGACCGAAGAGGCCTGCGCTATGCAAGCGATTGCACGGACGAGGAATGGGCACTGATCCAACCGTTCCTTCGGCGCACTTCGAAGGCAGGCCGTCCTTGCAAATGGCCGATGCGCGAGATTTTCAATGCCGTCCTCCACATTGCCGCCACGGGGTGTCAGTGGGCAATGCTGCCCGGGGATTTTCCGCCGTTCACCACCGTGCAATATCACTTCTACCGCTGGCGCGATGCTGGCATGCTGGATCTGATCAATGCGGCGCTGGTTGAGGCCAGCCGCCTGGTGAGTGGATCGGATGCGGCTCCCAGCGCTGCCATCACCGACAGTCAGAGCGTGAAAACCACTGAAAGTGGGGGCGTTTGCGGCCATGATGCCGGCAGGAAGTGAAGGGACGAAAGCGCCATGTGATCACCGATACGCAGGGCAATCTGCTGTGGTGCGTGGTGCATTCGGCCAGTATCCAGGATCGGGATGGCGCCCCTGACCTGATCGCCATGGCGCAAGATATCTTCCCTTCATTGCAGGTGCTGTTTGCCGATGGCGGCTATGCTGGCAACAAGCTCCAGACGGCGCTGCAAGCCATCCAGGGCCCAAGGCTTCAGATCGTGCGGCGTCCGCAAAGGGCCAAGGGCTTCGTCGTCATTGCCAGACGTCGGGTCGTGGAGCGCACCTTCGCCTGGCTGGGACGCTGCCGCAGGCTGGCAAAGGACTGGGAAAAGCGGATCGCTTCATCCGAGGCATGGCTGCTCATCGCATCCATCCGAAGGCAAATGAGATTCCTGGCAAAAGCAACTTCTTCAAAGACTTGATTTTGAGTCGGACTCTCACGCTGAAATGGGAATACGTTGATCTGGAACGCGGCATGCTGCTGTTGCCCGACTCCAAGACTGGCAAGAAGGCCATCGTGCTCAACGCAGCGGCCCGCCAGGTGCTGGAAGAACTGCCATGTCTGCACGGCAATCCACACGTCATCTGCGGCCACAAGGAAGGTCAGCCCCTGGTGAATTCTCCACAAACCGTGGGGACGCATCCGCAAGCGAGCGGGACTGGAGGATGTGCGCATCCACGACCTGCGCCACACCTTCGCCTCGCTGGCGGCCCGCAAGGGCGGCTCCCTGCCACGCATCGGCGCGCTGCTCGGCCACAGCCAGATGCAGACCACCCAGCGCTATGCCCACCTCATCTTCGATGACGTGCGCCAGCTAGCCGAAACCGTCGGCGACGAACTGGCCGACATGGTGCTGGGATCAAGTAGGCCATAACCGGCCCTGAGCTTCATCCACGGATAGCATCGGTTTCCGCCTTTGCGCCGGATGCGATCTGGCCTGCCGAAAGCCAATCCACCGTATTTCGCCTGCGCCATCTTTTCCGCTGAAATCTCAAGAACTAACGGGAAAGGGTCTGCACATGGCCATTTTCAACATGTGCAGGCAAAACAGACGCGCGGACAATGGGTTACGGTGAGTTTGCGCCATTCCCTTTTATCTTGCCCTCCATCACGCCATCGTCTTTCCCGATCAAACTTCCCGATGACGCCGGATCACCCTTGACCACCCTGGCCCCGGCTGGATTGCGAAAACGATGAAAAACAGGCCGATTTCGGGGTGAAAATGCCGCCATTTGAGCAATCACGGATGGCCAAATCGCTGGCGATTTCCACTCCACCCCACAACTTTTCAGGCCATCAAAACAGGCCCGCCATGCCTCGAAAATCCATGCCCATCGATGCATTTTGCGGCTTGTTTCAGCACCCCGCACGCATGAAATGCCCCATGAAAAATCCCTCAAACGAAGCCTCGCACACCACATTTTTCACCCATGACGCAGCCCTAAAACCGCGAAAGCACGACCCAAAATCCATCATTGAAGTCGCAAATTCACACCACCCCAGCCTCATTCCTCGTGACTTGGTGATGGTCAAGGGCGGCTCCTTTGGAGCCGTCGCGGAAGCGATTTCACCCTTGACGATCCTCAGCCCGCAAGCATCATGACAAGGAAGCGTCAATGGCGAAAACCCGCCATCGGCGCTTCTCTCAGCCCATTTGCTCCGGTTACATTTCAAGCCCAATCAAGAGGAGGGCATGATCTCTGAAGCCATATGGATCAGCCTCTTTCGACAAGATCAATGAGGCGCAGGTAGCGACGATCCGAGGTCAGTGAAGCCTGAGCCTCGGCAATCAGCTCCAGAATATGCGGTAGTTCATGAGATGGTTGCGCCAAGGCGCTCGGCGTGATCACATCCAGCAGATCCAGCACCTCTTCAGGGAATCGCGAAGCAAGAGGCTTTTCACCTTCGCGTCCTTCTCGCTTGAAACGATAAAACCAGAGCTCATCCGGATGCGCGGATGCGAGAAATGGCTTCACGACCTCATACACAGCCGGAAAGTGGTCTCCGGCATCTCCCAGAAGGTTGATCCAGGCTCGCACGGATGCAGTGGTCTTGTATCGCCGTTCGCGTGGCCATGTGTCCCTGATGAAGGGAATGACCAGTTCAACCCAGCCATTCTCGTTCTCTTGTCCAACACGACCCAGCCACCAGATGACCCGAATTCGTGCCTGCTCCGACATGTTGCGAAGGAGCGTTCGCATCTCGCTCCTGGTCAAGCCGCCGGGTTCATCCGGGTGAAAAATGCGCAGATACCCCAAAATCGTTGCGGCTCTTTCCACCGTGTGATCATCCCATGCAAATTGCTCGATCCATGGAAACAGCTTGACCAGTTGCGGCTTGATCAGTTCGGCCAACGAGGAGCTAGGAGGGTATTTGCTATACAGAAGCCCGTTCCACGCCGGCTCGGCAAATGGATGATCCAGATCCAGCATGGGGAGCAGCCGCTGTTGCGTCCACTCGAAATCCACGTGCAAGAGCCAGTTCAGCCTGGCCATGGCAACTGACACGGCATGATCCGCTCCTTCGCTTGGTGCTTTGAGGAGATGTTCGAGCCGGGATTTGATGGAATCGGGGATGAGGGCGCTTTGCGCATTCCTGTCATCTGGCACGGCCTTGAAGAGCGCCTCCGCGCACATGCCAATGGGGCCATTGATGGCATGAGTCAGGGTGCGCCTGGATAGCCTGAGAACCTCGTCGCCTTGATGAAATTCGCCAATGCCACTCTCAGTGGCTTCCGTCCCACCAGCAAAGATGCCATCGACAAAATGGTCGAAGACGGCCCATCCAAGCTCTTCATCAAACTCAATGGTAGCCTTCAGATTTTTCTCAAGCCATCTGCCCAGCGCATGGCGCAGTTTCACAATGGCGGTATGAGGCAGGCGTGTCAGACGGTGCAGGAATACGCATCTCAACCGTGGCGAGGCATCCTCCGGCAGATGTTCGATCATGGCCGACCAGAAGGCTTGCGGATAATTCCCCTTTCGAGCCTCCGAGGAGAGCGCCGCCAAGGCCTTGCGTGGATGCTGTTTCACAAGGCCGGTGAACGGACGTTTTTCGACAAAATCTCCCGGGCTTCGTTCCTCGCTTCTCAGAATAGCAGGAATGATCTCGCTTGCAGGCAGATGGGCGACAGATTCGGGCGAATCGTCGGTTTGCACCCAATCTGACCGCATCATGAAGCCGGGCATGATCACGGAGCTGGCCCAGCCATCACGCCAGCCCTGTATGCCCTGGATCAATTCGGCCAGTTTTTTCTGATGTTCTGGCGATAATCGGCATCCCTGCATCTCAAGATATCGGGCGCGCTTGGCGGTCCGCTCTCTGCGTATGCGTGGAAACTCTTCTTGCGCCCAATTCGGATGCTTGTCGGGGCCAGCCAGGATGCGCTCCATGATCTGGTTGCGATGCTTTTCCGTAAATTCCTTCCATCTGTCCACCAGCAGAAACAGCAGTTCCCGGGTGATCCGGGAATCCCAAAAGGCTTCCTGACCCAGCGCAAGCACTGCTTCGGCGGCTTCTTCGGCCTTGAACAGAAGCCCCTGGTTGAAGGCATAGAGCTTGAGCTTGCGGAAGATGAATGGTTCATCGAACGGCCAGGTCAGTGCATGGCCACGCGCCTGATCCGGATGCAACTGGGTCAGCCGGTCGAACAACTGGACAAACCACCTCATGACCTTGCCGACTGACGAGAGATGCTCTTCCCCCTCCATCTCCCGTTCCGGATAGCATGTGGGAGAGAGAAAAAAGGCATCGATATCGTGGAGCAAGCCGGCTGCCATTGTCAGCTGATCCTGCAGGATGCCGAAGGCCTGAGGCAACACTCCATCGGGGATTTTCAGGTCGCCATGACGCTCGGGAAATCTGACCTCGAATTTTCCCAGCTCCCTGAGATCGAGAGCATCCCAGGATGCGGAGGGAGGCTTTACCCGTCCCACACCCATGTCTTTGGGCCTGATGAACACATGCGGTGTCGTGATACGGCGAAATGCTCGCAAGGTGCTCGCTGTCCAGCCCTCCAACTTTACGCGCTGTTCGAAATGAAACCAATCATCATCTTGCTCATCATCATCAGGATCTTGATGGTGTTCAAGAATCAGGTTCCAGACATGCCGCGCGCGTTCGTCGAAGCCTTCTCTTTCCAATTGCCAATCGATTTGCCGTAGCAGGTGCGGATGCAGGCCACGCTGTCTGATAGCCCACCATGCCAGAACAGGGCTGTGCAGAGATCTTGTGATCCAAGTAAGGAGATGGTCAAGCCGGCGCGGGAGGGGGGCATATTTCTCGAAGCGTTGTGTCAGCCGGTGCAGATCGGTGGGGTTGTCATCGCCTTCACGCCACAGCAACAGGTTGTCATTGCGGATGCCTTGCCTGTACTGCTCTTCACTTATGTCCGGTAGGTCATCATCCAGCCCGTAGGCTGCGCGTGGGTCGAAGATTTCTTCTTTTTGATCGGGATCAATCGGTTCATTTGGCTTGGCTGTGCGGATCTTGTCGTCCATCACGCAGATCCATTCCGGATGCGGCGGAGGATCGGCCTTCACGAACATCCGCGCGCCCTGAACGGTGCGCAGCACATGCATCACTTGCCCGCGCTCATGGGCTGCCAGAGTTTTCGGGTTTTGCCGCGCAGAAGTGATGATGGAAGCGCGCCACTTGCGCGGGTCATCGGCCCGTTCTGCCCAGGCCTCCAGGGTGCGCCACAGCGCTTCATGCTCGGCATAGGCGATAGGCGTTACACCACGATCACGCCATTTGACCTCGATGTCTTCCGCGCACCCGCGGTCGAATGCATACAGGCTGGAGCCATCCATCCTGCCGCCATGGTTGAGGCCCTGCAGCAAATACCTGATGGGAGGGTCTTCCGCCCGGTAACCCAGCAACACTACCGTATATCGTTCCAGCAAGTTCTTGATGAAGCGCGTTGCCCACCCTTCCGAGAGGTAGGCACGCCCGAAGTCGGCACTGCTCAGCACATAAGGATGATGCTTTGACCCGAGGTCGACAAGCCGGCCATGCAGGTAGGTGATGCCTTCGATACTTGCGCCGGAATCGATGTCTGGAAGTGCGGGCGGCACATGGATGGGCAGGTCATCACCGCCGGAGTCCAGCTCGAACAAACGGTCGAAGTTGGTTGTAACGACCTGTGGCTTCCCTTCTTGATTTGAGGAAATGCGCTTGATCAGGCGGTGTTCGCGGCCCTTCTTGTCAGTATCTTCAGGAGAGGCAAGCATGAGCCGCTGCGTAACCAGGGCATTCACCTCGTCCTTTCCGTATTCTTCGTGCAGCAGGTTGAACACCTGATCCAGCGGCACGTTGAGCGTGGATTGTTGCTCAAGCCAGGGCTGAAAGGCCCGCATGATCTCGGAATCTTCGGGCGGATCGAAGAAATCGATCACGTGCTTTGTGAGATCAACGAAACTGGGCATGCCCGATGGTTGCGAGGCGCCCGCGCCGCACAGGAAGACGACGCGTCCTGCATCGCTGCGTTCCAGCAGGATGTCCGGAATAATTGGACCGTCAGCGTGAAATCTCATGTTCTGAATCTGCCATCACGCGCACGCGATTGCCAGCAGCAAGCACAATGCCTGTGGATGCCTGACAATGCCGCGTCATGATCTGGGAATATCAAGTCAAGCATCAGGCTAGAATGCGTTCCAGGCGTTGTTTTCTGCGTTTCCAATCTGGCATGACCGTCGTCAACAGTTGGTGGAAAGCCGGGCCGTGATGCGGTTCAGCCATGTGGCAAAGCTCATGGGTGATGACATAGTCAATTGCATCCGTAGGCGCCTGCATGAGGCGCACATTCAGCAACAGGCGCCCCGAGGGAGACAAAGACCCCCAACGTTTCCTGATGCGTCGAATGATGAGGCCATCAGGACGAAACCTTTCTGGTCTGGAGAAGCGTTTCAGACATTGCTCCAACCGCTCCGGAAACTTTACATGGGCGCGCTGCCGATACCAAGCATCCACAAGCTTTTGTGTGTTGCTCGTGTTGTTGGGGCGGCGCGAAAATACCATGAGGAAGCCTCCACGAAGTTTGACCTCCTCAACCTCATGCAAGATGATCTTGAGCCGATATTGCCGCCCCAGATACAAATGCGTCTCACCTGCCACATAGCGCCGTTCAGGTGTTCTGGGCGAAAATTGCAAGAAGAACTTCTGTTGTCGGATGACCCATACCGCACGCTTTCGCAGCTTTGCCTCTATGGTTGGCATTGGGGCATCCAGGGGGGCGGTGATCACCACCGAGGCATCCGGCTCCACAGCAATTTCCAAGGTGGAGCGCGCCCGCCGAACGAGGCGAAACAGGATTTCCTGATCACCATATTTGAGTCGATGAATATCTGCCGTCATGTCCGAAATCGTGCGCGCGCAAGCTTCATGATCCTGTGCTCAAGTCCATCGAGGGTGTCTTCATCAAAGGCAATGCCCTTCTGCGCCCGGAGCACATCGAAAAAATAGTCGTCTATGGCAATGTGCAGATCGTTCTGGGCAACTTCGTTTGACCATATGTCAACGATCAACCTGTCCTTGATGATATCAAGGATCGCCAAGGCAATTTCCGCTGTATCTTCATCCGAAATGGCCTGTCCGTGCTGATCCTGCAATTGCCCTTCCAATATGCCGAACATGGCCTGCGCATCATCATTCGCCTGAATGGATGAGGGAAAAACCCTGCCGCGATCCTTCCGGGCTATCTTGCCAGCCAGCTCCACCACGCTGCTGAGGTATTCCTTTTCCGACAGTCGCTTTTCCCGATAGGCACGAATGGTTTCTTCGAGTAATTCCGAGAAATGCTTGTAGAAGACCGGGTCTTCGTCCATTTTCTCCGTGATGACCTTGCGCGTGGCGCTGGCGATCCGATCCGCGCGCGATGCTTCCGATACGCCGGTTTCCTCCACCACCGCTTTCAGGGCATCCGGGTCGTTGATATTGACGGCCTCGATGATGACTTCAGCGGGCCTGGCCACAACGTGATCATCCAGCAGCTTGCGGATTTTCGGCTCGAACTCACGCACATCCACTGTTTCCTGGTAGCGCAACTGCACGGAGCGTTTCATCTCGGAAAACTGCCGCCAGTCGCGCTTGAAGGTATCTATCTTCGCTTCGTCAAAGACATCGAGAAGCTTGTCCGAGGAAAGGGATATGTGCAGGCAGCGGCTGAATGCACGCAGGCGTGCATAAAACTCCTCGCGCAATGCCTCGTCCGCCAACAATTCTTCAAACTTCTCCATATCCTTCTTGTTGCGCACGGTCTTGAACAGATCCAACAACTGATCATGGAGCTGTGGCAGTTTCCTGATCTCTTCCCTCACATCATGCACCGTGCCGGCGAGATCTTCGAGATCATAGCCATCAAGGGCGCTATAGGCGGTCAATGCCTCATCCAGTTCGCCCAGCAGTCCCTCATAATCGATGATGAAGCCGAACTGCTTCTCGATACCATCTTCCTCGAACAACCTGTTCACGCGGGCGATGGCCTGCAACAGGTTGTGCTCCTTCAGTGGCTTGCAGATATACAGAACCGTGTTGCGCGGCGCATCGAAGCCAGTCAGCAGCTTGGACACGACGATCAGGATTTCCGGATCCCCCGGCCCCTTGAAGGCCTCGATGATCTGGCGGTTGTATTCTTCTTCTGTCTTGTAGCGCGCCATCATCTCATCCCAGAAGCGGCGCACCAGGTCTTTTGATGCCTTGTCCACCTCCTCGTTTCCCTCCTTGTCATCAGGAGGAGAGATGATGATTTCACTCGAAACGTGGCCGATTTCGTCAAGAATCTCCTTGAACCGCACAGCCGCAGCCTTGGAGGGCGCAACAAGCTGCGCCTTGAAGCCGGTGCCCTGCCAATGCTGGCGGTAATGCTCCGAGATATCGAAAGCCTTGGCGCGAATGGCCTGTTCGGTGCTGGCCAGCGCATCCATGCGGGAATATTTGCGCTTCAGGTCGGCCTTCTGCTTTTCGCTCAGCCCCTGGCTGATCTTTTCAAACCATTCATCGATGGCATCGCCGCTCACCTGCTGCTCCACCATCCGCCCCTCGTAGAGCAGAGGCACCACGGCGCCATCGGCCACCGCTTCGTCAATCTTGTAGGTGGGCTTGATCAGCCCGCCGAAAGTGCGGATGGTGTTCTTTTCCTTTTTCAGCAATGGCGTGCCGGTAAAGCCCAGATAACAGGCCCTGGGCAACAGGCGGCGCATCTTGGCGGCAAACTGGCTGTGCCCCCCATGCCGGCCCGTTTGACTGCGGTGGCTTTCATCGACCAGCACGAAAATGTTCGGGTCATCGTCGCGGAAATCATCGTGGCGCAGAGCGGTGTCGAACTTGTTGATCACCGTGGTGATAAGCGGAGCGCGGCTGCGGATGAGCTTGAGCAGATTGGGGCCACTGGTGGCGCGCGCCGGCTCCATGTCGCAAGACTTGAAAGTGCCCTTGATCTGCCTGTCCAGATCGATGCGGTCGGTAACGATGATGATGCGCGGATTGCGGATATCCCGGTCAAGCGCCAGTGCCCGCCCCAGCATCACCATGGTCAGGGACTTTCCCGAGCCCTGCGTGTGCCAGATCACCCCGCCCTTGCGCGAGCCATCCGGGTTGAACTGCTTGACCCGCTCGATGGCTCCGCGCACGACGAAAAACTGCTGATGACGGGCAATCTTGCGCACCCCTCCGTCAAAGAGGGTGAACCGCCGGATGATGTCCAGCAGCCGTTCAGGCCGGCACAGGGCGAAAATGGTGCGATCCTGCTCCGTAATGGCGCGCTCACCCTCGGCGGCCATGTCCTCGAAGTAAGGCCGCGCGGAGGCGAAATCGCCAGAGAAGAGGGCGTCCTTTTGCTCTTCCGTCAGGGAGCGATTAATGAGAGGCGCAATGTCCTCGTCCCTGTCCTCGGCATCGCGCCATGCCTGCCAGAACTTGCGCGGCGTGCCCACGGTGGCATAGCGCGCCGCCATGCGGTTCATGGAGAGCAGCAGTTGTGCGAAGTGAAAGAGGTGCGGGATGTTGTCCTCGCTTTGATAGCCGATCAACTGGCTCTCGGCCTTCTTCAGGTCTTCCGTCGGGCGCTTGTTTTCGATGACGATGACGGGGATGCCATTGATGAAGGCGACAATGTCGCAGCGCCGCGTCCTGGTGGAGCCGCTGCGCTCCACGGCAAATTCGGCGGTTACGTGATAGACGTTGTTTTGTGGGTTTTCCCAGTCGATGTAGCGGAAGAAATAGCTCTTGGAATCGCCGCTGATGGATTTGGTGATGGTGGTGCCCAGCACCAGCCTGTCATAAATGTCCTGATTGGTGCCCAACAGCCCTCTCAGGCGATTTGGCGAGGGCATCAGCCGCCGCATGGCCTCGTGAACGTCTTCCAGGTCAAAGGCATATTCCTGCCCGCGATGGGTGAAGCTGTTCAGCCGCATGAGCTGCTTTTCCAACACCTCCTCAAGCACCACGTTGCGCAGCCGCCCGCCGCGCAGCCGCAGCGCCTCTTCCTGCGAGAGCGGCTCAAACCCCAGCGCCACCAGCAACTGCAGGGCCGGGATTTGCGACTGATGCTTTTCGGAGGCGTTGAAGGTCATGAGGCATCTTCCCAAACATTTGCAGATGCCGCATCAAAGAATGAAACCGCCAATGGATTTTGATCATCGCGCCTTTCGGAGAGGGCATACGCCGCGGCTATTATGTGCCTGTTGTTTTCACTGCCAGAATCACCATACAGGCCGACATAAATTTGAGGAACTCTACCTTGTTCAATCTTTTTCAAGACATGCTGGTCATTTTCAGCCAAGCTGTGGCCAAAAATGAACAAGGATTGATTTCTCTGATTCATTTGGGCTGAAAAGCTCTTGTATGAATGGTGCAAATAAGAGCTGTGATGTATTTTTTCAAGTTTTTGCTCGCTATCACCTTCCGCAACAAACAGTGGAAACTTGTTCTGATCCATGGCGTTGCGGGCTTGCTCCAATAAGGGAACGCCCGTGTTGATCCATGTATATTTTTGCAATTCTGCTCCAGCATCGAAAAGATGAAGCGCTCCGTGAAGATAGTGAACGCGCTGATGATGGGCACTGCTTTCACCCAGCCAAACCACGTAATCCTCTTGTTCGCTCCCATCTCTTCCAAATCCATCATTTGTCTCTAAATCAAGCTCTTCCCCCTCAGGGTCATCATGCATCAAGGCCCAATACAACAAAAGGTCGTAATTGAGCGTGTAAACTTTTCCCCCATTATTGCCTTTTCCGAGAAAGTGGGACAGAAACCGTCTGCATGCCCTGAACTTCTCGTCAGGTATATCATTCGGAACGTCAGGGTGGTTGCAGGCAATGGTGCGGATAAGAATGTCCTTCAACCTGCGGGCATCATCCTGCATCTGGGCAGGGGCTTTATCGTCTTCCTCAGAATACAAGGAAACAATTCTGGAAGCATCTTCCAGCATTTTGATGACACGCTCGAAATCTGTTGTTCCTACAGCGTCAAACACATTCTTCAGACGGGGAGACTTCGAAAAGTCGGCTTGCTCAAAGAGGGAGTTGTATTGGAAAATATCTGGCTTGCAGGCGATGCTGAAGCCATTGCCCAACAGCAAGTGTCGCCTTGTAAAACGAGCGGAATCTTCGATGGTCTCTTCAAAGCTGATGATCTCTATTTGAGGCATGGTTCAACCTTTCGGTGGATAGGGGTCTTTGCCGTAGGTGTTGCGCTCGCGGATTTTGCCGTTGCGGCCTTTCAGGTAGGCTTCGCCGCCCTGCTGGCGGGCCTGCTGTAGTCCCAGGCCTCGGCCTGCGTGTCGGCAACCTTGCTGGCTCGACTGGCGCCCTCTCGTTTGGATTCCCATTTTCCGTCAGGGCGTTGCTGCGTCCAATAGTTCTTCCTATTCGGCATGGTCTTGCTCCTTTTCCGGTGCAGATAAATCGTCGGAATCAGGTTTCACCCGCCATTCGCCCGTCAGCAGCTTTTGCATCAGGCCGCGTTTCTGGCGCTTTAGTGCGGTTATTTCGGTATCCAACAGATCAATTTCAAGCTGTCCTTTGTTCAGTACTCGCGCAATGGATTTCTGCCGCTCCAGGGATGGCACTGGAATGAGGATAGAGCCAAGATCACCAAGATTGACCGTCTCGCGGACACTTCCTTGAGCGGCCAAGGCAATGCGTTGGCGTGCCTCGCTGGAGCGGAGCCAATGCTTGAAGAAATCGGAGTCGAGACCATCGCGCACTTCGAACACAATATACATCGGGCTGAGCACGCCATCTTCCCAAGCATCAAGACGAGCAATAGAGCCAACGTTGATGCGAGAAGGATTGTAAGCATATTGGCCACGCCGGACGATCTTGTAATTTGACAAGTCAGCGGAGGCGACGCGGTGCGCAAACTGGTCTTCGGCAAGCACAAAGCCCTGCGAATTTGTAACACTCAAGACACGATCAATCTTAAGATCATGATTACGCGCTGAAACATTGTGCAAAAAATTGCGCAAATGCACGCGCTCAGCTTGTGCGTCATGGATCAATTCGGCAGCCAATGCCTCCAGTCGCCGCTGCTTCGCCTCTTTCAGCTTGGTGAGCTTTTCGATGGCCTCGTCCCATGTGCGCAGGATCGCGGCAATCTTGCGCTGCTCGGGGAGAGGGGGGAGAGAAACTTCCATTGCCTCCAAGTCTTCCCTATTAATTTTAGGAAGGCCTGTCCTGAAGGACCGAGAAGAAGCTTCCTCAACGAAACGATCTGTCGTCAACAGATAATATATAAAATCGCGGTCAGTTTTATGTATATCTCTCACCCACATCGGATATATGTCAGCGCTGCAAATCCCATCAAAATCGGGTAGCGCAACCTTATTCAAATTTGGGCGGATTTTAGAGTAAAGGATGCTATTGTTGTCGAATTTATATTTTCCAGATATCTGTCCAAGTTCTCTAGCTGTTTTCAAGGTCGCCTTGTTAATTCCACCGCCAGAAATAAGATTGTCGGGCCCTACACTGATACGGCCCGCAATTGACACATCTTTAGGATCCACCAGCCCCGAGGCGATACGAAGGAGCTGACCAAGCGTTGTGCGCTTCCACCCCTCAACCATCCCGCACCTCCTTTCCGCGTCCCTCAACAGTCCTGGCGATGCGCTTGAGTTCTTCCAGCTCGTCCATCCTCTCGGCTTCGGCTTTTTGTGCCTCCTTGCGCCTGGCATCGAACTGCGCGTAGCGGGCGTGGGCGATCTGCTCCGCCTGTTTCCTGGAGACCGATCCGGCATGGCGCAGCAAGGGCAGATCGTTGTGGCGAAGGAAGTTGTCCAGCACCTCTTCCCAGTCCGCCAGGCGCATGGTCTGGCGCCGCCGTGGCCCAGCGGCGGAGCTGCACTCCGCGCGGAGATCGCACCCGGTAGCCGACGGCCAGGATCATTTCGAGGTTGTAGTGCTTCAGCTTGCGGCGCGCCTCTCTGCCGCCCTCGTCGCGAACTTGTAAGAATTCGTTACAAGTTGCCTGCTCCGCCAACTCTCCATCATGGTAGATGGTGCGGATCAGCTGCGTTATGGCTTGTGGAGTCGTTGCAAACAGTTCCGCCATCTGGGTCTGTGTAAGCCACACCGTGCCATCCACGGCGCGAAGCTGGATTTCCGCCGCTCCGTCCTCGGTGGCATAGAGGATGATTTCGCCCTCAGACATCGACGCCAAGCCCCTTCAGATAGGCGTTCATCTTCGCCCGCACGTCTGCCAGCTCGGCCTCGATTTGCTCGATCTCGCGCTGCACCTCGGCCACGTCGATTTCCTCTTCCGGCTCGAAGGTGTCCACATAGCGCGGGATGTTCAGGTTGTAGCCGTTGTCGGTGATCTCCTCCGGGGTGGCCAGGTGCGAATAGCGCTCTATCTCCTTGCGCTGACGATAGGTGCTCACGATCTTTTCGATGTGGCTTTCCTCGAGGGTGTTCTGCTTCTTGCCCGGAGTGAATTCCCGGCTGGCATCGATGAACAGCACATCACGCTCGTTTTCGCGCGGGCCGCCTTCTTCCCGCGCACGGTCAAAGATCAGGATGGCCACCGGAATGCCCGTGGTGGTGAACAGGTTGGCCGGCAGGCCGATGACGGCATCCAGCAGGTTTTCCTCTATCAGCTTCTGCCGGATGCGCCCCTCCGTCCCACCGCGAAACAGCACGCCGTGCGGCACGATGACCGCCACCCTGCCGGAATGGCGTCTGGCCGTTTCGATCATGTGGGTAATGAAGGCATAATCGCCTCTGGACTTGGGTGGAATGCCGCGCCAGAAGCGGTTCCACTGGTCGTTCTCCGCATTCTCGGCGCCCCAGTTCTTCAGTGAAAAGGGCGGGTTGGCCAGCACGATATCAAAGCGCATCAGGTGGCCATCCTTCACCAGCTCTGGGTTGTTGAGCGTGTCGCACCATTCGATGCGGGCGGCGTCGCGCGCATGCAGGAACATGTTCATGCGGGCCAGCGCCCAGGTCGCCCCATTCACCTCCTGTCCATAGAGTGCATAATCTTTGGAGCCTACTTCCTTCGAGGCTTCGATCAGCAACGAGCCGGAGCCACAGGCCGGATCACAGATGGTGTTGCCGGGCTGCGGGTTTGCCAGCTTGGCGAGCAGGCGGGAGACGGGAGCAGGCGTATAGAACTCGCCCGCCTTCTTGCCGGCGTCAGAGGCGAATTTCGAGATCAGATAGATGTAACATTGGCCGATGATGTCTTCGTTGACACGCGAAGGACGCAGATCAAGCTCCGGCTTATTGAAGTTTTCCAGCAGGTTTTTCAGGCGGCGGTTGCGATCCTTGGGGCGGCCTAGGTTGCTCTCCGAGTTGAAATCGATGTTGCGGAAAACGTCATTGAGCTTGGGGCGGTTGGCGTCTTCGATCTTCTCAAGCGCAATGTTGATAAGCTCGCCAATGTTGGGCGCATTGCGCTGCTCGTAAAGGTCATAGAAGCTGGTGCCCTCGGGGAGGATGAAACGCTCGCGCTCCAGCCTGCGGCGGATACGCACTTCATCATCACCATATTGCTTGCGATAGGTCTCGGCATGGTCATTCCACAGGTCCGAGATATACTTCAGGAACAGCATCACGAGGATGTAGTCCTTGTATTGCGCCGGATCGACCGCGCCACGGAAAATGTCGCAGGCAGCCCAGGCGGCATTGTTGATCTGATCCTGTGTGATCTTGTTGGTCATTGTGCAATTTCCTCTCGTCTGGCGTCTGTTGCCACCTGGGCCAGCAGGATGCTTGCCAGCCGCTCACGTTGTTCGGCCAGCCGGCGCAGGAGGCTGCTTTCACGGCGCGCAAGCGCATCCAGCTCGACGATTTTCTTCTGCGTTGCCAAGTCGGGAACGGGGATATCAAGGTCTTTTAAGGCGGATAGCGGAATCATGCGGAGGTTGCTTCCCTGAGCCTCTGCCGCCAGCCTGTGCTGGGCTGCGGGCTGATTGATGGCCCAGGCAAGATACTCTGGCAACACTCGATTCCGGTCCGGGCGAATGATAAGTAGAGGCATGATGACGGCGACTGGCTCAGTCAGATCATCAGGGATGGCCATGGCGATGGTTGAATCGCCGCGAGAACGAAAGACCACTTCGCCGCCTCGCACATAATGATGGCTGGCAAGTCCAGGCAGATCAAACCGCTGAAGCCTTGAAAGGCAGGTGGAGCCCTCCGCAACCACATCGCGCATTTGCAGCCCCGGCACGCCCCCCTTGGTCAGCGGAACGAGTCTGCCGCGTGCGGTGTAGGTCGAATGGATATCGCTCAGCTCGGCAAGATGCATTGCAACCTCTGATTCTGTAATTCGCATACAGCATATCGCATGAGGCGGGCAGCGTCAAGTGCTGTATTATAATTACAGAGAAAAATCATTTTCCCAGCTTGTTCTCCTGGCAAAATCTGGGCTGGAGGTTGTAACGATTGGAAGAGTGCTTTCAGGTTTTAAAGGAGGTCAGAACTCCGACGTTGATTGGCGGGTGTTGGTGGTGATCCAGGTGAGCAGGTCGCGGTGGCGGTAGCGGACGCAGCGGCCCAGCTTCACGAATTTCGGGCCGCGGCCTTCCACGCGCATGCGCTCCAGCGTCTTTCACGAGATACGCAGCAGGCAGGCGGCCTGCTCCGTGGTGAGCAGGGTTTCCATCTCCGTGTGCTTGGCCGGCAGGGCTGGCTTTCTTCTCCATCGCATCCTTACTTCCGCTGGCATGAGCGCATGATTGCATGCCCATGCTTGGTCATGCGGGCGCGCGTTGCAATGGCGCGCGGGCAAGCGTGGGGAAGAGTGATCCAGACAATGCCCGACGAAATTGGCCTCTGCTGGATTGTGCTGGTGGGGCTTGGGGCTGCCGCGGGAGCGGCTGCAGACGAGCGATTCGGCTGGTATCTATTTGGTATCTATGGGATGTGGCGTCTGGGTGGTGTATGCGCAACCAATTGATTTTTTTGGCGACCCCGGGAGGATTCGAACCTCCGACCGACGGATTCGAAGTCGCTTCCCCGCCTGCCGGCGCCGGGCCCTTATCATGCTGCCTTCGGCAGATCCCGGATCAGCCGGTCGATATCGCCCTTGCGCTTGCGGAGCATGGCCTGCACTTCCTGCGCTTCGGCCGTCAGCATGTTCACCCCCTCGACGAACATGTTGAAGAACCTCGTCCTGCCGCTCTTGTCGGAGACGAGCCAGCGCACCTCGAAGGGGGCCTGCCCGCGAAGTCTGGCGACGGAACGCACCTCGTAGAAGCTCTTGATGCGCCGCACGCCGGTGACCTTGATCTCGGCGCCGATGAATTCGCGGAAGCGCTTGCCGTATTTGCGGGCCATGTAGCGGGCGAACGCTTCCTTGAAGGCCCGCCGCTGCGCCGGGGTGGCCCGCCGCCAGGCCGGGCCCATCACCTTGCGGGCGATGACGTCGAGATCGGCATAGCGCTTGAAGAGCTTCTCGAAGTCGCGAAACATCGCCTCGCGGCCTTCGCCCGAGTTGATGATGGCGTTGATGTCGGCCACGACCCTGTCGATGAGCCGCCGGGCGCCGGCCTCGGTCAGTGCCGCCTCGGCCCGGCCCGGGCGAAACGCCGGCAGGGCGGCGAGAAGGGCCGTTGCGGTCAGGAAACGGCGGCGGGAGAGTGCGCGCATGGGGTCATTCCTCGTATGGATCCTCGTAATCCTCCGCGCCGAGATCTCCTCTCAGCCGGAAACGGCGGTTCTGGAGATAGAGCAGGCGCAACTGGGCGTAGCTGTCTTCGGAATTCTGCAGCAGATCGGTCACCGATTCGCCATAGCGCAGTCGCGCCGCCGCCCGGCGCGCGAGCAGGGCCGCGGGGGGCACCCAGCGATATTTCTTCGGCAGGGTCCAGCTCAGCGGGTTGAGGAAGAAATCGACCACGAGACCGGCCGCGTCGCGATCGGTGCTCGGGCCGAAGAAGGGCAGCTCGCGATAGGCGCCCTCGGGCATTCCCCAGTGATGGAGCGTTGCGCCGAAATCGGTCTCGCGCAGATAGAGCCCCATTTCGGAGGCCGGATCGAACAGCCCGCCGAGTCCGAGGGTCGAATTGATGACGAAGCGCAGCGTGTTCGCCGTGGCGTCCGCGAGATCGAGCTGGAGGAGATCGTTCACCACCACGCGCGGCGTATCGATATTGGTGGCGAGATTGTCCACCGCGGTCACGAGAGCGTCGGGCGCCTTGCCCGTGCGCGCGGCGACGGGTCCGAACAGGGCCGCGTCGATCCTGCGATTGAAGGCGTGGACCTTGCGGTTCTCGGCCTCGAAGGGATCGTTGATCCCGCTGCCCGGATCGGGCGGCGTGCAGGCGGCGAGCGCAAGGCCGGCAAGGGCAAGGACGGCGCCAAGAGACTTCATGAAGGGGCTCCTCGATACCGCCCTTGTTATACGCATATCCCTGCAGGCGCGCAAAGGGGCCGAAAAGCGGCATTTCGGGCAAGATTTCCCTTGCATGCAGGGCGTGATCGCGGCAGTTTGCCGGCCGACGGAAACGGCCCGAGGAGTGCGGCCATGCGCGCCGTGATCGAAACGCGCCTCAGGAAGATGGGCCTCGCGCTGCCCGAAGCCCCGGCCCCTGCGGCCAACTACGTTCCCTATGTCATCGACGGCACTACGCTCCATGTCTCCGGCCAGATCTCCATGGGGCCCGACGGGCTGGTGAAGGGCCGGCTCGGGGAGGACATGGATGTCGCGGCCGGGCAGGCGGCGGCCCGGCTGTGCGCCCTCAACCTTCTTGCCCAGGTGAAGGCGGCCTGCGATGGCGATCTCGACCGGCTCGAGCGGGTGATCCGGCTCGGCGGTTTCGTCAACTCCGCTCCCGACTTCACCGATCAGCCGCTGGTCATCAACGGCGCTTCCGATCTGTTCGGCGAGCTTCTCGGCGAGGCGGGCCGACATGCCCGGGCCGCCGTGGGCGCGGTATCGCTGCCGCTGGGCGTGGCGGTCGAGATCGAGGGGGTGTTCCGCATCCGCCCCTGAAACCATAAGTGGAAAAGATGGCCGAACGGCTGCGAAAGGGAGATCCGCTGCTTCCGCGCGACATCTCGGCGCATGTTCCCGCCCTGGATGCGGCAAATCCGGCAAAGGGAGACAGGCCATGAAACTTCCCCGGGCCTTCCTCGAGATTCCTCTTGCGCACAGGGGGCTCCACGATGTCGAGAAAGGCATCCCCGAGAATTCCCGTGCGGCGGTCAGGGCCGCGATCGAGAAGGGATATGGCGTCGAGGTCGATGTACAGCCTTCTTCCTGCGGCGAGCCGATGGTGTTTCACGATTATGCCCTCGGCCGGCTGACCGGCGAGAGCGGCCCGGTCGGCATGCGCTCGCGCGAGGAGCTCGGGGCGATCGGCCTGTCGGGGGGCGACGAGGGCATCCCCACCTTGCGGGAAATTCTCGAGATCGTCGATGGTCGCGTGCCGATCCTGATCGAGATGAAGGATCAGGACGGCGGGCTGGGCGAGAATGTGGGGGATCTGCCGCGTCGCGTGGCCGAGACCCTCGGAGGCTATGAAGGGCCGGTGGCGGTGATGTCCTTCAACCCGCACATGATCGCCGAGTTTGCCAGGCATGCCCCCGACATTCCCCGCGGTCTCGTGACGATGGACTTCGTCGATACCGATCTGTGGCAGCTGGTGCCGATGGATCGGCGCGAGGAACTCAGCACCATCCCCGATCTCGAGCGGGTGGGTGCCGATTTCGTCTCCCACGGGCGCATGCATCTGGGCCGGGAGGATCTCGGCAAGGTGCGGGAGAAAGGCCTGCCGATCCTGACCTGGACGGTCCGCTCTCCCGAGGAAGAGGAGGAGGCGCGCAAGGTGGCGGACAACATCACCTTCGAAGGCTATCTGCCGGTGATCCCCGTCATGGCCCGCCTCGACGCCGCCCGGCCCTCGTCGCCGACGGGCGGATGAAGGGAATGCCGGTGCGGGAAGACGGAGGCGGGGCCGACGCATGACGATGCGGCTTGTCCTGCACGAGCGTGTCGGCCGGATCGATGCCGCCCTCTGGGATCGTCTCGCCTGCCCCGAATGCGCCGATGGCGGCCGGCCGCGCGACCCCTTCCTCACCCATCGCTTCCTCGTCGCGCTCGAGGAGAGCGGCTCCGTGGGGGAAGGAACGGGGTGGCTGCCCTCGCCGGTGCTGCTCGAGGAGGAGGGGGCGATCGTGGGGGCGGCGCCGCTCTGGGTCAAGCTGCACAGTTTCGGCGAATATGTCTTCGATCATGCCTGGGCCGATGCCTGGGAGCGGGCCGGCGGCCGCTATTATCCGAAGCTTCAGCTGGCGATCCCTTTCACGCCGGTGCCGGGCCGTCGTCTTTTGGTCGCGGGCAGCGGTGCCACGGCCGAAAGGCGCCGGCGCATGTTTCTCGAGGGGTTGGTGCAGCTTGCCGAAAGGGGCGGGCTTTCCTCGCTCCACGCCACCTTCTGCACGGCCGAAGAAGCCCGCATCGGCGCTGCGGCCGGGCTCCTGCACCGCCGGGGAATGCAGTATCACTGGTTCAACCGGGGCTATGAGGATTTCGAGGCCTTTCTTGCGGCCCTGTCCTCCGCCCGCCGCAAGACCATCCGCAAGGAGCGCCGCCGGGCGCAGGCTTCGGTGGACCGGGTCGAGCGGCTGACTGGCGAGGCGATCCGCCCCGGTCACTGGGATGCCTTCTGGCGCTTCTATCAGGACACGGGCGCGCGCAAATGGGGCCGGCCCTATCTAACCCGTGCCTTCTTCGACATCCTGCACGAGACCATGCGCGGAGACGTGCTGCTCGTGCTGGCATTCGAGGGGAACGAGGCCGTGGCCGGGGCGCTCAACTTCATCGGCCGGGACGCGCTGATCGGCCGCTGGTGGGGCACCACGCGCCGCCACCCCTTCCTGCATTTCGAGCTGTGCTATCATCAGGCGATCGAACATGCCATCGCGACCGGCCTCGAGCGGGTCGAGGCCGGTGTGCAGGGCGAGCACAAGGTGCTGCGGGGCTATGAGCCGGTCACCACCCATTCGCTTCACTGGCTGGCCGATCCGCGCCTCGCTGCCGCGGTGGCCGGATTCATCACCGAGGAGGCGGCCGTTCTGGCCGAAGAAGGGGTGCGTCTGGCCCGCGATCTGCCCTACAAGGCGGCCGGGGCTGGAGGAGTGCGAACAGGATGGAAGGGAGGAAAAGACCAATGAGTGACGAGATGCCGGGAAGGATCGAGGCGCCGGCCGAGGATCCGCGCATTGCCGCCCTCTTCCGGAAGGGCTGGCGGATCGAGGCCGACGACAGGGCCATCCGTCGCGCGTTCCGCTTCCGGGATTTCGCGGAGGCCTTCGGCTGGATGACCCGCATCGCCCTTCTTGCCGAGAAGATGGATCATCACCCCGAATGGACGAATGTGTGGAACCGGGTCGAGGTGCGCCTCACCACCCATGACGTGGGCGGGCTTTCCGAGCACGACATCGCCCTTGCCGAAGCGATGGAGCGGCTCGCCGCAGGTGGCTGAAAGGCGGGCGCCGCCCTGTTCCCGTCGCGGCACCGATCAGCCCTTCCCCATCGCCCGCCGTCGGAAGCGGCTGTCTCGCCGCGATGACACGCGAAGGAAGCGTTGCCGTCCCCCGACCATGCCCCGCGATCCCCGCGCAGCACCACACCGATGAAGGCATGAAAGGATGCGGGGAAAGGGGCCGTTCCCGCGATGTGACGGGGAGGGTTGCGGCGGCAGGGGAGAAGCGCCGTTGTTTTGCCGATTGCACAGCCCCGCAAGGGAAGCTATATGCAGCCCGAGGCACCCGTAGCTCAGCTGGATAGAGCGCTGCCCTCCGAAGGCAGAGGCCAGAGGTTCGAATCCTCTCGGGTGCGCCATTCACCAATGCAACTTGTCGGAAACGCGGGTCTGTTTTAGGGGATGAGCCGATCTGCCCCTGTCTGCCCATGAGTTCCGCCGCCGGGCACGATTCCGGTCCATGGCGGGGACATCTTCCAACCCGGAGGTGGTTGCAAGATTTCGAACCGGTCGTCGAGATGGATCGACCGATGGGAGGCCGATTGAAATGGCGAGAAGGCAGCGGTCTTCGGCTGAATCGCGGCGCGTGTCGCCTGGAGGCGATCCGCCCCTGACCTGCCCCCCGTTGATTCCTCATTCATGACGAGAGTCTGCGGGCCTGGCTTTCATGATCTGCGGTTCCGGTTCGGGCAAGCGCGCCGGGCGCGGGGCCTTCGGGGCGCTCGAGCGTCCGGCGCGCCCCTCGCCCGCGCCGCCGTTTCACCGACAACCCTTCTTCACGATACAGGCGATGGAGCTTCTCGTGGTTCATGGGTCTCCTCGCGTTCGAGCAACACGCCGATCCGCCGACAACCGGAACGGCAGCGCTTGCCCGCGATCCGCTTCATCGCTTCGCGGATCTACGGATGGTCCGGCGGGCGTTCGCGCCAAACCGTCTTGGGATCGACACCGACCAGCCTGCACGCCCGGCGCTGCGAGATGTCATGATCCCGCATCGCCCGCAGCGCCGCATCACGCCGCGCGCTCGGGCCGCCGGTTCTTTCCCGGAAGATCCTTCGGGACCGCGCCCGCCAGCATCGCGTCGGCAAGCAGGCGCTCCAGCTCGGCGTTTTCATCCTCCAGCATCTTCGGACGCTTCACGTCCGAAAGCCCCATGCCGCCATACCATGCCGGCGACAAACCTCCGCCGTCGGCATCCCGTTCGGCGTGGCACTCGAACCAATGGCGGGCTCACGCCTCATCCCGTTCCCCGGTCATGCAATGATCTGCGCCTCCGTGAAACGGCTCTTTCGCATTCGTTTGCCCCTTTCTGATCGGGCAGACTCCACTTCAAAATGCGGGCGTTGGCGGGGGGCAGGTCAGGTGGAACAGTGATGAGCGAAACGGAGCAGCGACGAGGTGCCGACTATGAGAGTCGAGCACTTCCTTCCGGCGGACAGGCGCCACCCGACGAGGAGAAGCGGCGCGCAGCCTTCCCGCCGCCCGCCGCGGCGGCAACAAGGTCGGTCACGTTCCGCCATGCCCGCTGCGCTCTTGCCGCAAATGCCGGCCAACCAACGGGCAGGGGCGTTGCACTTCGGGCCTCCCTTCCCTATCGAAGCTGTCGAAATCCTCGGGGAGGAGATCGCGATGCGGCGGAGGGATGAGGGGCAGGGCAGAATCGATGCCATGGCCGAGGCGATTCGCGGCGGGGATCGCCGTGCCCTCGCGCGCGGGATCACTCTCGTCGAGAGCACGCGGCCGGAGCATCGTGCCGATGCCGAAGCGCTGGTGGTGCGTCTCGAGCGGGCGGCACCGGGAGACACGGTGCGGATCGGGCTGACGGGCACGCCCGGCGTCGGCAAGTCCACCTTCATCGAGCGTTTCGGTCTGTCGCTGATCGCGGCGGGGCACAAGGTGGCGGTGCTGGCGGTCGATCCGTCCTCCACGCGCTCGGGCGGCTCGATCCTGGGCGACAAGACCCGCATGCCGCGCCTCTCGCGGGCCCCGGAAGCCTATATCCGCCCTTCCCCCAGCGGTGCCACGCTCGGCGGCGTGGCACAGCGGACGCGCGAGGCGATCGCTCTCGTCGAGGCGGCGGGGTTCGACCGGGTGATCGTCGAGACGGTCGGCGTCGGCCAGTCGGAGACGATGGTTGCCGAGATGACCGACGTCTTTCTCCTGCTGCTCGCGCCCGGCGGTGGCGACGAGCTTCAGGGCGTCAAGCGCGGCATCATGGAGATGGCCGACATCATCGTCATCAACAAGGCCGACGGCGACCTTGCCGCTCAGGCCGAGCGCACGCGGGCCGATTATGCCGCGGCGCTCCGGCTGCTGAGGCATAGGCCCGAGGATCCGCCGGATTTCCCGAGGGTGTTGACGGTTTCGGCGCTCGAGGGGCGGGGGATCGGCGAGGTGCAGGAGGCGATCGAGACACTCGTCGCCTGGCGGCGCGAGGCCGGCATCTTCGCCGCGCGGCGCAAGATGCAGGAACGGGCCCGCTTCCGCCGGGCTCTCGAGACGGGAATTCTCGCTTCCGTTACCGCCGATGACGAGCTCGGGGCCGAGATTGCCCGCCTCGGCGGCGAGGTGGCCGCGGGCCGGTTGCGGGCCGAGCAGGCAGCGGGGCAGGTGATCGCCGCGCTCGAAGCGCGGCTGGCCGCCTCGGCACCTGCCGGCAGCGAGGTGGCGGCAGGCCCGCCCGAAACGGGGGCGGAAGACCGCCGGGGCGGGAAAGCGCCATCATCCGCTTGACCTTGCCAGCCGCCCCGATTATGGAGCGGCCAGACGCGGCCCCGCAAGGGGCCTACACTCTATTTGAAGGACGACGAAAATGGCTCGCCGTTGTGAACTCACCGGAAAGGGCGTTCTGGTTGGCAACAATGTCAGCCACGCCAACAATCGCACCAAGCGCCGCTTCCTGCCGAATCTCAAGGAAGTGACACTCGCTTCCGAAGTTCTCGGCCGTTCCTTCCGCCTGAAGATCTCGGCGGCGGCGCTCAGGACCGTCGATCATCGCGGCGGCCTCGACGCCTTCCTCCTCAAGGCGAAGGATGCCGATCTTTCGCCGCGCGCCCGCGAGATCAAGCGCGCGATCGAGAAGGCCGTGGCCGCTGGCGGCACCGGCGCCGAAAACGCCGCCTGATCCGCTTGTCGCACCGAATCGCACACCCCCGCCCCCCGGCGGGGGTGTTTCGTTATGGCCGCCGGGAGAGCCGCATGGCGCCCTTCGGCAGCACCCGTCAAATCGCGGGAGTTGTAATACGTCCCATTTTTGTGTATTATCATAAGATATTTCCAATTAATCCATGCCCGATATCGCCGCACGGTGAAGTGGGCGAAGGAGGGCATCATGCGTTTGCTGACGGCACTTTTTCTCTCGTTTTCGTTGCTGGTTGCGGTGCCGCTGGCCGGGCCTCATGCCGGCAGGGCCGCCGCGGCGAACATGTCGCTCGATCTTCTGGAAATCACCAAGGCGGTTGCGCGGGTGAAGGGCGGAAAGAAGGTCGCCCAAGCCATCGAGGCCTTCCTGACCGTGAAGCAGATCGCTGCGAAATCCGGGAAACTGCGTCGGAACTGCCGTGCTTCGGCAGGATTCGTGACCGACATGATCCAGTTCGTGAAGGATGGCGACTCGGCAGGTTTTGCCCTACGGCTCGAGAAGCGTTTCGATGTCAGCCTTTCCGTCGCTCGAGGCCCCCTGATCGCTCGTTTCGACCGCCTGCATCGGGAGCTTTCTAGAAACAGGCGCGCGTCGGGCATGTATCTGAAGCGTGTGCGGCGAACGATCTGGCAGATCTGCCGGGGTTCGCAGGCCGATGCCTATGATGATCGCGACTGACCGGGCGCCCCGCCGGCATTCTTGCAGCGGCGGAGCCGGGCGGGGCGGTGCCCTCCGGCGGAAATCACGGCTCTGCTTCGAGATAACCCGTTTCATGCGTTCTCGCGATCGGCCCTCGGGCGGGGTTGTGGCATCCTGACCATTGCAGTTTCGGCCGCTACGGGTAGATTGGCGGGCATGATGCGCCTGAGATCGATCCCGACCACGCTTCTCGCTCTGGCGGTGATGGCCAGCGGCGTGATCACGGCGTGGGCGCATGGCCGGCCGCCCCCTGCGGGAACGGTGCCGATCTGTCGTGGCGCCTATGTGGAAACGGTGGTCGTCGATACGACCGGCCATCCCGTTTCCGAGCTCAGGCTCTGCCCCGATTACTACAAGGCCTTTGCCGCCACCGGGGACATCGGCGCGCCGGTGGCGCTCCCCGTGCCGGAGCGCGTGGCCTTCACCCCCTGGCAGGACCGTGCCCAGAGAGCCGCCCCCGCGCCGCTATCGTTCCTCAACGGGGCGCGGGCCCCGCCTTCCTTCCGTCCCTGATGCGCCAGCGGCCCTTCGGGCCGACACCCCCTGCCCGGGATGCGGCGGGGGATCTGCAATCGTGATCAGACGAAACGAGACGAGAAGGAAACGCAAGATGATCCGCACGATGATTCGCGGGGCCGTGGCCCTGAGCCTCGCCTTTTCCGCTTCCGCCGCTCTGGCGGACGGCATGAAGATGGAGATGAAGACGGAACGGCCTGCCGCCCCTGCCGAGGGTGTGGTGATCGAACTCGGCCCCGTCGCCATTCACGACCCCTATGCCCGGGCCAGCGGCCGGATGGCGCAGATGGGCGGCGTCTTCATGGGAGTCGAGAACCGCAGCGACAGGGAGCTGCATATCGTGGGGGCGCGCTCCGACGCGGCGAGGAAGACCCAGCTGCATACCACTATCATGCAGGATGGGGTGATGCGCATGATCCATCTCGAGGACGGGGTTCGCATCGCTCCCGGCGAAATCCACTGGTTCAAGCGAGGCGGGGACCATATCATGCTGATGGGGCTCAGGCGGCCGCTCGAGAACGGCGACAAGGTTCATGTCGTGCTTATCTTCGAGAAGGCCGGCGAACACGGCTTCGACGTGCCGGTGGACAACGAGCGTGGCGGCCCCGGCATGAAGATGGAGGGCATGGAACGGGAAGGCGGCATGATGAAAATGAAGATGCCCGCCACCGAGTGAGGCGGGGCCGGCTGCCCGTTCCCCGCATGTTCGGCAAGGGGGCGCTGCGGCGCCCCCTTTTCTTTTGGCGCCGCCGGGCGTATAGGCAGCCTGCCTGTCCCCTGCGGGTGACGGGCACATGTTCCATGGCCTTGCTGGACGACATCCCGGCTCGTGCCGCATTTCCCGAAAGGAGAACCCGATGTCGATCACGCCTGAAGAGAAGCAGGAAGTCATCCGCGAATTCGCCACCAGGGAAGGCGATACCGGCTCCCCCGAGGTGCAGGTGGCCATCCTCACGCGGCGCATCGCCAACCTGACCGAGCACTTCAAGACCCACAAGAAGGACAACCATTCCCGGCGGGGTCTGCTCAAGCTCGTGGCCCAGCGCCGCAAGCTCCTCGACTACCTCAAGGGCAAGGATGAGGAGCGGTATCGCAACCTCATCGCACGGCTCGGCCTGCGTCGCTGAGCGGTTGCGGAGCGCGCCCCTCGGGGCGCGTTCTTGCTGAAAGAGGCGGTTTCCCGCACGATGCGGGGCGCCGCGCCACCCGTCCGCAGCCGGATCCGCCGGGCTCCACGGATCAGGCAGGATGAACGAAACCCGAAGGAGCCACGGGCAACGGCCCGTACGCAGCACATGCTTCGATTCTCGGCCGAGGCCGCAGAACGGTCGTCATGTGAGAACAAGGAAAGAGAATGTTCAACGTCGTCAGGAAATCCATCGAATGGGGGGGGGAGACCCTCACCCTCGAAACCGGCAAGATCGCCCGTCAGGCCGACGGGGCGGTGCTCGTCACCCTCGGTGAAACCACGGTTCTTGCCGCCGTCACCTTCGCGAAGGAACCGAAGCCCGACCAGGACTTCTTCCCGCTGACGGTGCACTATCAGGAAAAATACTACGCTTCGGGCAAGATCCCCGGCGGCTTCTTCAAGCGCGAGGCGCGGCCGACGGAGAAGGAAACCCTCACCGCCCGCCTCATCGACCGGCCGATTCGGCCGCTTTTCCCCAAGGGCTTCAAGAACGAGGTCCTGGTGATGACCACCGTGCTCAGCCACGATCTCGTCAACGACCCGGACATCGTGGCGATGATCGCGGCGTCCGCGGCGCTCAAGGTGTCGGGGGTGCCGTTCAGGGGGCCGATCGGCGCGGCGCGCGTCGGCTTCGCGAACGGGGAATACGTCCTCAACCCCTCGGTGATGGATCTCGTCGATCTGCGCAACAACCCCGAGCAGCGGCTCGATCTCGTCGTCGCCGGCACGAAGGACGCGGTGATGATGGTCGAATCGGAAGTCTACGAGCTGTCCGAGGAAGAGGTGCTCGGGGCCGTGCAGTTCGGCCACGAGGCCATGCAGCCGGTGATCGGGCTCATCGAGGAATTCGCCGCCGAGGCGGGAAGGGAGCCCTACCCCTACGAGGAGCCGGACTATTCCGACCTTCTCGCGAAGGTTCGCCGGATCGGCGAGGAGAGGATCCGCGCCGCCTTTGCCGTGCGCGAGAAGCAGGCGCGGCGGCAGGCACTCGAGGAAGCCGAGAACGCGATCATCGAGGCGCTCGACGAGGAGGACCGGGAAAACCCGTTCGTCAGGGATGCGGTCAAGGAGCTCGAATCGCAGATCCTGCGCGGGGACATCGTGTCGGGGGGCAGCCGGATCGACGGGCGCGGTCCGAAGGACATCCGGCCGATCTCGGCCGAAGTCGGGCTTCTGCCGCGCACCCATGGCTCGGCGCTCTTCACCCGCGGGGAAACGCAGGCGCTCGTCATCACCACGCTCGGGACCGGAGAGGACGAGCAGATCATCGACGCGCTGCACGGCAATTACCGTTCGAGCTTCCTCCTGCACTACAACTTCCCGCCCTATTCGGTGGGTGAGGTCGGTCGGGTCGGCCCGCCGGGGCGGCGCGAGATCGGCCACGGCAAGCTCGCCTGGCGGGCGCTGCAGGCGGTGCTGCCGTCCTCGACCGAATTCCCCTACACGATCCGCGTGGTGTCGGAGATCACCGAATCGAACGGCTCTTCCTCGATGGCCACGGTCTGCGGAGCTTCGCTGTCGATGATGGATGCCGCCGTGCCGCTCAAGGCGCCGGTCGCCGGCATCGCCATGGGCCTCATCCTCGAGAAGGACGGTCGCTTCGCCGTTCTTACCGACATTCTCGGGGACGAGGACCATCTCGGGGACATGGATTTCAAGGTCGCCGGCACCGAGAAGGGCGTCACTTCGCTGCAAATGGACATCAAGGTCGCCGGGATCACTCCCGAGATCATGCGTCAGGCGCTCGCTCAGGCGAAGGAAGCCCGGGAGCATATCCTGGGCGAGATGAGGAAGGCCCTGGCCACGAGCCGGACCGAGTTCTCCGCCCATGCGCCCAAGATCGAGACCATCACCATTCCGACCGACAAGATCCGCGAGGTCATCGGCTCGGGCGGCTCGACCATCCGTTCGATCGTCGAGGAATCGGGCGCCAAGATCGACATCGGCGAGGACGGCGTGGTCAAGATCGCCTCGCCGCAGCAGGAAGCGATCGACAAGGCCAAGGAGCTGATCCTTTCGATCACCGCCGAGCCCGAGGCCGGAAAGGTCTATACCGGCAAGGTGGTGAAGCTGATGGACTTCGGCGCCTTCGTCAACTTCTTCGGCAAGAAGGACGGTCTCGTCCACATCAGCCAGATCGCCGATCGCCGCCTCGGCCATCCTTCGGAAGTCCTGAAGGAAGGGCAGGAGGTGAAGGTGCTGCTGCTGGGCTTCGACGACCGCGGCAAGGTCAAGCTGTCGATGAAGGCGGTCGATCAGGAAACCGGCGAGATCAGGCCGGGAGACCACTCCGACAAGGGGCCGCGCCGCCGGCGCTGAACCTGCGACACCAGGACGAAGGAAAGGCCCGGGGCGCGCTCCGGGCCTTTTCGTGCCGGCCGGGGCGCCAGATCTCCGCCTGCTTCGCCGGTGCGCTCTGCATGGTCGGAGCATGCTTCCCCCGATCTTCCGGCGAAGTTCCCTGTCGGAGGGGCAGCGTCTTCGGGGGGCGCGATGATCGTCGAGGTGCGGAGGGGCGGTTTTCTTCCCTCCTCGGATCGACTAGGGGAAGACATGGCCGACCGTTTCGTCTACAGCCCGCCCGGGGAACCGCTCGACGTTCTCCATCACGACGCCCAGATCCTGGTGGTGAACAAGCCCGCGGGTCTGCTGTCGGTGCCGGGCAAGGGGGCGCATCTCTCCGACTGTCTGCTGACCCGGGTGCAGCGGGCCTTCCCCGATGCGCTGCTCGTGCACCGGCTCGATCTCGACACGTCGGGGGTCATGATCTTCGCCCTGACGCGCCATGCCCAACGCCATCTCGGCCTCCAGTTCGAGAAACGGCAGACCCGGAAGATCTATGTGGCGCGGGTATGGGGGCGGCTCGAGCCGGCGGAGGGCGAGGTCGATCTGCCGCTTGCCGTCGATTGGCCCAACCGGCCGCGGCAGAAGGTCGATCACGAGAGGGGGCGGCCGGCCCATACGGCGTGGAAGGTGCTGCGGCACGAGGAGACGGAGGACGGCAGCCCCGTCACCCGCGTGCGGCTGATGCCGACCACCGGGCGCAGCCATCAGCTGCGGGTGCACATGAAGGTGCTCGGCCATCCGATCCTCGGTGATCCGCTCTATGCCGGAGAAGCGGCGCGGGCGGCCGCCGACCGGTTGCAGCTTCATGCCGAGAGCCTGCGGATCCGTCATCCGGACGGCGGCCGCGGCGTCACCTTCCGCGCCCCGGTGCCGTTCTGACAGGGAGGAATGCACGATGAGCCATGAAAGAACCGGGGACCGGACGGGAGAGAGCGGGGGGTTGCCCGACACGCTCACCGAGCGCATCGGTCTCATCAATCGCCGCGAGGCGGAAGCGCGGATCCTCGCCCCGGTGATCGATGCGCTCGGGCGCGAATTCGGTCGCGAGAAGGTGATCGCGGTCGTGAGCGAGGCGATCCGCAACGAGGCCCGCGAACAGGGTCGCCGGCTGGCGGCCGAGCGCGGGGATGATCTGGCCGCCTTCGCTTCCATCCTCGATATCTGGAGCGCCGGCGGCGGCATCGAATACGAGATGATCGAGGCCACGGCAGAGCGTCTTGCCTTCAACGTCACCCGCTGCCGCTATGCCGAGCTCTATCGGGCGCTGGGGCTGGGAGAGCTCGGGGCGGTCTTCTCCTGCAACCGGGATGGGGCGCTGATCGAGGGCTTCAACCCGGCGATCCGCTTCGAGCGCGCCCAGACGCTGATGGAGGGCGCCCCCTTTTGCACCTTCCGTTATGCCCTGGAAAGGGCTCCGGCGGAGAAGGAAAACGAGGGAGCCGCCCCCGTCGATCGGGACGGGCCGACAGGCTGAAGCCGCGCGCTTGGCGGATGTCCGGCATGCGGGCCGGAGGGAAGGCGTCGTGGTGGCCGGCGGAAGCGCCCATGGTCACGCGCCGGGTTTCGGGCGAACGGGCAGGGGTGCCGCCGCGGCCGGGCCGGTCATGGCATGACGGAAGGTTCCCTGCCTGCTTGCAGGGAGCCTTCCGCCTGCTCTCCCGGTGCTTCCGGTCTGCTCCCGGCCGGGACGGGGGCCGTGGCGAACGAAAGCCGCTTCAGGTCATGTACTGGCCGCCATTGGCGGTGAGAGTCGATCCGGTGATGAAACCGGCTTCGTCCGAAGCGAGGAATACCACGCAGCGGGCAATCTCCTCGGGTTCTCCGAGCCGGCCGACCGGGATCTGGGCAATGATCTGTTCGCGAATCTTCTCGGGAACAGCCATCACCATGTCGGTGGCGATGTAGCCCGGGGCGATGGCATTGACGGTGATGCCCTTCCTCGCGCCTTCGAGGGCCAGCGCCTTGGTGAAGCCGAGATCCCCCGCCTTGGCGGCGGAATAGTTGGCCTGCCCGATCTGCCCCTTCTGCCCGTTGATCGAGGAGATGTTGATCACCCGGCCAAAGCCGCGCGCGCGCATGCCGGGCCAGACCTGATGGGTCATGTTGAAGAGGCCGTTGAGGTTGGTGTCGATCACCTCGCGCCATTGATCGGGCGTCATCTTGTGAAAGGTGGCGTCGCGGGTGATGCCGGCATTGTTGACGAGGATCTCGACCGGGCCGAGATCGGCCTCCACCTGCGCCACGCCGGCACGGCAGGCCTCGTAGTCGGCGACCGACCATTTGTAGGCGGGAATGCCGGTCTCCTCGGTGAAGCGGCGGGCCGCTTCGTCGTTGCCGGCGTAATTGGCCGCGACCTTGTGTCCCGCTTCCCTGAGCGCGACCGAGATCGCCCGGCCGATGCCGCGGGTGCCTCCCGTCACGAGTGCCACTCTGCCCATCTTCACTCTCCCCTCCGTGTCCGTTGATGGTTTCCCTCAAGGTCGTTCGACACACATCGCCACGCCCATGCCACCACCGATGCAGAGCGTCGCGAGCCCCTTCTTCGCATCGCGCCGCTTCATCTCGTGCAGAAGGGTGACCAGGATGCGCGCGCCCGAAGCCCCGATCGGATGGCCGATGGCGATCGCTCCGCCATTGACGTTGACGATCTCCGGGTTCCAGCCCATGGCCTTGTTGACCGCGAGCGCCTGGGCGGCGAAGGCTTCGTTGGCCTCGACGAGATCGAGATCCTCGACCGACCAGCCGGCCTTGGCGAGGGCCTTGCGGGTGGCGTCGATCGGCCCTTCGCCCATATAGGCCGGATCGAGGCCGCAGGTGGCGAAGGAGACGATCCGCGCCAGGGGCTCGATGCCGCGCCTTGCGGCATCCTCCGCCGCCATCAGCAGCACGGCGGCCGCTCCGTCGTTGATGCCAGACGCGTTGCCTGCGGTCACGGTGCCGTCCTTCCTGAAGACGGGCCTGAGCCGCGCGAGGCTTTCGAGCGAGGTGTCGGGGCGGATGTATTCGTCTTCCCGGACCACCGTTTCGCCCTTGCGATGGCGGATGGTGACGGGCACGATTTCCTCGGCAAAGCGCCCCTCCTCGCGGGCCTTCGCCGCCTTCTTCTGGCTGGCGAGGGCGAAGGCATCCTGCTCCTCGCGGCTGATGCCCCATTTCTCGGCCACGTTCTCGGCGGTGACGCCCATGTGGTAATCGTTGAAGGCGTCCCACAGCCCGTCATGGATCATGGTATCGACAAGTCGGACGTCCCCCATCTTGACGCCGCTGCGCAGATGCTGGGCATGGGGTGCACGCGACATGCTTTCCTGGCCGCCGGCGGCGACCACGGCGGCATCGCCGAGCATGATCTGCTGGGCGCCGAGAGCGACGGCACGCAGCCCCGACCCGCAGACCTGATTGACGAGCCAGGCCGCGCTTTCCTTCGGCAGGCCGGCCCCGATATGGGCCTGGCGGGCGGGGTTCTGCCCCTGGGCTGCGGTCAGCACCTGGCCGAGAATGGTTTCGCCGACCTCCGCCTTGTCGATCCCGGCGCGCTCGACCACCGCCTCGAGCACGCGGGCCCCGAGCTCATGGGCGGGCAGGCCGGAAAGCGACCCGTTGAAGCTGCCGACCGGTGTGCGGGCAGCGGATACGATCACGACGTCCTTCATGGCAAGGCTCCCGTCTGCATGGGGTTGCGAATCTCTTTCTGCATTGCAGCAAATAGGGCGAAAGGCAAGGGAATCGCAAGTCTTCGGCAAGAAAATTTCCTGACACCCGATAAACAGGCATCAAGATTGCGTCAAGATGTGGGTCCGGGTCACCAGATTGCGTGGTGGTCTTGAGGAAGGCGGCTTCAGACGCGGGCAAGCATGCCGGCAAGGGCGCAGAATTCGGCGACCGAAACCGTCTCCGCCCGCCGCCGCGGGTCGATGCCGGCACGTTCCACCACGGCCTCGATGTTCGGCGCGAGGCGTTTCAGCGACGCGCGCAGCATCTTGCGCCGCTGGTTGAAGGCGGCGGCGACAACCCTTTCGAGCATCTTCGGATCGGCCGGGCAGACCGGTTCTGTCGGTATCACCTGCACCACCGCCGAATGCACCTTGGGCGGCGGTGTGAAGGCCGAGGGCGGCAGCGTCATGACGATGCGCGGGCGTGCCCGCCACTGGGCGAGCACCGACAGGCGCCCATAGCTCCTGCTGCCCGGCCCCGCGACGATCCGCTCGGCAACCTCCCGCTGGAACATCAATGTGAGACTCTCCCAGAAGGGCGGCCAGGCGGGCGGTGTCATCCAGCGGACGAAGAGCTCGGTGCCGACATTGTAGGGCAGATTGGCCACCACCTTGACAGGCGGGGCGAGGGAGGCCGGTCGATCGAGCGCAAGCGCGTCCCCTTCGAGGATCTCGAGCCGGCCCGGCCATGCCCGGGCGATTTCCTCGAGCGCGGGGATGGCGCGGCGGTCCTTCTCGATCACCACCACCTTGCGTGCTCCTTCCTCGAGCAACGCCCGCGTGAGCCCGCCGGGGCCGGGGCCGATCTCGAGCACGTCGGCTTGGCGGAGGTCGCCGGCGAGCCGGGCGATCTTGCGGGTGAGGTTGAGATCGAGGAGGAAATTCTGCCCGAGCGCCTTGCGCGGCGCGAGGCCGTGGCGGTGGATGACCTCCCGCAAGGGGGGAAGGGGCGGCGCCGCCCGGTCGCCCTGCCGCCCGGCCGGTGTCGCCCGACCTGTCGCCGCGCGACCGGCGCCGCGGGGCGTCGTCTCCCGTCCCCTGCCCCCCTTGCCACCTTCATCCGGCATCGGCACCGTTCCCGCGTTTCCGGCGCATATGGGCCATGCGCGCCGCTTCCTCCATTGCGGCCACGAGACTGTCGGGCCGGGCAATTCCTTTCCCGGCGATGTCGAAGGCGGTCCCGTGGTCGGGCGATGTGCGGATGAAGGGCAGGCCGAGGGTGATGTTCACCCCGCTGTCGAAGGCCAGCGTCTTGATCGGGATCAGCGCCTGATCGTGATACATGGCAAGGGCCGCGTCGAAACCGCGCCGTGCCGCCTCGTGGAACATGGTATCGGCCGGCAGCGGCCCGACGAGGGTGAGACCTTCGGCCCGCAGCCGCTCGAGCACGGGGGCGATGATCTCGATCTCCTCCCGCCCCATGTGGCCGCCCTCTCCGGCATGGGGGTTGAGCCCGGCGACGGCAATGCGCGGCCGGATGATGCCTAAGTCCCGTCGCAGCGCCGCATCCATCACCCGCACCGTCTGGGCGATGAGATCGGGCGTGACGGCGGCGGGCACCTCGGCAAGCGGGATGTGGATCGTCAAGGGCACCACGCGCAGCCCGCCGCCCGCGAGCATCATCACCGGCCGCGGCGCGCCGACGAGCGCGGCGAGAAATTCCGTATGCCCCGGATGGGGAAAACCCGCCCCTTCCTTCAGCACCTGTTTCGAGATCGGGTTGGTGACGAGAGCGGCCGCCTCTCCGGCCATCACCTGCGCCACCCCTTCCTCGACGGCGGCAATGACAGCCGGTGCGTTCTCCGGCCGGGGGCGGCCCGGCTCGGGCAGGGTCGGCAAGGGACGATGAAGCACGGGCAGGGCGCGGGGTGCGGCGGCAAGGGCTTCGGCCGGCCGCTCGATTCGCGCGATCGGCACGTCGTCTCCGAGCCGTTTCGCGGTGACGGCGAGATGATCGGCATCCCCCAGCACGTAGAAGGGGAGGCGGGCGTGCAGACGCCGCCAGGCCGCGAGGGTGATCTCGGGGGCGATGCCCGCAGGCTCTCCTGTGCTCAGTGCCAGGGGCTGCAGCGGGGCATTGCCCCGGACAGGCTCACTTGCGGACATGTTCGATGATCGCGTCGGCCTTGAGTTGGGCCATGTAGGCGTTGGCATAGGATTCGAGCCGCTTGGTGATCAGCGCCTGCCGCACCTGCTCACGCTCGCCTTCGGGCAGGGCATGAACCCGCTTGCACAGCATGATCATCATCAGCGCCTTGCCGTCGGGTGTGGTCAGGGTGGTGGAAATCTCGCCGTCGTCGAGCTTGGCGATCTCGAGGGCGATGGCTTTCGGCAGTTCGGTCGGCGGCAGGGAGCGACGGGAAAAACCGGCGCCTTCCCTGGCGAGCCTGTCGGCCTCGGCCTGCAGATCGAGGCAGGTATCAACCCGATCAGCGATTACCGCTGCCCGCTTGAGGTTCGCGGCCGAGCGGCCGCCGGGCAGGGTGAGGATGGCATGGTCGATCGCCTCGACCTTGCGGGCGATGCCGCCGCCTTCGCGCAGCCCGCGGAACTGGACGAGGACGATCGCGTTCGGCAGCTCGATCGGGCCGAAGACCTGCCCGGGCCGGGCGCCGATGAGCTGCGGCGCGATCTCGGGCGGCAGCCGGTTGAGCGGGATCCAGCCGACGAGGCCGCCATTGGCCCGGCTCGGGGCTGCCGAATAGGTGCGTGCCTGGGCGGCGAAGGCTTCGGGGGTGGTGGCAGCGCGGGCGATGTCTTCGGCCAGGGCCCGCAGCGCCGCATCATTGCCGCCGCCCTTCGGCAGGATGATTTCGGCGATCTTCACCTCGATGCTGCCGCTCTGGCCAGCGGCCAGGGCGCGGTCGATCTCATCCTCGCTGACGCGCACCTTCGGGCCGAATCTGAGCTGCACGACGGTGCGCCAGGCGATGCCGGCCCGCACGAAGGCGCGGAAGGTTTCCGGGGCGACGCCCCGCTCCTCCAGGAAGGCGAGGAAGGGAGCGACGTCGAGATTGCCCCGAGCGGCAAATTCCTTCATGCCGGCCTCGATATCGGCATCGGAGACGGTGATACCGAGCTTGCGGGCTTCGATCTCGCCGAGCCGGTCTTCGATCAGGGCGTCGAGCGCCTTCCGGTAGAGATCTCCGCCTTCGCCGAGAGCCGCCATCAGCGCCGCGCGCTGGTCCACCTCGTATTCCGTGACGGCCTGCCCGTTGACCTTCACGACCGGGGAGAACAGCCCCGCCGCAGCCGGCAGCGCAACAACGAGAAGCGCCAGCGCGAAGGCCGGCAGAAGAAGAAGGCGAACCGGGTCCGATGCCCGGAAGAAGTTGCCTGCATGGGTTCGATCGCTGCACGTCATCTGGTCACCCGTTCTCGTCCCTGCCGTTCCGGTCCGGTTCCGGCTCCGGGGGGCTGTCGCTCCTGCGCCTCACAGGCCCGGCCCGCATTGCCGCGGCCCCGTGCCGGCATCGGCCCCGAGCCCCCGGAAGGTGATCCTGAGGCTGACCGAGGTCGATGCCGATACACTAGTCGAGCTTGCGGCGTTGTGCGAGAGCGAAAGGTCCATCCGGGCGCAGTCACCCTCGTATCCCAGCCCGATTTCGGCTCGCGAGGAAAGGCCGTTGGCGAAATCGTGGCTGATAGTCGCCTTGAGGTGCCAGTTGCGGCGGAGCCTGCGGTAGGCCGTGAGGTCGATCTCGTTGCGGTCGAGAGGAATGCCGGCGGTCGGATCAGCCCGTTTCCAGAGGTGGTCGAGCCCCACGGACCAGTCCTTTCGCATGTGGCGCAGACGGGTTTCGGCCCGGTTGATGCCGCTGGTGCCGAAGGAGATGCGGGTGGAGGCGAAACTGCCGGTCGGGCTCTCCCAGTCGGCGCCGACGAATAGATCGGAACGGCTGCCGGAAAGCCCCGAGGCGCTCGAGAAGCCGGTCGCGGGCGCGCCGCGGAAGATCTGCCCGGCCTCGAAGCGCAGCCGGCCCTGACCGGTCTGCCGCGCCCAGGCGAGGCCGAGGGTCAGGCGGCTGCCGCTCTCGATGCCGTCGAGCCCGGCGTAACGATCGAGAGTGAAGAGGTTGCTGCCGTCGATCTCGGCGAAGGTGCTGTCGTCGTTCGGCACCGCTCCGAGGCTCGGTGCGAGCACGAGCTGGGCCCGCGGAACGAGAAGCGAGCTGCCGGCGCGGCTGCGGGCGGTGAGCGGCCAGCTCAGATCGAGCGCCGCCATCGGCAGGGCGCGGGCCATGGTCGGCGGGGCGGTGCTGTCGTCGCCGATGGCGCGGGCATCGAAGGCGAGGCCCAGCCTGCTTCGGGCAAGGATGCCGGGGCCGATCAGCCGCGTGCGCTGCCACAGGAGGCTGCCGGCGATGCGGCTCTGGTCGCGTCCGAGAATGTCGGTTGTCGATCTGCGGATGAAGGCGCCGGCGGCAAGGTCGATCCTGAGCGTGTCGCCGTTTCCGAGCCGCCGCCGCTCGATGTGCCGGGCCTCGACGATATGTGTCGGCAGGAGCGCGTTGTTGTCGCTCGATCGCAGCGAACGGATGATGAGAGCCGCCGCCTCCTCGCGCCGCCGCGGAGCGCTGCGGGAGAGGGCGAGGCCGCTTTCGAGCCGGTCCTTGCCGCTGTAGCCGTATTCTTCCATGAAGCGCTCGTCGGAGACGAGTTCGAGCCGTCCGTCGAGCCGCCAGCCGCGCGGCAACGCCCAGGCGGTGCGCCCGAGAAGGAATGCGCGGGGGCGGGAGAGGGCCGTTTCCGAAGCGACGCCCCCCTTCACCTCGGCCACGCCGCGGGCCCAGCGCCGGCGCCAGCGCAGCGAGAGGGCGAGATTGCCGTTGGTGGCGATGCGCGGCGCGAGGGTCAGATCCGCATGATCGCCGAGAGTGACGAAATAGGGCACTTCGAGGCTGAACCCGTGCAGGGTCGAATTGGTCAGTTGCGGCACGAGAAAGCCGTTTGCGCGCCGCACGCCGGGCTCGGGCACGGAAAGCGCCGGCAGCCACATGACCGGGGTGCCGTAGAGGGCGAGGATCGGGCTCCGGAAGCGGATCCGCCGCGCCGCCGGATCATGGACGACCTCGCGCGCGCGGATTTCCCACAGCGGCTTCGCCCCGGGCCGGCAGGGTTTGCAGATCGAGGCGAAGACCGTTTCGAGCCGGCTGCCCGCGGCGGAGGTCTCGATCCTGCGGGCGGCCAGTTCGAAACGGTTGCCAATCACCAGCCGGGCGCCGAGAAGGATGCCCTCGCGCAGGGCGGGGTCGAGTTCGGCCTGCGAGGCAAGGAACGTCACCCGTCCCTTCGCATCCTCGAGCCGGAGCGGCCCGACGATCTTCACCCGATCCTGCCGCCGATCGTAGATGATGGCCTCGGCGGTGAGGCGCCGGCCCTCGTGGAAGATCTCGACATGGCCCCGTGCGGTCAGGGTTTCGCGCGAGGGCAGCCAGACGATCTGATCCGCCACGACGATGGCCGGCTTCGCCGCCGCGGGCACGCCTGCCGCCGCGCCGCCCTCGAAGGACGTTCCGGGAAGGGCGAGGGGCGCCAGAAGCGCGAGCAGGCCCAGCCCGGCCGTCCGCGCCAGCCGCCGCAGCCGCGCGCGGCCCGGGGTCGGAAAGGGAAAGCGCCGGCAGGGGCGGGATGTCTTCATCGCCGGTCCTCCAGCCAGAGGATGAAACCGCTTGTCAGCAGCAGCCCCCCGAGCGCCGGGGCCCAGGCGGCGAGGGGAGGGGGGATCTGGCCGTTTTCCCCCAGAATGCGGGCAAACACGTCGAGAAAGAAGAGGAAAAAGCCCGAAACCAGCGCCATGAGAATGCGCAGCCCGGCATGGCCGAAGCGGGTGGGCTGCATGGTGAAGGCCGCGGCGGCAAGAAGGACGGCGATGGTCAGAAGCGGGAGGGCGAGGCGCTTGTGCAGCTGGAGTTCGAGCCGGGTGGTGCTCAGCCCGGCCGCCTCGAGCCGCGCGAGCATCTCGGGCATCCGCCAGAGCGAGACGGTGGCCGGATCGTCGAGACCGCGGGTCACGACTTCGGGGGCGAGTTCGGAGGACAGCTCGATCCGCTCGAAGGTCACGGCCGTGGCGGCCGCATCGCGGGCGCTGACGAGCCAGCTCGTCCCCTGTTCCACCACCCAGCGGCCGGGCAGGAGCCGCGCCCGTCGTGCCTCGATCCGGCGGACGAGGCGGTTTTCGCGGTCGAAGGCGAAGATCGACACCGCGCGCAGCGTCCGTCCGTCGGCCGAGGCGGCGCGGGCGTGGATGACGCGCGGGCCGATGGCGCTGCCCTCGCGCAGCCAGATGCCGCCCGGGCCGACCTGGAACACGCTCGCGCTCGCCCCCTTGTAACGGGCGATCAGGTTCTCCCGGGCGCGCGAGCTTGCCGCGGCGATCGGGTCGAGCAGCAGGAGAACGGCGAAACCGGCGACAAGCATGGCCGCCGCCGGCCCGGCGAGGCCGCGCAGCGGGGACAGCCCGCCCGCTTCGGTGGCGATCGTTTCACCGTGCCGGCTGAGCGCGAGGAAAAGGGCGATGGCGGCCAGATCGACCACCATCGGCAGGATCTGGAGCATCTCCCGCGGCACCGCCAGCGCCGCCAGGGAAAAGGCCGCGCCGATCCCCTCGCCGGCGCGCACCACGAGCCCGTAATCGTTGAGGGTGGTGACGAGGGTGACGAGCACGGCGACGGCGCTTCCGGTCAGGAGGAAGCTCCGCAACATGGCGATGGCCAGATAGCGGTCGAGAATCTTCAGCATGGCCGCTTCGCCTCCCCGCATCCGGTGCGGTGCCGCAAGGCCGGCAACAGCGGCCGGCCGGCCCGGCGAAGAAGCCAGAAGGCGGCAAGCGCGGCGACGAGGCTCGGCACGAAGGCCGCGGGCCAGGCGGCAGGTGAGCGGTGCACGAGATCGAGCATCCGGCCATTGGCGAGATTGACGAGCAGGGCGATTCCCACCGCTAGGGCGATCCGCCAGCCGCCGCCGTTGCGCCCCTGCGGACCGGCCATCATGGCCGCCGCGGCCAGGAAGGGCAGAACGAAGGTGAAGACGAACTGCATCATCCGGTCGGTGATCTCGAGTGTCGCCAGGGGCAGATCCCGGCGGCGGTCCACGAGTTCCGGCGTCGTCAGCAGCCGGACATTGGCGTGATCGGGGCCCGTGACGTCCTGGTGTGCGAGGAAGGGCGTGAGATCGTAGTCGAAACGCTCGAAACTCAGCGTGCCGAGGGCGTGGCGATTCCGGTCGAGCCGCTGGGTCTGTCCCTGTTCCATCGACAGGATCACCCGTTCCTCCCCCCTGAGCAGACGGGCCGCGCGGGCGATGAAGGTGACGGGGCGCTCCGGTGTGCGCTCGTCGTGAAGAAAGAGGTCGTGAAAGGCCCCCTCGCGGTCGATGTCGCCGACGAAGACGGTCACGCCCGGTGCGAGGGTGACGAAATTGCGCGGGCGGATCAGCCGCGCGAAGCTCTCCCGGTCGATTTCCTCGCCGGCGACCGACAGCCGGTCCCGGCCCAGGGGGGCGAGGAAATGGGCGAAGAGCATCGAGAGCGCGGCCATCAGGAGGGCGAAGACGGCCACGGGCCGCAGGGTCCGGGCGGGGAGAGCGCCGCCGGCGAACCAGGCCACGAGCTCGCGCTCGGCGGCGAGGCGGTGGAAGAACTGCAGCGGCGCGGCCAGGGCCACCACCGGCAGCATGATCGCCACCACTTCGGGCAGATAGAACAGGATCAGCCGCAGGAAGACCAAGAGGGAGCGGCCGTCGGCGATCACCCTGTCGAAGACCGCCAGCGACTGGTTGATCCAGAACAGCCCGATGAAGACGAGCGCGAAGAAGCCGGCGGCTCCCGAGAGGCGCTTCAGCGCATAGCGATCGAACCTGCCCAGCACCCGCTTCCCCCACGCTCCGCAAGATCCCGCTTCGGACGGCCGCATCCTAGAAGGGGGGGCGGCGGGTGACAATGGCGACCGGCAGCGATTGCCGGGAGAGGGTGACCCGTCTGCATGCGGCGGTTTGCCCGGGTGGCGCCGGAACGGAATGGGGTCCGCCGCTTGCGCCGCCTTCCCGCCGGTCCTAGGAAGAAGGCAACGCCGCGGCGGCGCGCAGCGCCCCGGAAAAGCACGTCGCAGATACAAGGAGGTTTGCATGACCCAGCCCGTCACCATCGATTTCAGGGAGCTCGATCTGGATGCCATTGCCGGACATGCCGGCCGCGTGGCCGTGTTCGTCGCGCCGGACGGGCGGTTCGATCAGGCCGGGCGCCGCATCAACCGGCTGACCCGCGGCGCGCTGGCTCGCCTGGCCGCGAGCCCGGCTTTCGAGCGCCTCGAGGAAGGCGAGGCCTGCCTCATCGACTGGCCCACGGGTATGGCGGCGGAGGCGGTGATCGTCGTCAAGCTGGCCCGCCGCCCCGATGCCGCCACCGCGCGCCGCGCCGGCGGCCGCCTTGCCGCCCGCCGCGCCGGCAAGCCGCTTCTCGTCCTTGCGGGCAGCCGCATGCGGATGGACGAACTCGTCGAGGGGCTGGCGCTCAGGGCCTATGCCTTTGTCGAATACAAGAGTGACGAGAAGGCGCGCGAGGGGCTCGACGCGCCGGTCACGGTGATGACGACGAAACCCGAGGCGCTGGCCGCCACCGCGCTCGAGCGCGGCGCCGAGGTCGAGGGGGTGTTCTTCGCCCGCGATCTCGTCAACGAACCGTCGAACGTTCTCTCGACCGAGGACTTCGCTGCCCGGCTGGCGGCAATGGGCGAGGAAACGGAGCTCGAGGTCGAGATTCTCGACGAGAAGCGGCTCGAGGAACTCGGCATGCATGCGCTCCTGGCCGTGGGGCAGGGATCGTGCCGCCCGTCGAAGGTCGTCACCATGCGCTGGAATGGCGGGGCAGAGGAAACAGCGCCTCTGGCCCTTGTCGGCAAGGGGGTGGTGTTCGATTCGGGCGGCATCTCCATCAAGCCGGCCCAGGGCATGGAGGAGATGACCATGGACATGGGTGGCGCCGCCGTCGTCGCAGGGGTGATGCGGACGCTGGCGCTGCGCAAGGCGAGGGCGAATGTTGTCGGCGTGGTCGGGCTCGTCGAGAACATGCCCGACGGCTGCGCCCAGCGACCGGGGGACATCGTCCGCACCATGAAGGGCGACATGGTCGAGGTGATCAACACCGATGCGGAGGGGCGGCTCGTTCTGGCCGATGCGCTCTGGTATGCCCAGGAAACCTTCAAGCCGGCCGCGGTGATCGATTTCGCCACGCTGACGGGGGCGATCATCATCGCGCTTGGCCATGACCGCGCCGGGGTGTTTGCCGAGGATGACGATTTTGTTGGCGCCTTCCTCGAGGCGGCCGGGCAGGTCGGCGAGGGCGCGTGGCGCATGCCGCTCGATGCCGCATACGACCGGCAGCTGAAATCGCGGCTGGCGGATGTGAAGAATGTCGGCGGGCGGCCTGCGGGAGCGGTGACGGCGGCACGTTTCCTGCGCCGTTTCGTCAAGGACGACATGCCGTGGATTCATGTGGACATCGCCGGTGTCGCCCTTCTCAAGGAAGATACCGATCTGGCTCCGAAAGGCGCGACCGGCTGGGGGGTGCGTACTGTCAACCGGCTGATCCGCGAGCGTTTCGAGGCGGCGGAAGGCTGACGGGGGCGCCGTGGCCGAGGTGTTCTTCTATCACCTGACGGAGCGGGCGCTCGAGGCCGCCCTCGTGCCGCTTCTGCTTCGCAGCCTCGAACGCGGCTGGCGGGTGCTTCTTCGGGGGCGCGACCGTGCCCGCCTCGAATGGCTCGACGAGCATCTGTGGGTGGCGACCGGCGAGATCTTCCTGCCTCACGGTCTTGCCGGTGGCCCCCATGACCAGCTTCAGCCGGTGCTGCTCACGCCCGAATCCGAAGGCCGCCCCAACCGGGCCGAGGTGCTGATCTCGATCGACGGGGCGCCGCTTGCCCCCGACGAGCTCGCCGCCTGCAGCCGGGGCATGGTGCTGTTCGACGGCAACGACCCGGACGCGGTGGCCCATGCCCGTGGCCAGTGGAAGGCGCTGGCCGATGCCGGGCTCGCCCTCGTCTACTGGGCCGAGGAGGCCGGCCGGTGGCAGCGCAAGGCGGAGAGCGGACGGCACGGGTGAAGGCGGTCGGGGGGCCGGAATGGGCGGTGGCGGAAGACTGCCGGAAGCCGTCGCCACGGACGCCGCGCGGCAGGAGCGGAGGGGAGCGACGGGCGAACGGCTCCGGCAGCCGAGGGGGGTGTGCCGCTCTCGTGCGGATGGTCCCCGGTCGGTCCTGTCGCGACCCGGTGCTATTTCCAGCAGGCGACGAGCGCCGTCATGTTCCGGGCCATCTCCTCGAGGGCGGCGCGGCTCGGTCGCTCGCTGCCGTCCGAACGGATGTCGGTGCTGGCGGCGAGAATGGTGGCAGGGACGGTCGCGCTGCCGGGAACGAGGCCCATCGCATAGCTCATTCCCCGGGGGAGATGGCGCCCCTCGAGGATGGGGCCGAGCACGATTCCGAGCACCCTGCCGCTCCGGTCGAGCACGGGGCCGCCGCGGTCTCCCTCGAGAAGATGGGCGCGCAGCGTCATCAGGGCCGCCCCTTCCGTGACGGGTTCCTCCACGAGGGGCAGGACCACCTTGCCGTCGGTCACGCTCGGCAGGCCGAGCAGGCCGCCATGGGAGAAGCCGGCGATCAGGACCCGCTCTCCGGGCCGGGGCGTCCGGGCGGCGAGCCGGGCGACGGCGGCCGGAGCGAGCGGCGCGAGCGGCTCGAGCCGCGCCGGCCGGCCGGGTTCCGCGGGCAGGATCACCCGTGCCGCCGTGTCGTGGTCGATGGTGACGCGGGCGCAGTCGGCCACGAGGTCGGGCACCGTCAGCACCATGCCCTTCTCGTCGACGAAGACGCCCGAGCCGCTCCTTGCCGGCTTGCGGATCTCGAGTCCGGCGATGCTGGCGGCGCCCTCGGGGTCGAGATCGGTGGCAAGGTCGGGGTCGAGCGTGGCCTTGCCGGTCGCGGCGAGGCTGGCGGCCATTCGCGGCTCGACCTGTTCCATCAGCGCATCGAGCCGGCGCGGCCAGGAGACGAGATATCCCTTCAGCGTGCCGTTGAAGTGGCGCAGGAAGACGCGGCTCTGGCGTTTCTCGTCGGCACCCTTCATCACCAGCGTGCCCTTCTTGATCAGGGCTTCGCTGTTTGCGGGCATGAGGTCCACGGCCTTGAAGAAATCCCGCAGCGCCGAAAGGGCCGCCGCCCGGCCGGGGCGGGAGACGAGCACGATCCGCACGCCGCTCTCCCCTTTGGGGGCGAAATGCGCGAAGGGCGGATCGTAACGCGCGAAGGCCACGAGGCCGAGGGGCAGATCGATGCGCAGCCCCGCCTTCCCGTCGTTCCAGGCGGCCATGCCGGCGGCATCGAGAAAATGCTGGTAGTCCCCGAGCAGCTTCTCCATCTGCCGCCCGGTGAGATAGCCCGTGGGGGCGAAGCCGTTGTCCTGCTGCCAGCGGCTGATGGCGGCGCGGGTGCCGCGACCGAAGGCACCGTCGATGGCGGCGCGATAATGGCCGCTCCAGGCGAGAGCCTCCTGGATCCGGCGCCGGGTCTGCCGGTCGAGGTTGCGTTCGCGGCGCCGGGCCTCGGCCAGCGTCTCCCGGTCGGTGTCGGGGGCGGGTTCTGCGGATGTCGGTGTTTCGGTGGTGGTCGGCTCCGCGGGCGCGGGCGCCGTCATGCCGGCATCGTCGGTCGCCGCGGCTTCGTCGGAGGTGGAGGAGGGCGGAAGGGGCGCGCCCGCCGCGATCCGCCTCGCGATGGTGCCGGCGTCGAGCCCGTCGAGCGGCCCTTCGGGCCAGACATGGTGGCGCAAGCCCCGCCCTTCGGTGATGAAGGCGTCGCGGGGGATCAGGCGGCTCCGCCGCAAGGTGCGGCGCAACGACCAGGCGGCGTCCTCCTCGAAGGGGCCGAGGGCAAGGGAATGCCACCGCGCCCCGCTCGCGAAGACATGAACCGGCCCGAGATCCGGCAGCCGGCGGGCATATTCCTCCGCCCGGGCGACGGCTTCGCTCCGGCTCGGCCGGCTCTCGATCTGGAGCCATACGAGCGGCGCGGCCGCCACCGGGCGCGACAGGAGGGCGGCAAGAACGAGGAGGAGAGCCACCAGAAAGCGCACCGGAGCGCATTTCCCGGAGTTTCCCGTGGGAAGACTATTGCGGGGACGGGGCGATCTGCCGGGGGCGGGAAACGTCTTCGACATCGAACCGGAACCATTCTGAAAATGCCGGGCCACGGGACGGGGCGAGGGCCGGCGGATGAAATCCCTGCAACCCGAGCCGGTGGACAGGGCGCACGAGACTGAATGCCTGAAGAAAACTACTAGGGAAGCGCGACTGCCAAGGCAACGATTTTCGACCATCGCGACTTTCGGCCTGCGGGAAACCTCGCCCCGTTTGGGCGGTTTTCCCGTGCGGGCCGTCTCCCGACCGGGGCGACGGCAGGCCTTCCGGGCTGCCACGATGCCGCCCCCACCCCGCGGGGCGTTGACCCGCCCTGTCCATGCTCCTATGGAAAGCCGTCCCTGCCGAAGCGGCGGGGGAAGGGAAGAGGTGCGAGGCCATGGACCGCAACGACGCTGCATCCGATGCTCCCGCAAGCCCGGCCGCGCCCGGTCGGGGCGTGGCGCCGGAGAAGCCGCGCAGCTTTCAGGAAATCGTGACCCGGCTTCAGGATTACTGGGCGGCACAGGGCTGCGCCCTTCTCCAGCCCTACGACATGGAGGTGGGCGCCGGCACCTTTCACCCCGCCACCACCCTGCGGGCCCTCGGCCCGAAGCCCTGGGCTGCGGCCTATGTCCAGCCTTCGCGTCGGCCGACCGACGGGCGCTATGGCGAGAACCCCAACCGGTTGCAGCACTATTACCAGTATCAGGTCATCATCAAGCCTTCGCCCGAGAACCTGCAGGATCTCTATCTCGGTTCGCTTGCGGCCATCGGCATCGATCTTCTCCTGCACGACATCCGCTTCGTCGAGGACGACTGGGAAAGTCCGACGCTGGGCGCCTGGGGGCTGGGCTGGGAAGTGTGGTGCGACGGCATGGAGGTCAGCCAGTTCACCTATTTCCAGCAGGTCGGCGGCCATGACTGCAGGCCGGTTTCGGGAGAGCTCACCTACGGGCTCGAGCGGCTGGCGATGTATGTGCTCGGCATCGACCATGTGATGGAGATGCCGTTCAACGATCCGGACGCGCCGATCGCGCTGAGCTATGGCGACGTGTTCCGCCAGGCGGAGGCGGAATATTCACGCTACAATTTCGACGTGGCCGATACCGACATGCTCCTGCGTCATTTCGAGGACGCCGAGGCCGAATGCCGCCGCATCCTCGCCCAGCCCGAGATCGATCCGAAGACCGGCAGGCGTATCGTCATGGCGCAGCCGGCCTATGACCAGTGCATCAAGGCCAGTCACATCTTCAATCTTCTCGATGCCCGCGGAGTGATCTCCGTCACCGAGCGGCAGGCCTATATCGGCCGGGTGCGGGCCCTGGCGAAGATGTGCGCCGATGCCTTCCTCAGGACCGCCGAGGGGGGCTTTTCGGGGGGCGAGCGCGAGGAACGCGGACAGGCGGGCGGAGAAGGAGCGGCGCAATGAAGGTCAGCGGCAAGGTCGTCGTCCTGTCTCTCGTCCTGATCGCGGCGGGCTTCGGCGCCGCATTGTGGTATTTCCGCTACTACGCCTATTACCACCCCGTCCATCTCGCCGGCGACCCGGCGCTCGAGACGGTGCGGCGGAAGGGCGGGGAAGTCGGCGTGACCACCATTCGCCTCACGCCGAAAGGGGGCGGTGCGCCTGTCGCGGTGCCGGTGCGCGACTTCCGCGGTATCGATGCCGTCACCTCCCCGATCAAGTTCCGCGCCTGCTTTCGCATCGACATGCCCTTCGAGGCGCTGCGCCAGCGATTCGAGACGACCGACGACGCCACGCCGCTCGTCGGCCCGTCCTGGTTCACCGACTGCTTCGATGCCGCCCGGCTGACGAAGGATCTCGAGGCGGGCCGGGCCACGGCCTTCGTCGGTGAGCGGGGGATCCATCCGGGGGTGGACCGGATCGTGCTCGTCTATCCCGACGGCCGGGCCGCCGCCTGGAACCAGCTCGAGCCGCAGCTGCGGAAGGAAAAGAGCCAGGCAGAGCGGATTTTCGGCGAGGAGAAATAACATGGCCGAACTTCTGATCGAGCTTCTGTCGGAGGAGATTCCGGCGCGGATGCAGCCGCGGGCGGCGCAGGATCTGGCGCGGCTGATGACGGGGGGGATCGCCGAGCGCGGCCTTGCCCACGGGTCGGTGCACGCCTTCGTCACGCCCAGGCGGCTGGTGCTGCACATCGAGGATCTCGCGCCGCGCTCGCCGGACATCGAGGAGGAGCGCCGCGGTCCGCGCGAGGGCGCGCCGGAAAAGGCTCTGGCCGGCTTCGCGCGCTCGGCAGGGGTGGCGGTGGAGGACCTCGAGCTGCGCGAGACCGCCAAGGGGCGCTTCTGGTTCGCCACCCGCCGCGCTGCCGGCCGGCCGGCCGAGGAAATCGTCGCCGAAACGCTCGGCGAGGTGATTCGCTCCTTCCCCTGGCCGAAGTCGATGCGCTGGGGAGCGCATGAGCTGCGCTGGGTGCGGCCGCTTCATGGCATTCTCGCCATCCTGACGGACGAGGACGGCAGCCGGGTGGTCGATTTCGAGATCGAGGGCATCCGTGCCGGCAACCTTGCCCGAGGCCATCGTTTCATGGCTCCGGAACCCTTCCCCGTTTCCGGCTTCGACGACTATGCCCGCGGCCTCGAGGCGCACAAGGTCGTGCTCGACCCCGAACAGCGGAGCCGCCGCATCCGCGAAGGAGCGGCCGCGGCCGGCGCGGCGCTCGGGCTCGATCTGGTCGAGGATCGGGGGCTGCTTGCGGAGGTGACGGGCCTTGCCGAATGGCCGGTGCCCCTGGCGGGGCGGATCGAGGCGCGGTTTCTCGACCTGCCGCCCGAAGTGCTTCAGACCTCGATGCGGGAGCATCAGAAGTTCTTCTCGCTCCGAAATCCGCAATCGGGACAGATCGAGGGCTTCGTCACCGTGGCCGATCGCGAAGCGCCCGACGGCGGCGCGGCGATCCTCGCCGGCAATGCCCGGGTTCTGGCGGCGCGTCTCGCCGACGCCCGCTTCTTCTGGGAGAACGATCTGCGCGTGGCCCGCGAGGAGAAGCTGGAGCCGTGGCTCGCGGCGCTCGAGCAGGTCACCTTCCACAACCGGCTCGGCACCGTGGGGGAACGCGCCCGCCGCATCGCCGCGCTGGCCGCGAGGCTCGCGCCCCGCCTCGGCGCCGATCCGGCCCTCGCCGAACAGGCCGGGCGGCTTGCGAAGGCCGATCTCGCCTCGCAGATGGTCTATGAATTCCCCGAGCTGCAGGGGGTGATGGGGCGCTACTACCTTGCTGCGGCGGGTTTTCCCCCCGAAGTCGCCGCCGCCGCCGAAGATCATTACCGCCCCCAGGGACCGTCCGATGCGGTGCCGCTGGCGCCGGTCTCGGTGGCGGTGGCGCTGGCCGACAAGCTCGACATGCTCGCCGGGTTCTGGGCCATCGGCGAGAAGCCCACCGGCTCGAAGGACCCCTTCGCCCTGCGCCGGGCCGCGCTCGGCATCATCCGCATTCTGTTCGAGAACGATCTGCGCCTGCCGCTGCGCGAGGCCGTCGCCATGGCCCGCTCCGATGTCGATATCGACGACCTGCTTGCCTTCTTCCACGACCGGCTCAAGGTGCATCTGCGGGAGAAGGGCATCCGGCACGACGTGATCGATGCCGTGCTCGGCCTGCCCGGCAATGACGATCTCCTGCTCCTTGCGCGGCGGGCCGAGGCGCTCGCGGCCTTCCTCGCCACCGAGGAGGGGGAAAACCTCGTGCAGGGTTTCCGCCGCGCCAACAACATCCTCACGGCGGAGGAGCGCAGGGACGGGGTGTCCTACGAGCTCGATCCCGATCCGAAATTCGCCGAGACCGGGGAAGAGCGCGCCCTTTTCGCCGCGCTCGACGCGGCCGAGACGCAAATCCGCACCGCTCTCGAGCGCGAGGACCATGCCGGGGCCATGGCGGCGATCGCCGATCTGCGGCAGCCGATCGACACCTTCTTCGAGAGCACCGTCGTCAATGCGGAGAACTCCATCATCCGCCGCAACCGGCTCTGCCTTCTCAATCGCATCCGCACCGTCTGCGGGCAGGTGGCCGACCTATCCCGTCTCGAGGGCTGAGCACGGCTTCGCCGACTGCCGCATGAACGAAGACCGGGATGGATGCGGGTGTGAAGGGGCCGCATTGCACCTGCGCGCCGAAGGGCTATGCTGCAACTGCGAAAGGGCCTGCCCGGCCAACGCATGAGGAGCGGCAATGATCGAGGCGCGGACGGACGACATTCTCACCCTTGCTTCGGGGGCGCCCCTGCCGCCGGATGTGCCGGCGGTGCGTTACGGGGCGCGGGCGCGGGCGCTGTGGCGGATGATGGCGGCGGAGCTGCCGGTCCCTTCGGCACGGCTGATCCCGGCCGCGAGGGTGCGGGCGATCGCGGAAGGTGCCCCGTGCGACGCCGTGGCGCTTCTGGACGGATTTGCGGATCCGCCGCTCGTTTCGGTGCGGGCAAGCCCGCTCGAGCGCAGCTGGGGCGGGCCGGCGGCGGTGCTCGATGTCGGCATGAACGAGCAGATGCGCGGCCGCCTGGCCGAACGGATCGGGGCGGCTGCGGCGGCGCGGCTTCACGCCGGGTTCATCGTCGCCTATGCCCTGCGCGTGGCCCGGCTCGACGATGCCCTCTTTGCCGATCTTCCGCTCGCATCCGAACCGGAGACGGCACTCGCCGAAGCGCAACGGATCTTCCGGGAGGAAACGGGAGCGCCTCTTCCCGAGGATCCGGCCGAACAGCTCGAGGAGGTCATCCGTTCCTTCGCCCGGGCCTGGGAAGGGACGAGCGCGCGGCTGCTGCGTCAGGCGCAGGGCGCGCCGGCCGATGCCGGGCTCGGGCTCATCGTGCAGGCGATGGTCTTCCCCCTCGGCCCTGGCGTGAGCGGCCGCGGGCGGGTGCAGTTCGTCGATCCCGAAAGCGGGGCGCCCGGGATCTTCGGGCGTTTCGCTGCGGGAGCTGCGGAAGGCGACCTTTCGGAAATTCGGGAAAACGGCATTTTCCTCGCGAAGGATCCGCGCGGGCCTTCCCTCGAGGATCACGCGCCCCAGAGCCTTGCGGCACTGCGGGAGGCGGGGGCACGGGCCCGCCGCCATTTCCGCGAGGCGATGGCCCATGACTTCGTGCTCGAGAACGGGCGGCTCTGGCTGCTTGACGCGGCGCCGGCCGATCGCAGCCCGCGGGCGGCGATCCGCATCGTGGTCGATCTGGCCGAAGAAGGGCTGATCTCGCGCGAGGAGGCCCTGCTGCGAATCGACACCGGCCTCGTGCCGGCGCTCCTGCATGCCCGGGTCGATCCTGCGGCGCCGCGAACGGTGCTGGCCCGGGGCATTCCCGCGAGCCCGGGAGCGGCGGCGGGGCGGCTGGTCTTCACCTCCCAGGCGGCACAGGCCTTGGCAGCGCGGGGGGAGAGCGCCATTCTCGTGCGGCCCGAAACCGGCCCCGAGGATGTGCGCGGCATGCATGTGGCCGTCGGGGTGCTGACGGCCCGGGGCGGGCTGACGAGCCATGCTGCCGTCATCGCCCGCGGCCTCGGCCTGCCCTGTGTGGTCGGGGCCGGCGAGATCGAGATCGATTTGCGGGCAAGGACGCTCGAGGTGGGCGGTGAGCGGCTCGTGGAGGGCGCCCCCGTCACGCTCGATGCCGCGACGGGGGAGCTTCTCGCCGGGGAGCTGCCGCTGCTCGAACCAGCCCTCGACCGCCATTTCGAGACCCTGTTCTCCTGGGCGGACGAGGTGCGGCGCATTGCCGTGCGCGCCAATGCCGACACGCCTGCCGATGCCCGTCTCGCGCGGGGGTTCGGGGCCGAGGGGATCGGGCTCTGCCGCACCGAGCACATGTTCTTCGAGGGTGATCGGTTGACGGTGATGCGCGAGATGATCTTCGCGCGTACCGAGGCCGATCGACGCGCCGCGCTCGAGCGGCTCCTGCCGATGCAGCGGGCGGATTTTCTCGAGCTTTTCCGCATCATGAACGGCCAGCCCGTGACCATCCGCCTTTTCGACCCGCCGCTGCACGAATTCCTGCCCCATGAGCGCAGCGAGATGCAGGCGCTGGCCGAGGCGCTCGACATCCCGGTGAGCGAGGTGATGGCCCGCACCGAGGCGCTCTCCGAGTTCAACCCGATGCTGGGCCTGCGCGGCGTGCGACTCGGCATCATCATGCCCGAGATCTACGAGACCCAGGCACGCGCGATCTTCGAAGCGGTGCTCGACGCCGGCGCCGAGGGGGTGGCGGTCACGCCCGAGATCATGCTGCCGCTGGTCTCGGCGGCGCGGGAGGTCGATCTTCTGCGCGGCCGCATCGCCGCCGTTGCCCGGCAGGTGGAGATCGAGCGGGGCGCCAGCCTCGACTATCGCCTCGGCGTGGTGGTGGAGACGCCGCGCGCGGCGCTCCGGGCGGGGGAGATCGCCGAGGGGTGCGCCTTCCTCAGCTTCGGAACCAACGATCTCACCCAGATGACCTACGGGCTCAGCCGGGACGATGCGGGGCGCTTCATGTCGGGATATGTGCAGCACGGGGTTTTCCCCGAGGATCCGTTCCATACCCTCGATACGGAAGGGGTGGGGGAGCTGGTGCTGATGGCGGCGGAGCGGGCCCGGCAGGCGAAGCCGGGGATCGTGCTGGCGATCTGCGGCGAACATGGCGGCGATCCGGCCTCGATCGCCTTCTGCTGTCGTGCCGGCTTCGACTACGTGTCCTGCTCTCCCTTCCGCGTGCCCCTGGCGCGGCTGGCCGCCGCCCAGTGCGCCATTCGGGCCCGGGCCGCGGGCGGAAGTGACGAGAGAACGGGCTGAGGACGCCCCGCGGCAGGAAGCGCCCATCCGCTCATTCCGGCTGGTCGATCGGGGCGCCCTTGCGAGGAAAGTCGCGATTTTGCCATGAATTTTCCCGATTTGGCCGGCAGGAGGAGACGGAAGGTCGCACGGAGCGGCTTTTGCGCGAAATTCATGTAAAATGCGTGCTTGATTCCCGCACCGGGCGGACCACATGGGAAGCGAACATGTCGGCGAGGCTGCACGACTGCTCTTGCCGAGAGGATGATGTCGAGATGCCAGTGAACCGTGACATGCGAAGGAGCCGATGGGCCTGCGACATGCGCCATGCGCTGTGCGGGCTTCTGATCGCGGTGTTCGGTCTGCAGGGGGCGGCCCTGGCCGGAGAGAACACCAGCGCCAGCAGCGCCACTTCGCCGGTGGTTGCCCTTTCGCCCGTGGTGCCGATGCTCATGCGCGAGAGCGCGCATCTGACGGCGGTTCCGACCAGCCGGTTGACGCGCATCGCCCGGATCGTGCCGCGTTCCACGCTGCGCTTCGGCTTCGGCGGCAACCCCCGGCTGACCCGCGAGCAGATCGACCGCCTGCCGCCGGCCCGTGGCGGCAGCGAATGGAAATGCCTCACCGAAGCACTCTATTTCGAAGCGCGGGGCGAGAGTATCGAGGGCATGATGGCCGTGGGCGAGGTCATCCTCAACCGCGTCAGGTCGTCGGCCTTCCCGAACAGCGTCTGTGCCGTGGTGCGGCAGGGCATCGGCAACGGACGCTATCGCTGCCAGTTCAGCTACAATTGCGACGGCAGGCCCGAGGTGATCACCGAACCGAGGGCCTGGGAGCGGGTGGGCAAGGTGGCGAAGCTCCTGCTCGACGGAACCGTCCCCCACAATCTCACCAGGGGGGCCACCTTCTACCATTCCGTCAAGGTGCGGCCGAGATGGGCCCGGTCCTTCACGCGCACCGCCCGGATCGGCGATCATTACTTCTACCGCAACGACGGCTGAGAGGGCGGGGCCGTGCGGGCGTGTCGCCCCGGCGGCCGCAACGGTCGCCTGCGGCCTTGCCCCTCTTCGGTCGGGGCGCTACACCCTGCGGGCCGCCGGGCCGGCGGGTATGGCAAACGGGTGAGACGCAGGCATGGCTGAAGGCGCAATCAGGGCGGCCCTCGGCCCCCTCGAAGAGCGGGCCGCCGCAACCGGCACCGAGCTCGATCGCATCTCGGTGCGCGATCTCGTGCTTGCGCTCGAGATCGGCGCCTTTCAGGCCGAGCGCGGCGTGCCGCAGCGGGTTCGCTTCAACGTGGTGGTCGAGCATGCGCCCCTGCCGGCGGCGCAGGACGACGACGTGGACAAGGTGCTGTCCTACGACATGATCGTCGAGGCGATCGAGGGCGTTCTTGCCGAGGAGCGGTTCAATCTGCTCGAAACCGTGGCCGAGCGCATCGCCGCCCGGATCCTGCTCGATCCGCGGGCGGAGCGGGTCTTCATCCGCATCGAGAAACTCGACCGGGTGCCGGGGGCGCTCGGGATCGAGATCATGCGCAGTCGCCTGCCGCGAGACGGCCGGATCGCCCCGCTTGCCGCGCGACCTTCCGATCCGCTCGCACGGCCGCATCCCTTCGTGGTCTTCCTGCCGCGCAGGACGCTGGCCGGCCCCGATCTCCGGCGCTGGATCGACGCCATTGCCGATCTGGGCAGGCCCACGGTGATCTGCGTGGATGCGCCGGGTCTGCCACTCCCCGGGGCGGGGCAACCCTTGGCAGACCGGCGTATCGCGCTTCTGGCCATCGAGCAGATGGCCTGGAAGCTTGCCGGGCAGGACCGGCGCTGCGTGGTGGTGGACAGTCGCACCGAGATCGACTGGGCGATGAAGCACGGGCAGATCTCGGTCTGGGCCCCGTCGAAGATCGTGCTCGATGCCCGGGACAAGCCCGCCTCCGTCGCCCCGGTCGATCTGGCCCGCTGGTTCTCCGAGCGTTTCGAGGCCGAGGCGCTGGTGATCGCGGGGGGCGGTTCGTCGGTACCGGGCGCGGAGGTGATCGCGCGTCCCGGCGAGCTGACGGAACGCTTCGCCGCGGACGTGGACGGGGCACGGGAAGATCGCCGCCGCGGCGGCAGCTTCGGCAGGGCGGAATGAGCACGCGCTTCTACTGGCAACCGATCCCGCTGTTTCCGGAGGAGGCGCCGGTCTTTGCCGCGCCGCTGGCGGGAGGCTGGATGCGCTTTGTCGCCGTTCGGCGGATTTCCCGCACGGGGCCGGCGCGAATCGTCTCGGTGGACGAATTGCCCCGCGAGGTCTTCGCCCGGCTGACCGCGCCGCGCGCCGCGATTGCGGGGCTTGCGATGGACCGGCCGCGGATCATGGGAATCGTCAATGTCACTCCCGACAGTTTTTCCGACGGCGGGCTTCATGCCGATGCGGCCGCGGCTGTCGCGCATGGGGTGGCGCTGGCCGAGGCCGGAGCCGACATGCTCGATGTGGGCGGCGAATCGACCCGCCCCGGGGCCGACCCGGTGCCCGAGGAAGTCGAGATCGCCCGCGTCCGCCCGGTGATCGCCGCTCTCGGGGCGCGACTCGATCTGCCCGTCTCGGCCGACACGCGGAAGGCCCCCGTGGCACGGGCGGCCACCGGCGCCGGCGCCGCGATGATCAACGATGTCTCGGGGCTGACCCATGATCTGGCCATGGCGGCGGAAGTAGCCGGGTCGGGCGCCGCGCTGTGCCTGATGCATTCGCCGGCCGATCCGAAGGTGATGCAGCAGCGTGCCAGCTATGCCGACGTCCTGCTCGATGTCTATGACTGGCTCGAGCGTCGGCTTGCGCTGGCCGAGAGGGCCGGCATTCCCAGAAGCCGCATCGTCGTCGATCCGGGCATCGGTTTCGGCAAGACGCTTGCCCACAATCTGCGTCTCCTGCGGGGGCTGAGCCTGTTTCATACGCTCGGCTGCCCGATCCTTCTCGGGGTCTCGCGCAAGAGCTTCATCGGGGCCGTCTCCGGCGAATCGGCACCGGCGCGCCGCGTGGCCGGCTCGCTGGCGGTCGCGCTCGATGCGGTGCGTCAGGGGGTGCAGCTCCTCCGCGTGCACGACGTGGCCGAGACCCGCCAGGCCCTCGATCTGTGGCTGGTGCTCCACCCGCCGGAAGGCTGAAGGGCACGAGCGGCGGTTTCCCGCAGCTTCCCGCGCATGCGGGAGCGGTGCGTTGACCCTTTCCCCGGGCGGGAAGACAATGCGCCGTGTGCGGGCGGTCCGGCCCGAAAGGCGATCTGAAGACGGTCTGGAGAACGCAGGATGAGGGACATTTCAGCCAGGGGGCTTTTCGGCACCGACGGCGTGCGGGGCCGCGCCAATCTGTGGCCGATGACGGCCGAGATCGCCCTGCGCCTCGGTGTGGCGGCGGCCAACCGTTTCGCCTCCGGTGCCCACGAGGCGCGGGTGGTGATCGGCAAGGATACGCGCCGCTCGGGTTACATGATCGAGAACGCCCTCACCGCGGGGCTGACATCGGCGGGGATGAACGTCTTTCTGCTCGGCCCGGTGCCGACTCCGGCCGTGGGCTATCTCACCCGCTCGATGCGGGCCGATCTCGGCGTGATGATCTCGGCCTCCCACAACCCCCATCACGACAACGGCATCAAGTTCTTCGGTCCTGACGGCTTCAAGCTGTCGGACGAGGACGAGGCCGAGATCGCCCGCATGGTGCTCGAGGAGGATTTCGTCCTCGCGCCGCCCGAGCGCATCGGCCGCGCGCAGCGGATCGACGACGGGCGCGGCCGCTATGTCGAATACGCCAAGACCACCTTTCCCCCGCGGGCCCGCCTCGACGGGCTCAAGGTGGTGATCGATTGCGCCAACGGGGCCGCCTGGCGCACCGCGCCCGAGATCCTGTTCGAGCTCGGTGCCGAGGTGATCCCTGTCGGCACCGAGCCCGACGGCTTCAACATCAATGCCGGCGTCGGCTCCACCGCGCCCCAGGCGGCGGCCGACAAGGTGGTGGAGACGGGGGCCGATCTGGGCATCTGCCTCGATGGCGATGCCGACCGGGTGATCCTGATCGACGAGCGCGGCCGGATCGCCGACGGCGACCAGATCATGGGGCTTCTGGCAACGCGCTGGGCCGAGGCCGAGAAGCTGCGCGGCGGGGCGCTGGTGGCAACGGTGATGTCCAATCTCGGCCTCGAACGCTATCTCGACTCCCACGGCATCCGGCTCGAACGCACCCGTGTGGGTGATCGGCATGTGGTCGAGCGGATGCGGCAGGGCGGTTACAATCTCGGCGGCGAGCAGTCGGGCCATATCGTCATGCTCGACCGTGCCACCACGGGGGACGGCATCATCGCCGGCCTGCAGTTTCTCGCGGCCATGGTCGAGACCGGGCAGCCCGCGAGCCGGCTGGCGCAACTGTTCGACCCTGTGCCGCAGAAGCTCGAGAATGTGCGCTTCGCCCCCGGCCGGGACCCTCTCGGCGAGCCGACCGTGCAGGCGGCGATCCGTGCGGCCGAGGAGGCGCTCGCGGGCAAGGGCCGGTTGCTCATCCGCCGCTCGGGCACCGAACCGGTCATCCGGGTGATGGCCGAATGCGAGGATCCGGGCCTTCTCGAGAAGGTGGTGGCGGACATCGTCGGCGAAATCGAGGCGGCCTTGCGCTGAAGCCGCCTTCAGGCCGGGCGCGGTGCGCGCGACTGGCCGAGGGCGAGACCGGCAAGGATCAGCGCCAGCGCCAGCACGAACCGCCCCGGCAGTTCTTCCCCGAGAAAGACGAGGCCGAACAGCGTCGCCCAGACCGGCACCTGATAGTTGACGAGCGAAAGGAAGGCCGGGCCGGCACGGTGAACGAGGCGCACGAGGATGAGCGTGGCGATCGCCGTCGGCAGGAGGGCGAGATAGAGCACGGCGGCAGCGGGGCCGGGGGCGAGGATGTCGGGCAGGGGCTCGAGGGCCAGCGCAAGCGGCACGATCATCACGCTGGCGGCCGTCAGCGCAGCGGCCGAGAAGGCCGGAAGCGGCGTCGGCGGGGTCAGACGGGTGACGATCGAACCGATGGCGTAGGAGGCGGCCGCCGCCAGGCAGGCGATCCGGGCAATCCCTTCGAGGCTGCTGCCTGCCGAAGTGAAGATTCCCGGCCCGATCAGCACGCCCACACCCACGAAACCGATCAGGAAGCCCCCGAGGCGGCGCAGGCTCATCCGCTCGCCCGGAACGAGAAAGTGTGCCAGCGGCAGGATCAGGAGCGGCACCGAGGCCATGGTGATGCCGGCGAAACCCGAGGTCACGTGCTTCTGCGCCCAGGAAAGGAGCGAGAACGGCAGGGCGTTGGAGAAGAAGCCCATGGCGACGGCATGGAGCCAGATCCGGCGGCCTGTCCGGCCGGCGATCTTGGGGAGCGGGATGCCCTTCGCGAAGCTGACGGCAAGAAGGAACAGCGCCGCAAGGCTCACCCGGCCTGCCACGATCCACAGGGGCGACCAGGCCCGCAGGGCGATTTCGACCGCGAGAAAGGAGCCGCCCCAGATCATCCCGAGGAAGGCGAGCTGGGCCCATTCGAGAAGGCCCGGACCGGCAGGCGGGGCGGCGGGCGGCGTGACGGACGGGGCGGGCTGTGCCTGGAGAGCGGCCATGAAACATCCTCCGGGTCGGGCGTTCCCGGGTGTGAATGGGAGCTGCCGGGAGGGCAGGGGAAGGGCGGCCCGCGGGCCGCCCTCGCATCGGTTGACGATGTTGCCTGGAAGGTCAAGCCATGAAGCCGGGTCATGCAGCTCGGGTCGTTACCCGGCAGCTCTTCAGTTCCTTTCGCGATCGACCAGCTTGCCCGCCGTGATCCAGGGCATCATCTCCCGCAGCTTCCTGCCGACCTCCTCGATCTGATGGCCGTCGTTGAGGCGGCGGGTGGCCTTGAAGAAGGGCTGGCCGACGGCGTTTTCCACCATGAAGTCGCGCACGAACTTGCCGGTCTGGATGTCGCGCAGCACTTCCTTCATCCGCGCCTTGGTTTCCTCCTTCGGCAGCACCCGCGGCCCCGAGACATATTCGCCGTATTCGGCGGTGTTGGAGATCGAATAGTTCATGTTGGCGATGCCGCCCTCATAGATGAGATCGACGATCAGCTTCACCTCGTGCAGGCATTCGAAATAGGCCATTTCCGGGGCGTAGCCGGCCTCGACGAGGGTTTCGAAACCGTTGCGGATCAGCTCGACGAGACCGCCGCAGAGCACGGCCTGTTCGCCGAAGAGGTCGGTCTCGCATTCCTCGCGGAAGGTGGTCTCGATGATGCCTGAGCGGCCGCCGCCGATTCCGGCGCAGTAGCTCAGCGCCAGATCGAGCGCGCGGCCGGTGGCATCCTGATGAACGGCGACGAGGCAGGGCACGCCCCCGCCCTTGAGGAACTCGCCGCGCACGGTATGCCCCGGCCCCTTCGGCGCCATCATGATGACGTCCACCTCGTCCTTGGGCTCGATCAGGTTGAAATGGACGTTGAGCCCGTGGGCGAAGGCAATGGCCGCGCCGGGCCGGAGATTGTCATGGACGTGTTTCCTGTAGACTTCGGCCTGAAGCTCGTCGGGGATGGTGAACATGATGAGATCGCACCAGGCGGCGGCTTCGGCGATACCCATCACCTTGAGCCCCTCGGCTTCGGCCTTGCGTGCCGAAGGCGAACCTCCGCGCAGGGCGACCACGATCTCCTTCACGCCCGAATCGCGCAGGTTGAGCGCATGGGCGTGCCCCTGGCTGCCATAGCCGAGAATGGCGACCTTCCTGTCCTTGATGAGATTGATGTCGCAATCGCGATCGTAATAGACGCGCATGTCTGCTCTCCTGTCGGGTTGGTGACGCTGGTGGGATGAAGCGCCGCTGCCACGGGGGCAGGGGCGTCCTCGGATGACAGGATGATGCCGCGAATGGTCGGAAGATGCATTGCAATTTTTCCGACATTGCACCAGAACATGAAATATCCATGCGCATTCTGGTCGATAAAAGGCATGAAAATGACAAGCGCAGCCGGAGCGCGGGCAGGGGGATGACATGGCGGGCATGATCGACGAGACCGATCGGCGCGTGCTGAGGGCGTTGCAACGCCGCCCCGACGGGACCACTGCCGAGCTTGCGGCGCTCGCCGGCGTCGCTCCCTCGACCTTCTGGCGCCGGCTCGGGCGGCTCCGGCGCCGCGGGGTGATCCGCGGCTTCCGTCGCCGGGTGAACTGGCGCGCCCTCGGATGGGGGGTGGAGGTGTCGTTGCGCTTCTCGCTCGACAAGACGCGCCCCGGCTCGATCGACCGGTTTCTGGCCGCGGCGCGTGAAATCCCCGAGGTGGTCGAGATCGCGACCTATCTGGGGCGGGTCGATGCCCGGTTGCATGTGATCGCCCGCGACATGGCGCATTACAAGGAAATCTACCACCGGAGGCTGCTTTCCCTGCCGCACGTGTCCGAGATCGAGGCGCTGATGGTGGTGGCCGAGGTGGAGCGCGTGCGGGTGCTGCCGGTCTGAGTCGCTGCGGCGAAATGCGCGGCGAAGAGTCGGCAGGCGGGTCTGCCGGGAGCGGAGGTGAAGGGGCGAAGGGCGGAAAATGCGCGGGCAGGAAGAGGATGACGGGCCGATGGCGCTCGATGCGCGGGACCGGCAGATCCTGGAGCTCCTCTGGGAGGCGGGGGATCTGACGAGCGTTGCCCTTGCCGAGCGGCTCGGTCTTTCGCAATCGGCCGTCTCGCGCCGCATGGCCCGGCTCGAGAAGGCCGGTGTGCTCGGCCCGCGCGAGGCGGTGCTCGACCGCGAGAAGCTCGGTCTCGGGGTGACGGTGCATCTCGGCGTCAAGCTGGCGGCGCGCGGTGGCACGTCCCATGTCGAGTTCGAGCGCGTTCTGGCCGCGATCCCCGAAGTGCAGCATGTGCAGCATGTGCTCGGTCGCTACGATTATCGCATCGAGGTGGTCGCGCGGGACATCGCCGATTTCGAGCGGGTGCTACGGCGGCGGATCATGGCCCTGCCGGGGCTCGGCGAGGTCGAGGCCAATGTCGTCATGTGGCGCGAGGAGCGCCCCGGCCCCCTCGGCCGGGCCTGACGAAGAAGGGCCCGGCCGCAGCCGAGCCCTTCATGCGCGGATGTCCGCCCGTTCCGCGGGCGTGCCCTATTGGGGCTTCGCCATCCATTCGCGGCCCTTGAACATGCCGTTCCAGTAGAGCCAGGGCAGGAAATTCTTCTTGAGGTGCCAGGCCGAGCGGCGCGGCCTGGTGGAATCCCAGGGGAAGGACGGCATCAGCTTGCCGCCATAGCCGAACTCGGCCAGGATGATCTTGCCGCGCTCGACCGTCAGCGGGCAGGAGCCGTAGCCGTCATATTTCGCCCACGGATCCTTGCCTTCCATGACGGCGATCAGGTTCTCGGCCACGATCGGCGCCTGCTTGCGGGCTGCGGCCGCGGTTTTGGCGTTGGGTGTCGAGGCGGCGTCGCCCAGGCTGAAGATGTTGGCATGGCGGTTGTGCTGGAGCGTGTGCTGATCGACATCGACCCAGCCGCCCTCGTTCACGAGCGGGCTGTTCTTCATGAAATCGTGCCCGGTCTGCGGCGGCACGACATGGATCATCTCGAAGGGCATCTCGACCTCGCGGGTCTCCTCTCCTTCGGTGACGGAGAAGGTCGCGACCTTGTTCGCGCCGTCGATCTTCACGAGGTTGTGGCTGAAGTCGAGATGGATGCCGTAGCGGTTGACGTAGTTCATCAGCGGCGGGACGTAGTCCGCCACGCCGAAGAGCACGCCGCCGGCGTTGCAGAAATGGATGTCGGCCTTGTCGAGCCGGCCGGTGCGGCGCCAGTGATCCGCCGAGAGATACATCGCCTTCTGCGGGGCGCCGGCGCATTTGATCGGCATCGGCGGCTGGGTGAAGAGAGCGGGGCCGCCCCGGAAATCCTGCACCAGCTGCCAGGTGTAGGGGGCGAGATCGGGCCGGTAGTTCGAGGTGACGCCGTTCCGGCCGAGAGTCTCTTCGAGCCCCTCGATCGCTCCCCAGTCGAGCTTGAGGCCGGGCGCGACGACGAGATAGTCGTAGCTCACTTCGCGCCCGTCCTCGAGATGGACGATGTTGCTCCCGGGGTCGAAACCCTCGACGCGGCCGTTGATGCGTGTGATCCCCTTCGGCCAGATGGCATCCATTGGCCTGCGGGTCTGCTCGGGTCTGAAGACCCCGCCGCCCACGAGGGTGAAACCCGGCTGATAGTAATGCACGTCCGCCGGCTCGATCACGGCGATGTCGAGGGCGGGACGACGTTTCTTCAGGCTGGCGGCGGTCGAGAGGCCGCCGGCGCCGCCGCCGACGATGACGATCTGATGCTTTTCCATGTGCAACTCCCTTTTCTCCCCGACGGTCCCGTGGGGCCGCCAGCCCTTTCTTGCCGCAGCGGCAGGGGAAAATCCAAGCCCGAAATGGCCCTGCGGACATTATGCCGCCCGTGCCTGACGCCGCCCGTGCCTGCGGAAGCGGTTGCATCGCCGGCGCCGCCGCGCCAGAAGCGGGATGGCAGCTGAAATCGGAGGACAGGCCATGACGGATCAGTGTTTCGGACCGCGGGAGGCGGGGCTCGAGGAATTTTCGGTGGTCTTCACCGACCGGGCGCTCAATCACATGTCGGCCGAGTTCCAGGAGGTCATGCGGGACATTTCCGAGGGCATGCGCGAGGTCTATCGCGGCGAGGCGGTGGCGCTCGTTCCCGGTGGCGGCAGCTATGCGATGGAAGCGGTGGCGCGGGCCTTTGCCGCCGGGCGCGAGGTGCTCGTCATCCGCAACGGCTGGTTCTCCTATCGCTGGAGCCAGATCTTCGAGGCCACCGGCCTGCCCGCGTCCGAAACCGTGCTCAAGGCGCGCCGGGTCGCCAACGACCGGCAGGCGCCCTTCGTGCCGGCGTCGCTAGACGAAATTCTCTCGGCCATCGACCGGCAGCGCCCGGCCGTCCTGTTCGCCCCCCATGTCGAGACCGCTTCCGGCATGATCCTGCCCGACGAGTGGCTCGCCGCCATCGGCAGGGCCATGCGCGATGTGGGCGGGCTGTTCGTGCTCGACTGCATCGCCTCGGGCGCGGTCTGGGTGGACATGGCCGCCGCCGGGGTCGATGTGCTGATCTCGGCGCCCCAGAAGGGCTGGTCCTCGACGCCTTCGGCCGGCATCGTCGTGATGAACGAGCGGGCCGAAAAGGCGCTGGAGATTGCCGCGGCCAGCAGCTTCGCCGGTGATCTGGGGCGTTGGCGCGCCATCATGAAGGCCTATGAGGACGGCGCCCATGCCTATCACGCCACCATGCCGACCGATGCGCTGCGCCATTTCCGCGACAACATGAAGGCGACTTTCGCCTTCGGTCTCGAAGCCGCCCGCAAGGCCCAGTGGGCGCTGGGCAACCGGGTCCGGGCCGCGCTCGCCGCCCGCGGGGTGCGGTCGGTCGCGGCCGAAGGGTTCGCGGCGCCCGGCGTCGTCGTCTCCCATACCGACGACCCGGAGATTCGCTCGGGGCGCAAATTCGCGACCGAAGGCGTGCAGATCGCGGCCGGCGTGCCGCTTGCCTGCGACGAGGGTGACGATTTCTCGAGCTTCCGCATCGGCCTTTTCGGGCTCGACAAGCTCGCCGATGTCGATGGCAAGGTGGCGCGGCTCGAGGCAGTGTTCGACAAGGTGATCGGTCCGGTCACCTGAACCCGGGCATTGCGGCTTCCTGGCCGTCTGTTCGCATCCGGGTCGCCCTTCCCCGTCCGGCTGCCGGGGGAACGGCGACGGATCCGTGACACCTATCCGAGAAGCCCCGGCCCCATACCGGCACGCATCAGCCGCTGCCGGAGGGGCGGGGTGTCCCGGATGATGCGGATGCCGATCCGCCGCAGATCCCGCAGGAGCGGCACTCCGGCGATCGAGGTCCGGTTGAGAAGGTCGATCCCCTGCACCCGCGTGCGCACGAGCCATTTGCGCCTGCGTTCATAGGCGGCGAGCATCGGGGCGTCGCCGAGGGAGGCGGCATCGGCCACGGCCGGATCCAGCAGGGCGGTGATGTCGGCCAGCGAGAGGTTGAGCCCCTGGGCGCCGATCGGCGGGACGACATGGGCGGCTTCGGCCACGAGCGCCGTGCGCGGCCCCGTCAGCCGATGGGCGAAACGGGTGATGATGGGCCACAGGGCGATCGGCCCTTCGACCGTCAGCGGTCCCAGAAGGCCGCCGGACCGTTCGGTCGCCTCCTTTGCCAGCGCCTCGGGCGCAAGCGCATGCCGTCGCCGCTGCTCGGGTCCGCGATCCATCCAGACGACGGCCGATCGGTGGCGCCCGTCCTCACCGTCGGGCAGGGGCACGAGGGTGAAGGGGCCGCCCGAGCGGTGGATCTCGGTCGAGACATGGCCGTGGGGCCGTGGATGGGAGGCCGAGAAGACCAGCGCCTTCTGGCCGTAGCGCCATGTGGTGGTGCGGATGCCGAGCCGGGTGCGGATGGGGGAGTCGCGCCCGTCGGCGGCGATCACGAGATCGGCCTTCACGCGGCTGCCGTCGGACAGGGTGACGAGGGCCTCGCGCGTGCGCGGCAGGATGTCGGCAACCCCGACTCCGGGCCGGAACGTGGCCAGCGGCAGCGTTGCCAGATGGGCGAGGATCTCCCGCCGCAGAAGCCAGTTGGGCAGGTTCCAGCCGAAGGGGCTGTCGGAGATCTCGGCGGCGTCGAAGTCGGCGATCTCCCGTATCTCTCCCTGCCGCCCTCCGGCTTCGACGATTCGCATGATCTGCAACGGGGCGGCATGGGGAGCGAGGCGCGGCCAGAGCCCGATGCGCTCGAGGAGGGCGCGGGAAGGTTGCATGAATGCCGTGGTTCGGATGTCGGCACCCGGGGCCCTTTCCTCGGTCACGGGCGGGGCCGGATCGACGCACAGGGTGCGAAAGCCGTTCGCCGCAAAGGCCGTGGCGGCCACGAGCCCGGCGATGCCGCCTCCGGCCACGAGCACGTCGGTGGTTTCGCAAGTGGCGGTCGGGGATGCAGCGCCTCCAGCGGGTGCCATCGAAATCACTCCTCGAGCAGCTGGCCGAGGAAAGCGGCCAGATCGTCGGTCACATGGTGCACATGGGGATGGGCCCGGGGAGCATCGCCCGTGCCACTCTCCCGATCCTGCCGGACGAGGACGGTGCGCATCCCGCGGGCATGGGGCACGGCGAGGTTGCGCGGGTCGTCCTCGAACATGGTGGCCTGCCGGGGAGAGATGCCGGCTGCGGCGATCACGAGGTCATGGGCCCTGGCTTCGGGTTTCGGGGCGAAGCCGGTTTCCTCGATGCCGAAGACCGCATCGAACAGCTCCGCAAGACCCCGGGCCTCGAGCACCCTTTCGGCATAGCCCTTCGGGCCGTTTGTGTGGACGATGCGCCTGCCCGGCAGGGCGGCAATGCGTGCGGCGAGGATGGGGTCCGGGGCGAGCGGGGAGAAGTCGATGTCGTGCACCGCGTGAAGATAATCGTGGGGATCGATGCCGTGTTCGCGCATCAGCCCGGCAAGGGTGGTGCCATGACGTTGCCAGTAATGGCGGCGCAGATGGTCCGCTCTCTCCCGATCGACACCGAGCGCTTCCATCACGAAGCGGGTCATCCGTGCCTCGATCTGATCGAAGAGCCGCATCGAGGGCGGATAGAGCGTGTTGTCGAGATCGAAGATCCACGCGGCCTCCCCGTCGTCTTCCGGCGGGACGGGCACGATGGGCGTTTGCGTCCGGGCCTCCTCCATGAGGGTCTTGTGCGCCGCCCTTGCGGCGGGATCAAGGGGCATCCCGATGCAAGCCCGCTTGACGGCGCCGCGCTCGGGGGCTTTTGAAGAAAGGGGGACGGATCCGGAGCGATTCGCCGCCCTCCAGGCGAACCCCGAGCCGAGGGAAGCTCATGGCAAGGCAGGGCAGCGCGGCGCGCGACGGTCAGAAGGATGCCTACGATCTCATTCTCGAGGCGATCGACGTCGGCATCTACAAGCCCGGGGACCGGTTGGTCGAGAGCGAGCTTGCCGAGCGCTTCGGCATGTCGCGCACCCCGATTCGCGAGGCGTTGCAGCGGCTGGAGATCCAGTCGCTGCTGACGCGCGACGGGCGCAGCCTGATCGTCGCCTCGCTCGATCACAACCAGCTGTCGGAACTTTATGCCGTTCGCACCGAACTCGAGGCGCTCGCGGCGCGGCTGGCGGCGCGTCATGCCGCTCCGGAGGAGATGCGGGTGCTGCGGGAAATGGTGACCCAGGACCGCAGGCTCGTGGGAGATGCCCAGGCCATGGCCCGCGCCAATCGCCGCTTTCACAACCAGCTGCATCTGGCGAGTCACAACCGCTACCTCGTGCAGCAGCTCGATCTCGTCTATCGTTCGATGGCGCTGATGGCGACGACCTCCCTTGCGGTTCCGGGCCGGGACCGGGAGGCGCTCGAGGAGCACGAAGCCATCGTTTCGGCCATCGAGCGGCGGGACGAGGTGGCCGCGGACGAGGCGCTCAGGCGTCATCTCTCGCGCGCCTTCGAGACCCGGCTGCTTCTGGGCGCGGGCGAGGTGCCGGCGGCCGATGCGCTGGCGTCTCCCCCCGGCAAGGGAGGAACTGGGGGCTGAGCGGCTGACTGCCCGGCAGGGCGGAGTGCCACCGGCGATGCCATCTGATGCGCCAGCGAGGAGGCGGCCCGAAGTTTGCCGGGACAGCCGGAGGCGTCAGCGAGAAGCGCGCCGGGCACGTCACCGGGGGTGGCGGAGCGGTCGTCACCGAAGGAGTGCCGGGCCGGGAACGGCGCCCGCCGCAAGAAGCGGTCGTGCCTCCGCGGTGTCTCCGGCAAGGCGCTGCCGATCGCTTCAGGCCGATGGGGCGGCCCGCCGTCCCTGCCCGGTGTCGCCGCCGCTGATAGTGGCCGTTCCTTCCGTTCCCCTCCGGCTCGTTCCGTGCTCGGTCTTGTCCCAGTGCCAGGGGCGGAAGGGCAGTTCCCACAGCGCCTTCATCAGGGCGATGCTAGCCATCGGCCAGTAGAAGCCGAGCGTCGGCAGCCACCAGCGATGGGTCCGCAGATGCGGCGGGGCCAGGGCGACGAAGCCGGCAAGATACTGCACCAGCGCGCTGCCGAGAAAGAAGCCGAGAAGCACTCTGCCGCTCGCGGGAGGCAGGCCGGCAAGGACGAGAAGCGGGTGATGCAGGCCGGCGAACTCCATCCACATGGTCCAGTAGAGCGGCGCCAGCAGGAAAGCGCAGAGCGTGCCGGCGAAATGGGCGTTGAGCGCCAGAATGGCCCGCCAGCCGAAGGCCCGCACCGCCGCGCGCGGATGGCGCATGTGGGTGATCCAGGTGACGGCATAACCCTTGAGCCAACGCGAGCGTTGCCGGATCCAGCGCCAGGGGCGGTGATTGGCTTCCTCGAAGGTGGTGGTCGGCAGCAGCTGCGTCTCCCATCCTTCGCGGGCGAGACGCAGGCCGAGATCGGCGTCTTCGGTGACGTTGTGCGCGTCCCAGCCGCCGACGGCCTCGAGCACGTCGCGGCGCACATACATCGTCGTGCCGCCTAGCGGCACCGGCAGGCCGAAACGCGCGAAGGCCGGCAGGACGATGCGGAACCAGGTGGCATATTCGATGGTGAAGCAGCGTGCGATCCAGTTTTCCCTGCCGTTGTAGAAGTCGAGCGTGCCTTGCACGCAGGCCAGTCGCGCGCCACCGGCGGCGAAGGCGGCGGCGATGCGCAGCAGCTGGTCGGGCTCGGGCCGGTCCTCCGCGTCGAGCACGCCGACGATGTCTCCCCGCGCTTCGGGCAGGGCAAAGTTGAGCGCGCGCGGCTTGGTCTGCACCCGGCCCCCGGGAACGATCACCACCCGGGCATTTGCAGGCAGTCGGTAACGGGCAAGGGATGCGCGGGTCAGGGTGTCGTCCGCCTCGGTGATCAGCAGGAATTCGCATTTCGAGGGCGGGTAATGAAGCTGTTCGAGGGCGGCGAGAAGCTGGGCGAGGGTGCCGTTCTCGCGGTGAAGCGGCAGCATCAGCGTGATGAAAGGCAGGGCGCGCCGATCCGGCGGAGGGGGCGTTTCCGGGCGGGGACGGCAGGCGGCAAGAAGCCCGAGCAGCCGCAGGGTGATGTTGGCGCCGAGCGTCGCGAAGGCGACGACGACGACGGCGAGGGCCGCCCCTGCGGGAAAGGCGGCGGCTGCAAGTGCCACGATCAGCCCGGCGAGGACGAGTGCGGCGGGCCGGATCGGCCGCAGCCAGCTGCGACAGCTTTTCGTGTGCGGGCAGAGGTTCTCGGCCCGGGCCACGAGAGCCGCCGCATGGGCCGCATGAACGGTGCGGCGGATCTGTTCCCGCGGGGCGATCACGAAAGCCGCGGGCAGCGCCTCGCGTGCGGCGAGATCGACCGGGTCGGCCACCGCCCAGACGATCCGGCCCGCCTCCTCGCGCCACGGCACCGCATCATGGCGAAGACACGCGACCGGGTCGGCGGCAGCGAGCAGGGCCGGCATGGGAGGACTGGCGGCAAGGTCGATTCGGGGGATGGCCAGATCGTCGGACAGAAGCGCGGCGAAGCCGGCATCGTCGATCAGGCCGCGTGCCCGCAGGGCCAGTTCGGGCCGCGTGCCCTCGGCGCGGGCCAGAACCAGCCCCCGGGCCCGGAGCGCATCATCGACCGGCGGGGAGGGTGACCCGCGGAGCGCCCGGCCGTCGGCCGGGACGAAGGCCGTTTGCGGCAATTCGCCGAAGCCCGATGCTCCGCCCGTCCGTTTCCGCGATGTGGGTTCCCTGCGCGTGCGCCCCATCGTCCCCCTCCCGGGGGCAGCTATGCATGCGGATGGTTAAGAGATCGTTAAGGGGGGCGAGAATGGGCGCGACCGGACAAGGCGCCGTCTCGACCGGAATTTCGGGGGCACCCTTCCCTCGTGCCAACGCTCCGGCCGGTCGGGGAGCATTCCCCGTCTTCCCGTCGCTCTCCTCCCGAGGGATGCCGGCGGCGGGGCGGTCTTTCGCGGGGTCAGCCCGCGATCGGGCCACCCATCGCCTCGACGAAACGGTCGAAGAGATAGGCGCTGTCCTGCGGGCCGGGACTCGCTTCGGGGTGATATTGCACGGAAAAGACGGCCCGGTCGGTCATGCGGATGCCGCAATTGGTGCCGTCGAAGAGCGAGACGTGGGTTTCGATCACCCCTTCGGGCAGCGAGGCGGTGTCCACCGTGAAACCGTGGTTCATCGATGTGATCTCGACCCTTCCGGTTTCCAGATTCTTCACCGGATGATTGGCGCCGTGATGGCCGTGATTCATCTTGACCGTCCGGGCGCCGAGGGCGAGGGCCAGCATCTGGTGCCCGAGGCAGATGCCGAAGATCGGCAGGTCGGTCCGTTCGAGGAGATGGCGGATCATCGGCACGGCGTATTCGCCGGTGGCGGCCGGGTCGCCCGGGCCGTTCGACAGGAACACCCCCTCGGGTTCGTGCGCAAGGATGTCTTCGGCGGTGGCGGTGGCGGGCAGCACGGTGACGTCGCAGCCGGCCGAGGCCAGCGAGCGCAGGATGTTTCGCTTGGCGCCGTAATCGACCGCCACCACGCGCCGACCGGGGCCGCTGCGCCTGCCGTAGCCTTCGGGCCAGCGCCAGCGCGTCTCGTTCCACCGGTAGGTCTGCCCACAGGTGACCTCCCTGGCGAGATCGAGCCCTTCGAGCCCGCGGAAGGCCAAGGCTTCTGCCCGCAGCGCCTCCAGATCGAAATCGCCGTTCGGATCATGGGCGATGACGGCGTTGGGCGCGCCCTGCTGACGGATCGCCCGGGTCAGCCGCCGCGTGTCCACCCCGCCGATGCCGATCCGGCCCTGCCGCTCGAGCCATGTGCGCAGCGGTGCGGAGGCGCGCCAGTTGGAAGGTTCGGTCGGTCGCCAGTGCACCACCATGCCTTCGGCGAAGGCGGCGCGCGATTCGTCGTCTTCGGGGTTGACGCCGACATTGCCGACATGGGGGAAGGTGAAGGTCACCACCTGCCCGGCATAGGACGGGTCGGTCATGATCTCCTGGTAGCCGGTCATGGCCGTGTTGAAGACGAGTTCGGCCGCCACCGAGCCGACGCGGCCGAAGCCTTCGCCATGAAAGACGGCGCCATTGGCCAGAACGATGCAGCCTGTGGGCTTGCCGGAGGGGGAGGACATGGCGTTTCCTGTTTCCTGAAGGGCTCTGCGCCACGGGAGGGGCGCGCCTGCCGCCCGATCGGCCGACAGATACGGATTGACCGCTCCATGGTCAAGCGGCGCCGACCGGGGGCGAGGCTTGAGAAGGGGGGGATCACGGGCTATTGTCCCCCGGCCGGCAGAGCGCGCCGGTGCTGCAACGGATGATGCCATGAGCACCGAGGATCGGACAGGGGAAGAAGGCGGGCCCGGCCTGCGGCAGCGGCTGCGCGAAGCGCTCAGGGAGGCGATGCGTTCGCGGCAGACGGTGCGGCTTTCCACCCTGCGGCTGATCGATGCGGCGATCAAGGATCGGGACATCGCGGCCCGTGGCGAAGGCAACAGCGAGGGTATCCCGGATGCGGAGATCCTCGCCGTCCTCGGCAAGATGATCAGGCAACGTCAGGAGAGCGCCCGGGCCTATGAGGAGGGCGGCCGTCTCGAGCTGGCGGAGAAGGAGCGCGACGAGATCGGCGTCATCGAGGAGTTCCTGCCCCGGCAGCTGACCGACGAGGAGATGGTGAAGGCGATCGACGAGGTCATCCGGGCCGAGAAGGCCGAAACGATCCGTGACATGGGCCGGGTGATGGGGGCGCTCAAGGCCCGCTATGCGGGCCGGATGGACTTCGCCAGGGCCGGGAAGCTGGTGAAGGAACGGCTCGGCTGAGCGCCGGGGACATGTGGCGCCGGAAAGGGGCCGTGCCGAGGATCCTTCGGTTTGCCGCCCGCTCGAAGGGGGGTGTGCGGCCCTGTCCTATTCGGGATATTTTCGTCTTGCCCTGGCGATGGCAAGCGGGCGGCCGGTGCGGCTGCCGAGCGCGGTCGCCGTCCATTCATAGGTATGAACGCCGTCGGGCGGGCAGGGGGAGCGGTATGTGAAGGCGCCGGGTGCGATCTCCTTCTGGCCGGTATAGCGCACGACGCCGCCGCCGTGATCGTATTGCGGCACGTCGAGATCCTTCAGGCGGAAGCGGATGTATTTCGTGCCTTCGGGCACATCCTCGAGCACGAAGCGCGGATTGGCGACCGTGTCAGGATGGCCCGAGGTGCAACGCTCCAGCCCCTTCCAGTCGAAACGGATCCCGAAAGCGGATGCCGGGCCCGCTGCGAGGAGGAGAGCAGCGGCCGCGGCCGCGATGGCGTGTCTGCCCATGACGAATTCCTCCCCTCGGCTGATGAAGCTCGGGCAAGGGTAACACGGCATGCGGCCGGGGCAAGGCGGAGGCGGGAAGATGCCGGCAGGAGACGTCATTCCTTGCTCGCGGTCTTGCCGCGCGATGGCGGCAGTCGGGCACCGGTGGTCGGTGGGGCGGTGCGTGACGGCGGACTCACCCGAAGCCGTTCGGCGCCGTGGCGCTGCGTGCGCGGGTGATCGCATTCTCGAGCGCGTCCTTCAGTTCGCACCGTTCCTCCGGGGTCAGGAAGGCGCCGAGCTCGATCTCCCGGCCGCTGCCCTTGAGGGTGAGATAGTTCTCGACCGGGCCGTCCTGCCGGAGGGTGATGCGCACCCAGTAGGGGTTGGCTTCCCAACGGCGGGTGGTCCCGTCGGGTTCGTGGCGGACGACGCGGATCTCCTCGGGGGTGATCTCGACCAGCTCGACCAGCGTTCCGTCGTGGTAATTGCGTTCGATGAACCACCAGGTGGCGGCGAGGGCGACGAGGGTGAAAGGCAGGAGCATCCAGAGATGCACCGTGCCGAGAAAGGCGGCGAGCGGCACGGTGAAGGCAAGCCAGGTCATCAGCAGGAAGCCGTAGAAGCCGGCGCGGCTGAGAGAACGGTGCGGCCAGATCTCGAAGGTGAAGCGCAGTCCTCCGGCCCGTTCGAAGGGCGCAGATGAAGAGGCCCCGGAAATCTCCGAGGCCTCCTCCCTGTTCGTCTGATGCAGTTTCCAGGGCATCAGTGGTGCTTCGCGGTGTCCCACATGTCCGGGGTCGGAAGCGTCTCGAAAGTGTGCTCGGGCGGCGGCGAAGGCAGCTTCCACTCGAGCGTGTCGGCCGGCAGATGCCAGTAGTTGTCCTCGGCGACGCGGCGGCCGGCGAAGATGGTGTAGAACACCACGCCGATGAACCACACGAAGGAAGCGAAGCCGATGAAGGCGCCGATCGACGACAGGTAGTTCCAGTCGGCGAAGGCCTCCGGGTAGTCGATGTAGCGCCGCGGCATGCCCTGACGGCCGAGGAAGTGCTGCGGGAAGAAGGTCAGGTTGGTCCCGATGAAGAACAGGATGAAGTGCAGCTTGCCCGCCCATTCGGGATACTGCCGCCCCGACATCTTGCCGATCCAGTAGTAGATGCCGGCGAAGATCGCCATCGCGGCCCCGATCGCCATCACGTAGTGGAAGTGCGCCACGACGTAGTAGGTGTCGTGATAGACCCGATCGAGCGGCGCCTGGCTGAGCACGATGCCGGTCACGCCGCCGACGGTGAACATGAACAGGAAGCCCCAGGCGAACAGCATCGGCGTCCTGAACTCGATCGAGCCGCCCCACATCGTGGCGATCCAGGAGAAGATCTTGATGCCGGTCGGCACCGCGATCACCATGGTCGCCAGCATGAAATAGGCCTGCTGGGTGACGCTCATGCCCATGGTGTACATGTGGTGCGCCCACACGACGAAGCCGAGGGCGCCGATCGCGATCATCGCCCAGACCATCGGCAGGTAGCCGAAGATCGGCTTGCGCGAGAAGGTCGAGACGACATGAGAGATGATGCCGAAGCCCGGCACGATCATCATGTAGACCTCGGGATGGCCGAAGAACCACAGGAGGTGGGCATAGAGAACCGGGTCACCCCCACCGGCCGGGTCGAAGAAGGTCGTGCCGAAGTTGCGATCCGTGAGCAGCATGGTCACGGCGCCGGCGAGCACCGGCAGCGACAGGAGAATCAGCCACGCGGTGACGAAGATCGACCAGGGGAACAGCGGCGTCTTGAACAGCGTCATGCCCGGCGCGCGCATGTTCAGGAAGGTGGTGATCATGTTGATCGCCCCGAGGATCGACGAGACGCCCGAAAGGTGCACCGCGAAGATCGCCATGTCCATCGCCATGCCGGGTTCGGTGGTCGAGAGCGGGGCGTAGAGCACCCAGCCTACGCCGGTTCCGGTGCCGTCGCCGCCCGGCGCGAACATCGACAGCGTGCCGAGGGTGGCGCCGGCCATATAGAGCCAGTAGCTGAGGTTGTTCATCCGCGGGAACGCCATGTCCGGCGCGCCGATCATCAGCGGCATGAAGTAGTTGCCGAAGCCCCCGAAGAGCGCCGGAATGACCACGAAGAACATCATCAGGATGCCGTGGGCGGTGATGAACGTGTTCCACATGTGGCCGTTGGGCGTGCATTCGGCTGCCGGGTCGGCGATCAGGCGCGCGCCCTCGAGGCACATGTATTGCACGCCGGGCTCCATGAGCTCCATGCGCATGTAAACGGTGAAGAGGACCGAGACGAACCCGAAGAAACCGGCGGTGAAGAGGTAGAGGATGCCGATGTCCTTGTGGTTCGTCGACATGAACCACCGAACGAAGAAGTTCGGCCGTTCATGGTGGTCGTGTGCGTGGGTGGCTGCGTCTGCCATCTCGTTTTCTCCTGACACGTCCCAGTTAGAATGTCTTGGCCCCCGAGCGCGGCGGGGGCGGTGCCGCCTTGATAAACGCCTCGCCGTGGCGGCTCAACAAAATATCCCCCCGAAAGGGCAGTTTGTCGCAAAAAAAGCCGGCCCTTCGCGCGAAGGGCCGGCCTTTCCCATCGCGCCGGGCCGGCGGGCGACGGCACCCCTCCCTCTCGGCGCGAATCGCGTTCACTCGCTCTTGGCAACCGAGGCGAGATAGGCGGCCACGTCCTCGCCGCCCTTGCGCAGCTTGAAGGACATCTTCGACTTGCCGCCCAGGTATTTCTTCGGATTCGCCACGAACTTGGCGAGCTCCTCCTCGGACCAGACGAGGCCGTTCTCGCCGGCGGCCTTGAGAGCCTTCGAATACTTGTAGCCTTCATAGGAGCCGGCCTTGCGACCGATCACGCCGTAGAGGTTGGGGCCGACCTTGCCGCCCTTGACGATGGCGGTGCCGTCCGGCGCGACGATCGCATGACAGGACTTGCATTTCTTGAAGATCTTTTCGCCCTTGGCCGGATCGCCCCCGGCATGGGCGGCGGTGGCCAGGCCGAGGGCGGCAATGGCGAGCGTGAGAGCGCGTTTCATCGGAATCCTCCTCAGGATGAGAACGGGTTGAACGAAGCCGATCCGGCTGACGATCCGTGCATCCGTGGGGGGGAGCACGGAAGGCGGCTCCTTATTTGCACAGGGCATGAGGATTTTCCAGAGGGCCGCTCCGCGGGGCGGGGCGTGCCCTCACGGGCGGCGGGGCGGCCGGCATCGGGTTCCGGTGATGGGGCGCGATGCCCGAGGCGCCTTCAGCCGAACATCGCGTCCGCCGTGGCAAGGAGCGCCGCGTCGAACGCGGCCATGTCCGCCCGATGCCCGAGATCGGCAAGACTCGTCACCCCGTGGCCGCGAATGCCGCAGGGCACGATGCCGGCGAAATGGGACAGGTCGGGATCGACATTGACCGCGAAGCCGTGAAAGCTCACCCAGCGGCGCAGACGGATGCCGATGGCGGCGATCTTGTCGTCGCGCAAGGTGCCGTCCGCGAGGGGGGGCTTGTCGGGGCGCGGCACCCACACCCCGACGCGGTCGGGGCGGATCTCGCCGCGGACGCCGAATTCGGCCAGCGCGCCGATCACCCAGCGCTCGATCCGGGCGACGAAGGCGCGCACGTCGCGACCGCGCCGCCCGAGATCGAGCATGAGATAGACCACCCTCTGGCCGGGGCCGTGATAGGTGAACTGGCCGCCGCGACCGGCCTCGAAGACCGGGAAGCGATCGGGGTCGATCAGATCTTCCCGCCGGGCCGAGGTGCCGGCGGTATAGAGCGGCGGATGCTCGAGGAACCAGACGGCTTCCTGCGCCTTCCCCTCGGCGATGGCGGCGACCCGTTCTTCCATCGCCGCGAGTGCGGCAGGGTAAGGCACGAGCGCCTCCGAGCGCCACCACTCGACGCCCGGCACCGCCGCCGCGCCCGCCGCGAAGGGGCGGGCGGCGGGGAAGGGAGGCAAGGCGGCAGGGGCGACGGATCGCTTCATCGCCTGCCCCTTCACCGGCCGTAGAAAGCGCGAATCGCCCCGGTGATCCGGTCGATCTGCGCATCGGTGAGTTGTGCGGCGGAGGGCAGCCACAGGCCGCGCCGGCCGACCTCCTCGGCAACCGGGAAATGCCCCGGTCGGTCATAGGCCTTCTGCCGGTGGATCGGCGGATACATCACCCGCGTGCCGATCCCCGCCGCCTCGAGATGCGCCTGCAGCCGCTCGCGCGCCTCGACCATCACGTCGATGAACCAGGGCGTGGTGTGCTCGAGATCCTGATCGAAGAAGCGCACCTCCGGCACGTCGGCCAGGTTGTGCCGGTAGCGGCGGTAGATCTCGCGCTTGCGCTCGACACGCCAGGGCAGCTTCTTCATCTGCTCGAGACCCACCACCGCCTGCAGCTCGGTGAACTTGAAGTTGTAGCCGATCTCGTCGTGGATGTCGGTGCCGCCGCGGACGCGGCCGAAATCCTTGAGCCGGCGCAGACGACGGGCGATGGTGTCGTCATCGGTGATCAGCGCGCCGCCCTGCCCGGTGGAGATGATCTTCGGCGCCGAGAAGGAGAAGGATCCGACCGCCCCCTTGAGCCCCATATGGGTGCCGTCGGGATAGCGCGAGCCGAGAGACTGTGCGCTGTCCTCGATCAGGATCAGCCCCTTCTCGGCGCACAGGCGCCGGAAGGCTTCGATGCCGGCTTCGGGATAGCGGCCGTTGGCGGTGACCAGCATGATCGCCCGTGTGCGCGGACCGATGGCGGCCCGGGCGGCGTCGATGTCCATGCACAGCGTTCCCGGCTCGACATCGACGAAGACCGGCCTGGCGCCGATCATCTGCACCGAATTGGGGGTGGCGATCATGGTGAAATCGGGCACGATCACCTCGTCCCCGGCTCCGATGCCGGCGGCCAGGGCGGCGAGCGTGAGGCTGACGGTGCCGTTGTTGGTGACGATGCAATGCCGGGCGCCGGTGTAGTCGGCAATCGCCTGCTCGAAAGCGGCCGTGCGCCGGAACTCGGTTAGGAAGCCGTCCTCTTCCATGTATTCGGCCAGGGCGCGCTTCTCTTCCTCGCCGAACCATGGGCGCATCTGCATGATGAATTCGTCTTTGTCACTCATCGCGAGTGGCCTCCACGTTCAGGCTGATCAGAAGACCGTTTTCCTTGTCCATGTGGGGATAATAGGCTTGGCTGTGATCGTCGTGGTCCTTGTGAACCGTCTGGCGCCAGTCGTAGCGGCGCACGTCGCAAAAGCCGTTTTCCTCGAGCAGCGCCGCGAGATCGGCGAAATTGTAGACGGTGCGATGATAGAGCGTGCGTGGCCCCTCGGGGGTCTCGATCTCCATGCGGCCGTAGAGCGGGCCGAGAATCGTGCCGAGCGTGCCGCTGCGCCGATAGACCTCGATCAGGGCGTCGAAGTCGGGCACCGCGAGGCGCAGCGTTCCGCCGGGGCGCAGCACCCGGCGCCACTCGGCCAGCACGCGGGCGGCCTCGATGCGGTCGAAATATTCCAGAACGTGGCTGGCGTAGATGATGTCGGCCGCGCCGTCTTCGAACATCGAGAGATCGTCCACCGAGGTCTTGTGGTCGATATGGGGCATGTCGCACAGATCGACATGGACCCAGCCGGGGATGTAGCGGTGCCAGCAGCCCAGGTGAAGTTTCATGGCTCAGCCCTCGAACTTGGTCTTGTCGGTCTCGACATCCACGAAGGGGCCGTTCTTGCTCTCGATGATCTGGGTGTCGTCCTCGAGGATCTCGTAGCCGTGGCCGCCATAGGCGAAGACGGCCAGGTCGCCTTCCCTCAGCACCAGATCGCGCAGGAAGCTGCGATCTTCGGCATAGAGCAGCACCCGCATGGCGCCCCGGCGCACATAGACGCTCTCCATCGTGCGGCCGCCGGGGCGGTCGAAATCGTTGTGGATGTGGCTGGCGAGCTTCCTGCCCCGGTCATACCACCAGGTGCCGACCTGGATGAAGAGCTCGTTCGGGGTGATGAAGTCGAGCCCCTTCTTCCAGTCCTCGCTGCGGTGGATGATCGAGATGATCCTGCCGTCATGTTCGATGATTTCGGTCATGGGAGCCTCAATGGAGAATGGCGGATGGAAGGAGGTGGCCGCGGGCGCCGGCGGCTTCATGTCAGGCGCGCATCGCGGGGGGAGAGGATCGGGTCGTCCGTCGGCCAGTCGATGCCGAGCCGCGGATCGTTCCAGGCGACGGTAAACTGCTCGTCGGCATCGACGTAGTCGCCCTCATAGGCCAGCTTGTAATGATAGACCGCTTCGGGAGAGGAGACGTAATAGGCGTTGCCCATGCCGGGGGGGATGAGGACGAGCTTCTGGTCGTGGCGGTTGATGACGAAACGCTCGTGGCGCAGGTAGCTGGGCGAGTCGGGGCGCATGTCCACCACGACCTGATGGATCTCTCCGTACACGCAGGTCACGAGCTTCCACGACTTGTGGTCGCCGTGGATGCCGCGCAGCACGTTGTTCCAGGAGAGGGAGAACTTGTCGTGCACGAAGCGCAGCCCCTCGGGCAGGAGCGCGCCGATCTCCCGTTCCAGATAGGAGGTCCAGATGGTGCCGCGGGTCTCCTCGAACACGTCCGGCGTGATGATCCGTACGCCCTGGAGGATCCGGCTCTCCTCTATCCTGAAATCGAATCCCATTTCGTCACCGCCCGTGTTTCATCATGCGCGTGCCGGAAGCCGCCGCCCGGCCGCCCCCTCGTCCTGCATGCTTGCAGCATACCGGCAGGGTGTTTCACAACCCCCATTCCCCCGGCCGGCGGAGCGTGCCTTCTCGCGCGAATGAGGGGAGGTGCAAAAAACCGCTCCCGCCCCCTTCACATTTCCCGAGTCACTCGCTAAATGACCCCTCGCCAGCCAGACGTGCGGTCGTGGCGGAACTGGTAGACGCGCAGCGTTGAGGTCGCTGTGGGGTAAAACCCGTGGAGGTTCGAGTCCTCTCGACCGCACCAGCTGGCGCCTTTCCGTCCTTCTCTCCATCCGTGGACGATCCGCGGCCATCGGGCCGGGGCCGCCTTCGGTCGCGCCCGACGATGGGTCCGCACCCGCCCCGTGCTTCCCGGAAGCGGGGATCCTGGCGTGACTGATTCTCCCCTCCTGCGCTTGTTGCCCGTGCGGGTGGCGCATGCCGGTTGAGGAGGGGGCGTCGCTCGTGCCTCATTTTCGGTCGCGGCGAGGCGGTCGGAGGAATGAATGGCGCTGCGGCTTGCGCCGCGGCCGCCAATGATGTTTGTTTGAGCCAAATTCCGCCCCCGCGAAGGGGCGCAACAGGGAGAGCGGGCCGTGGCGACTGACGACGCATTCGTCGTGTTCGATCGTGTGCAGAAAAGTTACGACGGGCGCACGCTGGTCGTGAAGGATCTCAACATCTCCATCGGCCGTGGCGAGTTCCTCACCATGCTCGGCCCGTCCGGTTCGGGCAAGACCACCTGTCTGATGATGCTGGCCGGCTTCGAGGTGCCGACCCATGGCGAGATCCGGCTCGACGGACAGCCGATCAACGACATTCCCCCTCACAGGCGCGGTATCGGCATGGTGTTCCAGAACTATGCCCTCTTTCCGCACATGACGGTGGCCGAGAACCTGTCCTTCCCCCTCGAGGTGCGGGGGATCGGGAGAGAGGAACGCGAAGGCAAGGTGCGCCGTGCGCTCGAGATGGTGCAGATGGAGGAATTCGCCACCCGGCTGCCGGGGCAGCTGTCGGGCGGCCAGCAGCAGCGCATCGCTCTTGCCCGCGCCCTCGTCTTCGAGCCCGAGCTCGTGCTCATGGACGAACCGCTGGGCGCGCTCGACAAGCAGCTGCGCGAGCACATGCAATACGAGATCAAGCATCTGCACGAGCGGCTCGGCATCACCGTGGTCTATGTCACCCATGACCAGTCCGAGGCGCTCACCATGTCGGACCGGATCGCCGTCTTCAATGACGGGGTGATCCAGCAGCTTTCCACTCCCGAAGATCTCTACGAGCGCCCCGAGAACAGTTTCGTCGCCCAGTTCATCGGCGAGAACAACAAGCTCGAAGGGGAGGTGGTCGCGCTCGAGGGGGATGTCGCCACCGTGCGGCTGGCCGACGGGGCGCTCACGAAGGCCCTTGCCGTCCGGGTGGAAGGGCCGGGCAGCCCGACGCTCTTGTCGCTTCGGCCCGAGCGCGTGCGGCTCGGCGAAAGCGGCGGCGAGAACCGGGCCACGGCCGAGATGCTCGAGATGATCTATCTTGGCGACCATATCCGCTGCCGTGCCCGCGTGCATGGCAACGACGAGTTCATCATCAAGGTGCCCAACAATTCGGGCCACCCGCCCATCATGGTAGGGCAGACGATGCCCGTGAGCTGGGCGGTCGAGGATTGCCGCGCTCTCGATCCGTTGTGACGGGGCAGGCGATGGCGCACCGCCGCCGGTGGTGCGCAGGCAGGTGACGCCCCGTCCTCGGGCGCGGGTGTCGGCAGGACAGGGAGAAACCCGTCAGGAGCACTGCAAGAGGAAACTGCACAGGAGAGGAAGATGAAGAAACTGCTGATGACAGGGGCGGCCGTCCTCGGCCTTGCCACCGCGGCCCTTGCGGGCAACGACCGCGAGATCGTGGTGATGAGCTGGGGCGGTGCCTACACCAAGAGCCAGGTCGAGGCCTATGGCAAGCCCTTCACCGCGAAGACCGGGATCAAGGTGATCTGGGTCGATGCCGACAACCCCGCCACGCCGATCAAGGCGCAGGTCGAGGCCGGCAACGTCTCCGTGGACGTGGCCGATGTCGAGCGTTCCGACGCCGTGCGCCTGTGCGACGAAGGGCTGCTCGAGGAGCTTCCGGTCGACGAGCTGCCGCCGGCGCCCGATGGCACCCCGGCCAGGGACGACTTCATCGGCGATTCCCTGACCGACTGCGCCGTGCCCAACATCGTGTGGTCCACCGTCGTGGCCTATGACACCACGCGGTTCAAGGAAGCGCCGAAGACCATCGCCGACTTCTTCGATCTCGCGAAGTTCCCCGGCAAGCGCGGTCTGCGCAAGAGCGCCAAGGCCAACCTCGAAATGGCGCTGATGGCCGATGGCGTGCCGGCCGACAAGGTCTATGAGGTGCTGTCCACCCCCGAAGGGGTCGATCGGGCCTTCAGGAAGCTCGACACCATCAAGGATCAGATCGTCTGGTGGGAAGCCGGGGCGCAGCCGCCGCAGCTGCTGGCCGATGGCGAGGTGGCGATGACCACCGCCTACAACGGCCGGATCTTCAACGCCATGGTGGCGGAGAACAAGCCCTTCGCCATTCTCTGGGATGGTCAGATCATGGACTTCGACATGTTCGTCATGCCGAAGGGGGCTCCCCACAAGAGCGACGCCTGGGAGTTCATCAAGTTCGCTACCGACACCCAGCGGCTGGCCGATCAGGCGAGGTACATTTCCTACGGTCCGGCGCGGAAGTCCTCGGCGCCGCTCGTCGGCAAGTACAAGGACGGCAAGACCGACATGAAGCCCCACATGCCGACGGCGCCGGAGAACCTGAGGAACGCGCTCGTCAACGATTTCGAGTTCTGGGCCGACCACGACACGGAGCTCAACGAGCGGTTCAACGCCTGGCTCGCCCAGTAAGGGCGCCTGCCTGCCGCCTCGCGCGGCCGTGTCACCGTCCGGCGCGGCGCGTCCGCGCCGGACCTCCCCGCCGGCAAGCGTTCCCGCCCGGCCGGGCGCGGGCATCTCGGTGGAGGAACGTTTGCCCGCGGGGAGTGCCTGTCGGGTCCTCCGGATCGGGGGGCACGCCGAACGTCCGCTCCCGGGCGGGTGCCCCGCCCCGGGCCGCAGCCCCGATGAAGCGCGCCGATGACAGGAGACCAGGAGAGTGAAGCGATGAGCCAGGTGCCAGCCGATCCCCATGCGGCCGTCGTCACTACCGCCGGCGGCGTCGAGGACGGGCCGATCCTGACGGTGGACGGTCAGCCGCTCGACGAGGCGCTCGCCCGGGCGGGGCGCCGCGCGCGCTGGCGGGCCTTTCTGCTGGTGCTGCCGCTTCTCGTCTTCGTGCTCGTCACCTTCATCACCCCGATCGGGCAGATGCTCCACCGGGCGATCTACAACCCGACCTTTTCCCAGAACATGCCGCGGATCAGCGCCTGGCTGAAGGCCCATCCGGACGATCCGCCCACCGAGGAAGCCTATGCCCTCCTGATCGAGGATCTGAAGGAGGCCCGCAAGAACAAGACCATCGGCGCCGTGGCGACCCGGATCAACTACGACGTGCCGGGTACGCGCTCGCTCTTCACCTCGACCGCCCGCAAGGCCAGGCGGCTGAAGCCGCCTTTCGGGGAGGCGCTGCTCAAGGCGAACCGGAAATGGGGTGATCCGCGGGTCTGGACGGCGATGCGACAGGCGGCCCATGCCTATACCATCGACTTTCTCCTCAACGCCCTCGACTTCACCCGCGACGCCGGGGGCGACATCGTGCGGGTGGAGCCGGAGCGGCAGATCTACGGCAAGCTCTTTCTGCGCACGCTGGTGCTTTCGCTCGTCATCACCGGGCTGACGCTGGTGCTGGGCTTTCCCATTGCCCATCTTCTGGCCAATCTCCCGCTCAGGTATTCCAACCTGCTGATGATCTTCGTGCTTCTGCCCTTCTGGACCTCGCTTCTGGTCCGCACGACGAGCTGGATTGTCCTGTTGCAGACGAACGGGGTGGTCAACGACATTCTCGTCTGGCTCGGCCTCATTCGCGACGATCAGCGCCTGCAGATGATCTTCAACCAGACCGGCACGGTCGTCGCCATGACCCACATCCTGCTGCCCTTCATGGTGCTGCCGCTCTATTCGGTGATGCGGACGATCGACCCGTCCTATGTCCGCGCCGCCCGCTCCCTCGGCGCCACGTCCTGGACGGCCTTCCGCCGCATCTACCTGCCGCAGACCGTGCCCGGCATCGGCGCCGGGGCGCTGCTCGTCTTCATTCTGGCGGTGGGATACTATATCACGCCGGCGCTGGTCGGCGGCTCCTCGGGGCAGCTGATATCGAACATGATCGCCTTCCACATGCAGAAATCGCTCAACTGGTCGCTGGCCGCGGCGCTGGCCTCGCTGCTTCTCGGCGGGGTGCTGATCCTCTACTGGCTCTACGACCGGCTCGTGGGCATCGACAATCTCAAGCTCGGCTGAGGAGGCATCGAATGGCCCTACCCCCCTATGCATCCCCGCTCGAGCGGCTCTGGCACCGGGTCTATCTCGTGATCTGCGCGGCGATCTTCCTGTTCCTGATCGCGCCGATCCTCATCATCATTCCGCTGTCCTTCAATGCCGAGCCCTATTTCACCTTCACCGACAAGATGCTCAGTCTCGATCCGGCGGGCTTCTCGCTGCGCTGGTACAGGACCCTGCTCACCTTCGGCATGATCAATCCCGACAATCCCGACACATGGGCCTGGTGGCGGGACGTGTGGGAGAACGCCAAATGGGTGCAGGCGGCGAAGAACTCGATCATCATCGGTTTCTTCTCGACGCTGCTTGCGACGGTGCTCGGCACCGTGGCCGCGCTCGGCCTGTCGCGGCCCGAGATGCCCTGGCGCCGGCTGATCATGGCGATCCTGATCTCGCCGATGATCGTGCCGATCATCATCGTCGCCACCGGGCTGTTCTTCTTCTATTCGATGACGGGGCTTGCCGGCAGCTATCTCGGCATCATCCTGGCCCATGCGACGCTCGGCATTCCCTTCGTCATCATCACGGTGACCGCGACCCTCGTCGGCTTCGACCATTCCCTGACGCGGGCGGCGGCCTCGCTCGGCGCCTCGCCCGCCACCACCTTCTTCAAGGTGCAGATGCCGCTCATCATGCCCGGGGTGATCTCGGGGGCGCTCTTCGCCTTCGTCACCTCCTTCGACGAGGTGGTGGTGGTGCTCTTCGTGGCTGCCTACGATCAGCAGACGATCCCGCGGCAGATGTGGAACGGCATCCGCGAACAGATCAGCCCGGCCATCCTCGCGGTGGCGACGATCCTGGTGGTTATCTCGATCCTGCTCCTGACGACGATCGAGCTTCTGCGGCGGCGCAACGAGCGGCTGCGGGGCATCGAGGCGTGAGCCGGGCGGGCGGGGCGCCGCCACACCCGGCCGCCGTCTGCCTCAGCCGCCGCCGAGAAGATGCAGCCACAAGCTGGCGGTCAGGATCGACAGCAGTGTGCCCGTGAGCACGGCGCTTGCCGCGACCCGCTTGCCGGTGCCGTGCATCGAGGCGAAGAGATAGGCATTGATCCCCGGGGCCATCGCCGCCGTGGTGACGGCCGCCTCGCCCGCCGGAAAGGGCAGGGCGAGGATCTCCCGCCCCATCGCCCAGACAATGGCCGGATGGAGCAGGAGGGAGAGCAGCACCACCCAGCCGATCAGCCGCAGATCGCCCTCGGGCCGATAGGCCACGAGAATGCCACCCAGGGCAAAGAGGGCCGCCGGCAGCGCGCCGCGCACGAGCAGGACGAGGGCATCGTCGATCACCCCGGGCAGCGTCAGGCCCGAAAGGTTGAACAGGAAGCCGAGAAAGAGGGCGATCAGCAGCGGGTTGCGGGCCAGCGTGGAGACGAGGGCGAGGCTCGTGCGCCAGATCCCGAACCCGCGGCCGCGCCGTGCGAAGGCCATCGCCACCGAACCCACGAGATAGCAGAAGGGGGCATGGAAGGCGATGATGGCGAAGATCGGCGCCAGCGAGTCTTCCCCGTAGGCGCGTTCCATGATCGGCAGGCCGAGCAGCACCGAGTTGGGAAACATGGCGGCGAAGCCGACGGCCACGGCATTGTCGGCCGGGCGACGGAAAAGCAGCATCGCCCCGGCCAAGCCGACGAGAAACACCGTGAGCGAGCCGGTGTAGTAGGAGACGAGCAGCCGCCAGTCGAGAACCCTGCCCGGGTCGATCCGGGCAACGGTGCGAAAGAGCAGCGCCGGAATCGCGAACCCTTGGGCGAATTGCATCACCGCCTCGGCCGCCCCGACCGGGAAGCGGCGGCTGACGACGGCCAGCCATCCCATCGCGATGACGAGAAAGACCGGCAGGACGATGCCGGCTAGCTGGCTCATGAGGCCTCCGGCAGGGAGGATGCGCCGGCCTCGGCCGCGCCGTCCAGCGGAAACTCCAGCACCATGCCGTCATGGGCCGGGGTGACATGGGGGGGCGTGGCCCTGTCGGTGGCGGCGTGATCCATGTCCACATGCATGTTGGTGAGCACCGCCCGCACCGGGTCTGCCCGGGCGATCCATTCAAGGGCGAGGTCGAGATGGGCATGGGTCGGGTGCGGGGTGAGACGCAGCGCGTCGAGGATCCAGCAGTCGAGCCCCTCGAGCAGCGGCCAGCTGTCGTCGGGAATGGCGGAGACGTCGGGCATGTAGGCGACATTGCCGACCCGGAAACCCAGAGCCCCGATCCGGCCGTGTCGGACCGGTATCGGGGTGAAGACGAGCGGCCCGCCCGCCCCTTCGATCGTCACTTCGCCGTCGATCTGGTGCAGCTCGAGAATCGGCGGGTAGGGGCTGCCCGCGGGCTGGACGAAGACGTAGCCGAAGCGGTCGAGCAGGGCTTCCGAAGTGGCGGCATCGGCCCAGACCGGCAGGCGGGCGCCGCGGTTCATCACCACCATTCTCAGATCGTCGATTCCGTGCACATGGTCGGCATGGGAATGGGTCCAGAGCACCGCGTCGAGCTCCCCGACGCCGGCGTCGAGCAGCTGGCAGCGCATGTCGGGGGTGGTGTCGATCAGGGCCCGCGTCGTCCTTCCGGTGTCGGCGCACCGTTCGACGAGCAGCGAACAGCGGCGGCGGCGGTTGCGCGGGTTCGTCGGGTCGCATGCGCCCCAGATGTTGCCGATCCGCGGCACGCCCCCCGAGGAACCACAGCCGAGAATGGTGAGCCGCAACCGCGCCATGTCAGCCGCTCTTCGCAACTTGCCGCGCAGCGGCATCGGCCGGGAGCAGCGCGGCGGCGCGGCTGAAGAGCCGGTCGAAATTCGCGCTCGTCGCCCGAGCGAAGGTCGGATAGTCCACTTCCTTGATCTCGGCGCCGATGCGCGCGGTATGGGCGGTGAAGGCCGGTTCGTTGCGTTTGCCGCGATGGGGCACGGGGGCGAGATAGGGCGCGTCGGTCTCTACCAGGATCCGCTCGAGCGGCACGTCGCGGAAGATCGCGCGCAGCTCCTCGGATTTCCTGAAAGTCACGATGCCCGACATCGACAGATAGAAACCGAGATCGAGGGCCGTTTCCGCCAGTGCCCGGCCCGACGAGAAGCAGTGCATGACGCAGGAGAAGGGGCCTGCGCGGTATTCTTCCGTGAGGATGCGGGCCATGTCGTCGTCGGCGTCGCGGGAATGGATGATGAGCGGCAGGCCGGTTCTTCGCGCCGCTTCGATATGCACCCGCAGGCTTTCGGCCTGAAGATCCTTCGTTTCCATCGAATAATGGTAATCGAGCCCGGTTTCGCCGATGGCGACGAATTTCGGGTGCCGTGCCATCGCGACGAGTTCCTCGACCGAGATCGGCGGCTCCTCATGCACGTGGAGCGGATGCATGCCTCCGGCGAGGAACACGCCCTCATGGGCTTCGGCGATGGTCCGGTTGGCGTCGAGCCGGGCGCGGTGAGTCGCGATCGTCACCATGCGGGTGACGCCGGCCGCCCGGGCCCTCTCGATGACGCCCTCGAGATCGTCGGCGAACTGGGGAAAATCGAGATGGCAATGGCTGTCGACGATGGCGGGCGGCGTGTCCGTCCCGTGGGTGTTGCTGTCGTTTCTCATGGGTATCTCCCGCCTTTCGGCATCAGGCCGGGCTGGTTGCGGCGATGGTTTCGCTCTCGAGGAGGATATCGAGGAGCAGAAGGGCGGGGTCAAGGTTGACCGAGCGGCCGTGGCGTGCCCGGGCGGCGCTGCGGGCGGCAAGTGCGGCCCAGGCGCGGCCGGTCGCCGGGTCGGGCGCGAGGCGGGCCAGCACCGCCGCTTCGTCGGGTGCGGCTTCCGCTGCCGGCGGCCGTCCCGCCCCGGTCAGCGCCGCCCGATGCATAAGGGTGAGAAGGAGCGCGAGAAGAAGGTCGAAACGCTCTCCGCCCTGCATGCCCGCAACGCTCGCGCAGAGAGCCGAGAGCCGCCCGCGATCGAGTTGCGGCCAGCCGGAGAGAAGGGCGACGAGATCGCGGTAGAGATCGAGGCCGCCGCCTGCGATCAGCGAGCCGGCCGCGCCGACGGAGCCGCCCGAGAGCGCGGCGACCGCATCTGCCGCCCCGTCGGGGATCGTCACGCCCGCCTCCTGCAGGGCCTGCGCCAGCGCTCCGGCGGGCAGCGGGCGGAGCGGCAGGGTGCGGCAGCGCGAACGGATGGTCGGCAGGAGCCGCGCCGGCTGATGGGAGACGAGAAACATCACCGTGCCCTTCGGGGGTTCCTCCAGCAGCTTCAGCAGGGCGTTGGCCGCGTTGCGGTTGAGCTCGTCGGCCGCGTCGATGATGACCACCCGGCGCCCGCCATCGGTTGCGGAAAGGGCGAGGAAGTCGCGCAGCCGGCGCACCTCGTCCACCGGAATTTCGGCCCTGAGGCGTTTGCGTTCGCTGTCCCAGGGGCGGCGCAGGAGAAAGAGCCGCGGCTCGGACAGGGCCGCGATCCGCCGCGCAACGGGATGCTCCGGCGGCAGCGGGGCGAGCTCGGCCGGGGGGGAATCATGGGCGAGAAGCTGGCGAGCGAGCTGCCAGGCGAGCGTGGCCTTGCCGACACCTTCGGCCCCGGTGAGGAGCCAGGCATGGTGCAGCCGTTCGGCTTGCCACGCCTCGAGGAAGGTGCGGGCCGCCCCCTCCTGCCCGTAAAGCCGCCTCGTGTGGCGCGGATGGGGCAGCCCGTCGCGGCGGTCGGGCTCGGGCAGTTCGTCCTCAGCCATTTCCGCCTCCCTTCCGGGCCAGGGGCGCCGGCAGCCGCGCGAGGGTGATGCGGAGGATCTCGTCGGCGATCTCGTCGGCGGGGCGGTTGCCGTCGATACGGACGATGCGCGCAGGTTCGGCCTCGGCAAGGGCGCGGAAGGCGGCGGCAAGGCGCCTCTGGAAGGCGTCGCCCTTGGCCTCGAACCGGTCTTCCCGGCCGGGCCTGCCGCGCCGTGCCGCCAGATCGGGGGAGGTGTCGATGAGGAAGGTCAGGTCCGCTTCGCGGCCGATGGCGAGGCGGTGGATCTCCTCGGCCATTGCACGCAGGGACGGGTCGATCGCGCCTTGATAGACACGGGTGGAATCGGCGAAGCGATCGGAGATGACGATCTCTCCGGCCTCGAGGCGCGGCGCGACGAGCCGCTCGAGATGGTCGCGGCGGGCGGCGTTGAACAGGAGCAACTCGGTGACGGGCGACCAGCGCCCCGGTGCGCCCTCGACCAGAAGACGGCGGATCTCTTCGCCGCCTTCGGAGCCGCCGGGTTCGCGGGTGAGGGTGACGGGGAGTCCGCGTGCCTTCAGCGCCTCGGCAAGGCGCCGGGCCTGGGTGCTCTTGCCCGACCCGTCAATGCCCTCGAAGGTGATGAAGAAGCCCGGCATCGTCAGCCTGCGGCCGCGAGCGCGCGCCGAAGCAGGATCCGGGCCGCGGCCCCGAGACGGACGAGCAGCCCGCCTTCGGGCACGTCCTCGAGAGCGACCAGCGGCCGGGTCACGGGCTCGAGCCCGGGAACCTCGACGATCAGTGTGCCGACGACATCCCCCTTGCGCAGAGGGGCAATGAGCGGCGCCTTGTGCCGGATGCGCACGGTGATCTTGTCGCGCACCGTCGCCGGCACGAGCAGGCGGAGCTTCTCGCTCACGCCCACGGGTACGGCGGAAGCCGCGCCGAGAGCGACATCGAGCTCGCTCAGGGGCGTATCGGGTGCGAGAACGTCCTTGAGAAGGAACTGGCGAAAGCCCCAGCTGAGGATCCGTTCGCCTTCCTCGGCGCGGGCTCTGGCCGAGGGCAGGCCGGTCATGGCAAAGACGATGCGTCGCTCCCCCTGCCTGGCGGAACCCACGAGGCCGTATCCCGATTCCTGGGTGTGACCTGTCTTGAGCCCGTCGGCGCCGAGGCCGTCGATCCACAGAAGCGGGTTGCGGTTGCGGGCATTGGCCGGTGCCCGGCCCTTGTAGGCGAACTTCCTGATGGCGAAATAGGGGTAGTATTCGGGAAATTCCGTTATCAGCCGCTCTGCAAGGGTGACGAGATCGCGCATGCTCATGCGCTGCCCCGGATCCGGCCAGCCGGAAGCGTTGACGAAGCTGGAATGCTCGAGCCCTATCGCCCGGGCCCGCTCGTTCATCAGTCTGGCGAAATTTTCCTCGGTGCCGGCGAGGCCCTCGGCCACCGTGACGCAGGCGTCATTGCCGGAATTGACGATGATGCCGGGGATGAGATCGCGCACCGCAACGCGCTCTCCCTCGCGCAGGAACATCGTCGAGCCGCCCATGGCCGCCGCCCGCTTCGAGACGCGGAAGGTGGTGTCCATGGTCACGCGCCCGTCCTTCAGCGCTTCGAACAGCATGTTGAGTGTCATCAGCTTCGACATCGAGGCCGGCGGCAGCGGCGTGTCGGCTTCCTTGGAAAGAAGCGTCTGGCCGGTGCTCATGTCGATGACGTGAACGGCCCGGGCCCGGCTCTCGAAAGCCGCGGCCGGGCCCGCCATGAAGAGAAACGGCAGGACGGCGACGAGAAAGAAGAGGGCTTTCATGGCGTGTCTCATGGGGCCGCTTTCGCTGGATCGACGTTTCATGTTCATGTGCTCATGCCTGTGCTCATGCGCTCAGCGGGAGACGGGATAGGCGTCGAGGAAACCGGCCTTGCGCACTTTCCCGAGCAGGATCTTCAGCTCCCGGGCATTGGTGGCGGGGCCGACGAGAACGCGCCAGAACCGGCGACCACGGCTTTCCTGGGCCTTGACGATCGGCACGATGCCCTCGGCCTCGAGGAGCCGGGCGGTGCGTTTCGCATTGGCTTCGATCGAGAAGATGCCGACCTGCACATAGGGCCTGGCAAGCGCGGCCGACCTGGCCGCGCCGGGTTTGACGGTTGAGCCGGCGGCGGACGCTTCGGCGCGGGAACCGGCCGCTCGTGCGGCGGCTCCGGTGGGTTCGGCCGCCTTGACGGGGCGGCCTGTCTTGTCAGCGGTTCCGCTCGAGGCCGGCCGTGCCGGCGGGCGGCCGTCGCGCGGCGGGCCGCTCTTCCCGGCTTCGGCGCTCGCTGCTCCGGCCTTGGCCGGCGACGCTACCGGGCCGGTCTTGCCTCCCGTTTCGGGCAGGGTGATCGTCTTGCGGCGCAGGGCGGTGACGCTCAGGGGGACGGGCTTGCCGGGGAGCACGCCCAGCGCGGCGGCCGCATCGGAGGAGATCTGGAAGGCCGGGCCCGGCATGTCGCGCTCGCGGCGGAAGAGGGCGCCGATGACGAACTTGCCGTTGGTCTCGTTGCGGATGAGCACGCGTTCGGGGGCCTTCACGTCGGGATGCGCGACCCAGACCCCGCCGAGCGACGGCCGCCCGTCCCAGAGCCCCGGCGCCTTCTTGTGGAAGATTTCGGGGGCTTCGACGTCACGCTCGACGATCCGCGTGGCGGGGCCTTGCGCGTCGATCGGCGGGGCGGTGACGGGCTCGTCTGCCGGCTTGCCGGACGCCCCGCCGAGGGGTTCGCAGGCGGAGAGCAGCAGGAGGGCGGCCGCTCCCCCGATCCACAGTCGATACCGTCGTGACGATGTGCCTGATTTGTCAGCCATTCCCGTTCCCTGCCCTTGTCGAACCCTGCCGCGGCGACATTATCACGGGGCTGGCGGTGATTGAAGCGTATTGGCCCGCCGGACGGTGGCGATCTTTCCGGTCGGGAGCGTCGGCAAGCACCCGTTCGACGCAGGATCGGCCGGAGGGCATCCGCAAGGCGGGCAGTGGCGCCGGGTCGGTGGAGGCATCGGCGGATGGCCGGTTCCAGAATCAGCCTTCATCGACTAAGCGGAGCGCAGGGAGGAGTGGCAGAGCGGTCGAATGCACCGGTCTTGAAAACCGGCGTGGGGGCAACCCCACCGTGGGTTCGAATCCCACCTCCTCCGCCACTGTCCCGTGAGGAATGTTTCTCTGCACCTGCCGCGCCCGAATTTTCCCGTTGTTTTCAAGGGTTAGCCGGTGGACTGTTCACCTTGGAGGGCGCAAAATGCCCGAAATCGGTCTCTCCGGGCCGTTTTTCTCTGAACCTCATGACTGCGGTGATTTGGTAATTTTTTTGCAAGATACTGAAATTACGTCATTATTTTGTAACGCAACCTGAACACTTCGATGGCGGTCGCGTTTGCCGACAATCGACCGGGGTCGGACATTCGCCAGCCTGGGTTCGGGCGCGCGGCGGGTGGGTTTTCCGAACCTGAAACGCCTCATCGACGTGGTCACCAAGCGCTCGTGTCGGCCGCTCGCGCGGAAGGAGAAAAACGCGTTGACAGCCCCCCCGCTTGCTCGAAATGACTCACAAGAATGGTTCTGTGGGGGTGATTCCGTCATGGTCGGCGGGGGACGTGTGATCGGGGCTGTTGTGCTGGCCTTTGTCGGGGTGCTTGCTGCCGCATTGCCCGCCATCGCGCAGCAGATGCGCAGACCTCCCACGATCATCATTTACAGCGATGCCAGCCGCGACTGGCTGGCGGATGTGAAGCGTTTCGCCGCACTGCTTGATGTGCGCGACAAGCCGGTGATCGTGCGGGGCGCTGCTGCGGAGATCATTCCCGACAACACAACTCTGGTCTGGTTCGGAGATCTTGCCTACGACCCTGCGGAACTGAAGGGCGTGCCCGAGGCCTTGAGGGCGATCGCGGAAGAACTGGGGGCCGGTATTCCGGATTGCCCGGTGCAATTGGCGCCCGGAGAAATCAGAATCGGGGTGAACTGCTACACCCGCCATGTCGATCGCGCCGACGGCCTGCCGGAAATTGCCGTCAACTTCAGCGGCGAAGACCCGCAGGGTTTCTGCAAGGGGCTGACGATATCGCATGTTCTTCTGGGGGCCGGGCGCTGGAAGAGGAATGAGGGGACCGGCTGCTTCATAAGGGATTGCGCCTGGATCATTTTGGGGGGCGGAAGTGATGCACTTCTTATATCCGTTTGACTTCATGATGGGCGTGCGAAAGCAGGTCAGTAGAGTGATACATGTTTTTTTGGTCATCACTGCCATTGGATTGGGAAAAGTATACGCAGTGGGGGATTTCGGTTCTGTCGCCTTTGATTTCTGGAGAATTGTTGTGGATTCCTACTGGTGGTCGAGCTGGGAGGATTACCGGCGGTCATGGGATGAAAGAGGCCCGAACACGCCCGCCCTTCTCCCCGGAGAGGTCGAGCCGGTGGGACTGGAAACTACCGCTCACTCTTATTATCCGCCCAATCCCGAGAACGTCTCCTGCGCGGATTTCCGTGTGGTTCGCTTTCGCGATATTGATCCGGCGGATGGCAGTAACTTCCCCTTTCGCGTGCACTATCCCAAAGGGGGCACGTATTTGACGTTCGAAGGTTGGCTGGCCGGGATCGGCCGGCCATCGCATGCGAAATTCTGGATCGCTGCAATGCTTCCAGCCGATGCGGAACCGCTTTTCCGGGAATCCGGCAAGGGGCTCAATCCCGCCGTGTTGCGCAGGCCTCTGCTTGTCGATTCCGGTTTGTCTGAAGGTCTGGCAGCTATGCCTGCCGAAAAACTTGTGCTGCGGAGCAAGCAGAACTGCGACGGGTTCGAAATATATGTGGTGGAGTTCGGCAGATGAGCAATTATTCAATTGATTTCAATGTATACGGAGCGGATAACGGTTCCTTGACAGGACACATGAACGTTACGTTCTGAGGGCCGGGGATTTCTTTTACCGTCGGAGCAAACCAAAACGCGCCCGGCCTTGGGCTTCTTGTCCGTGATTGGGGAAGTACTGCTGATGGTATAGTTAAAAGAGAAGATGGTATGCTCGATAGTAGGACGCATGTAACCCACAGCGTTCCCGTTACGAAAACGCAGTTTGACAAGATCTTTTCCGCAGTGAAATCACAAGTCGGTCAACATTACGATTGCGCAGTTTTTGGGAATTTTTCAAACCCTTCGCAAATATGCTCGACTTGGGCCAATGGCATATACCAAGCGACGGGGCACCTAGGTGAGGTCGGTCGGTTGTTCGCACCAATTGAAAGTGTGCAACTGCCGGGCGTCATCAGGGATTTCATCCCAGGATTCACGACGTTTGGAATTGCCGGTCCATACATGCCACCTTCTTTCTGGATGGAGCTATGCCCGAAAGTTGGTGACGGTCTGATCAGGCGGCATGTTTTTCCTGCTTGATCCCGTCCTTGAATTCAACCCCCTCGATGATTTCGGCAGGC